>VFSW01015377.1_pt1 | contig 10519 bp, 9 predicted proteins | sample 5358111 | NCBI WGS metagenome assembly VFSW01 (sample SAMN11554181, study PRJNA540505) | mine drainage metagenome | isolation source: sediment from site ElyBrook_90M | place: USA: Ely Copper Mine, Vershire, VT | collected 2017
CTGGGATGGTTAATCCTTGTAGCAATACCGTATGCTTAGAAGAATTTGGGCGATCACACAGAAGGAATTTATCATGACGCTCCGCGACCGCGGAACGTTATTCATGATTTTGTTCGTGCCGTTGATCCAATTGGTCCTATTCGCTTATGCCATTCACATGGATGTCAAAAACATTCCAATGGTAGTGGCGGATCAGAGCATGGATCAAGCCAGCAGGTCCTATATTGATGCGCTGGTCCAGTCAGGGTATTTTGTTGTTGTTTCAACAGCGCCCGACCAGCAGGGAGTCGTCGATGCGATTGGTCGCGGGGATGCCAAAATTGGGATCGTTATCTCTCATGATTTTGCCCAAAAGGTGGACAGGCGGGACGCCAGCATCTTGTTTATTATTGATGGTTCCGATCCTTTCACAACTCAATCCGCCTATAATGCAGCCAATCTCATTGCACAACAATACACTGTTCAATTAATGCTGGATAACTTGAACAGCACAGGACAGGCATTATCCGATTCAGCGTTGACGCCTCTCAACGCCTATATTCGGATTCTGTATAACCCGGATCTAAAAGATTTATGGTTCCTGGTTCCCGGCATGATCGCCATGCTTCTGCAAACCCAAACCATTATTCTGACTGCGCTGGCCGTGGTACGTGAACGGGAGGTCGGCACCATCGAACAGATTTTGGTCACGCCCATTCGACCGGTCGAGCTAATGCTGGGAAAGACTCTCCCCAATCTTCTGATTGCGCTCATTAATCTGGCGACGATTATGCTAGCAGGAACACTGGGTTTTGGGGTTCCGTTTAATGGAAATTTCCTGTTATTCCTTGGGCTGGTCGTTCTTTATGTCTTTTCCGGTTTGGGATTGGGCCTATTGATCTCGTCCATTTCTCAAAATCAGCGGCAAGCCCAGCAGTTGGCCATGATGACCATGTTTCTTGGATTGCTCATCAGCGGTTTTGTCTTTCCGCACTATTCCATGCCGGTGATCCTACAATGGATCAGCTATATTTTTCCGTTGACCGCATTCATTCCAATTTCGCGCGGCATTTTTATGAAAGGAATTGGACTGCCTCTTTTAATGAACCAGGTAATTATTCTGATTGTCTATGACATTTTAGTTCTGTTTTTTGCCGCTCGTCTATTCAGACAGACCTTGGATTGAGACCGGATATGAACAAAAGCTGGCTGCGATTAACTGCGCTAATACAAAAGGAAACATCCCAACTATTGCGGGACCGCCGCACGTTGTTATATATTGTCGGCCTGCCCTTGGTTGAGCTGTTTCTGTTTGCTTATGCGGTCTCTCTAACTGTTTACCACATCCCCACTGCCGTTGCGGATCAAAGCCGGGATAAACAAAGCCGCGACTTTGTCCAAGCCCTGGTTGATTCACAATATTTCAACTTCACCATGACCGCTCAAGATGAAACTCAGGTCAGGCAGGCGATTGACGCCGGTCAGGTGAAGGCTGGGGTCGTTATTCCGCCCGATTTCTCGACCGATCTCGAGAATGGGAATGCCAGTGTGTTGATCCTGCTGGATGGTTCGGATTCCTTTACCGTTCAATCCGGATATAGCGCGGCCAGTTTGGTTGCCCAAAGTTACGCTCTCCAAATCTCGACTCAAAAAACGGATCGAACCGGCGGCAATGCGTTGCTCGTTGCTCAGGCAACCTCCTTGCCGATCACGAATTCATTCCGCGTTCTCTACAATCCAGATTTCCGCGACCTGTGGTTTGTCCTGCCCGCCATCATCGGGATGCTCCTGCAAACTGCGGCAGTTTCGCAAGCCGCTCTGGTGGTTGTCCGCGAGAGAGAAATGGGCACCATCGAACAAATTCTAGCGACGCCCACCCGTCCACTGGAATTGTTGATTGGAAAGATGGTTCCCCTTTTGGCGTTATGTTTTGTGATCATAGGAATCATCCTGGCATTGGGAGTCTTTTGGTTCGGTGTGGCATTCAAGGGAAGTCTCGGTTTGTATTTGCTGTTGTCCTTGCTCTTTATCACCTCCAGCTTGGGTTTGGGATTTTTGATTTCCACTGTTGCCAGAAACCAGCGGCAGGCTCAACAAGCCAGCACTGTTTTGATGCTGTTCAGCATGTTGCTGACCGGCGTTGTTTATCCGCGCAACACCATGCCATTGATTCCACAATTGATCGGAAGCATGTTGCCGCTGACTTATTTCATCCGCATTTCACGCGGCATCATCATGAAGGGTGTCGGCATAACGTTTGTCTGGTCGGACGCAGTCGCGCTGGCGATCTATAGTCTGATCGTCATGGTAGTTGCCGCGTTGAATTTCAAGAAGCGATTGGACTAAGCCTCGATGAGTGACTTTGCCATTTTTGCCAAAGACCTGGTCAAGCAATTCAAAACATCCAAAGGCTGGCTCACAGCAATTGATAATCTGTCCCTGCAAGTGAAGGCGGGTGAAACCTATGGATTGATCGGCCCTGATGGCGCTGGAAAGACAACGACAATTCGAGTTGTGCTCGGACTTTTGACTCGCACACACGGTGAGAGTTCCATCTTCGGTCTGGATTCGATGCGTGACACCTATGAGATCCGCGAACGCATCGGATATATTGCCCAACAATTTGTTCTGCCCGCGGATCTGACCGTCATGGAGAACATGCTCTTCTTCGCAAAGATTCAAGGCGTCGCATCAGACCAACAGAAAAAGCGGATTCCGGAACTGCTGGCTTTTGCCGGGCTGACAAATTTTACCGAGCGTCTCGCCGGACAACTCTCCGGCGGCATGAAGAAAAAGCTGGCGCTGGCTTGCAGTCTTGTCCATGAGCCGCAGGTCGTTCTTCTCGACGAACCGACGCTGGGTGTTGATCCTGTCAGCCGCCGCGAATTTTGGAATCTGCTCGGACACCTGCGCGTCGAAAAAGGCTTGACGGTTTTTGTCTGCACGCCATACATGGACGAAGCCGAACGCTGTACGCGCGTCGGCTTGATGTATGCCGGGAAATTGATCGCGGACGATACGCCCGCCAATATCAAGAAAATGGTCAGCGGCGAATTGCTGGAGGTCACGCCATCCGATTTTGTCGCGGCGCGAAATATGGTTGCATCATTGGATTGCGTCAAGGAATTGCAAACGTACGGCGATAAGCTGCATATCTTTGTCGATAACGGAGACCGCCGAAAGTCGGAGATCGAAGCGGCGCTGTCTTCGCACGGAATCCAGCATGACGAAATCCGCACGATCGAAGTCCGCATGGAAGAAGCTTTTATTAGTCTCATCCGCCAACAATCGCTGCGCTTGGAGTAAAAATGAACGATGTGAAGAAGCCTGCGATTGTGGTCGAGGAACTCACCAAACATTTCGGCGAATTTGTGGCAGTGGATCATGTAAACTTTTCGGTGAACGAAGGTGAAATTTTTGGATGGCTTGGCCCGAACGGTGCAGGCAAAACCACTACCATTCGCATGTTGCTGGGGTTGATCAAACCCACATCGGGAAAAATGTCGGTGCTGGGTTATGATCCCGCCAAGGAAACAAAAACCATGCAAGCGCAGGTGGGATATATGTCGCAGCAGTTCACGCTATATAACGAGTTGACTGCGCGCGAGAATATTCGTTTTTACGGACGCGTTTACGGACTTTCGCCATCCGAGCTTGACAAGCGTCAGGAAGAACTTTTAAAAATGGCGGGATTATCTGGCCGCGCCAATATCATAACCAGCAGTTTGTCCGGCGGATGGAAACAGCGCCTCGCGCTGGGTTGTGCCATCGTTCATCGTCCACGCGTTGTTTTTTTGGATGAGCCGACCGCCGGAGTCGATCCGATCAGCCGCCGCGAATTTTGGGAATTGATCTACGATATGGCGAAGCAAGGTGTGACCATTTTGGTGACGACGCATTACATGGATGAAGCGGAATTGTGTCAGCGCGTGGGATTTATCAGCGCGGGGAAATTGGTTGCGATGGATTCGCCGGCACGCCTGAAACAAACTCAAATGCGCGGCCGCGTTTTGGAGATTGGTTCTCCGGCACCGGATCGCGTGATGTCGGTTCTTAAATCCGCTCAGCAAAATGGAGACATGCCCCTCGATGAAGTCGCGCTTTATGGAGCGCAAATCCATGCCGTGATTCCGAATTCAGAAAATTATCGGGACGCCATTCGAAAAACTCTGGAAACGGCGGATATTCCCATCACATCACTGGAATGGATCGAACCGACGCTGGAGGATGTATTTATTTCGGCGGTCAGCGCAACGCGCCCAGCTGGTTGATATTTCACCATCAATCACCATCCAAAGGCAAACAAAATGTCGCTCCTCAGGCTAGAGGAGCGACATTATTTGATGAAAGCAGTATTCAGAAAAGCTTGGGCGGTGGATATAGAAATGCGTGTTTCATGGGGGAGGAAACCAAAGTTTTCAAATAAGTGAGGAAAACATACATGCTGTGAAAGGAGATGGCATGGCTAAATCTTTCAGGACATGGATTTCATCGTGTGTTGAAGTCGACGCGTACAGGCTACGGATCTGACGGATACATTGCACCTGCAATCATTCAGAAATTATGGAGTAAATTTCGCTAAACCAAAGGCCCCAGGCAATACCGATTTCATTTTACAAAGAATGAATGTTCTATTTAATTGATAAGGCTTAGATAAATGTGACATTAAAGGCTTGACTCTAGCTTAGTCATTTGCTAAAATGTTATCGATAACGGGAACGATAACAGAAGGACCATGCATAAAAAAGCTCGATCCACTATAAAAGAAGTAGCATCTGCAGCGGGGGTATCCACGCAGACAGTATCCCGTGTTATTAACGATAGACCCGACGTTTCCTCAGAAACTCGCAAACGCGTTCAAGATGTAATAGGCAAATTAGGCTATCAACCTAGTGCATTGGCGCGTAGTTTGATTAGCCGGCGCAGCTACACTTTGGGGGTAGTTACAGCTGGCTTGAAATATATTGGCCCATCCCGTACATTGAGTGGAATTGCTTCGGCGGCTGAAGAAGCAGGATATTCCCTGCTCTTAAAAGAGCTTCCCAGTTTTGATGCCAATCATATTGCTCCAATTTTTCAGGCACTTCTCTCCCGCCATGTGGATGGGATCATTTGGGCTGTTCCCGAAATTGGCGAAAATAGGAAATGGGTAAACAGCCCTCCTTCTGATATTAAGGTGCCTCTCGTTTATCTTACAATGGAGCCGCAAAAAAATATCCCTGTTGTTTCAATAGATAACTATGCTGGTGGCAGAATGGCAGTATCACATCTCCTAGAGCAGGGATATCGAAATATTGGACATATTGCCGGTCCATTGGATTGGTGGGAAGCCCGCCAGCGTATGACAGCTTGGAAAGATGCTTTGAAAGATGCAGACCTTCCGGCTCTTGATAGGTATTGGGCCGAAGGAAATTGGTCTTCTGCCAGCGGTGCTCAAGCAGTTGAAAAACTTTTTGGACAATACCCCGAGATGGATGCCGTTTTCGTTGCTAATGATCAAATGGCTCTCAGTGTTTTGCAAGTTGCTTACCAAAGAGGGGTGAGAATCCCTGAAGAGCTCGGAATTGTTGGTTTTGATAATATTGCTGAATCTGCCTATTTCTCGCCCTCTCTAACAACCGTTCAACAGGATCAATATAACGTAGCCAAAGTAGCAGTAGAGGAAATGATCAAAATTATCGAATCAGGCTGGCAGGAGCTGGACCCCGTTGATTCTCAGTCCATTATGTTGCCACCTACACTGGTTGTGCGAGAAAGTTCTGTGCGAATAAAGAAGTGAGAAAAGCCAAACTTTGATGAACAGATGGTCAGCACTATATACGATATGAGTGATGATAACTTACCTGTCTAAGTGTTGTACAGAGAAGGTTTAAGTCGAAATGAAAGCCGATGGAAGGAGGTGTATTAACCATAGTATTTGGATAAGCACGGTAGTGATTTAACAAGAGCAAAGGCAAGCTTCATTGTAGTTTCATCGATTACCAAAAATTTGAAAGGAGAATCGAATGTTCAAGCAAGTTCTAAGAGGAATTACCCTTCTTGTGTGCATCACTGTAGTCACTGCATGCGGACCTGCAGCAACACAGGCACCTGCATCCACTCAAGCGCAGGTTGCCACTCAAGCCGAAGTTGTCACTCAGGCCCCGGCCTCCACTCAAGGAGCGGCACCTGCTGCTGGAACCAATTGGTGTTCTGGCGTCAAGATCGTCTTCTTCCCCGGCGGAACACCCGGTGGAGGCTTCGAGCAGGTTGTCTATAACGGTGCCCTTCAAGCTGCCAAGGATACTGGCGCGAACGTACAATACGTTTGGTCCGATTGGGATCCTTCCAAGATGACCACCCAGTTCCAGCAAGCCGCAGCCACAAAGCCCGATGGTATTGCCATCATGGGTCATCCCGGCGATACAGCCTTTGATCCCTTGATCGATGCCGCTGAGACACAGGGCATTATTGTAACCAGCATGAATACCCAGGTGCCGCTGGCGCAGGCCAAATACGCTTCCAATGGTTTCGGCTATGCTGGCGCTATTCTCTACAATGCAGGATATGCACTGGGACAGGAAGCCTTCAAGGAATCAGGCTTGAAATCAGGCGACACGGCCTTCCTGTGGGGTTTGAAAGCGCAGGCCGGTCGCGGCCAGCGCACCCAAGGCGTACAGGATGCCCTTGAAAAAGCTGGAATGAAAGTGGTCTACCAAGAGATTGACGACGCCACCAATGCGAATGCATCCGCCGGCGTGCCGGTCTTTACCGGTATCATGTCCGCCCACCCTGAAATTAAGATGGTCATCACCGATCATGGCAACCTGACGGGTACCATCCAGACCTTCCTGCAAGCTGCCAACAAGAAACCCGGTGATATCTTTGCTGCTGGCTTCGATATCTCTGGCAATGCCGTTACCGCGATTCAGGGCGGCTGGCTGCAACTGGTGATCGATCAGCAGCAGTATCTGCAAGGTTATTTCGGCGTTCTGCAGATCTGCCTGACCAAGGTATATCATTTTGGCGGCCTGCAGATCGATACGGGTGCGGGTTTTGTCAACAAAAGCAATCTCGATGCACTCGTTCCGTTGATCAAGGAGCAAGTTCGCTAAAACGGAACCGCTCAATCTAATTTGCTGAGGCTTTTCTTACTCTGAATCAGCAATAGGAAACACGCAAGGGCTAAATGGTGCCCGATGGATTTTCCATTTAGCCCTTGTCGTTCAAAATAATGGCACCAACTTCTGTTGTAAGTAGTCTGTATTTCGACGATTGATGCCGTTCTACTAATGCCATTATTGTAGGTACAATTCATTTAAATAGCTCTATCCTTCACTGCAATGGAGACATTCCCATGGAAGAATACCGGCTCGAACTTAAGCACGTGTCCAAATCCTTTGGAGAGGTCCAGGCGCTCGAGGATATCAACTTTCATCTAGGCCGGAATGAAGTGGTGGGCCTGCTGGGCGATAACGGCGCTGGCAAATCCACGTTGATCAAGATCATCACCGGCTATCACCAGCCCACGTCTGGCGAGATATATTTCAACGGCAAGAAAGTCGATAACCTGACGGTTCCTAAAGCCAGAGAGTTAGGACTGGAAACTGTCTACCAGGAACGGGCATTGGCTGAATTGCAGACGCTGTGGCGCAATATCTTCCTGGGACGCGAAATTTGCAACTCCATGGGATTCCTGGATATCCAACGGATGAGAGATGAAACACACCGGCTGATGACAGAGTCGATGGGCTTTACCTCGCACGCCGTCAGCCCGGATTCGACCGTTGGAAAATATTCGGGTGGTGAGAAGCAGGGTGTCGCGATCGTGCGCGCCCTATTCTTCAATGCGGATATTGTCGTTCTCGATGAGCCTACCATGGGCCTGTCCCTCAAAGAATCAGCCAAATTGATCAACTTTGTGAATGGCATCAAACAAGCCGGTAAATCCGCCATTTTTATCGACCATAACATCCTACATGTCCATAATGTTGCCGACCGTGTAGTGGTGATTGACCGTGGCAAGGTTGCCGGTGAATTCGAAACCAAGAATATTAGCCTGAACGAGTTGATGGATAAAATGGTCCGCGTTGCAGAAACCGGCAGCCTCAGTTAACTTATCAATAAGGATGGATGCAATGAGTACTCAAGACAAGTCGGTAACACCAGAAGTCAATCAGCACTATAAGCCGCCCTTCACTCTCAGGAGATTTATCCGCTCGAACAGTGCCCAACTTGGAATCCTGGGTGTCTTTGTAACCCTGTGGGTCATATTTATCGCTTCTGCCCCAAGAACCTTCTTAGCTCCACAAATCTACTCTGCCTTCATGTCATCCACCCCCTTCTTTGCCATCATGGCCATTCCCCTGACCATTGTGGTAATCGCCAAGGAGATGGATCTCTCGTTCCCATCCATCATGGCCATGGGCATGGTGTCGTTCAACTTTACCTATGGTGCTACAACCTTTATCCATAATACGACTATCCAGGTGTTCCTAGCAATTGTGGCCGCTCTGGTAACCGGAGCAATCATCGGCTGGCTGAATGGGTTTATCATCGTCAAGTTCGGCATTCCTTCACTCGTTGTTACCATCGGTACACAATTCCTATGGAGTGGTGCGGCCCTGGTGCTTACACAAGGGGCGAATTTCTCCCTGGAATATATTAAAGAGACCTTGTTTTACAACCTGTTTGTCGGCAAGATCGGCCCCTACTTTCCCATGCAAATGTTTTGGCTGATCGTAGTCACTATCCTGGGCTGGGTACTGCTGAACCGGCATAAGTTTGGCGCGCACGTTTACCTGATCGGAGACAATATCAACAGCGCTGAACTGATGGGCATCAATACCGGGCGCGTCCGTATCCAGGTTTTCATGCTGGTCGGCGTGGTCTCTGCCTTTGCCGGCATACTTGCCAGTTTTTACGTGGCTTATTTCTGGCCCACCCTGGGAGGTGGTTTTTTGCTCCAAACCCTGGCTTCTGTCTTCCTAGGCGGCACCTCCGTCCTGGGCGGCGTGGGCACGATTCTGGGAACGTTCCTGGGAGCTTTCATCATCGGCGCCATCGAAGCTGCAACCGTTGCCATTGGTTTGACAGGATTCTGGACCAATTTTATCTATGGTTTGATCATCGTACTCTCGGTGATTATGCACACTTACTTGCGCAAGCGCGGGGAGTAACTGCCTCGCTTATAAAGTATGTGTGATCAGGAAGGCGCGAAACCTCATCTTCCTTCTGTGGAGGTTATCTGGCGTGGTCGACAAGGTTGATCTTCCAAATTCCCGTTGCTTGGATAGTGGTGCTGCTTCCCGGCCAGTAGAGATGCGTCCAGTAGTCACCACCTCGCAACACGGACGGATTCACTCCTTGCGTAACAATTATATGGTCCGGCGTATAGTGGGCGAAATACTTATCCCGATTGACCTGCAGTCTTCCAAGGGTAGGATCCAATGCTACCCAACCGGCTGTCGGCATGTAAACATCTGGCCAGGCGTGCTCAATCCTAGCGAGGGAACTCGTTCCCGCATCCAGGTACAACAATCCTTCGAAATAGCGCGCCGGAATGTGCTGTGCCCGGCTGAGCGCCACGAGCAGATCAGTGTATTCGGTGCAGTCCGACCCCATCGGTCCCAATGCTGCCTGCGCTCCCCAGTTTGCTCCATTGTAAGTATAGACCAGCGTATTGCCGATGTAATCATAAAACGCCCGCACCTTCTGACAAACTGTACCTTGACCTTGTGATAGTTTGCTTGCGAGCGCTACGATTTGAGGATTGGCGGATTCAATATGTAGTTCGGGTTGGTTGAACATCTGCGGTAGTTCTCCCTGGCAGCCCGACAAATCATAGGCCAATTCGTTTACTGTCACGCGATAATCGATTTTTACTGTTTGGGTCGTGCCTGCGGGTTGGTTGGAAAAATCAAACTCCGCATAGTGGTTGCCGTATTCATCAACCACTACCTGGTAATCGTTAGGAGAAACAACCATTGATGTCACTGTCTGATACGGAGGAAAGTCCCGGATTAGCGCCACCCATATGTTTTGTTTCTCTGGCTTGCCCGGTCCCTGATTAACGATCTTCAATTGCTGGTGTACATCATATTGACGTTGACTCAGGATTTTTATATAACCTCCGGCTAAGGAACTGTTAGTGGATGGAGCAATTGCCTGAGTTTTGCATCCAGACAGGAATAATGCAAGCATTGACCAGAGCAGAATTCGAGAGAAGATATTTATAGCGGCTCCATAGGTTTCGATTGTATTCGATAATCAACGTTGATGCAAAACTTTTGTGCGAGAAAAGGATAGTTCAATTCCATGCATGTTGCGTTTGTCAGTATACGTTTTCTAAACTTGGTTGATTTGCATTATTTTCGCTTTGTCGATTTCATAAAGATGCGACCCAATGGATGATAGAGAAATAACTTCGCGGGAAAGAGTTATGCTGGCTCTGAACCATACGGAGCCAGATCGAATCCCTATCGACTTGGGCGCGACGATCGTCACCTCGATTGCGAATCGAACCTGAATCAAGTGTCTTTTAGATTATGACCACTGGAAT
>VFSW01015378.1_pt1 | contig 10519 bp, 10 predicted proteins | sample 5358111 | NCBI WGS metagenome assembly VFSW01 (sample SAMN11554181, study PRJNA540505) | mine drainage metagenome | isolation source: sediment from site ElyBrook_90M | place: USA: Ely Copper Mine, Vershire, VT | collected 2017
CCATACCTTACGTGAAACTTTACCACCTACTTCATGAACGAAAGATACAGTATCGGGAAATACATTTGTTGACTCATGGGTGTTTATTTGCTAAAATATTCTTGCACTGAAGACTAACGAATATGAGATATTTATTCATAATACTATGGGGATTATTAATCTAAGGTTATTTTCTTTGCTCATTAGTTGAGCTTTTCCAAATTGTCATAATTGCTTCACTACAGCATATATAAGGCATGAAATGAAATTCTGGCGGTTTGTACCGCATGCACCCTTCTAAAAATGAGAATTTCAGAAATTCCTTTTGCCGGAATTGTAGGTAAGAGATGAATGCCTCTCTCGACGGTCCTATCCGCATCGTCATCATCGATAGTCATACTCTGGTGAGAGCCGGTCTGCGGCTCATTGTTGACAGCCGAACGGATATGAAGATCGTGGGTGAAGCCGGTGAAGCAATCGAGGCGTTGGAAATTGTCGCCTGCCAGAAACCGGATATCATCCTGCTTAAAGTAGACCCAAATGGCAGCATCGGCCTGGAGATCATACGAGAGTTGTTCAACGCCTCAAGTGGCTCACGGATTATCTTGCTCGCCCGAATTGACGAAGCCCAGATCCATTTACGCGCCGTCCAGGAAGGGGTTCTAGGAATCGTCTTGAAGACTCAATCTCCGGAAATCCTCATCAAAGCCATCCAGAAAGTCCATACCGGTGAAGCCTGGATTGAACGGTCTATGATTGCGAACCTGCTCAACGGCCTGACGCATGCTCAACACCTCATTGCGCAAGACCCTGAGACCGAGCGTATGGCCCAGCTCAGCTCGCGTGAACACCAGGTGATCCAGGCGATCGGACAGGGGATGAAGAACTATCAGATTGCCGAGCAGCTCTGCATCAGCGAGACGACCGTTCGCCACCACCTGACTTCAATCTATTCAAAATTGGGGGTTTCAGACCGGCTGGAACTGCTGGTTTACGCCCAACGCCACAAACTTGATTAATCCCCGCTTTACCTGCGTTTACAAAAATCTCAATGCCTCTCCGCCTGGATTGGTTTGTTAATATTTAAATAGCACATTTGTGTCCTTCGAATGGTCACACTATGCCGAGATTCGCCAAGAATTAATGGCCAAATTGTCCGGTTTATATACCGGATTCGACGATGATTTTCACCAGGGGATGAATTATATTTAACAAACTACAGTTCCTAACTGAATTTAATGGGTTAATACCAGAGGGCTCAGGTGCAACATGGACCAGAACGCCGGAAATGTCGTCCTCACTGAAAAGCGCGGCAAACCAAGAATCAAATGCGCGTATTCTGCCATCGTTCGCGGTTTTTCCGCAGAAGGAAAGAAATTTGAGGAGAATGCCACAATCCTCAATCTGAGCGCAAGCGGCGTATATATGTTGGTAAACCGGTTTATGCAAAAGGGCCAGGAATTGTCGGTAAAAATTTGTTTTCCCACTGGTTCTCTCAAATGGGGAACGTCCCAACTGGCGACCACCGGGGTGGTCGTCAGAGCAGAATTTCTTGAAGGAACCATGGGCATTGCGATCCAGTTCCACCACCATCGATTCTGTTGATCTTGTCGTAAATGCAGCCAACTTATTCCATGAGAACCTGATTTTAACGCTGAATTTTCGATCATTGCCACCCTCATTACAGAATAAAAATTAATAGAGGACGGTAGGTTTAGCGGAGTTTAGCCGATCAGAACATTCTTCAAGGTGAATGTCGGAGGGGCGGAGCGCGGAACAATCTTATGGACTCGAAACATCAGACCATCTTGATTATTGAAGATGCTCCCACAGAGGATGAAGCGTTCAGGTCAATTTTGGGAAGCGAGCACCAGCTTCTTTTTGCGGCTGGGCGAAAGGATGCTCTCGAAATCGACGGACAGAAGGATATTGATCTGGTTTTGTTGGACGTCGATAGCACAAGGATCGAGGTAGGTGAAATGTACTCACACCTTAAAACAAATCCTGCCAATCGCAACACAAAAATTCTCTTAATGGTTAAGCAAGAGCAAGAAGGTAATTTGGGAGATCTGCCGGCTGGAGTAGCCGATTGTATCGCCAAACCGCTCCAGCCATCTATCGTTATGGCTAGGGTACAAAGCCACTTGGAGATCAAAGGTTATCGCGATTTTTGGGAAAGTATTTCCACAAACAGGTATCAGGTGAGAGCTGGCGGCCAATCGAAGTTTGATTTCCTCATGGCCCGCGAATGGCAGCGAGCGCTGCGCAACCAGACCCCCTTATCACTGATCTTAATCAATATCGATTTCTTCAAGGAATTTCAATCCTATAAGGGGCGGCCTGCCGGCGATCAAATCCTCTGGTTAGTGGGCGAGGTCTTGCGCGATTGTGTAAAAAGGGGTTTGGACTTTATTGCTCGCCATGAAACGCATGCTTTCGTCTGCCTCCTTCCGGATACCGATGCGGATGGGGTGCATAAGGTCTGCCAGCTCATCCAGGAAAAAGTGGCGCAGTTGAACATCCCGCATCCCAGTTCCCCGATGGCTGACCGGGTGACCCTGAGCATCGGGGCGGCAACTGTGAGGCCAAACTTCAAAATGCAGCAGGATGAATTACTACAGCAGGCGGAAGCATTGCTCGAAGTTGCCAGGATCTATAACAACCAGGCAAGAAGCGGCAAAAGCTGATTTCAGGAGAATCTATGCTTTCAGAAAAGCTCAAAGATGACACCACCCTCGATGATGGTATAGAACGGAATGAGATCCTTCATTACCTGTCGCTGTTCTGGCATTGGACCTGGTTGATAGGGTTGTTAGGTGTAGTTTCTGCAGGTACCGCTTTTCTTATCTCACATCAAATGACACCGATCTACGAAACTTCCACTAAAGTGCTGGTGATCGCCGCTCCGGCGCTCCAAACGACCAGTTACAATTCTATCCTGACCAGCCAGAACCTGGTGCCTACCTATGCTGATATGTTGTCCAACGAATCGATTTTAGGGGAAGTCATCCGGCGGATGGGATTATCCCAAACAACGGCCTCCCTGGCCCAAATGATCAAAATCAGCCCGGTCAGGGATACCTCGACGATTATGATTTCGGTGGAAGGCTCAGATAAAACCCAGATTGGCGTGATTGCCAACCTGCTGGTGAAGGTATTCATCGAGAAGATCAACACCATTCAATCCGACCGATTTACCAGCTCGAAAGAAAATTTGCAGAATGAACTGACGTCCATCGATGCCCTGCTCCAGGCAGCTATCGCGGATGAAGCAGCTGCTAGCGACCCGGCGGTCAAGAGTCAGCTGGATGCCAAGGTGCTCCAGTACCGCTCGATATATGCCAGCGTGTTGACCAATTACGAACAAGCCCACCTGGCAGAGGTTCAGGCCACCTCCAGCGTGGTGCAGATCGATCAGGCGGGAGCCTCTTACGAGCAAGTCAGTCCAAAAACGCTCTTATATACCCTGTTGGCCGGCATGATGGGAGTGTTGCTGGCTGCCAGTTATGTGTTTGTCCAGGATGCCTTAGATAACACAATTAAATCCGCCGATGAAATATCGCGCCATCTCAAGTTACCTGTCCTGGGTATGATCCATAAACATACCAGCAAGGATGGACCAATTACCCTAACAGATCCTCGCTCACCCTGCGCGGATGCTTTCCGCTCCTTACGCACCAACCTGCAATACGCGGATGTCGACCACCCCATCCGCTCGATCCTGGTCACCAGCCCATCTTCGGCAGAAGGCAAGTCCACCGTCAGCGCCAACCTGGCGATCGTCCTGGCCCAGGCAGATCATAAAGTGACCCTGATCGATGCGGACTTCCACCGCTCGGTGATCCACGAGCGCATGCACCTTGCCAACAAACTGGGCCTGACAACCTTACTGGGCCGACCGGTGATTATCCTTGAAGATATTCTGAAACCCGCCAGTGTGGCCGGCCTTTCTGTCATTACCACTGGGACGGCCATCCCACCTAATGCCACCGAAATGCTGGCTTCTAAGAAAATGGCTACCGCCCTTGAAATGCTATTGAACGAAAACGGCATGCTCGTTATTGATGCGCCCCCTGTACTACCGGTTGCCGATACAAAAGTTTTGGCTCCGCTGGTGGATGGCGTGCTCCTGGTGGTGCAGCCTGGGCAAACCAACCTGGATGCCGCCAAACAGGCGGTGGAGAATTTGCGCCAGGTAAACGCCAGGGTTATTGGGGTTGTGTTGAACAACGTAAACCTCAAGGCATCCAATTATCACTACTATTACCCCAAAAAGTGATGGTTAATTTCCTTCTTCTAAAATTTGAAACGAATGGCGATTGGGTTATATCGCCGCATAATTTACCTATTACATTTAAACAAGTCTTTAGAGTGGAAGTAATTTCAGATGAATTGGATTTCCTTAATGGCTAATTCTATTGTTGTCCCGAAAGAAATTCCTGAAATTATTTATGAGCCTTCACATGGCTTGGTACCCATCAATCTGCGTGAGTTATGGGAATATCGGGAATTGCTCTATTTTCTTACCTGGCGAGATATCAAGATACGCTATAAACAGGCATCCCTCGGCGTAGCCTGGGCCATTTTACAGCCGTTATTCACGATGGTGATTTTTAGTGTCATTTTTGGGCAGCTTGCCAAACTCCCCTCGGATGGCATCCCTTATCCTGTTTTTAGTTATGTGGCGTTATTGCCCTGGCAGTTCTTCGCGACCGCGTTGACCCACGCCAGTACCAGCCTGGTGGGAAATTCGAACCTGCTTACTAAAGTTTATTTTCCGCGCCTGATCATTCCATTGTCAGCGGTTTCAGCCGGATTGTTAGATTTTGCGATCGCCTTTGTCATCCTCATCGGTATGATGCTATGTTATGGAATCGCTCCAACCTGGAACGTCCTTTGGCTATTGCCGTTAATGATACTGGCTCTTTTGACCGCGATAGCGGTGAGTTTATGGTTTTCAGCCTTGAACGTGCAGTATCGTGACGTGCAATATGCCATCCCTTTTCTGGTACAGGCCTGGATGTATGCATCACCGGTAGCCTATTCCACAGGATTGATTCCTGCGAGCGGAATATGGCGAATCATCTATGGATTGAACCCCATGGCCGGGGTGATCCAGGGTTTTCGCTGGGCGTTGCTGGGTGGGTCACCGCCGGATATCCTCATAGCGATCTCTTCTATAATGGTGTTAGTTTTACTGTTGAGCGGACTGGTCTATTTCAAGAAAATGGAAAAATCTTTTGCAGATGTGGTGTAACTTATGAGTGATATAGCAATACGAGTAGAAGAATTGGGAAAGCTTTACCATATTGGTGCCACCAGCACGCGATATAAATATAAAACCTTGCAGGAAAGCTTGATTCACACAGTGAAAACACCTCTGCAAAATTTTATAAAACCTAAATCCAGTTTTAATGTTACGGATACGTTCTGGGCGCTGAAAGATGTCAGCTTTGAAGTAAAAAAAGGGGACGTGGTTGGGATCATCGGACGGAACGGCGCCGGTAAAAGCACCCTACTCAAGATCCTCAGTCATATAACCGAGCCAACAAAAGGACGGGTGAGGTTACGTGGCCGCGTGGGCAGCCTGCTGGAAGTTGGAACCGGCTTTCACCCCGAACTGACCGGGCGTGAAAATATCTATCTAAATGGGTCAATTCTGGGTATGAAGCGGGCTGAGATCAACCAAAAGTTTGATGAGATCGTTGCATTTGCTGAGGTTGAGAAGTTCCTGGACACCCCGGTGAAACGTTATTCGAGCGGGATGTATGTCCGCCTGGCTTTTGCCGTGGCTGCTTACTTACAGCCAGAAATATTACTTGTGGATGAAGTGCTTGCAGTTGGAGATACCGAGTTTCAAAAAAAATGCCTTGGCAAGATGGGAGATGTGGCCAACGAAGGCAAAACAGTATTATTTGTAAGTCATAATATGGGAGCAATTGAAACTTTATGTAAACAGGGTGTTTTATTAGACCATGGTCAAATAAGTTGTATTGGCAATGTTCATGAAGTGGTATCCACTTATACGCACATGAATTTAGTTAAGCAGGACCAACCTTTTGTCAATTGTATTCGTTCAGGAAATGGGAAGATCAGAATAACTGGTTTTCACCTGGAAAACCCTGAAGGAAATTTGGTTACTTACGCTGTTAGCGGCTCGCCTGTTGTTTTGATTATTGAGTTTAGAACAAACGATGAAATGTGCAATAATGTTTCAGTCGGTATTAGTGTTCATCAAAATAATGAAGGGAATCTTTTTTTGTATTATAGCCATTTTTCAAATGTGATATTCTCCAATATTCCTAAAAATGGCGAATTTAGATGCCTGATCCCGGAATTTCCGTTGGCTCCCGGCAATTTTCTAGTCATGTTGAGGATCGTGTCCAACGGGATAGAAGTAGATTGGCCCAGAGTATATATTCCAATCTCAGTTCATTTGGGTGATTTTTATAAGACCGGATCATTTGATGGATCATTAATGTCTTGGGGACCTATCCTGGTCCGTGGTAAATGGTCAATGCAACCTAATAAATAAGGAGAAATGATGACGAATAATTTTTGGTTTTTGAAAATAGTTTTTGCAAATTTTTTATATTACCTTTTGGCTGTTTTGAGGAGAATAGCCCCTCTGGAAATTAGGGGGGAATTATTAATTATGGGTCAAGAAATCCGGATTTACAAGAATCATTTATTAGCATTAAGGACAATAAATAGTAAATTAACTAATGACTCAATCGTCCGTTTAGAATTAGGAAATTGTGGGCGGAAAATGCCTGGTTGGATAGGTGTGGATATAGATGATTCCGCTGACCTCCAATTAGACTTACGCAAACCTCTCCCTATCCCAGATAAAACTGTTGAAGCAATATATTCTTCTCATGTTCTTGAACATTTTTCGTATCCTGAACCATTGATGGGTCTGCTGAATGAATGTTTTCGCATACTAAAACCAGGCGGTTCTTTTTCCGCAGCTTTACCAGATTGCTGGCATTATTTTTCTTCGTATATTAATGGCGGCCAAATAATTGACCAGGAAATTAGAGAAAAGGTGCTACCGGTTTACGTAAAGACAAAGATAGATGAGGTTAGCTGGTTTGTATATATGCTTGGGCATCATAAATATTTATTTGATAAGGAAAATTCTGTACAACTCCTACTTCAAGCAGGTTTTGAAAGGGTTTCTACTCGAGATTTTGATCCTGCGATCGATCTTGAGATCCGTCGTAAAGAATCTCTGTATTTGATAGCATATAAACCAATTTGAGCAAGATATTGCGGATTCTACCTTTTAACTATTCTAATTTGAATGTTTCCTGAGTGATTTTTTGGTTTTTGGTTAGGTTATTATCTGCGTATGATTATCAGATATCACCAGAAAATTAAACCGTTAATCAGAGGATTTTGTAGACCAACCATTATATATATACCATTTTCTATTCATAAGCGTGACTTCTATCACATAGGATATTTTTATGGAATCTTGATGTCTTCAGGACCAATGTTAGTATGGGGAGAATGGTCTATTTGATCTAAAGAGTGAAAGATATATTATGATAAAACCTAAATTTCCCCGAATATCTTTTGGCATTATTGTATTGAATGGAGAACCATTCACCCGCTATTGTCTTCGGTCCTTATACCCTTTCGCTTATGAAATTATTGTCGTTGAAGGCGGACATGAAGCCACCCGCGTGGTGACCACTCCCGATGGACATTCAGTCGATGGAACTTTAGACGTTTTATATAAATTCAAAAAAGAAGAAGACCCGGAGAACAAAATCCAAATCATCACACGCGATGGACATTGGCCTCAAAAAGATGAAATGGGGAGAAGCCGGACGCCGCAGTCTCGTGCTTATGCTGAACGCGCAACCGGTGAATATCTATGGCAGGTAGATATTGATGAATTCTACAAACCCGAGGATATGCGTGCAATTATCGAGCTGCTTTCAAATGATCCAACCATTACTGCTGTTTCGTTCTTGACTCATACGTTCTGGGCAAGGCCAGAATATATCGCAGATTGTTGGCAATTGCGGAGAGGCGCTGCGGAATATCATCGCTTATTTAAATGGGATCTTAAGTATAAATACCTGACCCATGAGCCACCCATAGTGATTGATGATTTGGGAAGAGAACTGCGATCTATAAACTGGATACGAGGTGAATGCCTCACCAGAAAAGGGATTTATATGTATCATTACTCACTCCTTTTCCCGTGGCAGGTGAAACAAAAAGCACTTGTTTATAAGGATGAAGATCCTTTAGGTAAAGGAAGAATTGTTCATTGGGCTGAAAATAATTACTTCCAATTAAGAAATCCTTATCGGGTACATAACCTGTACAGATCCCCATCCTGGTTGGAACGTTTTCATGGTTCCCATCCGCCAGAAATAATTCGAATGATGGAGGATATTGATCAAGGGATACTCCCTGCTGAAATTCGCCAAACGGATGATGTGGAACATATGTTAGACGCATGGTGGTATCCTGTAGGGGTATTGGGTCTGAAGGTGGGGAATCTTATTGATTATGGAATATACCGGATAAGAGTGCAATTGGGCAGGATCAAACGTCAGTTAATAAATAGCTTGTCTACGAAACGTTAAAGTTTGTTTCATGAAATGTCAATTGTTTAAAAATGTGGGAAAATATTAATGGTTAGACAATTTTTTTACCATTCATTGGTCCAAAAAATATTAATTGTCGTTGGTTTATTGTTTCTTTCGTTCTTTTTATCATTCTTATTAGTTCGGTTTGGAGAAATTGTTTTTATATCGGTGACTGGATTCCTGATCTTATTCTCCATTTTACTTTATGAATTCAGAAAAACTGAATCAACTCATAAACCCCCGTTGCTTGTGGTTTTGTTAGTTGTAACATTACCCTTTCAGAGTATTTTCCTTACCAGTTATCCTTTGAAAGCAGCTGCACAATTATTAATACTATTTGTTATCTTTTACTTTTGGCTCAAATGTTCGCAGCAAATAAGATATGAATATTTCCGAAAGATCAAGCCTCTTATTTTCCCAACTGGGGTTTTTGTTTTTTCATTTTTTCTCTCATATTTTTTCTCCAGTAAAATAGAAAATAAAGATTGGTCATTTTTGTTGAATCTCTTGGGTGCAGTTGGTTATACATACCTAGCTTGTTTTTATTGTAACAGCCTGGAGAATATTAAGAAAATTCTATGGGTGTTTATTGGGATTGGCGTGATTCAATTGGCGGTTATGTTTGCGATGGGGTGTGGGTGGACAGAAGGTCTTCCAGGAGCTCTAGCCATCTTAAGCAATCGATCTTGGGGCGGTTTTGCATCTGATTATGGAACGAACGCTCTCCGTTATCCCGGTACATTCGGCGATTATGAACTACTTGCCGAATATTTAGATATGATGGTTCTATTTAGTATTGGTATTTTCTTTTTCTCGTCTTCGAGACGAGAGCGTATGTTGTCGATTTTAGCCGCGTGTCTTATGATTGCAGCTGGTTTCTATACTGGTACAAGAGTTTTCGTTGTTGGGATTGGAGTCGGACTCGTAGTTATGAGTGTCTTGTTTGTGATAAAACCAATCTTCTGGAAGAAATTGGCAAATATTTTGATGATTGGAATCCTTCTCATTTCGGTATTATATCTCCTAAGTACTCAAGAAATATTCAGAGGTTATTTTGATAGATTCTTAAATACCGATTTAAGTTCAGGTTATTATGACACTCGGAATACTGTTTGGTCTGTAAGCTTTGACATGATGCAAAAATTGCCAATTACCGGTTATGGGACCCAGATGATGGAAATATTCGATATGATCGGGCGTGGAGTTTATGCCTCTCCTCATTCCTTATATTTTTCGATGTTACTCATTGCTGGATATCCTGGCATTATTTCCATCATCATTATGATTTGTACTCCATTCTTGTGGATGCTCCGAATCTTATTCAACAGAACAATGAAACAATATTATGCTTGGGCAATTGTAATGATTAGTGTATGGAGCTTTTGGGCAGTAAATGAAATCAAAATTGAGTTTATTCGTTATGCGTTTTATATGAATATTGTATTTTTCTTATTCGGGATTTTTGCCAGTTTTTATGATCTGGCTCTTAATAACCCGATGGATAGTAAGAGTCTAAAAGTATAGGGAGCTTCATTTTATGCGTGTCCTCTGGTTTACCGATCGACCCCTGCTACCGGTTACTCGCAAACTGAGAACTCCCGATATAGTGACGGGGGGGTGGATGGATAGCTTAAGATTAGCTCTCCAAGATTATCCGAACCTGGAATTAGGTGTAGCATCGGCTTCAGAATCTGACTACGGGTTTTTTGAAGAGGGTGGGATAAAATTTTATAATATCCAGAGTCCTTCAAACCATGGTAATCCTGCGTCTGTCATTAGACGATGGCTAGCTACAATTGAAATTCAAAATGGATTACGTAATTGTATTAATGCCATAAAAATATTTAAACCCGATTTAATTCATATTCATGGAAGTGAAAATTTTTATGGGGTTTTAGCTAACGAAAAATCAATTCCAACTGTTATAT
>VFSW01015379.1_pt1 | contig 10519 bp, 9 predicted proteins | sample 5358111 | NCBI WGS metagenome assembly VFSW01 (sample SAMN11554181, study PRJNA540505) | mine drainage metagenome | isolation source: sediment from site ElyBrook_90M | place: USA: Ely Copper Mine, Vershire, VT | collected 2017
CAGCCCGAGTGCTGGCTCTTCTGGGCCAGGGCCGGCCTGAAGAGTTCCGATCTCCGTCAGATGTTTCCCGGCACGCGCGCCATCGCGCGCATGTCGACCTCCGTGGTTTTTGAAATCGTTCGCGCAGGAAGCGGCGTGAAGAGGAAGAGACCCAAGGGCGCGCCCAAACTGCAAATGGTCGCGGTTCCTCTGCTGGACATGCATGCGGGCACGATCGGACAGACGGGCGGTCAATTCGCCGATTTTGACAGTGCATCGGCGGAAGAAATGATTGCGGCGCCCGCGTTCTGGTGCCCGAATCCCGTGCAGACGAATTGCCTTCGCGTGCAGGGGACTTCCATGAGTCCGCTCATTAACGATGGAGACATTGTGGCAGTGGATGGTTCGCAAACGAATCCGGAAGAGTTAAATAGAAAAATTGTTGTGGCGTGGCACCGGGAGAGCGGACTTTCCCTGGCGCGGTTTATCGCGGCCGACGGAGTTCACTTATTGGAATCGGAAAATCGCGATTACAGCCCCGTCACCGTGGAAAAAGACAGAAAGTGGCAGATTGTAGGAAAGGTCCTGTGGTGGATCCGAAAGGGACCTTGAAAGCCTTTTGTAGCACAGACTTCAGTCTGTGGGGTTTCGGGCGTGCGACACCTGAATTCCGCACGATGAGGCCCTCACTGCTGCGCCCTATCGCGGAAAACATGTTCTAGCCCGGATTTAATTTCCCATGCTTTTTGCCCCCCCCTCTAAATACTAATTACGCTGTTTACGGGAAATTCCTGCAGTGTTCATGTACTATACCCCTCATCAGAATCTTGGATCCATTGGTGCAAGGCTGATTGGTTGTTCTTCCGGCAGGTATATCCGCAATCGAATTGTCGAGGCGCCACGATTTAGCGTGTCGAGAATTTCTGTGAAAAGAGCCCGGGGCGCTACCAAAAAAGTAGCCAAGCCCGCCAAGAAAAGTTCGCAGCCGCCTCCGGGGACGGATCTGTCCAAGGCCGATTCATTTCCCATCGCTGGGATCGGCGCTTCGGCCGGCGGACTCGAGGCTTTCAAGGAATTGCTGTCCAACCTTCCTGAAAAAACAGGAATGGCCTATGTGCTCGTTCCGCACCTCGATCCCGATCATCAAAGTGTTTTAACGGAAATTCTTTCCCGTTTCACGAAAATTCCCATCGCGGAAGTTATGGACGGCATGCCGGTGGACCGCGATCACATTTACGTACTCCCACCGAACAAGACGATGGGGATTTCGGACCGCAAATTTGTGCTCGTCGAGCGCCAGCCCTCCCATGGTCCACACCTTCCGATTGATTACTTCTTCACGGCATTGGCGAACGACCAGGGTGATCAGGCCATTGGAATCATCTTGTCGGGCACCGCCTCGGATGGGACGCAAGGATGCATTGCCGTCAAGGTTGCCGGCGGAATCACTTTTGCGCAGGACCAAAAATCGGCGAAATTCCATGACATGCCGGAGAATGCGATCCGGGGAGGAAGCATCGATTTTGTGTTGCCCCCCAAGGGTATCGCGCAGGAACTGGCTCGGATCAGCCGCCGCACCCATGCGGCCAGAATCCATGCCGAATCCCTGGCCCCTGCCATGACTGGGCAGCCCGCAGAGTTGGACGTTCTATTCGCCCTCTTGCAGAAAGCGATGGGAGTGGACTTCAGGCACTACAAGCAAACCACGCTGCAGCGGCGCATCAAGCGTCGCATGGTCCTGCACCATTTCCTCAAGCTCAAGGATTATCTCCGCTATATCGACGGCAACCCCACGGAACTCGACGCGTTGTACCGGGACCTCCTGATTCACGTCACCGAGTTTTTCCGCGACGAAGGAACATTCGATACCCTTCGCAATAAGATCCTTCCCAGCCTCCTGCAGGACCGCAAACCCGAGGACGGCCCTCTGCGGATTTGGGTTCCCGGCTGTTCCACGGGGCAAGAGGTCTACTCCCTGGCGATGGTTATTCTCGAATTTTTGTGGGCGTACGATAAGAGCCGCAGATCTCCTGCGATTCCTCAGTTGGTTGTCCAAATTTTCGCCACGGATATCAGCGATTTCGCCCTCAATCGGGCGCGCAGCGGCATATACGCGGCGAACGAGGTTTCGGGAATTTCCAAAGAGCAGCTCAACCGTTTCTTTGTGCGCCACGATGGAGGATATCAGATTCACAAATCCGTCCGGGAAATGTGCGTTTTCGCAAAGCAGAATGTCGTCAAGGACCCGCCGTTCTCCAACCTGGATTTGATCAGTTGCCGGAATTTGCTGATCTATTTCGGCCCCATTTTGCAGAAGCGCGCAATTCCCACGTTTTACTACGCCCTGAAGCCTCGCGGGTATCTGATGCTGGGACCGTCGGAAAGTCTGGGATCGTTCGAGGATCTGTTCACGCTGGTCGACAAGAAACACAAGATCTACCAGAAAAAGCGGTCCAACGCGCGCGTGGTCACACACTTCATTGGGCCGGAATACGCGATGCCGCGGCTGGAGCCGGCCCACTCTACAAATATCCCGAATACGGGATTTGACGTGGATCGGGAAGTGGAACGGATCCTGGCGCAGCGCTTTGTACCCGGGAGCATCGTCGTAAATGACGAAATGGAAATCGTGCAATTCCGCGGGAAGATCGGACCCTTTCTTGAGCCCGCCAGCGGCCATCCGACGTTCAGCCTTTCGAAAATGGCTCGCGAGGATATCCAGGTGGATCTCCGCGACGCGCTGACCCGCGCAAAAAAGGAAAACAGGCGCGTGCGAAAAGAGGGGCTGCGCATAGCGTCCAACGGCGGCACGCGCGCTATCGATCTCGAGGTAATTCCCATTAGGGGCCAATCCGCCGGCGAACGCTTATACATCATCGCATTTCAGGATGCGGCCCGGCCCGTGCCTTCCACCGCGGCCGGCAGACGCCGGCTCGAAAGGCAGACGGAAAAGGGAAGGACTTCGCGCGAGTTGGCGCGCACCAACCACGAGGTGGAGCGTCTCCGGGAGCAGTTGCATACGCTGATCGACGAACATGAAACCACGCTCGAGGAATTCAAGTCGGCGAATGCGGAAATTTTGTCCGCCAACGAAGAGCTGCAGAGCTCCAATGAGGAACTCGAAACGACAAAGGAAGAGTTGCAGTCCAGCAACGAGGAACTTTCCACGCTCAACGAGGAATTGCAAAACAGCAATGCCGAATTGACCCTGGCCAACAACGACCAACTCAATCTCATGACCAATGTCAATCTGCCCGTGGTCATGGTCGGGAACGATTTGCGCATCCGGCGCTTCACGCCGCCGGCCGAAAAATTGTTGAACTTGCTTCCCGGGGATGTGGGCAGGCGGCTGGGCGAAATCCGTTCAAACTTGGAACCGGACGACCTGGACCAGTTCGCCAGGACCACCATCGAAAATGCCGTGCTCCAGGAAAGGGAAGTGCGCCTGAAGGACGGGCCGTGGTACCTGCTCCGCGTCCGGCCCTACAAAACCTGGGATGACAAAATCGAGGGCGCCGTCCTCAGCTTTCAGGACATCGATAGCCTCAAGCGAACATTGGATCAGACCCGCACTTTCGCCGAGGCTCTCATCGAAAATGCGCGAGAGTCGGTCCTGGTTCTGGACGAGGGCTTGCGCGTCATCCTGGCGAATCCCGTGTTTTGCCAAACCTTTCAAGTCTCGCCCAAGGAGACAAAGGGACGCCCCATCTACGAACTTGGCAACAGGCAATGGGATGTCCCCAGGCTGCGCGAATTGTTTCACGAAATCACAACGCACAATACGCGCATCGATGGTTATGAAGTGCGGCACAAATCCAAGCACCTCGGACTTCGCCACATGATCCTGAATGCGAGGCGCATCGAACCGCAGGGCGGACCACAAATGATCTTGCTGTCAATCGAAGACGTCACGAGAAAAAAAAATAAAAAAGTGAATCCGTTTCGGACCAGCCTTCGGCAATGCCGGGAGACTTTCGCGAAACACCGGCCCGCGATCGCCGCGGCGAGTTTTTTCTTGAAATCGCGCAGCAAGAGAAATATCCGTTTGAACAAGTCTCCTCGCCCCAGAAGGAGAATCTGAAATTTCACGTCTCAAATTAATCACTGCATCCATCAGAACGGACGCCCCCGCGAGGTTTTTCCCAGGCTGAACCCAAAAAAGATAAGCTAAGGATGAGTGATGGTCGGGGCGTCCGGATTTGAACCGGAGGCCTCCTGCGCCCAAGGCAGGCGCGCTACCAGGCTGCGCTACGCCCCGACATGAAGTGCTGAATTGATTCTAAAGCACTTTCCAACATTGTTGCTACTCCACTTCCTCATTCTTGACCTCGACTGTACCTCTAACTGTACCAGAATGCCGTCACTGGATCGTGGCTGTACCCATTTCCAGTGCCATTTCATTTGCCTGACGGTTCAATTTCTCCAACGCTTCTCTTTTCATTTGCAACTTCATTTGTGAATACCTCTTGAAGACCTGAGAATCGCCTTGTCGAAGCAACTGAGTGACCCACTCATCGGCCATGCCTCCTGCGCTCACCCTTGCGCACGAACTCGCACATTTATGTGGCGATGGAATTTATGTGGCGCAAAAGTGAAACGGGCAAGGTTTTCGCGCCCGTTCTGAATCCATCGGCCACATAACTGAGGATCCTGGACTCCTTTGAGATGTTATTCTTGTAAGCGTCATGGAGATTCGTGAACTGCTCGCGTGTCTGGACCAGCACCGTGGTTCGTTTCCTGAACACCTTGTTGCAGAAGCTGTCGCTCGGCGTGAGGAGGTCATTCCAATACTCCTCGGAACTCTCGAAGCCATCAACAGCGATCCGGGACCGTGGCTGGTGGATCAGAGGCGCATGGTCCACATCCACGCCATGTATTTGCTGGCTTTATTTCGGGAAACACGCGCTTATCCGCTGCTGGTGCGGATCTTTTCCCGCCCGGGCGAGTTTCCCTTCGATCTAGCAGGCGACGTTGTGACTCAGGATCTGGGCCGGATTTTAGCGTCAGTTTCGGGCGGAGACATTAGCGGCATGGCTGCGCTCATCGAGAACGAGGAAGCTAACGAATACGTCCGGTCAGTGGCCCTGGACGGCATGGTTTCGCTGGTGGCCACCGGTCAGCGTGCCCGCGACGATGTCGTGGCCTATTTTCTCCAGCTATTCCAAAAGCTGGAGCGAAACCCGGGAGCGCACTGGGACGGCTTGGCCAACGTTTGCGCCGATCTCTGGCCGCAGGAAACGTTCAAGGAACTCCGGCGCGCCTACGAAGACGGCCTTGTGGATACCAGCAGCATCGATTGGCAGGACCTTGAGGATGCTTTGGAGATGGGCAAACAGGCTGCGATGCAGCGGGCGCGGTACCGCGAGCCTCTTATTACGGACCTGGGCAAGGCAATGGGCTGGATGCAATGTTTTCACAACGCGGACAGTGACGACGAACCACTAGGAGATCTCGATGCAGATCTGATGGAGCCACCATCAAGTGAGTGGGTGACGGCGCCGATTCGCCGTACCTCGCCGAAGATTGGTCGCAACGAGCCCTGCCCTTGTGGCAGCGGCAAGAAATTCAAGAAATGCTGTGGATCCAACATGCAGCAAAAAGAATCAATCAGTTGATGGTCGCCTCGTCCGTGTATTTGTTCAGAGTAGCTTCAATCCGGTCACAGAGTTGATGTAACTGTTCCCGCAGGATCTTATTCTTAGCGTGGTTGGCTTCGGCCGCAAGAAAACCTACAAGTTCGTCCAGGTCATCCAAGGAAAACCGAAAAATGGGACGCTCGCCCCACTTGGGCACAACGCGCAGGCGATTCGTCAACGATTCATCTGCGAAGGTGTGTGACAGAATCAATTCGCGTTCGCGCTCGTTCAATTCCAAAGGAACTGTCTCGTTCGGTCCGATGCGAATTCGCTGTATTTGAAGGGAAACGGGCTTAGACAAGATTGCCTGTGGCAAAAGTTCCGTGTTCGGCGTTCTACGCTTGTCAGCACTGGGTTGCGGGAGAGGGAGGCGGACAGCCCTCTTGCGAACGGGACGAAACTTCATTTCGATTTCCCGGTTTACCTTCTCTATTGAGAAGGTTTCCGGGTCAAACGGCCCACGCCATTCCATCATGTTCTCATGCTCTTCGTGGTCTGTATCGGCCAGCGCCTCCAGATAATCTGCATACCCGCCCGATCCTCCGACGTCCTCCGGCGGACAGTTCCGCTCGCCAGCGAGGCAGCGCGGACACATGGTGTCTGGACCGGACTGCATCACGGCCTCCAGCAGCAGATCATGCTGCCAATCATCTCCGAAGTCGTACTCATACTCGAATTCAGCCCCTACGCCCGGCAAAACATTACGGATTCGTGTCTTCTTGGCGTCGATGATTTCCCGTTCGTCGTCCAGGTCCGGATCGCCGTAAATCCTGCCACCGATCCGAAACTCGTACAGATGATAGTTCTCCCAGCCCATCACCATTTGCAGAATCCGGTGGAGTTGCGTGAGCGTAGCGTCTCCCCAAACTTGAAACTGCCGCCAGATCGGCGGGGAAATGTCGCGCAGCTCTACTTTGAATTGATATGGCTCCCGAGTTTTTCTTGCTGCCACGATCAAGCCTTCCCACGGTCAAAGATACCATCAATCGAAAGTGTCATTTTTTCATTAGCGCTGGTCCTCAGCAAGCGATGTCAGACATGAACCCGGTCGACTCTAAAACAGTTCATACTCCTCGGATTCCCTGTGAAAGGAGACCCCCCGTGTTCGAGCAATTCGTCCAGCGCCCGTTTCATCTAGCTTTGTATCGCACCGGTCCATACGCCGAAGAAAGAAGCCGGTTCCTCGCCCGTTTGGTGCAAGAAGGACGTTGCCTGGGGCGCCTCAAAACCCTCAACTGGTTGTTGCTGGAGGTTGCCAAGCGCGTCGACCTGAGCGGGGACCGATCCTATACAACCGATGGCTTGATGTCTGTGGCGGAACACTGGCAAAGGACGCGTGGTTCAAGGTCAAGAAGCAAGCGTCAAGCCAGGATCGCAATCTTGGACTTCGTGTTCGTTGCGTCAAGTTGGATGCGGTCCTTGGGCCGCTTCAAGGAGAAAAAAGAGGAACTGCCCTACGGGGAATTCCTCGGAGAGTTCTTCGCGTTTCTCAGTGAAGAAAGAGGTTTGGCAAAAGCAACGATCCGCGGACACAAACATTCCCTGAAACTCTTCCTTTCCTGGTTGAAGCGAAAGCACATTCAGCTGACAGCGGTGTCACCGAAAACCATCTCTACTTACTTTACCAGCGCAGTCGCTGGCCGCTGGAAGCGAGTCACTGTTTCGCATCACGTGCAGTCCCTGCGAACTTTTTTCCGGTACGTCGGTCAGCGAGGCTGGTGTGCCAAGGGGATCGCAGAGTCCATCGATGCTCCCCGGCTCTACACTTATGAAAACCTGCCGCAAGGACCGTCTTGGGAGGAAGTCCAGAAGCTCCTCGCAAATCTGGCAGGCCCTTCACCCCTTCAGATTAGGGGCCGCTGCGCAATCTTGCTCTGTGCCGTATATGGGTTCCGTGCCGGTGAAGTCTGCCGCTTACGGCTTGCGGACATCGACTGGCCAAACGAAAAGATTACCGTTCGGCGTTTCAAACAGGGGAAGACGCAGACCTATCCGTTGACTGCTGACTGCCGAGATGGGTAACGCCCTTTTGCGTTATCTCAAGGAAGTGCGCCCCAGTTCCGCGTGCCGGGAAGTCTTTCTGACTCTGCGTCAACCATATCGCCCCGTCTCGGTAGGCGCATTTTCGAGCATGGTACAAAAACAACAGAAAAGGCTCGGAATCCACCCCAGGCATTTCGGCCCACACGCCCTCCGCCACGCATGCGCGACGCATCTGCTTGCGCAAGGCTTGACACTGAAAGAAGTGGGGGGATCACCTGGGGCATGTTTCCATGGCCGCGACGCGTGCCTACGCGAAAGTCGATCTGCGCGGCCTGCGGGAAGTGGCCGCGTTCGACGTGAAGCCTCTGGCCGAATGCATCGCAGAATGTGAACGCACCGCAGCGTCCTTCTACAAGGTTGGTGAAATCACAGCGCTACGGGAAGTCGCTCGTGTGGGCCTCGGAGGTGTGGCATGAAAGTCGCTGACGCCGTCCGGGAATATGTCGTCTACAAGCAATCGCTGGGCATGAGCTACAAGGGCCGTGCGCTCAAGCTGAACGCCTTTGCGCGGTTCGTTGGCCCAATCGAGCTCGACCAAGTCACGCCGGAAATGGCTCGAAGCTTCCTAGATGGGCATGGCGCAGTGACCACCGAGTGGTTCAACAAGTTCTGGGTGCTCAATACATTCTTCCGCTTCGCCATCGCGCGAGGCTATGCGACAGAAAATCCTCTTCCGCGGACGAAACCGAAGAGTCCCAGGGAGTTCCGCCCATACATCTACTCCGTTGAAGAAGTGAAGAGAATGATCCAGGTGATGGACTGCCGTCATCGTGGTCGTTGGCACTTGGAACCTCGCACCGTCCGCACACTGTTGCTACTGCTTTATGGAACAGGACTGCGCATTGGCGAGGCCATTCGCCTGCAACATCGGGATCTCGACTTCCGAGAACGAATCCTCACAGTCCGTGAGAAAAAGTTCTATAAATCAAGACTCGTTCCTATGAGCCCCGATCTGGCGGATGTTCTCCGCGACTACTTTGAAAAACAGTGGGAAGGCAAACACTCAACTCCGAAAACTACCTTCTTAGCCATATATGACGGAAGGCCTGTTACGCACCTGACTGCCGAACTTGCCTTTAAGCGGATCAGATATGAAGCAGGGGTCAATCGCGCGGACGGGTTTTATTTTCAGCCGCGCCTCCACGACTTCCGGCACACATTTGCTGTGAGGCGACTGGCCAGTTGGTACCGCGAAGGTAAAAACGTCCAGCGGCTTCTCCCGCACTTGGCGACTTATCTCGGCCATGTCAGCATCCGCGAAACGGCGCGCTATCTGACCATGACGAAGGAACTGCTGGGTGAGGCGAGCCAGCGATTCGAACTCTATGCCAATCCAGGAGGCGGGCAATGAAGAACGACTCCCTCCTCGGCCCCTGGATCAGGCGGTTCTTGCTTGAACATCTGGTTGCAGAACGGAATCTGTCTCCCAATACGCAGCGGAGTTATCGGGACACGCTACGACTGCTGCTTCCGCGGCTTGCGATTCAGTCTGGAAAACACATCGATGCTCTCGAAATCGTGGACTTATCTGCCGGTGCTGTGCGCAATTTTCTCAAGGATGTGGAGCAAAAGCGCGGCTGCAGCATCATCACTCGAAACCAGCGACTCTCCGCCATACACGCTCTGGCACGCTTTATCGGAGAGCGCAGTCCTGAACACTTACCGTGGTGCGGCGAAATCAGGACCGTTCCGTTCAAACGCACCGGCAAGAACCCTCTGACGTATCTGGAAAAATCCGAGATGGACGCTCTGCTCGCAGCACCGGATCAATGCAACAAACAAGGGCAGAGGGATCGTGCACTCCTTCTGTTCTTATACAACTCCGGCGCAAGGGCGAGCGAAGCTGCTGGCGCAAAAGTGGCCGATCTTGAAGGCAATGAGCAACGCGGCGGCATAGTGAAGCTCCACGGAAAGGGAGGAAAGATCAGGTTCTGCCCCCTCTGGCCTCGGACGATGATGGCACTCGCACCGCTGACCGCCAATCGGCCGCCTGACGCGAACCTCTTCCTGAATCGCTACGGTGCGCCGGTCACTCGCTTCGGAATCCACACGTTAGTCGAGAGGCACGCGAAACGAGCCAGCAAAAAAGTTCCGTCCCTGGCCAGAAAACGAGTAAGTCCACACACCATTCGCCACACGACGGCCACTCATCTCCTCCGTGCTGGCGTGGATAGCCATCGAGCACGCTCTGCACCGCCCGCCGGTAGTTGCGCGACGTCAACCCCGCAACGATCCCTTCCCGGACCGCTCGCTGCCGTCGCCCGTCGTGTTGCAGCCGCGCATCACGGTCGAGCTGAACTTCTTCCCCTTGGCGCGTGCGTACCCGCGGTCGCTCGACCGCCACTTTCTGCCCAGCAAACACCACATAGCCCGATTGCTGACCCCAGCGCAAGCAACTCGACGCCGGATCCGGCTAGTGGCGCGGCCATACCCGCCGCATCGCTTCGTCCTCGATCACTGCCCGGATAATCTTCAACCCCGCCAGGCCGGTCCGGTGTTCGACCTCGGGTTGCAATTCCTCCCACACCTCCACCAGCGGCAACGGCAACCGCACTGCTACTTCTTTCCTCCCCATCACCTCGAACTTCTTCGTGGACTTCTTCACACTGCTCTGGTATCTGTCGGCCATAGCGGCTCTCCTTTCAGAAATGAGAGTTCTCACCCCGGACTTTATCCGAGTCCGGGGCGAGAGCCGCTACTTTCTCTTTCAGGTTTCAACTAAAGGCGGGACAAGTTCATCGCAATCGCATACGGTCACGATTTTGGGCTTTAGTAGTATGATTTCTGGCATCGCCTTGTGCCAGTCCACGTATCGCGCCGTCTAAAATGTAACCGAAGGGGGAATCATCGCGCCATTTAAG
>VFSW01015380.1_pt1 | contig 10519 bp, 10 predicted proteins | sample 5358111 | NCBI WGS metagenome assembly VFSW01 (sample SAMN11554181, study PRJNA540505) | mine drainage metagenome | isolation source: sediment from site ElyBrook_90M | place: USA: Ely Copper Mine, Vershire, VT | collected 2017
GCCGTCGCTCGACGAGATGGTGCACGTCGCCAAGGAGATGAAGCGGCGCGGGATGGACAAGCCGCTGCTCATCGGCGGGGCGACGACGAGCCGGCAGCACACGGCGGTGAAGATCGCCCCCGAGTACGATGGAGCGACGACCCACGTCCTCGACGCTTCCCGCGCCGTCTCGACGGTCTCCTCGCTGCTCGACCCGAAGCGGTATGGCGCGTTCGTGGCCAAGACGCGCGAAGACCACGAGCAGCTCCGCCGCCTTCACGCCCACAAGCAATCCAAGCCCCTTCTCTCTTTCGCCCAGGCCAACGAGCGCCGCGCGAAGCTCTCGTGGAGCGAGAGCGACGCCGTGGAGCCGTCGTTCGTAGGCGTTCGCGTGCTCGACGCGGTGCCGCTCACGGAGATCGTCCCGTACATCGACTGGACGTTCTTCTTCACGGCCTGGGAGATCGCCGGGCGCTTCCCGGCCGTCCTCGACGATCCCCGCGTCGGACCCGCCGCGAGGGAGCTCTACGACAACGGGCGCGATCTCCTCGACCGCATCGTGCGCGAACGCAGCCTCACGGCGCGCGGCGCCTACGGGATGTGGCCGGCGCAAAGCGACGGCAACGACGTCGTCTTTTACGGCGACACGGCTCGCAGCACGGAGGTGGCGCGCTTCCCCATGCTCCGGCAACAGGTCGAGAAGCCGCAGCAGGACGGCGAGCAGCCGTACCGCTGCCTGGCCGATTTCGTCGCGCCGCGCGAGAGCGGCGTCCGCGACTGGGCGGGCGCTTTCGTCGTGACCGCCGGCCTCGGCGCGCAGGAGCTCGCCCTCGCATTCGAGCGAGAGCTCGACGACTACCATGCCATCATGGCCAAGGCGCTTGCGGATCGGCTCGCCGAGGCGTTCGCCGAGATGCTCCACGAGCGGGTGCGGAGAGCCTGGTACGCGCCCGGCGAGCGCCTCTCGCAGAGCGAGCTCGCAAGCGAGAAATTCCGCGGCATCCGGCCCGCGTTCGGCTATCCCGCCTGCCCGGATCACACCGCAAAGAGCACGCTCTTCGAGCTTCTCCACGCCGACGCGATCGGCGTTTCGCTCACCGAGCACGGCGCGATGCTTCCGGCCGCCAGCGTGAGCGGCGTCTACCTCGGGCACCCGCAGGCGCGGTACTTCAACGTGGGGCGCATCGGCAGGGACCAGGTGGAGGACTACGCTCGGCGCAAAGGAATGACCGTCGCCGACGTGGAGCGATGGCTCGCGCCGAACCTGGGATACGACGCCGGGCGTTGACGCGATCCGGACGCGACGCCGACGCGACCGACCGACCGACCGAAACGCTGACGCCGGCAACCGTTGGATGACGCGATGCACCAGCATCTTGTCGTCTCGCACCAGCGAGAATCGGGCGGAACCCTCCTTCCGACGCTGTCCCCTCCGCGCTAAGAGAGTACACGTGGCCTCCACGGCTCCCCGTCACCTCGAGAGCACCGAAGGCCCGGTGGTGCTGGCCCCAGAGCTCCTCGTTCGGCTGCACGAGGTGATGCTGCGATCGCGCTGCCTGGAAGAGCGCCTGATCCGAATGAACAAGCAAGGGGACGGCTTCTTCTGGATCGGCGGGCCAGGCGAGGAAGCGCTCAATGCGAGCCTGGGTCTCCTCGTGCACAAGGGCGAAGGCCCCGAATACGATTACCTGCACCTGCACTACCGCTCGGGCGCCACGCTGACGGCGATGGGGGCCGAGCCGATGGACGTCCTCCGCCAGATGAAGAACCGCGTGACCGACCCGTACTCGGCCGGGCGAAACTTCTGCAACCACTACTCGGTTCGCGCGTGGAACGTCGTCCCCGTGTCGTCGCCCATCGAGGTGCAGTTCTCCATGGCTCCGGGGACCGCCATGGCGAACAAGCGCGCCGGCGGGACCGGCATCACGATCGTGCAGGGCGGCGACGCGGGCACCGCGGAGGGGGACTTCGCGACGTGCCTCATCTGGGCGTCGCGGCCGGGCAACGAGCTGCCGCTCTTGATGATCGTCGCCGACAACGGGTGGGGCATCTCGACGCCCGCCTCCGAGCAGCACGGCGAGAAGCACATCGCCGATCGCGGCAAGGCCTTCGGCATCCGGACGGCGGTCATCGACGGAAACGACGCGGAGACGGCGTACCTCGAGCTGAGAAGCGCGATGGACTACGTGCGCTCCGAGCGCAGGCCCTTTCTCCTCGAAGCGAAGGTCTCGCGCCTCTATGGGCACTCGTCGGCGTCGGGCGCGAACTTCGTCGGAGACGAGGTCGACTGCTTGCCCGCGTTCGAGAACAAGCTCGAGGCGCGCGGCATCCTCACGCGCGCGCAGATGGACGAGCTTCGCGCGAAGTTCACCGAGGAGCTCCTCGAGGCGAGCAAGCGCGTGCGCGACGAACCGGAGCCGCAGGGGGAGGACATCTGGCGCCATGTCTTCGCCGAGCAAGACCGGGTCGGCGCCGCCGCGCGCGCGCGCGCCAACGGCGGGCGCAACGGGAAGCACTGATGGCGACGCTCGTGCAGGCCATCCGGCTCGCGCTCCACGTGGGCGAGGAGCGCATGGGGGTGACCGACGTCTTCGGGCAAGACGTGGGTCCGCCGCTCGGAGGCGTCTTCACCCAGACGCAAGGCCTGCGGACGGCGTGGAACTCGCCGCTCGACGAGCGAGGCATCGTCGGGACGGCTATCGGCCTCCGGGGCGGGGGGCCCCCCCGCGCCACGAGCGAGTAAGCGGGGGTCGGGCTAGCGGCCGCGCGCGGGCCGGCCCGCGCCCCGTCGCCGAGATCCAGTTCTGCGACTACGCGTTCAACATGGTCGACCTGCTGAAGCTCGCGGGCGGCATCTGCTGGTCATCGGCGGGCGACTACAACTGCCCGATGGTGCTGATGACGATCGTGGGGAGCGGCATCCGGGGCAGCCTCTACCACTCGCACTCCTTCGATGCGCAGGCGACGCGCATTCCCGGCTGGAAGATCGTGATGCCGAGCAATCCAATCGACGCCTACGGTCTGCTCCTTTCGGCCATCGCGGACCCGAACCCCGTGATGTTCCTCGCCCCGAAGGCCCTTCTTCGCGCCAAGGCGGCGTCGGGCGATCGGATCCCCGGCTAACCCTGGTACGATCGCGCGCTGTCGAAGATGATCGACGCTCCGCTCGGCGATCGCTCGAAGTGGAAGCCCGAGTGGCCCGAAGTGAAGGACGTCTTCGTCCCCATCGGCAAGGCCAAGACGTGCCGGGAAGGGCGGGACGTGACGGTGGTGACGTACGGGCGCACGCTGCCGATGGCGTTGCAGGCGGCAGACCAGGTGGCGGGCGAGGGGATCGAGGTGGAGGTGATCGACCTCCGGTCGCTCTACCCGTACGACTGGGAGGCGATCCGGGCGAGCGTCAAGAAGACGAACCGCGTGCTCTTCTTGAACGAGGACACCGAGGTGACCAACTTCGGCGAGCATCTGCTGAGAAGGACGGTGGAGGAGCTCTTCTACGAGCTTTACGCTCCGCCCAGGCTTCTCGCGGGCGCCCACGTGCCGGGAGTGGGGCTCGCGGACGCGCTCGAGCGGGCGAGCGTTCCGCAGGTCGAGCAGGTGGCGACGGCGTTGAGGGAGATCGCGCGGCACGAGACGTGACGCGGCGACGGGTCAGGGGCGTGCCCGCAGAAGCTCGGCCCCCGCCCCGTCCTTCGGCGCCTTCGACGCCTTCGGCGCGGCCGTCACGAACTGCCCGAATGCGCGCGGCTCTTCGAGCCGGCACGACCACACGAGCTTTCCGTCGTGGACGGTGATGTCCGGACATCCGTCGCACATGTCGGCCGTGCCGTCCTCGAGCAAATCGATGGGCTGAATGATGAGGATGGACTGCAAGTGGAGCTCGCGGAGAGCCTCCCGGCCATGTCGCGCCACCTCGGCCGCCCAGGCAGCGGCGGCGGTGCGGACTCCGCGGTCGAACGGCCAGGCGCTGAGGAGGACCGACCGGCCCATCGAGAGGAACGAGGGCTCCGCGTAGCTCATGTAGCGCCCCGTCCAGAGGTGATAGGCGCTCTGGGTGGCTTCGAGGAATTTGGGGCCCACCCAGCCGTACGTCTTCTGCGCCGACGCGACGCGCATCGCGAGCAGCCACTTGAACGAGTCCGCCGTCGCGGTCCCGTTCAGGTAGGCGCAGGGCGCGTAGTCGGGGAAGCGCTCTCGGATGACGTCGACGACCTCGCGCGCGTCCAAGTTGATCCTACGCTTGCGCTCGTCGCCGTACACCAGCGACTCCACGTCGACTTTTTTGCCTCCGGCGAAGTACTCGAACTGCTGGAGCGCCGCGGCGCGGAACAAGATGAACACCATCGTGTGCACCTTGCCCACGTTGCGCCCCGCCCAGGCCATCAGGTCGGGGACTTCGTGCAGCGTCTCCTCGTAGACCGTCGAGTTGAACGCGCACGCGAGGCCGCCCACGCTCGCGACGAGCTCGGCGTACGTGGACCTCAGCTCGTTCATCTGCACCTCGGTCTTGTTCCGCCACTCGGGCCGGCCCTGGCGCGAGTCGACGTGGAAGGTCAGACCGACGAGCCCGGCCTCCTTGAGCTCGACGAGGAGCTCCCGCGTCAGCGCGAGGCCGTTCGTGTTGATGATGGCCTTTCGACCCATGGCCGTAACGCGGCGCACGATGCCGGGAAGCTCAGGGTGGGTGAGCGGGTCGCCCCCCGCGATCGATACGCCGTCGAAGTTGCGCAGGCGGGCAAAGACGTCGAGGTCGGCCTGCACGTCGTCGAGCGACTTGTGTTCCTTGACGTTCTTTCGATAGCAGCCTTCGCACGCGAGGTTGCACGCTTGCGTGGGCTCGAGCCACGCGATGGGGTTGTCGGCCAAGTTCCAGGGGAGCCGGTAAAGCGATCGGTGATCGAGGGGCGCAGCCATGGCGCGGCAATATAGGGAGTGCGTGCCCACACCCGATTGATCCAGCGCAATCGGTCGGGGCCGCCGGCCGTTCATCATTCCGCCCCGCTCGTTAATGGAACCGCACCCGCCCGATGCCCGCCTGGAGAGCGTCACCCCTTCGCGACCTCCCCACGATTCGCTCGTTGCGGCCTTCGAAGCCGCCGCTCGCGACGACGCCCCCTTCTTCACGCTCCACGGAGCCAAGGGGCAGGTAGTACGGCCGATCCGCGACGCGCTGGAGGGTGCATGGCGCTGGAGCGCGGCCCTGCGCCTTCACGGCGTCCGCGCAGGCGAATGCGTGCCGATCCTCATGCCCACGGGCCATGCCTTCGTCGAGGCGATGCTTGGCGCCATGCTGCTCGGCGCGATCCCGGTGCCGCTGGCCAACCCGATGACGTTCGGCAGCGTGGATCGCTACGTCCGCAACCTGTCGGCGGTGATCGACGACTGCAGGGCGCGCGTCATCGTTACGTATCCCCGGATCGCGGAAGCCCTCCCGGCGAATTCCGAGATCGCGTCGGCGCGCCTACGCGAAGTACTCACCGAGAAGTCGCTCGAGGGCCTCGCGCCCGTTCCGCAGCTCGCCCCCTCCATCGGCGGCGCCGACACGGCCTTCATCCAGTACACGTCGGGGACGACCGGCCGCCCCAAGGGTGCGGTCGTCTCGCACCGCGCGCTCGTTGCGAACGCCTTCGCGATCGCCCATGGCCTGCGCATCGGCCCGACGGACGTGGGCGTCAGCTGGCTGCCGATGTTCCACGATATGGGCCTCGTCGGTGTGATCCTCACCTCGATCTGCCACCCGTATCCGATCCACGTGATGTCCCCCGAGTCCTTCGTGATGAACCCCAAGCGGTGGCTCGACCTCGTGACGCGCGTCGGGGCGACGCTCTCGCCGGCGCCGAATTTTGCTTACGATATGTGCGTGGCGAAGGTCGGAACGGTAACCGACCTCCGCCTCGGATCGTGGCGCGTGGCCCTCAACGGCGCCGAGCCGGTTCAGGCCCGCACGGTCGCCCGATTCGTCGAGCGCCTCGGGCCTTCGGGCTTCCGCGCGAGCGCGATGATGCCCGTCTACGGGATGGCGGAGGCGACCCTCGCCGTCACGTTTCCCCGCCTCGAGGAGAGCTTCGAGACGCTACCCCTCGACCGCGACGCGCTCGAGCAGTCCGGAAAGGCCAGCCGCGCGGAGACAGGGCAGGCGTACGAAGCCGTGAGCGTGGGCAGGCCCGTCGCAGGAATGGGCGTCGAAATCGTCGATGACTCCGGGCGCGTCGTCCCCGAGAACACCCTCGGCCACATCCGGATCTCCGGCCCTTCCCTCATGGACGGGTACTTCCGCAACGACGAAGCCAGCGCGGCCGCAATGGCGGATGGCAAGCTGCGGTCGGGCGATCTGGGCTTCGTAAGCGACGGCCGCCTCTTCGTCACGGGTCGGTTCAAAGAGCTCATCATCAAAGGAGGGCGCAACCTCCACCCGGCCGACATCGAGCGCGTGGCGTGCGAGGTCGAAGGCCTGCGGGCGGGGTGCGTAGCGGCCTTCGGTCGACTCAACCCGAAGACCGGCACCGATGACCTCGTCGTCGTCGCGGAGACCTCGCGCACCGACGCGGCGTTTCGCGACGGTGTCGCTTCGGCCATCCGCGGCGAGCTCCTGGCCGTCTTGGGGGTGAAGCCCGACGAGGTTCGCATTTGCGGGATGGGTGGCGTTCCGCGCACGACGAGCGGCAAGATTCGTCGCGCGGAGTGCGCGCGCGTCTTTGCGCGCGAGATCGAGGCCTGATGCGAGCGCTCGTCATCGGGGGTACCGGCTTCATCGGCCTCAATGTCGTCGACGCGCTGCTCGCCTCCGGAGCGACCGTGCGCGTGACGAAGCGCAGGCAGACGGCGACGATCCTGCTCGGTGGCAGGCAGGTCGAGCGGGTCGACGCGTCGCTCGAGGAGCCCGGAAAGCTGGCGCGCGCGATGGAGGGGTGCGATGTCGTGCTCCTGTGTGGCGCGTACTATCCGCGGTACTCGCTCGACTTGAAAGGGGCCGTCGCCGAGGGTGTCCGCGGGGTGCGAAACGCGTGCGAGGCAGCGCTGGAGGTAGGCGTTCTGCGGTTCGTCTACACCTCGACGATCGCCACGCTCGGGCGCGCGCCGGCCGGGCGTCCGGCCGACGAGCGCGACGTCGCGCCGCGCGCGCCGCAAGGGAGCGTGTACCGAGCGACGAAGTGGGCGATGGAGCGCGAGGGGGACGCGGCGAAAAGCCGTGGGCTCGCCGCCGTGACGCTGATGCCCGGGGGATGCGTCGGCCCGTGGGACGTCCGCCTCGGGACGGGCGCGATGCTCGTCGGCGTCGTCCGTCGATCGCTGCCATGGTGGGTCGACGGGGTCGTCAACATCGTGGACGTCGGCGATGTGGCGCGGGCGCACGTCGCAGCGGCGCGAGCCACGCCCTCCGACCGCTACGTGCTCGGCGGCCACAACGTCACCGTCCGATCGCTGCTCCGCACCATCGCTACCCGCTTCGGTGGAAGCGTGCCCACCGAGGAGCTCTCGGCGGACGCGGCCCGCGCCCGCGCCGACGCCGCGGCGCGCGTTGCAGCGCCCCAGCGACAGCGTGTCGCGATCCCGCGCGAGCAGGTGGACATGGTGACGACCGGACAGGTCGTATCCAGCGCTCGAGCCGCCGTCGAGCTCGGGATCGCGACGACGCCCCTCAACGAGGCCCTCGACCGCGCGCACGCGTGGTTCGTGCGCCACTCGTACATCCCTCGTCCCACGGTGCGAATGGAGAAAGATAGCCCATGACAGCGCAAGGAGACCCCGGAAGCGTGACGGTCAAGATGGTCGCGGAGATCTCGGAGACGGACATAGCGACGATCCGAGAAAACCAGCGGCTGAGAGAAGACCTTGGCCTCGACTCGCTCCAGAGCCTCGAGCTCCTCTCGCGAATCGGCGAAGAGCTGGACGTCGAGCTCGACGTGGAGGAGGCCATGAGCATCCGCACGGTGCGGGATGCCTGCGTCTTCGTCCAGAATCAGTGCGAAAAGCAGCATGGCCAGCCCGCAGCGTGAGGGCGGGGAGGCCAGTTTCGCGAGTGAAGAAGAGGAGGCGCTGGGCCTCCTCCTTCCTGAGCTCCGGCGCTATCTGAGCTCGGAGGTGGACGGCGCCGCCATCGACCGCGCCGGCGAGATTCCCGCCGCGGTGCGTGCGGGTCTGGCGCGCCTCGGCCTCTTCGGAATGACGATCCCTTCGGCGTACGGGGGGGCGGGGTTCTCCCTCGCCGCTGCCTGCCGCGTCGTCGCCGAGATCGCGCGAGTCGACCGATCCGTCGCCATCATGGTCGGCCTGCACGCCGGCCTGGGCATCCGCGGCATCGTGGATCTCGCGCCCACGGCTTTTCGGGCACGCTGGCTCCCGAAGCTCGCGTCGGGGGAGTGCATCGCGTCCTTCGCCGCGACCGAAGCAAGGGCCGGGTCGTCGCTGACGGAGATCGGCACGACGGGTAGAGTCGTCGGCGATTTCATCCAGATCGACGGCGAAAAGAGCTACGTGACCAATGGCAGGTTCGCCAGCCTCTTCACCATCCTCGTGCGAACCCCCGGCTTGGGCGGAGATCGCGCGCACTCGCTCGTATGCGTGCCGGGAGACACGCCGGGCGTCGTGCGTGGCCCGGAGGAGAAGAAGCTCGGCATCCGAGGCTCCTCCACGGTCACGATCACGTTCGACGGCGCCCGGGTCCCGCTCGACCACGTCCTGGGGACGCCGGGGAAGGGAATGGACCAGGCGCATGCGCTCCTCGCGTGGGGGCGTACGCTCATGAGCGCGGGCTGCGTCGGCTCCGCCCAGGCCGCGCTGGCGGCGACGCTCGCGTACGTGCGGGAGCGGCGCCAGTTCGGCCACCCGATCGGTGACTTCGCCGCGTCCCGCGCTCACGTCGCCTGGATGGCGGCGCGCACGTACGCGATGGAGGCGCTCGTTCGCTCGGTGAGTAACAAGGAGGGCGACCCCGCGGCGCTCGAAGCCGCTTCGGCCCTGGCGAAGGTCTTCTGCAGCGAGACCGCATTCGAGGTGTGCGATCGGGCGGTCCAACTTCACGGTGCGCTCGGATTCCTCGAGGACACCGGCATCCCCCGGATGCTTCGTGACACGCGGATCACGCGAATCTTCGAGGGCGCAAACGACGTTCTGCTCGTTCGTATCGGGGCCGCCACCCTCACGACGCGGCGCCGCGACACAGCTCTCCACTCGGGGCGTTCTCTGCTCGCAGAGCGGCAGCACGCAGAAGCTCTCGAGCGGGCGATCGACGGGGCAGCGGCGCGGATGAGAGATCGGTGGGGCGTCGGCGCGGTCCGCCGCCAGCTCGCGCTCCAGCGCCTCGCTCGGGCTGCGGTGTGTGCAGCGGCCGCTCGCGCGGTGATCGAAGGCGCGGCGACGGGGCCGAACAGCGCCGCCTCCGTCGCGCGACATGGTGCGCGTACGCTGGTCGAGGAGGGCGCGGAGTGGCTCGGGAGAGCCGAACGGGCGGAGGCCGACGAGGCCGAGGTCCATGCCTTGACGGAGATTCTCTACGAAAAGTGACGGGACGCCGCGGGCGATGTAAGAGCTAAAGGAGTGGCAGCCACGCACCAGAGCGCCTGTCCGGACTGCCCGGCGGCGCGGAATCGGGTCCTCGGGCGCCTGGCCGCCGGGTACGGCATGCCCTGCGTGCTTCAGTGCGTGTCCGTCGAGGCGCGCAAGCCTCTCCCCCAGCGGTGGTTCACCGAGTTCGGGCTCGCGCTCGTGCGGCGCGGGATCCTCGTCCGTCAGCGGGTCGACCCGGAGGGGGCCGCCGCAGCCGTCGATGCGATTGGTCCGGGCGGAGCCGTACCGCTCTTCGACGACGACAGCGCAAGCAGCTCCGGCTACGCCGCCGACGACGCCCTGCTCTGCCTGGTTCCCAGACAGCCTCTCAGCGACGCGGTGGACGCGGGCGCACCGACGGCGGCCGAGGTCGTGGCGCTCCACCGGGCTGCGCTCGATCGCGTGGAGCGCATCGCGCAGGCGCGCAATCGGCCCACGGCGGTCGAACGCCTGGGCGCGCTCCTCTGCGCCCTCGCGGACACTCTGTCTCCGCCGCAGCGCCTCGAGTGCATCCCGTCGGCGCTGCAGCAACGCGATCTGGCGGCGCTGCTATCGATGAGGCACGAGTCCGTCTGCCGCGCCACGCGCATCCTCCAGGCGCAGGGCGGGATCGAGCGGACCGACCGAGGCATCCACCTCAAGAACCGCGCGCTCCTCGTGTAGCAATCGCGGCCGCGCGTGGCGAACGATCCCGACCGAACATGCCGAGCGAGGCAGGATGCCCCGACCGAACGGTCCGGAGCGCGTCTACGGTGACGATTCGGTGACGAACGGGGCGACGATCGGCGAAATGGGAGCGCGCGGAGCTCGTTCGCGCGCCGGAGGCTTCATGCGACGCGCAAGTCGGCCCTGGTGACCCGCGAAACGCGTCTGGTGACTCGGAAACGACGTTAGGTGACCCGCGGAGGGGCTTTGGTCACGCCGAGGGGGCGTCGAGCGACCCGGAATAGGCGTTATGTCACGCGGAGTTCGCGCTCGGGGACCCGTCGAGAGC
>VFSW01015381.1_pt1 | contig 10518 bp, 9 predicted proteins | sample 5358111 | NCBI WGS metagenome assembly VFSW01 (sample SAMN11554181, study PRJNA540505) | mine drainage metagenome | isolation source: sediment from site ElyBrook_90M | place: USA: Ely Copper Mine, Vershire, VT | collected 2017
GTCTCCGCGTGAGTAGGTTTGCCTGCAACTTAACCGGCCTCTCTTTAACATATTGTGGCATGAGGCATTCAGTCCTCACGTCTCACTGCTTGTAGCAATTGCACGGCGATCTCTTCTATGGAGCGCGCGGTCATGTCGAAATAGCGGATGTTGGCTCTGTCCATCAAGCTTTCGGCAGCAGCCACTTCATACCGGCAATTCTCCAGCGCGGCATAGTTGCTGTTGGGTTTGCGTTCCTGGCGGATGCGCTGCAGCTGCTCCGGCGCGATGGTCAGGCCGAACAATTTATCGCGGAACGGCAACAGCGTGTCGGGCAAACGGTCGCGCTCGAAGTCTTCGGGAATGAGCGGATAGTTGGCCGCCTTGAGTCCGAACTGCATGGACAGATACAAACAGGTCGGGGTCTTGCCGCTGCGCGACACGCCGACCAGGATCACATCGGCCTGTTGCAGTTTGGTCGCCGAAATGCCGTCGTCGTGTGCCAGCGCGAAATTCATCGCCTCGATGCGGTGCGCATATTCCCGGCTGGAATGTCCGTGCATGCGTCCTGCCGTGTGCGAGGAGCGTGCGCCCAGCTCGTGTTCCAGCGGCGCGATGAATGCCTCGAACAGATCCAGTATCAGTGCGTCGGCCTGGCGCAGACGCGCGCCGAGTTGCGGGTTCATCATGGTCATGATGACCAGCGGACGGATGCCATCGAGTTTGCCGATCGCAGCGATGCGTTCCAGACAGTGGTCGACCTTTTCCGGGCTATCGATAAAAGGCAGGCGCAGATGATGGAACGCGATATCCTCGAATTGCGACAGCAGACCGTTGCCCAGGGTCTCGGCGGTGATCCCCGTGCCGTCTGAAATGAAGATGACTGTGCGGTTACGCGCTTTCATGATTGGGTTGTCTGCTGTGCCTGCGCTCGGTTCAGCCTTGCAGGACGGCGCGTATTTGATCCAGCGATGCGGGGTCTTCTATCGTGGTCAGTTCGCCGGGGTCGCGTCCTTCGCAGATCGCCTGCAAGGAACGGCGCAGCAATTTCCCCGAACGGGTCTTGGGCAACAGCGCGACAAAATGCACGCGCGCCGGACGCGCCAACGCGCCCAGATGTTTATCGACCACCGCCATAATCTCCTTTTCCATCGCCAGTTTGCCTTCCGCCGTCGCGACCGGATTCGCGTTCTTGAGGATAACAAAAGCCACCGCGACCTGGCCTTTTAATTTGTCTTCCACGCCCACCACCGCGACCTCGGCGACATTGCTGTGACTGGAGATGCTCTCCTCGATCTCGCGCGTGCCGAGCCGGTGTCCCGCGACATTGATCACATCGTCGGTGCGGCCCAGGATGAAGTAGTAACCGTCCGCATCGCGTATGCCCCAATCGAAGGTGGAGTACACCTGCTCGGTGCGGAAATTATTCCAGTAGGTTTTCACAAAACGCGAGTCGTCGCCATACACGGTCTGCATGCAACCCGGTGGCAGCGGCCCTTCGATGACCACCACGCCTTTTTCGTTCGCGCCGCATATCTCGCCGCTGGTCTCGTTGAGTATCTTGACCTTGTAGCCATACACGGGGATGCCCGGACTGCCCAGTTTGGTAGGCAGGTCTTCCACGCCTTTGGCGATGGTCAGGATGGGCCAGCCGGTCTCGGTCTGCCAGTAGTTGTCGATCACCGGCACACCGAGTTCGGAAGAGATCCAGTGCGAGGTGGTCTCATCCAGCGGTTCACCGGCGAGATACAGGGTCTTGAGCGAGGACAGGTCGTATTGGTGCATGAACTCGGTGGGATATTTCTTCAATACGCGCACAGCGGTGGGCGCGGTGAACATGCGCGTGACTTTATATTTCTCGACGATGCTCCACCAGATGCCGGCATCCGGCGCGACCGGCAGCCCCTCGTACATGATGGTCGCCATGCCCGCGATGAGCGGACCATAGACGATGTAGGAATGGCCCACCACCCAGCCGATGTCCGAAGTGGAAAAATACGTCTCTCCGGCGCGGCCGCAGTAGATGTGTTGCATCGACGACGCGAGTGCCACCGCGTAGCCGCCGACATCGCGCTGCACGCCTTTCGGGTGACCTGTCGTCCCCGATGTGTACAAGATGTAAGAAGCCTCGTTCGATTCCAGCCAGGTGACCGGCACGTGCGCATCCATGTTTTGCTTGCGTACGGCGGCGTAATCGACATCGCGCCCCGCGACCCAGTCCATCGGAACCAGACCGCGATCGACCAGCAGCACGCGCTGCGGTTTGTGTTGCGACATATCGATGGCCGCGTCCAGCAGGGGTTTGTAGGGCACGCGTTTGCCGCCGCGCGAACCGGCATCCACCGAGATGATGAGTGTGGGCCGGGCATCGGTGATGCGCGTCGCCAGACTGTTGGAAGCAAAGCCGCCGAACACCACCGAATGGATCGCGCCGATGCGCGCGCAGGCCAGCATGGCAAACGCGGCTTCGGCGATCATGGGCATGTAGATCAGCACCCGGTCGCCCTTGCCCACGCCCAGCGATTGCATGACGGCGGCCATGCGCTGCACCTCGCGTTGTAGTTCGCGGAAACTGTAGACCTTCTCGGTATTGGTCTCGGTGGAGACGGTGATCAGCGCGGGTTGATCACCCTGCTTGTCCACCCAACGATCCACTGCGTTGAAACACAAATTGGTTTGCCCGTCCACGAACCACCTGGCGAATGGCGGGTTGGAATAATCGAGGACCTGGGTATAGGGCTGATGCCAGGAGATCAACTCGGCCTGCTTGCCCCAGAAGGCTTGCGGATCGTCTATCGATTGTTTGTAGAATTCTGCATAGTTCATAACGCCTCCCCAAACTTTTCTAAGGAAGCACTGATTTATTCGTCATCTCCGCGAAGGCGGAGATCCAGTGCCTTTATCTAACTGGATTCCCGCCTGCGCGGGAACGACAAAACCGAATAAATCAGCGTCTCCCTAACACTCCGACATATAAAAGCAAATTGGTTTTGATCAGATCACATACATGTCCACGTACTCGTTGACCGGCATCGCTTCCAGTTTATCCTGATGCAGCGACACGTCCAGTATCGCCTGCTGCTGTTTGGCCGGGAACTGGCGCGCCAGATTGGTCTTGAATTTTTCCACCAGCAGCGGGATGCCATCGCTGCGGCGACGCGCGTGGCCGATAGGATATTCGACCACGATTTCTTTGAGCTTCTTGCCGTCCTTGAACTCGACCGTCAGCGCGTTGGCGATGGAGCGTTTTTTTGGGTCGTGATAATCCGCCGTGAACGACGTGTCCTCGACGCACACGATTTTGTCGCGCAGCGCGTCGATGCGTTGGTCGGCGGCGATATCGTCCTCGTAATCGGCGGCGGTAAGACGACCGAACAGCAGCGGCACGGCCACCATGTACTGGATGCAATGATCGCGGTCGGCGGGATTGTTGAGCGGGCCTTTCTTGTCGATGATGCGGATGCAGGCCTCGTGGGTGCGGATGGTGATCTGCTTGATGTCGTCCACCGATCTGCCCGCCTTGGCGAGTTGACCGTGCAGCGTCATCGCGGCTTCCACCGCAGTCTGCGAATGGAACTCGGCGGGGTAGGAGATCTTGAACAGCACATTCTCCATCACATAGCTTGCGTAAGGACGCTGGAACTTGAACGGCTGGCCCTTGAATGACACATCGTAGAAACCCCAGGTCTTGGCGGTCAGCACCGAGGGATAACCCATCTCGCCGGTCTTGGCCATCAACGCCAGACGCACCGCGCGCGAAGTCGCATCGCCCGCCGCCCAGGATTTGCGCGAGCCGGTGTTGGGCGCATGGCGATAGGTGCGTAGCGATTGCCCATCCACCCATGCCAGGGAGACCGCGTTGATGATCTCTGCTGTGGTCAACCCCATCATCTCGGCGACCACGGCGGTCGAGGCGACCTTGACCAGAATCACATGATCCAGCCCGACCTTGTTGAAGGAGTTTTCCAGCGCGATGCAGCCCTGTATTTCGTGCGCCTTGATCATCGCGGTCAGCACCTCTCTCATCTTCAGCGGTTTCTTGCCGGCGGCCACGGCGGTGCGCGACAGCCAATCGGCTGTCGCCAGGATGCCGCCCAAATTGTCCGAGGGGTGGCCCCACTCGGCGGCCAGCCAGGTGTCGTTGAAATCCAGCCAGCGTATCATCGCGCCGATGTTGAATGCGGCTTGCACGGGGTCGAGCTGGAATTGCGTGCCGGGCACTTTCGCGCCGTTGGGCACGATGGTGCCCGGTACGACGGGGCCGAGCAACTTTTTGCAGGCGGGATACTCCAGTGCTTCCAGCCCGCAACCCAGCGTGTCGATCAGACACAGTCGCGCGGTGTCGTAGGCGAGCTGGGAGGTGATCTGGTATTTTGTGACGTAATCGACGATATCGACGATGACTTGATCGGCTTCGGGCCGGGCGTTGGGCAGGAATGCTGACATGGGGTGCCTTCTTGGTAACTGCGGTTAAGCGCGTTGCGCGAGCGGGGTGAACTTCAGGTTTTCCGGGCCTACATAGTTGGCGCTGGGGCGAATGATCTTGTTGTCGATGCGCTGTTCGATGATGTGCGCCGCCCAGCCGGAGGTGCGCGCGATGACGAACAGCGGCGTGAACATCGCGGTCGGCACGCCCATCATGTGATACGACACCGCCGAGTACCAGTCCAGGTTCGGGAACATCTTCTTGATGTCCCACATCACGCTTTCCAGCCGGTCGGCGATGTCGAACATCTTCATCGACCCGGCATCGAGGGAGAGCTTGCGCGCCACTGCTTTGATGACCTGGTTGCGCGGGTCGGAGATGGTATAGACCGGATGGCCGAAGCCGATGATGACTTCCTTGTTCTCTACGCGCTGGCGTATGTCGGCCTCGGCTTCATCGGGATTGTCGTAGCGTTTCTGTATCTCGAACGCCGCCTCGTTCGCGCCGCCGTGCTTGGGGCCGCGCAACGCGCCGATCGCGCCCGTCACTGCGGAGTACATATCCGAGCCGGTTCCGGCGATCACGCGACCGGTGAAAGTGGACGCGTTGAACTCGTGCTCCGCATACAGGATCAGCGAGGTGTGCATGGCTTTTCCCCACGCAGCCGATACCGGCTTACCCTGTAAGAGGTGCAGGAAATGCCCGCCTATAGAGTCGTCATCGGTCTCGACGGCGATGCGTTTGCCGTTGTGGCTGTAGTGATACCAGTACAGCAGCATCGAACCCAGCGAGGCCATCAACTGGTCGGCGATGTCGCGCGCACCCTGGATGTTGTGGTCGTGCTCCTCCGGCAGTACGCACCCCAGAGCGGATACCGCGCTGCGCATCACATCCATGGGGTGCGAGGAGGCGGGCAGGCATTCCAGCACCGATTTCACGCTGGCCGGAATGCCGCGCAGCGACTTGAGTCTGGTCTTGTAGGCTTGCAGTTCTGCCGCATTGGGCAGCTTGCCGTGCACCAGCAGATAGGCGATCTCTTCAAACTCGCAGGTATCGGCGATATCCAGAATATCGTAGCCGCGGTAATGCAGGTCATTGCCCGTCTTGCCGACGGTGCACAAGGCCGTGTTGCCCGCCGTCACGCCGGACAGCGCGACCGACTTTTTGGGTTTGAAGCTGCCAGATGGTGATTCGCTCATTGCTTTCCCCCGATGCCGATAACAGTCATTTTATTTTCTGTTGCGTGAACAACGCATCCAATTTTTGCTCGTAGTCGTGATAGCCGATGCGTTCATACAGCTCCATGCGGGTCTGCATGGTATCGACGACATGCTGTTGCGTGCCGTCGCGGCGGATCGCGGTGTAGACGTTTTCGGCGGCTTTGTTCATGGCGCGGAAGGCGGAGAGCGGATACAGCACCAGCCGGACATCGGCGGACTCGAGCTGCTCCAACGTGAACAGCGGCGTGCTGCCGAACTCGGTGATGTTGGCCAGTACCGGGAGCTTGACGGTCTGGGCGAATCTTTTATACATCGCCAGCTCTGTGACGGCTTCGGGAAAAATCATGTCCGCACCGGCTTCGACGTAGGCCATCGCCCTATCCAGTGCGGCATCCAGACCTTCCACTGCCAGCGCGTCGGTACGCGCCATGATGACGAAATCCCCATCGGTGCGCGCGTCTACCGCCGCCTTGATGCGGTCCACCATTTCCTGTTTGCTGACGATCTCTTTGTTGGGTCGATGGCCGCAACGCTTCGCGCCCACCTGGTCCTCGATGTGTATCGCGGCCGCGCCGAATTTGATCATGGATCTGACCGTGCGCGCGATATTGAAAGCCGACGAGCCGAAGCCGGTATCGGCATCGACCAGCAGCGGCACATCGCACACATCGGTGATGCGGCGCACATCGGTCAGCACGTCGTCCAGATTGGAGATACCCAGATCGGGCAGGCCCAGCGACCCGGCGCTCACGCCGCCGCCGGAAAGGTAGATCGCCTTGAAGCCCGCGCGCTTCGCCAGCAGCGCGTGATTAGCATTGATCGCCCCGGCGATCTGCAAAGGCGACTCTGCTTGGATCGCCCGACGGAATGCTGCACCTGCGGAATGGCAATTCATATGTGACCTCGGGCTGTGTTTCATGAAAGTGGTTGGCACTGTTCGTGATGCAAGCAGTGTGCCAGTCGCGAGCGTGCCGCTATAAAATCTTTAGTCTGTTGCGGATATGCTACCCGCAGTGGGCACGAATTTGTGCGCGCACAGCCGATAATCCGGATGGCGCGTTTCAAAATATGTTTCAATCCGCTCCTGAAATTTTTTGAAGAGCCGCTGAAACATGGCCTATCCTCCCGTACGCGACACCCCCGACAAACCCGTCATCTGGACCGTGTCTATCACTCGTTTGTTCGACCTGTTCCGCGATATCACCCCGCAATACGCCGAGCGCGCCAGCATCGACCCTATCCGCCTCGGTTTTGAAGAGGCCGTGCAATACATACGCAAACGGCTGGAGGCCGAGCATTGTGATGCGGTGGTCGCCGCCGGTTCCAACGGCGCGTATCTGAAGAGCCGTTTGTCCGTGCCCGTCATCATCGCCAAGGCCAGCGGCTTCGATGTCATGCAGGCACTCGCGCGGGCACGCAAACTCACGCCGCATATCGGGGTGGTGAGCTATCAGCAGGCCATGCCCGAGCTGACCGAGTTCCAGGATACTTTCGGCTTCAAGATCGCCCAGCGCATTTACCATACCGAAGAAGATGCGCGCGCGCAGATAAACGAGCTGAAAGCCAATGGCATCAGAGCTGTGGTTGGGGCGGGTCTGGTCACCGACCTGGCGGAGGAAGCGGGGCTGACGGGGGTGTTCGTATATTCGTCGGCGACCATATGCCAGGCCTTTGAGAATGCCTTGGAGATCGCGCGTTTCACGCAGCTGGAAGCCAAGCGCAAGCGCGGCTCGCCGGTCGCGGACACGTTGCGCGCCAAACACAATCTGAGCGATCTGCGCGGCGATTCGGCGCAGATGAAACGGGTGCGCCAGTCCGTCGTGCTGTTCGCCAGATCGCCCGCCACGGTGTTGATACAAGGCGAGACCGGCACGGGTAAAGAGTTGACTGCACAGGCGATACATCGCGAAAGCCTGCATGCGCAGGGAATCAACAAACCCTTCGTCGCATTCAATTGCGGCGCGGTCGCCGAGTCGCTGCTGGAATCGGAATTGTTCGGTTACGAAGAAGGCGCGTTCACCGGCTCGCGCCGCGGCGGGCATGCCGGGCTGTTCGAGGCGGCGCACCGGGGCACGATTTTTCTCGATGAGATAGGTGAGATGCCGCTGGCCTTGCAGACGAGGTTTCTGCGCGTGCTGGAAGAGCGCGAAGTGGTGCGTGTCGGCGGCACACGACCCATACCGGTGAATGTGCGCATCATCAGCGCGACCCACTGCGATCTGGAGAACCGCATCAAAGAAGGCCGTTTCCGCGCCGATTTGTATTATCGCTTGAGCGTTCTGCGCCTGGCACTGCCCACATTGCGCAAACGTCCGGAAGACATCGTGCCCTTGGCGGCGTGGTGTTTCAAGAACGCGCTGGCCTCATTGGGCGTGCGCCCGCATGAGAACCTGCATGCCGAGATGCAGGCCTGCGCACCGCTACTGGCGGGCTATGCGTGGCCGGGCAATGTCCGTGAATTGCGCAACGTCATGGAACGCGCCGCGCTGTTCCTGTCCGCCGAGCCTCTGCAAGCCCTCACTCCGGCTTTCATGCTGGGTGTCGCGCCGGAACTCGCGAATGCCGCATCCTCGTTGGAGGGCGAGCCGCCTATCCCACCCGTTGTTCCGGCCGAGCCGCTGCATGTGACCATGGCGCGCTTCGACGGCAACCGGGCCGCCGTCGCCAAGCATCTGGGTATCAGCCGCACCACGCTGTGGAGGAAGATCAGGGCTGGCGACTAGTCACGGGTTAGCCCGTGATTCTGGTGCGCCCGCCCCCGATCTTCACTTGTCGTCCGGGAGCGATTCCGGACAGGCTATATCGGCGAGCGTGATGAGTGATCCGAACAATATCTTTTCATCATTTCATCATGGAGACAGCTTATCCAGAGTATCTATGGCGCGAGGGGGCGTTTTTGAGCAAAGCCGCCGTCCGCTTAACCTCTCGGGTGATGATGCTTATGCAAGGTCTTGAGCCGCTCACGGGCGACGTGGGTGTAAATTTGCGTGGTGGAGATGTCGGTGTGGCCGAGCAGCATTTGCACTACGCGCAGGTCGGCACCGTGATTCAGCAAGTGCGTGGCGAAGGCATGGCGCAGGGTGTGCGGGGACAGGGGAGTTTGCAGCCCGCCTTGTCGCGCGTGTTTCTTGATCAAATACCAGAACATCTGCCGTGTCATGGCATCGGCGCGGGCGGTGACGAACATCGCATCGCAAGTCTGCCTGCCCAACAACACCGCGCGTCCGCCGGCCAGATAGCGGCGCAGCCAATCCAACGCGACTTCTCCTAAAGGCACGAGCCGTTCTTTGCTACCCTTGCCCATCACCCGCACCACGCCCATGTCCATGCTCACTTGCGTGATGCGCAAGCTCACCAGTTCGGACACGCGCAGCCCGGTGGCATACAGCACTTCCAGCATGGTGCGGTCGCGTAACCCCAAGGGTGTTTGCGTGTCGGGTGCGTTTAGCAGCAGCTCGACATCGGCTTCGCTGAGTGTCTTGGGCAGGTTGCGCGGTAATTTGGGTGTGTCGATTTGCAGCGTGGGATCGACGGTGAGCTTGTTTAGTCTTAACAGGTAGCGAAACAATCGCTTCAGGCTGGAGATGTTGCGCCCGGTCGAGCTGGCCTTGGCCTTTTGTTTGAGCAGCAAATGGCCCAGATAACCTTGTATGTCCGCGTGTGTGGTTTGCAGCAACGTCGCGCCGCGCGCACCTTCCAGCCAGTCGGCGAATTTGTTCAAGTCGCGCCTATAACTGTCCAGCGTGTTGCGCGCCAGTCCGTCTTCCAGCCACAGCGCGTCTGAAAATTCGTCCAGGAGTTCAGCGTTGTTCATGGTCCAACAACCAGCGTTTGATGTCCAGCGGTACGCCATCCGCGTGGCGCATGAAACCACCCAGTCCGGTTTTGCTCACCACGCGATGGCAGGGAATGATGATGGGGATGGGGTTCGCGCCGCAGGCTTGGCCGACTGCCTGTGCCGCCGAGCGCAACTCGGCCGCCAGTTCGCCATATTGCCGCGTCTCGCCGCGTGGAATTTCCAGCAGCGCGCGCCAGACTTTCTGCTGATGTGCGGTGCCATGCAAGTCCAGCGGCACATTAAACACCGCATCGGGGTCGCACAAATACGCATGCAGTTGTTGGCATGCCGCAGCCGCAAGCGCGTTACAGGGCTGTTGCGGGGCGGTGCTCAGCGGCAGGAAGCCGATGCCCGACACGGCCCGCTCATCGCAGCGTATGCCGAGCATGGCAAAAGGCGTGGCAAGGATGGCCTGGTAGTTCATCATGAGGCGATGATACCGCATGAAGGACAATAAAAAACGGGAGCCGCAGCCCCCGTTCTTGTCATACCGAAAAACCGATCACGATTAAGCGCGCGCGGCCAGATTTCAGTTTCGGTTTAACGCCTGCACTGAAAGCTTATCTTGCGGCGAGCTTTTCTTTGATACGAGCCGATTTGCCCGAGCGTTCGCGCAAGTAGTACAGCTTGGCGCGACGCACCGAACCACGGCGCTTCACCTCGATGCCGGCGATGATAGGCGAGTAGGTTTGGAAGGTACGCTCCACGCCTTCACCCGAGGAGATCTTGCGCACGATGAAGCCTGAGTTCAGGCCGCGATTGCGCTTGGCGATCACTACACCTTCAAAAGCCTGCACACGCTTGCGTTCGCCTTCGACCACGTTAACGCTGACCACGACGGTGTCGCCAGGTGCGAACGGGGGAATCACTTTACCCAGGCGGGCGATTTCTTCTTGTTCCAATATTTCGATCAAATTCACTTCTTTACTCCTTAGTTATCGGAACTTGTTCCTTCTGGAACGCTGCCAGAAGCCGAGATTCCTCTTTAGTCAAGTCGCGTCCGGCCAATAGATCCGGCCTGCGCAACCACGTTCTGCCCAACGACTGCTGAAGCC
>VFSW01015382.1_pt1 | contig 10518 bp, 8 predicted proteins | sample 5358111 | NCBI WGS metagenome assembly VFSW01 (sample SAMN11554181, study PRJNA540505) | mine drainage metagenome | isolation source: sediment from site ElyBrook_90M | place: USA: Ely Copper Mine, Vershire, VT | collected 2017
CATCAAAAGACACCATTGGAAGCCCACACGCTTTAGCGGTGGGAGGATGTCACTGAAAAAACTTTTCGGAACTAATGGAGTTAGGGGCGTAACCAACAAAGAGCTCACTCCAGAACTTACGCTGAGCCTGGGAAAAGCCATAGGCACATACTTCAAGGAAGGAAGCAGGATCCTTGTCGGCAGAGATGTTCGTGCCGGAGGAGACATGCTCGTAAGGGCGCTTACAAGTGGGTTGCTCAGTACCGGCATAAACGTTCATTATGCCGGCATGCTGCCTACGCCGGCATTGCAGTACACTATTAAAAATGGAGGTTACGATGGGGGAGTAATGGTTACGGCAAGCCATAACCCTGCAGAGTTCAACGGAATAAAGGTAATCGATCCTGACGGAGTCGAAACTGACGCAGTCAACGAGGAAAAAATAGAGGAACTTTATTTCAGCAAAAGCTTCAGGACAGTCAGTTGGGAGAAGCTTAATTATGATGTTAAGGACGTGCCTGGAGCTATTAATGAGTACGTACGCGGAGTGCTCAAACTGGTAAATGTGGAGAAAATACGCGAAAGGAAGTTCAGGGTGCTTATAGATGGGGGCAACAGCGTCGGTTCGATAACGAGCAGGGAAATAGCAAAGCAGCTTGGCTGTGAGGTTCATGAGGTAAACACTAATTTGGATCCTCTGTTTTCAGGCAGGCAGCCGGAACCGACTCCAGCGAGCCTTTCAAAAACCGCAGAGCTTTCCAAAAAGCTCAAGGTCGATATCGGCATTGCGCATGACGGAGATGCCGATCGCGCCATTTTCATAGATTCGGATGGAACGGTGCAACATGGAGACAAGAGCGGCACGCTCCTGGCTTACTGGGTCTCGCTTAAGAATAAAAATGACAGAAAAGTGGTTTTCACGCCATTCTCAAGCTCGGGTCTTGTTGAGGAGTTCCTGGAAAAACACGGCATAACGGTGGAGCGCACCCGTATCGGAAGCATATTCGTGGCGCGCACACTGATAACAAAGGGGGGCATTGCCGGATTTGAAGACAATGGCGGGTTCCTATACCCGAGGCATCAGTTCGTAAGGGACGGTGCAATGGCATTTGCGCTGATGTTGGAATTTATCGCATCACAGAGCAAGAGTTCCGCAGAGCTGTTTGATAGCCTGCCAAAATATCTGGTAGAAAAGATAAAAGTGCCTATCGCAGGTGTGGACACAGCGAAAATGTTCAAGGCGATATCTTTGAAATATGGGAAGGACTGCAAAATAATAGACACAGACAACGACGGACTGAAAATTGCAGGCAAAGACTTTTGGTTTATAGTTAGAAAGAGCGGCACTGAACCAGTGATAAGAATAAGCATAGAGGCAAAGGAGAGGGCTGTTCTTGATAGCACGCTTGAGGATCTGAAAAAACTTTTATGATTAGTGATCTTATGCCAGGAAAGAATGTGCTTGTCGCAGGCGGAGCCGGATTCATAGGCAGCAGCATAGTGGACCGACTTGTAGCGCTGGGATACAACGTCAGAGTGGTGGATGACCTTTCCTCGGGAAAGAAGGAAAACCTGAAGGCGCATCTGGATAAAAAGTACTTCGAGTTCATAGAAGGCAGTATACTGGACAAACATGTAGCCGAAAAAGCAGTGGAAGGCATGGACGCTGTGATAAGCATGGTCGGACGCGGGGATATAGCCAAATCCATAGCCAACCCGCTTCTTTATCACGAAACAAACCTCACCGGAAACCTGAATCTGCTCATCGCCACCTCTAATAACAAGATTAACAAATTCATATTTGCGTCTTCAGGGGCGGTTTACACGGCAAAAGCCATAGGGATAATATCCGAAAGCGCAGAGTACGGCCCGGTATCGCCTTATGCGGCTACAAAAGTATGCGCTGAGATATATTGCAAGACATTTAATGCAGTGTACGACATGGAATGCGTCTGCTTCAGATTCTTTAACGTATACGGTCCAAGAAGGGAGAACAGCACTTATGGCGGAGCAGCGACTAACTTCATGCTTAATGTTATAAACGGCAAGGAGGTTACGATATACGGGACAGGAGAGGACAAACGGGATTACGTATACGTTAAGGATGTCGCAAGGGCCGTTGTCATGGGCCTCAAGGATGGCGTATCAGGCGAATTTAACATAGGGACTGGTACTGGCACTTCAACAAACGAGCTACTTTCAAAGATAGAGAAAACAGTAGGCAAAAAAGCAACGGTAGTACGGGCGGATGGGCGCAAAGGCGACAGCCCAAGCCGGATAGGCAACATAACAAAGATAAGCCAGGTTTTGGGATACAAACCCGAGTACAGCCTGGAACGTGGTCTGGAAGAACTTCGGGAACATCTGGAGCCTAAAGGACAGTAAGCACCGAATCAACTGTTATTTGCTCTAAATGCCTACTCACTGCGTAAGCTTTGTAGTTTAATCGGTTTTCTGTAGTTTTATTGGTATTTACACTACAGCCCAACGTGTAACCTAACTGCGGCAATCATGCTAAAAATCCATACATTCAATAACAACTGTTTGCATGGTCAGCGCATACGAGTATATTTTCATCGCCTCAATAGCGTTCTCTATAGTGTCACTGGCATACTACCTGCTGAATTCCTTAAGTTCCCTTAAAAGACAGAAGTATGTCAACTCCGAAGGCAATGATGATCCTGAGGACGTCACAATAATGGTACCTGTATATAATGAGGACGAGGCGACTTTCAGGAGATGCATGAAGGGCATAAGCCTACAGCGTGCAAGGATAGTGGTCGTTGGAGACTCGTGCTCCGAGCCTTATAAATCAATAACCAAAGAGTTCTCCGGTAAGTTCATCTATCATCCTGTACGCAGGGGCAAACGCGGCTCCATCTCCGAGGGAATGAAATACGTAAATACAAAATATGTGCTTTTCGTAGACAGCGACACCATAATCCCGGTGGGAACCTTGGCCAGCATGCTGTCAAGGTTTGGCGGCGGGGTCGGCGGCGTAGGCACTGCTGTATCAGCGAGGATTAAAAGCAACGACAACGTCTCATACTGCTCGGAGTTCTTCGAGAAGCTTAAGGAAGTGGTATTCCGGACGATGTCTGTGTACGGCGGCGTAATGGTGCTGGACGGCAGATGCGCCATGTATCGTACCAGTCTTGTAAAAGAGTTCATGCTCTCAAAAGAGTATACTGAAAACAAGCTCTTCGGCAAGAAGAGCCTGCTCGCGGAAGACAGGCATCTCACGAGCTATATAATAAAAACAGGCTTCAAGGCGGTGATAGATTACGACATACTGGTTGTGACCTCGCCGCAAAAGAGCGTCGGGCTGATGTTTAAGCAGATGGTCAGGTGGTCGCGCGCCGGCTACCTGTACTTCTTCAAGGAGCTGGTCGATGGAACCTACCTCAACAGGGGACTGTTCTACTCCTTCGAGATGACTTACATGTACTTCTTCCCAATCCTGTTCCTGTTGCTGGGTTTTATGCGCTTGGATGCCGTTTTTGTCCATGGGCTAGGCAACTACCTGGCGTTTCAGGCAAGCCATATAACCTATCTCCTGGAGCTAAACTTCGCCAGGCTAGGCCACGGAGTCATGCTTTACCTATGGATACAGGTGCTGGTTCTCATCAGCGTAGGTGTTTTTGCCATGGCGGTGGCTGCAAGGATAGCAAAAGGCACTAAGCTTAAGACACTGGCGCTGGGCGCAATAGCATTGCTGATGATGTTAGTGGCTTCGATGTACGGTTTAATTACAATATGGGAGCAAAACGAGTGGCTGACAAGATAATACTTGTGTTTACCAGAATATTAACAGAAAGCCCACGACTTTCAATCGTGGGATGAATGCGAAGGTTTATATTTTTTGTCTTCATAATATCATCAATGTCCCTCGCATATATCTGAAATACATCCTATCGGAATATTCAGAGTTGAGTGCGAGACCAGTCAGGTTGGTGTCTATGGCACGAAATCCATAGTAGGGAATGCTTCTGCCTCCGTCCATAAGGGGCAGGGAAACGGCATATCCCGATTGCATACAGACAGGGATGTATGCAAGGAGAGCACTGATACCTCCAAAGAGGCAACGCAAGGATGCTCTGCGACCTTGAAATTCGTAAGGTTCTGTAAACGTAGTGGTCATCGAATCACCCAGAACCCCACGACCTTGAGTCGTGGGAGTATGTCAGAAGCCATCTATGATCTTTTCATAGCTGCTTATCACTCTACTGAAGCTGAACTGCCTGATGAACCTTTTCGTGTTAGAAGAAAGCTTCCTCTGGAGCATCTTGTCCGAATAAAGCCTGTAAAACTTGTCTGCGAAGTCATCGATGTCTCCGTACTTGTACACAAGGCCGTTGTACCCGTCTTTCACCACTTTTGTAAGCGGCTTGTCCTTTATTACTGTATTTATGTTGTCATTTATAAGAAGAGGGAGACCGCATGCCATCGCTTCGAGAAAAGACCTCGAAAGGCCTTCCCACTCAGAAGTTGATGTAAGGAATGCGGCGTCATTGTACTTTTTTATTAGCTCCCTTCCCACAAAGAACCCGTAAAAGCTGACGTTCATGTCGAGTTCAAGCGAATGAGCCAAAGCCTTGTAGCGCCCCTCATCCTGACCCGCACCGACTATCCTGAGCAGCTCCTTGTCCTTCAACTCCGGATGTTTTTCCTTCACCACTGCTATCCCTTTTATCATGTGACTTAGCTTCTTCTGGCGTTCATCTAGTCTAGACACTGCCAGGGCTCCCCAAAAACTCCTCCTAATTTTCAGAATCCTGAACTCCTCATGCGGTGCTATAGGTATATACTGCACATGTACTTTTTCACTGAAAAAATTCTTTGCATAATTATACTGATCCTGAGTTATTGCAACATAATAATCAAGCCACCTCTCAAGCTTTGACACAAGATGCCTTCTAACTACCATCTTCGGCAGTAGCTTCTTGAGCCTTGCCTTCTTGAAGTTGAGAAGAACATTGCCGCGGTCTACATAAATGAATTTTGCATCATTGCCAAGGTGTTTTTTCCTATAGCCTACGGCAACAAGGACGTCACGTATTGAGTTCATCCATACTGCATCGTAATCTTTTGACAGAAGCTCGGCTTTGCTTATAACACTTGCCGACTTGTCTATCTTTGAGAAATCGCCATACAGGTCGATATCATAATCCTTTCTCAACCGCAGCCTGGCGTAAAGCTTGTATGTGTCCTTCGCAGCTCCGCCTACGGCCTTAAAGGATCCGCTTTCCATCATAAGAATGCGTTTCATGAATCCAACTCGCTTCATAAATCTTTATGACAGCATGCTTAAATTCTTACGCTCTTCTTTGCCAGATCATACGGTCTTTGTTTCTGCGTGCGGTTATAAACCATGGGCTAATCTCTACTGCATTTTCATATGCGTCTAAGGCTTCTCGGTAGTTTCCGGATTTCCCAAGCCTACTTCCCTTATTGCACCATGCAGCTGCAATAAAAAATTCAAATCCTCCCTCAATGACAACATCCTGGCGGTAAACTTCCTGAATTCTAAGCCTTGGCAATATATAATCCTCTACATGGTCTCGTTTGTCACTCCAAGAAGAGTAAACCCTGAGGTCATCCAACGCATACTTCGCTCCGGCAATAAAGATGTGTCCATCTGTAATAATCACATTTACACTCTTTCCTATCCTAGACAACGCGTCTGAGAAGATCACACACTTACCGGATAGCAGCTGAATCTTCCATTATTAATCTCCTCATATAAGCAGCATGCAGGCTGTTCTTCATTTTCACAATTATCCGATTCTACCCACGATTCAGATGGTCTCCTATCAATTCTTCCGCCACTGGCTTTTAGTTGTTTACGGAAAGTATTTCTTATGAAACTAAATAGATCCACTTCGTCAATTTCCGAAACTGTCCTTGTATGCTTTCTTCCAAACAAGCTCTGCACTACATCTGTAAGGCTGCTGCCCTCAAAAAATCCTCTGATCGATTTAGTAAGTTCAGACACGTATGACTCATATTTTTGCATTGTTTTTTCTTGTTCAGCAATTTGTATACCGCTGTTACGAAATTCAACCTCTAGAATCTTACCTATTGGTGGGCGCATTATCTCAGTTTCTGTCAATATGTTTGCTGCTTTTGTAGCTGTAACTAACGTGGTGCTACCGTTTTGCAATCTTTCCAGTGATTTATCTGGCTTTTTAAACATACTCAACATTAAATCCATTTTATATTATAAATTTTGAGATATATATTCCTTCTCAATTAGCTGGCTTTTAGGCAGTATATATATCTAAAAAATAATATATAAGTGATAAAATGGAAAAAATAATATCCACAAAAACAAGAAAAGTAGAGGTCAAGGAAATTGCGCCTACTGTTTCAGTGATTTATTCTGGGCCGTTTGATCCTAAACTCCTGAGTCCAAGTGTTATGCCGTGCAGAAACCCCTCACCAATCGTTCAGGCAATCGTGGATGATAACCTACACAGATGGAGTGAAATCCAGGAAGATGGACAACCAAGATTTACAAATGAACTTACGTCAGGAGTGCAAAACATTAAATTTGAAAGCGACGGAAGCATCAGACTTGACGTGGTATTATATCCTTTCTATGTGAAACTTGCAGAACGCGGCAAAGATGTAAGTAATCCAGAGCAGCTTGATTGGCTTAAGACACAGTTTAAGAATTCTGGCCAAAATAATTTTGATGTTGGGATAACTTATTCATTTGCCTGCGCGTTGCTAGTAAAATATGCAAATGGTACTGGTTTCATATTACAGGAGAGAAGCGTTATAGGCGCGCAGAACTCCGGAAAAATAACTGCTAGCGTAACCGGAAGCTTTAATACACAAGACCTGAAAGACGGAAAACTCGACCTGGTGGCCGGAGCAAAAAGGGAACTGTTGGAAGAGCGGGGCATAACCGATGCAGATATTACATCATTCAAAAGCTCGCTGATAGTATACGAGGGGAAATTAAGGGAATTTATGTACATAGCTGTTGTTGAGACTGCACTAACTGAAAAGCAGATATTGGAAAAAGGCAAAAATTCGATAGATAGCAAGGAAACAAGCAGACAGATACTCATAACTTTGGATGATGCAGATCCGAATCTTATAAGTGAGCTGCGCAGCAGAGCCACTCCCGCTGCGAGAATTGCTATGTATGCGGGTTTAAAGGACAGCGAATCCGGGGCAGCATTCCTTCAAAAAATATCAGCAGAAGAGCTCAAAGATGCTACCAGACCTGTCTGATGCCTTCCATACAAATAAAAATGCAGAGTTTCAACGCGTACAACCAACGAAGCATAAATACAACTGTCAATTCAGCTGGGCGTAATGCTTTTACTAACTATGCAAAAACAATCTTTCGTTCAGGTCCGCCATACAGCATGCCTGCATAAAGGATAAGAATAAATGCTTTACAGCGCAATGCATCAGTAGATTGCGGATTAGCAATAGCACGGTAATTGCATGATTGTTTCAAGGGCTATAATCACTGCCGCTGGAGAAGGCAGCAGGATGAAACGCGTAACTACTGTAGTGCCTAAGGCGCTTCTCCCTCTTTTCAAGACAGAGAATAATACAAAGATAGTCGTACCTATCGCTGACTTAATAATGGAGCATTTAGAGTCGGCTGGCGTCTCAAACTTCTGCTTTGTAGTGGGAAAGCATAGGAGCTTACTGATGGATTACCTCTTCGAAAGGGGCGTTACATTTGTATTTCAGAACAAACCAAACGGCTTTGGCGACGCTGTATTGCGCGGAGAGGACTTTGCAAGCCGAGGTCCTGTAGCGGCGCGCGGTCCAGTATTTGTGCATGCTGATGATGGCGTTCTTACTGGGGGCTACAAAGAGGCTGTGAATCTATTCACGAAGAGGAATGCCGACGGCGTTATCCTGCTTAGGAAGACAAACAATCCGAAGCGGTACGGCATAGCTGAGGTCGGCGAAAAGTTCAATCATATGGGGCATAAGGCATTTGAGGTAACTGGTGTGGAAGAGAAGCCCGAGAATCCTAAGTCAGATCTACTCATCTCTGCCGTCTACCTCCTATCACACAGGATATTCCAGGGCATAAGGAACGCAAGCCCTGAGAAAGGCGAGCTACAGCTTACATCTGGCATTCAGAGCATGATTGGCGATGGCCGCAAGATATACGGCATTTTCCTCGAGAAGGAGAAGTGGCTTAATGTTGGAGATACGGAAAGCTACCACAAGTCGCTTGAGTACTCCTTCAAGAGCCTTTGATTACCTTACGTTCTCTGTCCTTCTCCAGTTTGTGTAAGGTAGTATCCTGTCCTGATACTTGCTTATCCTTTCCTTGTAGGGCATAAGATCTTTTACCAGCTCGCCTGCAAGGTCTGCCATCTTGAGCTTTGGCTTGAATCCAAGCTTCGGTAGCACTTTTATCTCCGGATTATAGTAGTGCCTGTCAGCTTCCACCCTGGGGTTCTCATGCTTTCCTATAGTCACTTCAATGCCGAGCTTCTTCGCTGCCTTCTGCACTATCCCAGCAATGTCGTTTATGCTCAAGAGTTCAACGAACTGATTCGCAACTCTATACTCTCCATGTTCCGGAGGATTCTCTACGAGCAGGCTGAGTGCCTGAACGCTGTCCTCAAGCGAAAGGTAGCCGCGCACCTGGTTGCCGCTGCCATAGACAGTGAGCGGCACACCCAGCACTGATTCAACACAGAACCTGTTGACAACCGTGCCCCAAACCTCGTCGAAGTCGAAGCGCGTGTGAAGTCTATCGTCGATTATCTCCTTTGTTCTAGTGCCGTAGACCGGGCCTTGCATGATGTCTGTGGACGTGAGCTTGAGCACCTTGTTCGCGAAAAGTATGTTGTTCGTGTCGTGGACCTTCGACCAGTGGTACCATGAACCCGCAAACTTCGGCGTTGTTATCCTGTCCTTCCTGCCGTTTATCTCGACATCAACGTACGCCGATTCGGGTATGTCAAAGTTAGGAGTGCCGAACTCCCCCATCGTTCCCATCTTTACAATGTGTGCAGATGGATTGATCTCCATTATGGAGTAAATGAGGTTGATCGTCCCGGAAATGTTGTTTGTCAGCGTGTATGTCGCGTGCTTTGCGTTTATCATGGAATAGGGTGCTGACCTTGTCTCTGCGAAGTGCACAACGGCGTCTGGTTTCTCCTCCTTCATGACCTTATGCAAGAAATCATAACTCGTTATGTCGCCTTCGTGGAACTTCATCTCGAATCCGTGGACATCTTTTGCAGCTGTTATCCTCTCTTTCATCGAAGGTATGGGTATCGCGGAATCGGAACCGACCTCCTTAACATTCTTCCTGGTTACAAAGTTGTCCACTCCTACAACGTCATGTCCTCTAGCCATCAGCCTCAATGACAATGGCCCCCCCAAATACCCATCACCTCCTAGTACCATTACTTTCATAAAAATCACTTATTATTACTAAACGCAAAATTATATATCATGTCTTTGTTATTATGCCCATCCCCGCAAATTTATCATCGCTGTATAGCACAAATCGTGTATTATCACGAAATAAGGGATTAGTCAATAATAACTTGCCTTATTTTAACTTATGGTGTAGTTCCAGTTAGGATTAGTCTTATGCGTAATAACTCTTACGCGCTCAAATTCTTCGTCTGTTAATTTTTTGCCTGTTTCGTACGTTCGTTTATCCATTTTTACAGCGATTTTCAACCCTGTTCTTGCCTTTACGCCTTTTATCAAGTTTATGACAACCTCATAATTCACTAGTGGCTTGCCTTTCCAGTTCATACTTATAAACGAAAACATTTTGTGTTCTATCTTATTCCACTTACTTGTCCCTGGTGGATAATGTAACACCGTCACTTTTAGATAATTTTCTCGAGCAAATTTCCAAAGGGCGTACTTCCATAAACGATTTCTCGAACCATTACTCCCTCCACAATCTGCACAAATAACCAATTCTTTTTTACCAGGATAATTTTGTTTTCCTATCTTTTTCCACCAACTTTCAATACTTGCTACCGCAAACTCAGCAGTGTCTGAACTTATTCCGATATTAACGAAGCCATTGTTCTTAGCGATGTCATATACGCCATAAGGGATAGCTTTTCCATGTCCCAGATATTCAAAGTCGTAAACATTTACTATTTCAGGTTTCCCTTTATTCATCCAACGTTTTCCGGGGTTTTTGAAGTTACCAACGAGTTCCTTCTTTTTGGTATCTACAGACACAAACGGCACTCCGTTTTCAATGTTTTGTTTAGCCATTTTATTTATGTACCTGAACTGGCTGTCTCTTTCTTGTGAGGTTCCACCCTCTAACGACTTCTTGTTTGATTGGAGAGTGAAACCAAGAGATTTGATTATCGTGGCAACTGTGTTTTTGGTTATGTGTTCGACAGAAAGGGTCACATCATCGGCGATTTTGTAGGTGGACTTATTTGTCCAGTTTAGGTGGCTCATTGGGTCACCTGCCGTGTTTTCTTCGAGAATCTCTTCGATTCTTTTTTTACCTATGTTCCGTAACTCATTTAAGTTATGTGGTAGAAACAGGTATATAAC
>VFSW01015383.1_pt1 | contig 10518 bp, 9 predicted proteins | sample 5358111 | NCBI WGS metagenome assembly VFSW01 (sample SAMN11554181, study PRJNA540505) | mine drainage metagenome | isolation source: sediment from site ElyBrook_90M | place: USA: Ely Copper Mine, Vershire, VT | collected 2017
GTTCTTGCCTCATTGGAGGCGATGTGACTGCAGGAAATAGTCCTGGACTTGCCGTGTTCCGGGCATAGCTTCAATCGGACATTTCTGCTGATGGAGTTGTCCGTATGGAAATGACAATCGTTGTGCCCGCTGCCGCTGCGCAGTTCCTTTGTCTGAAGCCGAGCACACTTGAGAAGATGCGTATGTCCGGAGCCGTGGCAGCGGCAGGATGTAGGACACATTCCTTCCGCGCATATCGTCGCGTGGCTAACCTGCACCAGCGAGGGGTTTTGCTGACCGAGTGCTGACCGCGTATTTGACAATCGCGGTTGAGTCTCAAGGGCGCGGCTAACCCCTTGATATAATGGTGGGTGATGCATCCACCATGATTCAAAAAAATTCACCGTTAATGGTCTTTTTTGCCGTGCATCACCCAGAAAATACCAACAAATATACCAACACGGTTACGCAATGGCCTGACGGATTTGAAGCCGTCGACGACGGTAGCGCAATGGGCTCCCTCGTTCTGCCACGACTGTATCGATCTGACCGCCGAACTCGTGCCGAACTCAAAACGGTCACGTCGCAATGTTCCTTCCTCAACCGCTTCAATTACCCGCTCCTACAAGTCCGACGAACAAGCGTTGGGCATGGCGCGCTTCCGAGAAGCCAAATCACCCGCCGGGGCTCTGCTCTTCCTGGCCCCCGAGAAATCCCCGATTCAAATCCGACAGAAACTGCTCTAGTCTTGCCTATGCTCCACCTCCGCTTGGCAATTCCGCATGCAGGAACGTGAAGGGCGCAAGGAATATTTGATCAAAATGACGACATCGCAGCGTAGTCGAGGTCAGGAAACGTCAACATCTAAGCACGGCGCGCGTCTCCGCATAATAAAGCGAGCGCTGCGTTTTGTGGGCCCGCACATATGGCCTCTGGTCCTGTTTTTCTTTCTCGTACTTTCCAGTTCGATCATCGCCGTTCTCAATCCCTTGATCTATAGAGATATAATCAACCATGGGATCATGGAGCATCGCGCAGCCGTCGTTGTACAGTTTGCCGTCCTAGCCGGTTTACTAGCGTTGATCGATGCCGGCTTAGGCCTCTGGCAAACGTATGTTTCCGCCAAGGTTGGAAACGCCATTGTCCTTTCGATGCGAAAGCTGCTCTTCGAACATATCCAAAGAATGTCTCTTGGATTTTTTGCACACACGCAAACCGGAGCGCTGATCAGCAGATTGAATAACGATGTTGCAGGCGCTCGATCCGCGTTCACCGGAATCCTGTCAAGTGTGACCGGCAACATCACATCAATACTGCTCGTACTTGGGGCGATGTTCATTCTGTCGTGGCAGATCACAATCGCATCACTTATTCTGTTGCCGATATTCGTAATGCCAGCTCGCCAACTGGCAAGACGGCTGAAAACTATCGTCAAGGAGAGCTACGACATAGCTGCCTCACTCAACAGTTTCATGGTTGAGCGATTCAATGTCTCGGGCGCACTAGTAATGAAATTTTTCGGATGTCCCCAGACTGAAATCGAGTCGTTTGGGACGAAGGCCGAGCGCGCATCGAACATCTCTATTAAGCGCACGGTCTATGGCCGGCTCTTCGTTACGGCGCTGGTACTGGTTTCTTCTCTAGCCACTGTGTTTGTGTATGGTTGGGGGGGGGTCCTGGCTGTCAAAGGTACTCTCGACTTGGGCTCGTTGGTAGCGCTGGCGACCTATCTCAATCGCCTAAACACATCCCTTTCCGGACTTTCCAACATCCAAGTCACGCTCGCGACGACAATTGTTTCTTTCGAGCGGCTTTTTGAAGTTTTAGACCTGAAACCGATGATTGTTGAGAAATTGAACCCTGTGGAAATCAAAGGGGGGCAGAGCACGGTTTCCTTTGAGCATGTTTTTTTCCGATATCCAGCAGCGGCAGATGTCTCACTATCGTCACTCGAGACTACGGCAGTCCTGGATACGACCTCAAATACTACAGTGCTTCACGACATAACTTTCACAGCTAGACCAGGCGAAATTGTTGCACTGGTTGGTCCGTCCGGTGCCGGAAAGACAACAATAGCGCAGCTAATTGCCAGGTTATACGATCCGCAGAGCGGCGTCGTACGCATTAACGGAATTGACCTTCGCGAGGCGAAACTTGAGACCATACTCGACCGTATTGGAATGGTGGCTCAGGAGGCTTATCTGTTTCATGACACAATAAGGGCAAACCTTCTTTACGCAAAACCGGGCGCTACCGATCCTGAACTGTGGAAAGCGCTAAGTGCCGCCCAGATTTCACCCTTGATCGAATCGTTGCCCAACGGCCTTGATACGATTGTAGGCGAGCGTGGCTATTGTCTCTCGGGGGGCGAGAAGCAGCGAATCTCGATTGCAAGGTTGCTGTTAAAAGCACCAGATATTGTCATACTTGATGAAGCTACTGCGCATTTGGATTCTGAATCTGAAGCGGCTATGCAAACGGCCATTGAGGCGGTCCTCAGGAAACGAACCTCGATTGTCATCGCCCATCGCCTTTCAACCATCCTTCATGCAGACCAGATTCTCGTGATTGGACAAGGGCAGATCGTCGAACGCGGCACGCACCCGGAACTTGTGGCACGTGGTGGTCTCTATGCCGACCTATATCGGCGTCAGTTCGGCGAGGGCATCATAGAAAGGTCGGCCAGATCGACCGTTCTTGGCGCTTAATACCCGTCTTTTTGAGAAATGAGTTCTGGACTGATCGTTGCCAGCAGCGCGGCAGTTCGATTTTTGCGGCCTTGATGCGGCGCTCGCCGCCTTATGTCGGGCAACGTGGCGGGGGGGAACCGCATTGCTTCGCCTGGAAATCCAAACGATTGCGCAACCGCTATTTAATAGTTGCCACGCTGCGTGGCCGGAATAAGCTAACCTTGTGTATTTAGGCATACCAAAATCGACGGGGCTGGTCGACACATGAACTGGATTGCAAATTACGTACGCCCGCGTTTCAAGAATTGGTTTCCCTCGATCCGACGCGAGCAAAGTGATCTTTGGGCCGTGTGCTCTGCGTGCAAAAGAATGGTTTTTAAACGTGATTTGGTGTCTGCGCTTAATGTGTGTCCCGAGTGCGGCTTTCACCACCCTCTGGGCGGATTAGATAGGCTAAAGAGCGTGCTTGATGAGGGATCGATCTTCCTCCTTCCAGAGGTCGTCGTTCCGGATGATCCGCTCCACTTTCGAGATCTTCGCAGGTATACGGACCGCTTAAGGGAAGCACGACAAAAAACCGGCCAGCGAGACGCAGCCCTTGCAGCGCAAGGATGTCTTCGTGGCGTACCTGTTCTTGTGGTGGCACAATCCTTCGAATTTATGGGCGGTTCGATGGGTATGGCGGTTGGTGAAACGCTAGTTCGCGCCATTGAAGCAGCGTTGTCCTCTAATTGCCCGCTCATCATTTTTATCGCATCCGGCGGGGCACGGATGCAGGAGGGTATTCTTTCTCTCATGCAAATGGCGAAGGTAACTGCAGCTCTCACCCTTCTACGAGAAGCACGTCTTCCATACGTTGTGGTGCTTACCAATCCAACAACAGGTGGCGTGCTCGCGTCTTACGGGATGCTTGGAGATATCCACATAGCCGAACCAGGGGCGCTAATCGGGTTTGCGGGCCAACGTGTGACAGCCGAATTGCGTCAAAAAGAGAGGCCAGTTGATTATCAGCGTTCCGAGTTCGCTTATGCGCATGGTACGGTAGACGTGATCGCTTCGCGGCAGGAAATGAGGGACGTATTGGTACGCCTCATTTGTCTGTTGAAGGGCTTGCCAAACAAGCAGGGAAATTCTGCGTTAATACCTACGGGCCAGCGCAGCTCAAGAGGCGCTGAATTCGGGCGCGGTCCAGCAAATGCCATTAAATGCAACTTGACAGACATTTACCTTCAATCTAAGGTGCAATATCATTCGTGAGCAACCGGGGGGTGGAAATGTCCAATCTCGAATTGCAGCCACAAGTTGATCAGAGCACACAATTGGCAGAACTCGAGGCTATTATTGCCGGCCTAGCGGAACGGGAAGCGATATTTCATCGGCGCTCTTCTCTAGACCATAACCAGCAGCATGACGTGGAGCTGTCAGAGTTTCCCACAGTAGCGTGTCCGACGTTTGACTGCCCGACGCTTGACTGTCCGACAGACTCCGCCGCCGGTTGCGATACCTTCACCACCTCAGAGTGGTGTGGTGAAACAATCACTTGCAATACTGCAGGCTGTCCTATCGCCTAATCTCGAATTGCGGATTTACGGCTCATCTACGTACTAGACGGTTGAGCCCTTGCGTGCAGCGGCAAGTGCCGGAACTGTACGGCGGAATAGCGGGGGTGCCAGGTGCATCTGGCGCATTCAGGATTTCTGGTCCTCAGAACCCCAAATCTGCCAAAACAGATATTCGGCGGTTCGTCGAAACTGGACGAAACCGTCATCGTGGATGCTATTCTTCACAAAAAAAAACCGGCCGAGATACCAGCAGACATAGCGCCTCTAATCGAATTTTTCAACTCCGCGTTATCGTTTGCATCGATTGATCTGGTTGAACGCATAAACAAGCGGGCACTATCCGGCGAAAAGGCTGCGTCGTTCGGCCGTGAGCGCGACCAGAGTACCCTGCACAGATACCTTTATCGGGCGAGCACAAGAAGCACACCATTTGGGCTCTTCTCATCAAACTCTTTGGGTGAAATCGGCGGCGATACATCACTGGTGGTCATGCCGCTTGCTCAACTCAAACCAGCAATATTCCCGAATGGTCAAACGTCTGCACTCATTGTGGAGAAGCTAAAACGCGCGCTACAGAATGACGGCGACTTGCGAGTATGGATAAACCCCACAACATACAGACTAGGGCGTTACCTCAAATATTACCGACGCCGTACGCAAAGACACGAGGACGGGCTTACACTCGATACGTTGGAGATAAGTCCGCTTCTGGAACGCGTCCTCCGCTGCGCACAAACCCCGAAGACCATCAGCCAATTGTGTACGGATGCGACGCGAGCCATCGGTAGCTCCAATGGCGGAAATGAACAACTTGAGAACGCCGTCCGGCGTGTATGCCAGCAGTTTCTCGCATCCGAGGTACTGGTCTCCGAGCCATTGAACATTCTTTCAGAGCCCAATTTGCTTCCCTATCTGATTGCACGGGTCAGGGCAGCATCACTTGCGGATAAAACAGCGGCCATAGATTGGCTCACGCAAATCGATGAAGCCATAAGGGCTGTAAACGAGGCATATAAGAACTTCCCCGCAGCCGTGCGGACAATTGAAGAGCAATTGTCCGACGTCGCTGCCTCTGTCGAAAGGCCTGGGACCGAACAAGAAGAAGCACACCAGCGGAACGCCTCAAATGTCTATCTGCACGCCGACTGCTGGCGCCCCGCCATACACTGTAATATGGACAATGTGCTCATTGGGAGAGTCCTCGAAACATCAGGTGAGCTGATCCGACGCACGATCCGACATAATCAGCGGTATGAAAATTTTCGCGCCGCGTTTCAGGAGCGCTTTCCTTCGGGTGTTGCTCCGATCAGCGTTGCACTTGATCCTGCGCACGGGATTGACCTCCGGCCACAAGAGCGCACCCGAATTTCTGACTATGAGGACCGACTAGCGACCTTTCTAGTCGACAGTCTCGCGTGCGGGGCGGAAGCAGGGATCGATTTAGCAAAATTTCGGGAAGCCAAGCAGCGCGTTGTTGATCTTTGCGATGAGGTTCAAGCCGGGTCAGTGAGGTTTTCGTTACGAGCTGGCCAGGGAACCAAGGCATCTAGGTCATACGAAATCAGCATTCTCGGCCTGATGCTCGGCAACGGCGCACAGTTCGTATCGCGTTTTGCCAAGACAAATCCGGCACTCGAGCACAGGATGAGACTGCATATCGCCAAGTATACAGCAAAGATAGCGCCGCAAGTGCCTTTTGAGCTGCTTCACTTGGATTCGCCCCGGCTCCGCGATGTGACGCTCCGCATCCCTTCGAAAAAGTCTCTTGCACTTTACGGTGTGGACAACGCGGAGGAGGAAGAACAGCTTCAGCTGGAAGACATTCTTTTGGTAAACCGCGGTGGCCGCCTCTTTTTGTGGGACGCGCGCCTGAACGTTGAGCTGGCACCGCAGCTTACGTCAATGCATACATTCAACAGCGAGAAATCGATACCGCTATACCGCTTCCTTCCATTGCTACAATATCCCGTAACTTGCGGTTTCAGCTGGCCACAGCAATTCATGTCCGCGTCGAAGCTTCCGCGAGTACATTTAAACGGTGTCTGGATTGCTCCCGCAAGCTGGCTTTTCCCCGACAACGTTAAGCGCCGTATTCGTGAGGCCCAATGGACTCACAAGCTGAAGATTTTTTTGGAATTTGCTAGGAAATCCAAGCTTCCTCGCTTTGTCCTGGTAGGCGGCGGTGACAGATTACTGCCAGTAGATCTTGAAAATGAGAACACGATGCTTGCCGCAGTCGGAGCGCTTTCTATTGGTTCAAGCCGGATAATGGAGATGTTTGAGGTGCCAGGGACAGAAGTGATTACGGATAGAACTTGGACATACAACAATGAAATCGTCCTACCATTCACCAATGATGCAACTGACAAGAAAACCCGCGCACAGCAATACGACGATCTTCCGCCGGCAGAGGTGCCTCACCAAATCCTGGTCCGGTCGCCGACAAGTAATTGGTTGTATTTCAAGGTTTTTAGCTCCCCGGCAACGCTACAGGAATTGATCGAAGGCACGCTTGGAGCTTGGCTTCAGGAGCTGGTGAAAACATATGGAATCGGGACTTGGTTTTTTATCCGCTATTCCGAACAGGGACATCATCTTCGGCTAAGATTTCGCCTTGATGAGTCCATACAGCGCCAATACTTATTGGGAGGAATTGGTGCGATGTTTGATAGCTGGATGGTCAACGGCGACATCCGCAGATGGGAGATCTCCTGCTACGAGCCGGAATATGATCGGTACGGCGGGGCAGCCTCTCTCGAATTTGTGGAACGGGTTTTTTGCATCGATTCAATGTTTGCTTTGGCGGCACTTCAGACATTGTCCGCTTTGGGTGAAGCTGGCAAAAACGAAATACTCCGCTTGGCTCTTGTGTTAAGCTTCGACCGTTATATTTCAGCAATTTTGCCCACTAACTCCCGACAGGCATTTCTTGAACGAGAGCTCTGGTACGTCCTTCGTTCCAACGGCCACTATAAGAAGGCCTTTGAAACTTCTTTTCGAAAACACCGTAGTACAATAGCTACCGTTTTGAATGGCGACCACAGCCAAGGAAAATATGAGATTATGAATGGCATACACCAACACGTGACCAACAGAACAACATCGATACTCAGTGCGATCACCGAACATGGTGTCGATGCGGCTCCATTGCCATCGGACCATGTGCTTTCGTCGGTACTTCATATGTCAGCAAACCGGTTGCTGCCCTACTGGTCTGCCGCGCGGGAGCAAGAGGCGAAATACCTGCTCTATCGGGCGAATTTCGACCGAATGCACCGCGGTCGGGTCGGAGGGATGTATTCGATGCCAGTCCTTTCTGAGGCACAGGCATGAATTTGGCTTGGTTCGGGTCACACCTCTGTTATCCAGTCATCCGGCGGGCAATTGACGACGGCCACTCGATACGGGCAATTTTCCCGACCTTAGCCAGTACGCAGTTAATTTTTCCGATGTCCATTCGAGATGTCTGCAGTGAATTCCAAGCCCCGATCTTCTTGCACAAGCCGACGGCCGGAGATATTGAGCGATTGATCGAAACAGATGTCGAACTGCTCGTTTCCATTGGGTACCAGCACAAGATCCCAATTGATCCTCGAATCCACGCCATCAACATCCACCCAACCATGCTACCGAAGTTTAGGGGACCGAGCCCTTTGGAAGCTGTCGTCAAAGCGGAAGGCAAACATTTTGGCGTTACCATACACAAACTTTCGGGGCAGATCGACGCCGGTGACATTTTGTGCCAACGGCAGCTAGGTGCGTTACCAACTGACGATGTCGAGACGCTGATGGCCCGCTTCAATTTGGGCGCCATGGCGCTTCTGAGCGAATGCTTAAAACGATTTCCCGATTACTGGGCCAACGCGACACCTCAGAGCGGCGAAGCAACAGTTACAAGCAGCCTGAAGACTCCACAGATCCTGGACTTTCATAGTTCTGTCGGTCCGTGGCTAAAGCGATATCGGATGTGCGTGCCGGGTGGCGCCATAGTCCAGATAGACGAAAAAAATGCCCGGATTCTGTTTGCGAGTGCTTGGGAAGAAGCCCATGAACTAGCCGCAGGCACATTGATTTACAGCAATGGCCAATCCACCGTCGTTACGCTGAACGACGGATTCCTACTGTTGCGGCTGGCCTCCTATTGAAGATGACACGTTGGCCGGAGGCGTGGCCAGGCGATTACACGGCGGCACACCAGGCTCTCCTGGCAATCAGAAACACGACCAGATCTCTGAGATTCGGAAAGCGTGGTCTGAGTGACGGCTTGGCGGGTTATCTGCTTTTCCTATCACGCTTTGACCACTCCAAACAGATGATCGATCTCATAAACCGTTCAGCGAGCGTCGTGTTATCGCAGGAACCTACAGGACGCACTTTCTTTTCCGGATTTTACGGTACGTTGTGGTGTTTGGACAAACTTCCATTGACTCCTGAGAATTGCAGACTGCTGATCAGTAGAGTTCATCTTGTTGACGAGATGCTGCGACGGTGGCTAGCGGACGGAGTGATCGCGGATTTTGACCTTGCCTTTGGCGCTGTAGGAGTTGGGATTTACGCGCTTGATCGATCAAGTACGCAGATTGACGAGGAACTGCTGGATAGGGTCATTTCAACGCTGCTCCGGCAGGCTTCGAAGAAGTCAAACACCCTAGTATGGCATACTGCTCGCTCCCTAATACGCACCCAACTCGGACGGGAGATGTTTCCAGAGGGGAGAGTGGATCTGGGACTGGCACACGGAAATGCTGGCGTACTAGGCTTCATCAGCAAGTGCATTCTATTCGGGTATCGAGAGCGCGAACTGGCCCCGATCGCCCATAACCTCTGCGAATATCTCTTGTCGCATCGAATGACTGAAATGGGCTATCCCCAGTTTCCATCGTTTGTGAATGGCAAACACTCGTCTCGCCTGGGCTGGTGTTACGGAGATTTGTCAGTGGCAGTCTCGCTCGCATGGGCCGCATGTGCGCTCCGCGACAACGCAATTCATTTGTGCAGTGCCGATATCATTCATCGCACCCTCGACCGCGATATCGAGACAGGATTTGTTGAAGATTATGGCTTGTGCCACGGAACATCTGGGATCGCATACCTCTATCACAAGTTCGCAAACCACTTTGATACCCCGAGATTTCAAGAGGCAAGTAGAAGATGGTATGAGTTAACGTGCGACGGCTTAATGGGTAAAATATCATCTGCCGCGATAACCGAACGTCGCAAATCATTTAGTGCGTCACTTTGTAGTGGGGGCTATCTCCGCGGCTGTGCCGGTATGGGCTTGGCTATCGAAGCTGCGTTAGTGGATCAAGTGTCGACTTGGGACAGCGCGCTACTTCTTGACCTACCAACATGGAAGCCACAGCTTTAGCCCTCAGCAAGGTGTGCTCGCCGCAACGCTTACTAGTGTCCTGAGTCACAAGTTCGTCGGATTAGATTCACGTTAGCGCCGCGTCACAATGGCAAAGATTGCCGGCATTTGCGATGGAGCTTGCAATGATGGGTCGACAGCTGACGGCTTTGGTATTGGCGTGAGCGTTCTTTTGACCCCACATTGCTGAGTTCCGGCAACGCCGCGCACGATGTGCGATGAGTCGTTTTGGATCGTTTTGCATATATGACCGAGGATATAGTCGACACGATTGGCGGGCGGGGACGGGTGGAGATTCGGACGGGCGTTGGCCGGAAGCGGCGGTGGTCTGACGAAGAGAGAGGGCGGATTGTCGCCGAGGCGGTGACATCGGGCGCGGTTTCCGCCGTTGCGCGCCGGCACGATATGTCGCCGCAGCATCTGTTCCGCTGGATCAAGGCAGCGAAGGAGGGCAAGTTTGCGCTGCCCGGGGATGGCGGCCCAGCCTCGGTCGCGTTGGGTGGGACAAGCCCCGGATCGGCGTCCGGGACAAGCTTTGTACCGGTGGTGATTGAACCGGCCGAAACGCCAAAGCCGGCCACGTGTCGTGAACGGGCCGCTGCGATCGATATCTCCATCGGGGCCATCAAGGTGCGGATACGCAACGACGCTGATGTGCGCATTGTCGAAGCGGTGCTGCGCGCGGTCAAAGGGGCAGCGGCATGAGCGGCGGGATGTTGATACCGCCGGGACCGGTGCGGGTACTGATGGCGACGAAGCCTGTGGACTTCCGCAAAGGGATACTCGGCCTTGCGGCTCTGGCGAAGGAACAGCTGCGGATTGATCCCTTCTCGGGCGTGATCGTCTGCTTCCGTTCTCGCCGTGCCGACAGGGTGAAGCTGGTGTTCTGGGACGGCACGGGGCTGTGTCTCTTTGCCAA
>VFSW01015384.1_pt1 | contig 10518 bp, 10 predicted proteins | sample 5358111 | NCBI WGS metagenome assembly VFSW01 (sample SAMN11554181, study PRJNA540505) | mine drainage metagenome | isolation source: sediment from site ElyBrook_90M | place: USA: Ely Copper Mine, Vershire, VT | collected 2017
GCGGGTTGCGTGATCGCGGTCGATACGCCGGAGGAAAATATCCGCGCGGTGAAGGAAGCGGTCGGCGCACCCTAACCGCGAACGAGCGCACGGCGCGGGTGGAATCTGCGCGGTTTTTCCATCGGCGCGGTAAGAATTGCCGCGCGCGACCGATAAATTCATTGAAGCGACTATAGTCACGGATATTTTTGATCGAGAAGGAGAAGGGTGAACCAACAGGATTCAAGCGCGCCCCCGCGTTGGCGCGTGATCGCGGCGTTTGCGGCGGTGTATAGCATCTGGGGATCGACGTACCTCGCGATTCGTTTCGCGGTTCAGACGATGCCGCCGTTCTTGATGGCGGGCACGCGGTTTGTCATCGCCGGCGCGCTTTTGTACGCGTGGATGCGCTTGCGCGGAACCCCCGCGCCCACGCGCAGCCAATGGCGCGCGACGGCGATTATCGGTGGACTTTTATTGATGGGCGCTAACGGCGTTCTCGCGTGGGCGGAGCAAACGGTTCCGTCGGGTCTCGCGGCGTTGATGATCGCGACGGTGCCGGTGTGGATGGTGCTGCTCGAGTGGCTGCGCGGCGACGGCACGCGGCCGACCACCGGCGTTGTGATCGGTCTCGCGCTGGGTTTGGTCGGCATCGCCTTGCTGGTGGGTCAGGCGAATTTCGCGGGCGCCAATCCCGTCAACCCGGTCGGCGTGATCGCGTTGCTGTTTGCCGCGCTATCGTGGGCGGCTGGTTCGTTCTACGCGCGCCACGCGCCGGTGCCCGCCGCGTCGCTCCTGGGGACGGGAATGGAGATGCTCGCCGGCGGCGCGATGCTGCTCATCGCCGGCTTGCTCACCGGAGAATTCGGACAGCTCAAGCTCGATCAAGTGTCGCTGCGCTCGCTGGTCGCGTTTGGCTATCTCATCGTTTTCGGATCGTGGGTTGGCTTTAGCGCGTATACCTGGCTGCTGCGCGTGGTCAAGCCGGCGCTCTCTTCGACGTACGCCTACGTCAATCCGGTCGTCGCGGTTTTTCTCGGCTGGGCGCTGGCGGGCGAAGCGCTCACGGTTCAAACCCTCCTCGCGGCGGCGATCATCGTCGCGGCGGTCGTGATCATCACGACGCAGCAATCGAGAAAGGGTTTGTCGGAACCGGTGAATGGCGTACCGAGCGGTGCGCCGGCGGAATAAACATCTGAGTTTGACGTGGTGCTGTAATTGTTGTAGCATAGCCATTGGAATTGGTGAAGGCGGAGGCGCGATGGAACTGCATATGCGAGGAACAATCAAGGGCAAGCGAATCGAACTGGAACAAGAAACCGGCCTTCCCGCCGGTTCGATTGTAACGGTCAACATTCAGCCAAAGCAGTTGACCTTGGGAGAAAAGCGTCGACGGGTGAGTGCGCTATGCGGCGCGTGGTCTGGCGATGCCAGCATTCAGACCATTTTTTCAGAAATCGAGCGTCAACGCGGCATGACCTTGCCGCGTGAGGCATCCTTCGATGTGGCATCTTGACACAAACATCGTCATCGCCTATCTGAATGGCAACCGTTCGATAGCGGTTCGGTTGAGCGACCATTTGCCGGATGCTGCGATTAGTTCTCTGGTACTGGCTGAATTACTTTATGGAGCGCGAATGTCTGCTCGTGCCGTTGAGAATCTCGAACGCTTAAACGAGTTCGTGCAAGCCGTCGACGTTGCGGATTTTGATCATGCGAGTGCAGACGCGTACAGCCAAATTCGAGTTGCTCTCCGACAGAAAGGTCGACCGACGGGAGAAATTGACGCGCTCATCGCCGCAGTTGCTGTGACAAACAATGCTGTTCTTGTCACTCATAATACCAAGCATTTTGAAAACATCGAAGGATTGAACCTGGAAGATTGGTTTGAGTGAAGTAGTTTGGCTCGAATGAAAACTGCGCGGGTTCATCCCGCGCTGTTCTTTTACCCGCGAATCTCGCGAATCGACGCGAAGAAAACCTTAGCGAAGCTTCGCGAGATTCGCGGGTAGATTCGTTACGCTTTTACCCCCCCACCCCCCCAACCCCCCCCAAACAAAACCTCCCCCACCTCCGCCTCTAGGGGCGGGTAGATTCGTTACGCTTGCAGCAACCGGAGCCGCGCGCCGCACGCGGCGTCCGGCGAAATCAGAAACCCGTACGTCTCATCCTCGACCGGAACATTGTGCGCCTTCATCGCGCGCCGCGCCGGATTCACATCGTCCAGCGTGAGCGTCAGCGCATACAGCCCCTCGCCGCGCAGCGACACCTGATCCGCCATCGCGTTGCCGCCGGCCTCCGGATGCGCGATGACGATCGCGCCCCACGGCAGCGTAAAGCGATAGCCGGTCACATCGCCGGCGGTGTTGCGCACGCGGCGCGGCTCGACGCCGAGCAGCGCGCGGTACGCGTCGCGCGCCAGGTCAGCGTGCTTGACCGCGACGACGATTTCCTTCACGCGCGCGTGTTGCCCCCATCCTGCTTGCGCCGGTTCGACGCGCAGTTCGCGCGGCGTCACATCCTGAATGAGGAACGGCAGCGCGCCGCTCGGCGTGTCGCCGATGAGCGCGGTCTGCCATTCGACGCGCTGACCGTCCGGGCGCGTGCGCGAGCCAGGATTCGGATCGGCGATGTCGAGTTTCTGGTGGCGAAGTCGCGGCACGTCGTTGGCAAGATCATCGGACGCCAGCACAAATCCGCCGAACCCCTGCTTCACGCGCAGCATCTTGCCCGCATCGCGCCAGAAGGATTTTTCCGCGAGCGCGGCGTCTTTGAACGCGACGAGTTCGAGGTACGCGCCGTCCGCAAGCGCGACGAGCGCGTTGTGGCTGCCGAATGCCGGATGTTCACCGCCGGCGCGCGCCTCAAAGCCGAGCGCGCGGTAGGTTTCCATCGCGAAAGTGAGATCGTTCACGAGGAGGATGAAATGGTCGAAGCCGTGAAGCGACACCGGTCTATATCCTTTCCGTTGAGTTAGCCAAGCGACCAAGTTTGTCGAGGCGAATGGACTTGGGCCACCCCATGCTTCAGCCGCAGTGATTTTGGACTGCAAAACAAGGTTTTATGAGACCTTCAAGTTGGAATCAACATTCGACAACCCAGGCGCTTTTTAGCCGGATTCGTATGCGAACGGAGCAAGCCGATCTTGCAAGTCTCAAAGCCAGCAATCCTGCAATAGTTTATAATGTTCCATACCTTCACGGCTAATACCCTCTTTGATACCCTCTTGAGACGGGCTATCACCAGTGATAGTCGCGAAGACGGAATCGGCTCCCAAAGTAGCATATCGGATAGCGACTGTCGTAGCATCCATGTGTTCGGGGCCCCACGCGGATTGCGAATACCACGCTGAGTACGCCCCCAGTGCTGCTCTGCGGATAGGAAAAGGTGGATATGACGCGGTAGACAGATCTGTGCCAGCGAAACGGGTATCTCCGAAGATACGGAACAACACATTGACTGAAAAAACAGCGTCGAATAGCACGTCTTTGACTCCGAGTAGGGCACTCGACCATGTTGGTGCCTGCTGGCCAGGTTTGATTAAGGTAAGGCGAGCGGATTCAAGCCTGGAATACATTGAGCGCGTGTCTGCATCGGCTTCTAGAGCTTGTCTTTCGATACTACCGACCGGGCTCGTCAAACTCCACCCTATTTCTGGGAGAATTGGGTTTGCGGTCTTGGAATCGAGATAGTCGACATGGCCGTGAGTGATGTGCGCGATCTCGTGACCAATGAGGAAGAGAGTCGCTTCAGAGAATATATGGTTGGCATATGCAGCGCGCGCCTTTGTCCTTGGACCGATTGGGGTCAAAGTTCCAGCCTCATACATTCGTTGGGCATCAGGGATGAGGCCGACCAGTGGGGGCAAGTCAGAAACCTCACTCCCCGAATCCCCCACATGCGGGAGCAAGCGCGAGTCCGCGAGAATCCGATTGAGTACTATGTGGAGCAAAACAATGGCTCCGCTCGTTACTGCGATAAAGTATTGCCCGTTGTCCTTGAAAGCAAATGCATTGACGGCACCGTTCCAAACGAAATCAAAATGGATCTGCGGGAGACGTGGCAAGAATTGCCTTGCGCTAGTGATGAGAGTTTCAGCCTGCTGCGCGACATAAGCGTAGCCTTCGCCAGCGGGTGTTCCGGCATGTTTCTCCCGAGCGAGGCGGGGACCACATCCATGCCGGGTTGCCGCTTGATGAAATATCTCGGCGTTGGTCATTGTTGTTCCTTCTTCGGAGTTGAGACCGCTAATGTCTTGCGGCACAAGGTCAGGTGAAAAATGAGCATCTACAGTCCACAGCGCAATACGATTTATCTGTCACCGAATCGGCCAGACTTGCTGCGTGCTCGTCGCGGCATCTCGCCGCACATTCATTATACCATGTTCGCCGCGCGCGCTCAATACGCGCGACAGCAAACAGCAAGCACAGGACTATTCAATAGTCGCGTCCGGGCGATTGAAATCGCGGCGCGCCACAGCAAAGCCGACCTCCGTCGGCTGGCTCGTAATCGGCGCAGGCCGATTTCGCCGTGATGCGATGCGGTTTCAACCGCCGTGTCAAGCGACTTTTGAAAACTGGCTGCCGCTGGCGGTTTCCAAATCAAAAAGCGATTCCCAAAATGAGAATCGCTTTTGAGTTGGACAGCAATAAAATATTACGGCAGCCGATTAAACCAGAGGAGCGATAAAAAGCCGGCGAAGAGCGAGAGGATCGCCGCGAAGCCGGTCAGGAATGCGGTGACTTCCTGCTTCTCCGAGCGCAGCACGAGCTTCGTCGATAGATTTTCATAGATCGCGCGCAGGTCGGTTTCGTTCGACGCGTTGTAGTACTGCCCATCGGTCTGCGAAGCAATTTCTTTGAGCGTCGTTTCGTCTAGGCGCACGCGGATGGAACGCCCCTCGATGTGGAGGACCGTTCCTTCCGCCGTGCCGATGCCAACGGTGTAGACGCGAATGCCGCGGTTCACCAATTGATCGACGACTTGCAGCGGCGGTGGGTTTACGTTGTTCTCGCCATCCGAAAGGAGAACGACGATGGCGGCATCGTACTGTCCTTTGGGCAGCGGTGTCGGCGTGGGAGTCGGCGTCGGAGTGATGGGTGGCGCGCCACGCTGGAACCGCGGCGCAAACGCCGCCGCTTCTTGATTAGCCGGGGCGTCAATCGCGTCGATCGAAGTCAGCAGTCCTTTCCCAATCGCGGTGGCGCGCTGCGGCTGCAGCCGATTGATCGCCGCGAGGACGGCGGTCTTGTCTTCGGTGGGCGATTGAACGATGGACGCGTTATCGCTGAATGACACGACGCCGATCAACACGCCGGCGGGTTCTTTATCGACGAACGCGCGCGCGGCGGCTTTGGCGGCTTCCATGCGACTCGGCTTCAAGTCGTCCGCTTGCATACTGCCCGAAACGTCGAACGTCAGAATGACCGTGCCTTCCTGCGAGGGCAGTGTGATGACGGCGATTGGACGCGCGAGCGCGACGATCATCACCGCGAGCGCGAGCAGAAAGAGGATCGGCGGGATGTGGCGGCGAAAGCCGGGTCCGCGTCCCAGCGCATCCTTCACGAGCGAGAGACTGGCGTACCGCAGCGCGTATTTTTGCCGCCGTAGCTGTGCCAAGATATATACCACGACGAGCACGGGTATCAGCAGCAACAGCCACAGCATAAATGCCCATTGGAAGAACATGTTTTTCCTTTACGAAGGGAACGCTCGCTGTAGCGTTCCCTTGCTCGCCGCAACAGAACGGCGTCCGTACCCAACGGAACGGAGCGGCGTCCGTTCCCTACGCCACGGCTTTGCGCTGCTTGCGCATCGTCGCAAAGCGCACGATCGATTTCACCAGGTCGTCTTCGGTCGAGAGCGGCAGCAGGTCGATGCCAGTGTGTTTGAAGATCACGTTCAGATCGTACTCGCGCTGGTCTGCCGCCGCGCGAAAGCGCTCGCGGAATTTCCGGTCGTGCGTGTCGATGTAAAGTTGCTCGCCGGTTTCCGAATCTTCCATCACGACGACGCCAATGTCCGGCAACTCGCGTTCGCGCGGGTCGGTGAGCCGGATGCACAACACTTCGTGCCGCTGGCTCAACATGCCGAGCGGCTTGTCCCAGCCCGGCGCGCTGATGAAATCAGAGATGACGAAGATAAGCGCGCGGCGTTTGATCGCGCGGTACGCAGCTTGGAGCAATTTCGTCAGGTCCGTCAGCGGCGCGCGCGGTAGCGGTTGCAAGCGTTGCAGGTCGTTGACGATCCGCAGCACTTGCGGTCGTCCGCCCGCCGCAGGAATCACGCGCTCGACGTGACTGTCGTAGAGGATCGCGCCCACGCGATTGCCGTGCCGCGTCAGCACGCGCGCCAGCGTCGCGACGAAATCGATCAGCATGGTGCGCTTGAGCATTTGGACGGTGCCAAAATCTACCGACGGACTCAGGTCGAGCAGAAACCACGCGGTGATCTCGCGGTCTTCGGTATACTGGCGGACGTACGGCGAATTCAAGCGCGCGGTGACGTTCCAATCGATCCGGCGAATGTCGTCGCCGAATTGGTACTCGCGGATGTCTGCCAGGTCGAGACCCTGACCGTAAAAGAGACTGCGGTAATCGCCTTGCAGGATACCGTCGAGCCGGCGAATCACTTGCCAGTCCAGCCGCTGGAGGACGCGCTCAGGCGACTTCGACATGGCTCTTCAACGGCTGCGCGGGAATCGGCACGCGATCCAGGACGCGCTGGATGATCTCGTCGCTCGTGATATTGTCCGACATCGCTTCGTATGAAAGGACGAGGCGATGCCGCATCACGTCGAGCGCCATGTCCATCACGTCTTCGAGCAGCGCGTAATTTCTGCCGCGCACGTACGCCAGCGCGCGGCCGGTCACAATCAGGTTGATCGACGCGCGCGGGCTGGTGCCGTAGAGAATGTATTGCGAAATATCCTTGATGCCGAACCGATCCGGCTCGCGCGTCGCGGTCGCCAGGCGCACCGCGTACTCGATCAGCGCGGGATCGATGTAGACTTGTTCCACTTGGCGTTGCAGGTCGATGAGTTGCTGCGTGGTGATGACGGGGCGCACCGCGAGCGTCGAACTTGTGTTGCGCTCGACGATCACAAATTCTTCGCGCTCGCTCGGGTAATCGATCACCACCTTCATCATAAAGCGGTCGACCTGCGCCTCGGGCAGCGGGTACGTGCCTTCCGTTTCGATCGGATTCTGCGTCGCCATGACGAGGAACGGGTCGGGCACGAAATGGGTCTCGCCGCCGATGGTGACTTGGCGCTCCTGCATCACTTCGAGCAGCGCGCTTTGCACTTTCGCTGGCGCGCGGTTGATCTCGTCTGCGAGCAGGAGGTTGGTGAAGACAGGACCGAGCGAGGTGTTGAACTCGCCGGTCTTTTGGTTATAAATGCGCGTGCCCACCAGATCGGCGGGAACCAGGTCGGGCGTGAACTGGATGCGCTTGAACTCGCCGTGAATCGCATCGGCGAGCGTCTTGATCGCCAGCGTCTTGGCGAGGCCGGGCACGCCTTCGACGAGCAAGTGCCCGCGCGTCAGCAGCGCGACGATCAATCGTTCCAGCAGATGATCCTGCCCGACGATGACTTTTTTGACCTCGTAGAGCACTTGCTCCATGGGGGTCGCGTCTTCGCTCAATTTCATTGTGTCGGTGAGTGGCATGATTCCTCCTGAAAGGATGAAGGATGAAGGATGAAAGATGAAGGCAGAAATGTCTTTTCATCCTTCATCTTTCATCTTTCATCCTTCTGACTTTAATATGGCGGTGGTGATCCCGCGCCTCCGGCAGTCGCGATGGGCACGGCAAAGCCGATGCCGATGAATACTTCTTGATCGGTGGGGTTGAGCAGCGACGTGACGATGCCGACGACTTCGCCGTTGCGATCGAGCAACGGTCCGCCGGAGTTGCCCGGGTTCACCGCGGCGTCGAATTGAATGAGATTTTGCATCGATTGCCCGGTCTTGGGGTCTTTGATGCCGCGCCCGACCGCGGAGATAACCCCCGCCGTCATCGTGTGTCGCAGCCCAAACGGATTGCCAACGCCAAACGCCGCATCGCCGCCCTTCACGCCCCCGCCCAACGTCGGCGGGACGACTTGGGACGGCAGGTCGCGCGGACGCAGCAGCGCAATATCGTTTGGTGGGTCCTGCCCGATGATCGATGCCTGCGCCGTGGTGTCATCGAAAAAGAGAACTTGGATATCGATAGAACCGGTGACGACGTGCAACGCGGTCAGGATCTCGCCGCTCTGATCGATGATGACGCCGGTACCGCTGCCACTTTCGGTTTTCCCATCGAGGGTGAGTGTGCTTGCCTTGATTTGGACGACGGAAGGCGCAATGATCTGAAAGACCTGCGAGCCATCAGAGGGTGGCGGAGTTGCGGACGCCATCGCGCTCGCGACGAGCGCGTTCACATCGTTTTTGGTGAGGTGAGTACTGGGAGTGAGCGCTTGGTAGATGAGCAGCGCCGCCACCGCGATGAAAATTCCCAAGCCGACTTGAACCAGCGGGCGCGCCCGATCGCGCAGACGTTTGACGCGCGCGCTCAGACGCTGCCGCCGGGAGAGGCGGACCGGTTGGGGTGGCGGCGGCGGCTCGGGTGCAGGCGCGGCTTTCGGATTATAGAGCGGCGGCGTTAGTTTTTGCCTCATCGGCGAATGACTCGTTTCTAGAGGGCGCTGGAACGAAACGCCTTATCTACATTACGCAAATTGGAGGGACAGGGTTCAGTAGTGACTGCTCATCCTTGCGAAGGTTCGAGCGGTGTCTTGGTTTGAAATTTACTTTTCTGTGCCAAGAACGAACAATTTCGCAAGCGTTTTTGCAATCCTTCGACTTCGCTCAGGACAGGCACTTCGCAAGGATGGCTGAGTAGCCACGCTCAGTATATGTTCAATTGTACTCTGAAGCAATGAGAAAGGGATTAGACTTTTATTAAGCTCTTCTCATCCACTTGTCATCAAGGGAACAATCGCTGCGTCCACTCCATCGGATCGACGTATTGACCGTCCGCCCACATGCTCCAATGCAAGTGCGGTCCCGTCGAAAGTCCCGTGGTGCCGACTTTGCCGATCAACATCCCGGGCTCGACCATCTGTCCGACCTTGACGAGAATCTCTACCTGGTGGAAGAGCGCGCTGTAGACGCCAACGCCGTGATCGATGACGGTCATATTGCCGCGCACTTGCGTCAGTCCGGCGAATACGACTCTGCCGCGCGCCGGCGCGTAGACGGGCGTGCCCTGCGGCAGCCCAATGTCCATGCCCTCGTGTCCGCACGCGCCGACGGGTCCGCCGTTATACGAGCGCCGCGTGCCAAAGTATTCGGTGATCGGTCCATAGACCGGCTGACGAAACACACCGTCCCAATAGCGCGTTGGCGTGTACTGATCGACCAGCATCGCGAGTTGCACTGCTTCGCGGTTGACTAGTGCGGTATCGTTCAGGATGGTCACTTTGGATGGCGGCAGGGTGATCGTGTCAACCGGGAACGCGGTCGCGGTCACGTTAATCGTCGCGTTCTCAGTAGTCGATTGCCCGGTGGAATCCGTCTCGGTCAGCGTCAGCGGAAACGCGCCGAGCCGGGCGCAGCGCGAGACGCCGATCTGCGCGTACCAGTATCCGCCGGCGGAGGTGAAGTGGATCGTGTTGCCGCTGAATTTGCCGGACACTGCGGCGAGGTCTGGACGCGCAACCTCGATCTCGACCGTGCTGCCTTGCCGCGCGGTGGGCGGGTCGATCACCAAGCCGGGCTTGACGACCGCCGCGCTGCTGGGAATCGCGAGCGCCTGCCCAATCGAAATCAGATCCGGGTTGGGCAGATCGTTCAGGTCGGCGAGCGCGCGCAGCGTGGTACCGTACCGCACCGCGACGCGATAGAGCGAATCGCCCGGTTGGACGATGTAGGAGATGTTGTTCGCCGCCGGCGCGGGCGCGGGACTGTCCGTCGTGCTCGGCACGACCAGTTTCTGCCCGATCTGCAGGTTGTCGCTGGTCAGTCCGTTCAACTGCTTGAGGATCGCGACGGTGGTGTGGTAGCGCAGGGCGATGGAGAAGAGCGTATCGCCGGATTGGACGGTATAGGAACTGGGCGCGTCCGCGGGCGGCGCGGCGTGCGCGGGGCTGGGCGCGAAGGTAATAGCAATCGCGCAGAGAGCAACCAACGCCGCTGCGCGATGGAACAAACGCATGATCTGTCTTTCCTCCGGCTGCATTATAGCAGAAAAAGTCAAAAGACAGTGGACAGTGGGCGGTGGATAGTGGATAGAAAATCTAGCCACCGACCACCACGCACTGTCCACGCTAAAGTGGCGGAGAGGGCGGGATTCGAACCCGCGAGGCTCATCGCCTACACGCTTTCCAAGCGTGCGCACTAGGCCAACTATGCGACCTCTCCAAGACAGTAATCAGTATACAGTCATCAGTATTCAGTAAGACCAATCTGACCACTGTTTACTGTTCACTGATTACTGGGGAGCGGAGAGGGAGGGATTTGAACCCCCGGTGGACTTGCGCCCACACGCGATTTC
>VFSW01015385.1_pt1 | contig 10518 bp, 10 predicted proteins | sample 5358111 | NCBI WGS metagenome assembly VFSW01 (sample SAMN11554181, study PRJNA540505) | mine drainage metagenome | isolation source: sediment from site ElyBrook_90M | place: USA: Ely Copper Mine, Vershire, VT | collected 2017
GTACTCCTGGAATGGGGCCTGGAGCAGCTCCAAGAAAGAGAAAGCTAATGGAATCTGGAGGAGCTGCATACCAACCATCTGTTCAGGGCGCAAAAGAAACAGCAAGAAAGGGAATGCAGGCTATGAAGACATTCGGACAAAATGTTAAATCATCAGCATCTAATACCGCACAAAAAGCTAAGAATGCAGCAAGTACCGTAGCAGGCGCAAGCGTTTCAGGAGCCAGAGCATTAAGGCATCCAATAACCAGCGCAAAGAGGGCAGGAAAAGGCGTAGCAAGTGCTGCATCTGTCGGTGTAGGGGCTGCGCTTGCAGGTGCTGCAGCAGTAGGCGCAGTAGGAATAATGGCATCAAAAGCTGCGGGCCGTGGAGCAAAGGCAATGTACAACAAGCCCGTCGGGACAACATGGAGGGCTACAAAGGCAACAGCAAAAGTAGCTACAAAGGCAGTAGGAAAATTTGCAAACAGCCCTGTATTCAGTCCGGGCCAGAGTGCAAAGAGTGCCAGCAAGGCAGTAGGAAGAGCAGCAAGAAGATTGGGACGCGCAGCACAGGCACCTCCTGTACTGGGGGCTCCAGCAAGGAATATTGCAAGGGTCGGAAAGGAGATAAAGCGAGTTGCAGGATCAGACAAACTTTTCAAAGGAGGAATTCCTATTCCGATAAAGCACATCAGAAGCGAGCTTAAGGCAATGGGAAAGAAGGCAACTGGAGGAACATTAAGGGATTCTGTTAAGGCTGTAGGATTTGCTATGGTTCCAGGACTTTATGTTGCAAAGAGAATACATACTGGTGTAAGAAAGGCAAAAGCAAATGCAGAAGAGGTAAGGAAGGGGAGTAGATTTGAGGACGCAAGGACAACTGCAGAACGCACTGCGCAGAATTACATCGACTTACATGGCGCAAGACCCACTGATGAAAAGGGCGCCAGGGACTGGGATAAGGGAATGAATAAGGCGATAATGAAGGAGCTTACAAAGAAGAATGGAAGCGCACTTGACAGTGTCGAAGGCTTCAAGCCTGAAAGGCGCCCACCCGGCACTGCAAGGACATTTTGGACAGCAGGGCCACTAGCACTGGGCGGTCTTGCAAATGCTGTAAGTGCAGGATATCACGGCGACCAGGAAAGAAGGAAATCGTTTCATAGAGCACCAAAACCACAGCCCGGACAGGCAGTTCCACCAAAACCTGGACTGAGCGGTGCAAGGAAGGCGGCAATGGAGCACATAAGGGAAGGAGCAGTAAATTTTGGCTCAAAGGGACATAATCCTAATTCAAGAGCATTAAGTGCAGGTATTGCAATGCCCGTAGGTGGACTTGCACAGGCAAAGAGATTCTATTTCGGAGTAAGGAATGAACAGACCGAGGCAAGGAAGCAGGAAAGGCAGGAGGCAAGGACAAATTTGAATAACGCAAAGGATGCACTTTCAAGGGCAAGGGCCGCAGACAAAATTAATTCAACAACAGCAACAAGAAATGCAGTTGCAGCTGCAACTGCTGATGTAGCTGTAGCAAGGACAGCGCATAGGCAGGCAGCACAGACACACAGAGAAACAAAGATGGATGAAGGCAGGGTTGCACCATTTCGCAACAGGTTCGTAGATAGAGCTGTAATTGAGCAAAAGACAGCACATATGAAGCATACTACAAATTCAAACCAGCTTGAAGCTCAATATGCAGAGGCAACAAGAACTATAGAACGCGAGGACAACAAGCGCAAGGCTGGTAAGCAGCTTCTTGATGCAAATGCTGCAGTGGAAGAGGCAGCAAAACGCGCAAACAACGCAGCTCCAGCAGACCAGGCAAGGGCAAATCAGCGATTAAGTGCGGCTACCACAAACCTTGCAGCTGCACGTGACAATTATGTAAGGGTACAAAATGAAGCAGGAAACAAGGTCAAAGAAATTAATGAAAAGGATGTAAAGAAGGATGTTGAAGACAGCGATGAGAGAGTCACAAGATACCTTGGACTAAAGACTGCAATAGCAGGAAATACCAGTGCCTATGATGACAAAAGAGCACAGATGTCAACGGAAGGGCTCGGACCTAATTATAATCTGCAGCGCGCTTATGCCATGAACACGCAGGGCATTGGTGATATAGATGCACTTGAAGCAAATGTAGCTGCACAAAAGAAGAAGGCAAATGAGATGGAAAAGAAGATTGGAAATCCAAATGAGGATTTTGATCCACAAAAATATGTTGATGAAAAGAACAAGCTTATTGATGCAGAACAGAAGCTCAATGATGCAATGCGCGCAAGGGAGGTAAGGAAATCAGTTGCAGCTTCATCAAAGAATGTTGACGAGGCTACAAGGTTCCTTGATGATCCTGACACTGACGTCAGGGTGGCTGCAATGGGCAGTCCTGCACTTAACAAGTCAACATCAGATATAGCTGCTCATCCAGATACTATCAACAAGCTTGAAAGTATGGCAGATGACCCTGAAGTTGCTGCAAGGAAGAAGGAGTATGATGATGCAATGACTGCTGTCGAGAATGCCAAGGCTGCTGCAGCCGCCGCTGCAGCCGGATCAAGCGCACATGAGGCAGCACTTGAGGCACAAAAGAGGGCTGAAGAGGAACTTGAAAACAGGAAGAAGAGATACAAGAGGGCATCCGAGGCGAGCGATAGGGCAGTACTTCTGATAAAGAAGCATATGGACAAGGGCATCTATGACAAGCAAACCAGTGACAGGCTGAAAACGGACCTGAAGGACAGGTTTGACCAGGTTCACGACCCCGAGTCCAAAAAGAAGAAGTAACTTATCCTCGTAAAGCAAATTAGCACTACATTAAGGTATAAAAGCATACTTTGCAATAGTAATTAGGTTACCAGTGGTCTATTTGGACAGTAACAAGGAACGAGTTATATTTATGATTATTGCAGGCATAGGATTCCTGCTTGCTTTAGCTCTGCAGGCCATACCTCCAATATACTCTGCATTTGGCATATTCGTAGCGATGGTATCGCTGCTCTTTGCTATTCTCTCATTTGCACTTAAGGACTACGCATACTTAATAGATCCAATACTTAGGATGAAGGGAGGGTCTCTTGTGCTTGACACCAATGAGCCTTTCTACATAGCTGCAAACAGCAAGGCTATAGTTATTCGCTCACCAAGCCTTGTCTACGCGACTTCATACATTAAAATACCGATCTACAAGTCCTCAACAGAGATGACAGACGAGGAAAAGTTCAACTTCGCAACCGTATTTTCAAGGGCAATTTCAATAAGCACTACGCCAATGAGGCTCTCATCACAGCTGCACATGGTAAACAAGGATGAATACCTCAAGGTGATAACTGACAGGCTAAATGAGGTAGAGGATAGATACAACGCGCTTCTCGGCGATCCAAACGCACAAAAGCCCTCAGTAGACAGGGTTAAGGGAGAAGTAAACATGTGGCACAACCTTCTGGACAATGTTACAAAATCAAATTCACAGGCGCAGATAGCATTTGCTACAGTTACCTCATTCGGGGCAAACGAGGACGAGGCGGTAAACCTTGCAACAATAGCCGCAGACGAAATCTCTGCAGGAATCAGCGCGGCTCTCGGAGTTCCAGCAACCGTTGCAAATGGCGATGAGATGCTGCTCTTCATAGAGCCAGACTACCTAATACCTCCAGCAACAGTTACAGAATTCATGAAATCGGATAAAAAGTGATATTATGGACCAGAACACACTATTTCATCTCGTAGTATCGCTCTTCATAGTACTTCTAGTAATAGTAGGCGATCAGGGATACTCTGGATTCGTATTCGTAGTTATACCTATAGCTCTATTTGCAGCTCTGATAATACTTCTACTAAACTATGCAGACTTCCTTGTGTTCCCTGTTATTACTAGACTACTAAGGATCAACATCATACCATACAAGAACTATGTTATTCCAAAGGAGCAGGATGCCGTCATAAAATACACAAATAACGTATACTATGCAACTGGATTCATGGCAGCAAATATCTACAATTACGTATTTGCACAAGAATCCGTAGAGGAGGACGAGGTGGCTCTTATACTTGCACCTGACAAGTGGGAGAAAGCAACGATGAATGTGCACTTCCCCTTCAAGTTCCATCTAGTATCTGCTGCGGAGGACATACAAAACTACAGAGACGAGCTTGAAACAAAGCGTGGACTTTACGAATTCCAGTATTCCAGGGAGCTTAGTGCAACCAATCCTAACCCAATGGGAATGGAAAACCTTCAGCGACAGATAAGAGTCGTGCAGGCACGTATAGACAGGCTTGGCTCTGGCGAGCGACCGGTAAACAGCGCAATGTACATCGAGTCTACGGCTGCCGGAGTAACAGAAAAGGATGCAAGAGACAACCTTACAAAGCAGCTAAATGAGCTGCAAACAGTGTTCAACGTATTTGACCTAAGTATGATAAGAGTGTACGGAAGGGAATTATACCTTCTCCACAAAATGACTTATATAATACCTACACTGAACGAACTTAACATACAGTTCCAGCAGCAGGCTTGATGATATGGGACTAATAAAATTCCAAAAAGTAATGTCAAATGAGATCGCAAAGAGGGTATTCCTATCGCGACTTCCAGAGCCTCCTTACGAGTACATACTAAACGATCCATCAAATTCAATATTCATAGGAACTACAAGGAGATTCGAGATACCATTCACATGGACATTTACCACTCTTACAAACCCTCACATTTCTGTCGTCGGAATTACTGGCTCTGGTAAGTCATTTTTTGTAAAGACATTCCTTGTTAGAGCAAGTTATGTATGGGGCACAAACGCGCTGATAATCGACTGGGCTGGAGAATACAAGGCATGGGTTAAGCAGAGCGGAGGCACCGTAGTATCACTTGGAAAGGGAGACACGCTTAACATGATGGACCTTGCAGGAATGAGGCCAATAGACCGGGCAAAGCAGATCATGAATTCACTGGACATAATCAGCGACATCTCAGAATTCCCTGAGCAGCGTAGACTCACATCAGAGGCAATGGAACAAGCCTATCTCAATTCAGGATTCCTGCTTACAGGCGCAGCACCTCTGGGAAAAGAGGCGCCAACACTAAAGGATGTTGCAAGGCTTCTTGAAGAAAAGCTCCAGGAAGGAACATACCAGTATCCTGCGGAGCTTGAAAATGCAATTTACAGACTCAGGCAGTTCTCAAGAGAAGGACAGGACTACTTTGCAAGAAAGTCGACGATAGACTTCGGAAAGATAATCAATTCGGGACTAGTTGACATAGATCTGTCAAGCCTTCCTGATGAAAAATTCAGGGCTCTTGCAGCTCTTTTCGTACTGCAGACCCTTAAGGAAAAGATGCGTGCAGAAGGGTGGAGTGCAACAAAGGGACTAAAGACCTTGGTAGTACTTGACGAAGCATGGAAAGTAGCAAGCGACGAGAGAAGCGATGCAATAACCATCGTAAGAGAAGGAAGAAAATACCAGTTCGGCCTCATAGTAGCATCACAGAACCCTACGGATATCAACGAGGCAATATTTTCAAACGTAGGCACTAATATAATTCTTAGAATAAAGTTCCAGAAGTTCGTTGACTACATACAGGGATCGCTTAACTTCTCGCAGTTCATAAGGGGCGAGATAAACAAGCTTGGAGTAGGAGAGGCTGCAGTAGATATGTCCTTCCAGACATCAATTCAGTTCCCATCAACATTCATAATAAACAGAATTGTAGGAGAGGTTCCACTTGACTCTTACACAATAACACTTGCAGATATCGTAACGGACACTGAGCTTAGAGACCCTACAATACCAAAGGAGTTCATATTCGAAAGACTACTGCTCAACTCAAAGCTTGTTGAGAGCAATGTAAGCTCGGATCTTATCGAGTCAATAATAAGGGATCTTGACAAGAAGAACAGAATCGTCGACCTTAAGGAATTCATAAGAATACTGCTTGACAAAAATATAAACAGGGAATCAATAGTAATTCTGCTTAGAAACATGTCTGTTCCAGACGCTGTTATAAGCAGATCATTTGCATATAAGACATAGGTGGCATAATGGGAGCAACATTTACCGTAAGCAAGATCGAATTCAAGAGAATGCTTAGTGCATTCAGGGTTAATGATAAGAACGTTGATCTACTTCTTAACCAGATAGACAAGTCATACCGGCACATAAACGCAGTTGCTCTTGCGGAGCAGCTCCAAAAGTTCGGACTTAAGCCCAATGACATAGCAAATATATTCAGAAGGGTTGGAATCGACGACATAACAATATCAAACATCTTCGACATTGTTGAGCAGGAGAAGATAAAGTCAACTTTCGGGAGGCTCATTGAGCTCTCTGTTAGTGATTAAATGGCAGGCACATACTGCATAATATGCGGGAAGGAGAAACCCGGGCTTCCTGTAAAGAATGATTTTGTACTTGACACGCTAAGGTGGCTCAAGAAGAATGTCACTAGGGACGTGCAGGGAAACAAACTTGTTGTATGCAAGGAAGATTACAACACATACCAAAAGAACTACAACAGCTACCGTTCAAGGCAGACTATCTACCTTGTTCTTGGAGTTTTGCTGTTCCTTCTGTACTCTTTCATATCATTTTCCTTGCTCCATATACTTTTCGGACTGGGTGTGATTGCATTCCTCTTCCTCATGTCTTTGCTTAGCTACTCCCCGCAGCTCGACGTCCCAGACCAAAATGCCAAAAAGGACAAGCACAAGCAATAAATATGCGTTTAATTAATATTCTAGCGTGATCTAGTGCCTGATCAGGACTCTCAAAATCAGCTTAACCCAGCGCTACAGCCAAAAGTTGAAGAGCTTACTATAGATGGCAAACTTAGCGGCACAATTGATGAGCTAAAGTCCAGACTCACCCAGCTTCCTTTCTACATGATTACCTCAGATGCTAATGAGATAACGCTCGTAAAGGTGGAATCAAGGAACATAACCAAGCACCCGTACCTATTCCACATAATAAAGATCAATTCCACGAACCTTATTGTGACATATTCATACCTTCCTGACTCAAGCCTTAATCTGAGAAGGGCAAACATACTCAAAAACATGTCTTCAATACTCTCAATGATATCGGACAAGTATTCAATAGACATGCCCAAGTTCCTTCAGTACGTTGACTCGGTGCTCGACAGCCTTACAAGCGGACTTTCACAGAACTACACAACCCTTTACAACAGATACGATTCAATGCTTACGGAGTACAGAGACCTCAAGAGGCTCAACATCGAGCTTGCAGCCTCAAATAGGAACCTTACCATACAGTCTGCGCAGCTTAGCGAGGACAACAAGAACCTTACACAGTCAGTCAACACACTTAGGAAATACAGCGACGAGGCACTGATGGCTCTTATAGAGGAATGGATACAGGTGCACAACAATGCAATAGACATAATTGAGTTCGGAAAGGCTCATGATGTCTCTCCAACAAGAGTGGAGCAGGTACTGGACAAGATGATATCGCTTGGATACATAGAGCTGAAGACAACTTGATGATAAAATGGCATACGAAGTCGTAATAAATAAGAAGTTCAACTACGTTCGCCTCTACAACATAAAGAAGTCGATCAAGGGAGAGCAGAACAAGGTCTCAAAGCTAGCCACATCGCTAATTGACAAGTATGTCCTGGGCAAGAAACCTCAAGGTGAGGAAAAGATATGAGCCTCTTCGGTCAGAAGAAGGAGAAGGAGGACGTCATACCTCCAGTATCCGATATACAAACAACAAAACCGCCTAGCCGTGCAGGACAGGCGATGAGGCTAGTGCTAACCTTTCTTGTAATCGTAGTAATAGCCCTCATTCTACTTATAGTATTTATACGCGGCTCTGTTTCATCTGTACCAATAAAGACGGTAACAACTCCAACAGGACCTGTGTTTGCCACATTCAGCCTTATATCACGAGGATCACTACAGTACAATGACTCACAGTCCATAGTGGAATTTGCAAAGATAGGATACTCGATGAGCAACGCGCAGAGTGCAAATGCTGTAATCGACGTATACTCAACAAATCCTGTTCGCAAGATATACCTTCTAAATGTTGGTGGATACTGCGTGCAGTGCTTTGTAGGAACAAGCATTTACAACAGCCTTAATCAGTCGCTTCGCCAGTATGGGCTTATCCTCAACAAGTCAAGTTTCCATTATACCGACATAAACAAGATAGACAGCATACCTCCAGAGTCCATAATCATAATACCTTCTGGACTTGTGCCTAACATACTCTTTCCAAATGTGACATACACGAACCTCTGCCCCAAGTACACCAATTCAAGCATTGTAAGCCTGACAAATCAAGGCGACATACTTATCTACATTGGAAAGAACTTCTCAAGATCAGTAACATGCAGCGGACAGGTTGTCGAGACTCCACCAACTGCAATGCAGTCGATACTTCCACAGTTTAATACTACCGGGCCAGTGCCTGATTATGCGACCAATACTCTTTATCTTAAGAACGCAACATTCTCGTTCATATTCGGACAGAACTACAGCTCCTCAACTGCAGTAAGAGTAGGGCAGGATGGTGCAATGGTGGCGCTAAGCAACTACCCATCGGTAGGATGGAACAACAGCTACGCTAATCTTGCAAGTGACATAGCAAAAATAATCGCAAGCAGATACTGGATGCCTGTAATGGCTGACGGATCATTAAGGATACCTCCAAATGCAACATCATCCTCATTTACAGTATTCTCAACCAATCTCACCATACAAAATCAGCCTGGCATAACTAGTCTGATAAACAGCTCATATACTCTAGTGCAGATAACCGCAAATAATTCAAAGTCATTTACGGTCTACGATATACCTGCTTCAAGCAAGTTCAAGAACAACGGGCAGATAGGCCTGCAGTCTAACGTGGGTCTGGGGCAGGTGGTTCAGGTAGCTGCGCAGGTATTCAACGAGTCAAACAATCACGTAACTGCATTTGCACAGATATACGATCAGAATCTTACTCCCGTAGGCGGGGAAGTAGTTCATTTCGGCCAGCTTGGACCTCTGAAATCATTCCAGACAACGCAGTTCAACTTGCCAAGCGGTTACTACTTTGCAAACCTTACTGATCAGAACGGAGTTCCTTATTCAACTGCGCTCTTTCACGTAGCTAACGCGATGATCAACCCGTATGTGCTAGACTTTACAAATGCCTCATTCCTCTTTTATGTGCAGAGCAACGGCGGATATGTAAACGGCATACCATACATAATAAATCTTAATGGAGGATACAACTCAAGTGGATATACTCAGAACGGCGCAATAAACTATACCCTCCCTAAGGGTACCATAGTAAGCTACGGACAGAAGGTATTTACAATAAGGCTACTTGACACCCAGTATACCTATGCATACAGCTACACCAATCCAGGAATCAACATTCCACCGCTTTACATAGAGGTTGGCGTAGAACTGATAATTGTACTGCTCATTGCCAAATTCCTCGTGCCTCCTAATGTCGATGATTACTACATAGACGTTCCTGACATAAGACCTGTTGTAAAACAGGTGCTAAAGGAGAACTCAGATGCCATAGTGGACGTCTTTGTGAAGGTCAACACATATTACCATTGGAGAGACATGCCCCTTACTGTCGATGAAATAAAGACAGGGATAGGAAACTACATAAAGTACGGCAATGCAAAAGTATCCATAACTGCAAGAAACACCTAAACCACGCTATCAAAGCTAGTTGCAAGAGGAGTGCTTGAGGAAGCAGGAGATTACTACGCACCAAAGAAGTGGACTCAGCTCTCCAACCACAACATCGAATATCTTGTAATTTACAGGAAGCTAAGGGATTTCTGCGTTGCAAACGCAATGCTCTTCACCGAACTTGATTCGGCATCAAACATAGATATGATAATAACAAACAAGTCATTCCAGAACTTCATAAAGATCTACACTGATGATATGCGCTTAAAGGACATCGAGATAAAGCCTGGCGCAAGGATGTTCATGGTCTTCCTTGACGAGGAGAAGAAGATGCTCTTCCTTGACAAGCTCTACATGTCATACGGAATAAATGCAGAGATTCTCAAGATGGCAGTAAGCTACGGAAACCTTAGGCTCCTTGACACTAGTCACCTTGATGATCTCAAGCTCTAATTATTCTATAAAGCCGCGGTCCTGCAGTGCCCAGTATGCTATGAAGCCCCCAACTACTCCCCCTGCAAGGCTTCCTATTGCCGCATCTCCAGTTAGTATAAGTGCAAATATCCCTAATGCCCCTGCGCTCTCCACCATACACGTAAATATAAAGATGAAAACAAGCATCGTACGAGCTGCTTTCTTTTTGATGTAGCGATATACGAGCAGGAACATTGCGAGCATTACAATAGAGAATGCTATCCTGTCATTTATCGCATCCTTAACCTGCCCTTGGTACTGTGTGCTGAGGAAATTTGTTATCGTTGCAGACAAACTTAGATCAGTCTGATTTGCAACTGTGGTGCTGTTCTGTACCGACTTTATCATAGGCACCGGAATTAGGAACTGGTATATCACTCAAAGAAGTATTATGCTTACTACTATCG
>VFSW01015386.1_pt1 | contig 10518 bp, 11 predicted proteins | sample 5358111 | NCBI WGS metagenome assembly VFSW01 (sample SAMN11554181, study PRJNA540505) | mine drainage metagenome | isolation source: sediment from site ElyBrook_90M | place: USA: Ely Copper Mine, Vershire, VT | collected 2017
CTTTGATCGCGGCTTGGCGCTGGCCATCGGCGACGTTCACCGCGGACTGCTGCTGACCTTCGGATTCGAGGATCCTCGCACGCTTCTCCTGATCCGCCTGCTTCTGGAGGGCCATCGCCTGGAGGATCTGCTCGGGTGGTGTGATCTCGAGCACCTCGACTCGATTGATACGCACCCCCCACTTGTCGGTCGCCTCCTCCATCTGGGACTGCAATAAAGAACCAATGCGCTCACGTTGGGAGAAAGCCTCGTCAAGGGTGATGCTGCCAAAGACCGCTCGCACCGACGTGCGCGCGAGGTTGTCGACGCTCACGAGATAGTCCGAGTTCGTGAACAGGGCGAGGCGCACGTCCACGACCTGACTGAATATCGTGGCGTTCACGATGACCGCCACGTTGTCGCGGGTGATCACCTGCTGACGATCGCCGGTGCGCGGTGTCTCTCGGACATCGACGATCTTCATCTGTTCGATGAAGGGGAAGATGAAGGTCAGCCCGGGGTTCTTGATGTCCTTGAACTCGCCGAAGCGTGTGACCACGCCCTCGTAGCCCTGCTGGACGATCCGCACCGACTTGGTGATCGTCGCGATAACCAATAGAACAATGACGCCCGCGATGATGGCGAGCACGACGCCCATGACCATGTGTCCTCCAGAACCGCTTTGTGAGATGCGAGAGCCGATCTTTGGCTTTCATCCGGAGTGTAGCCTTCGCGCCGAGCGCGCCTCGTGGTCACCGTGTCGTCGGTTCGATCAGGTAAAGATGATCTGGCCGCCCGCAGCCTTGGCGTAGAACTCGCCCACCGTGATGACCTCTTGGACCTGAGGGATGAAGTCGTCTTTCGTGAACCCGAACAGGTCCACCGACGCCTTGCAGGCGAACATCCCGCACCCGGTGTCGGCGATCATTTCCATGAACTCGGGGATGTCGGGGATGTCGAACGCCTCCATCTTCTTCTCCATCATTCGCGTCGCAATCGCGGACATGCCGGGCAACACCCCGATGAGGCTCGCCATGTGCATACCGGGATTACCAACGGCGGCGACCTTGATGTGATTGAGGCGTTTTGCGTTGATGGCGTCGAGCCCGAAGAACGTGAAGAACAGGTTCGCCTCGATGCCCTCGGCGCGAGCTCCGTTGGCCATGATCAGACCGGGATAGATACCCTCGAGAGAACCCTTCGAGATGATGATGGAGACCTTGGTGATGGCGTCGCTCATGGCGCTCCTTTCGTGGAACTGACTAGATACAACCCCGCGGTTTGGGGATGCCCGCGATCCTCGCGGCGAGCTTCGCCGGCCCCTTCGGGAACAGCGTGTAGAGCTCCTTGATCGAGACCCCCGACGTCTTGCCGAGCACGCGTACGCTCGGACCCGCCCCCTTGGTCTCGTACTCGTGACGCATGAAGCGAACGACCTCCCAGTGGCGCTCTGTCAGAACGTCGATCCCGTCGCGTCGCGCTAATTCCACCGCGACCTGTTCGTTCCACTGACTGGGATCCGTGAGGAACCCCTCGTCATTGAGTTCGATCTGGGCCCCCGCGATTGTCTCGATGCTCATGATGACTCCTTCGCGCTCTCCGACGTCTTTCCTCCGAGGGGCATGGAACTGCTGAGGCCGGGGATGTCGCGCCCCGGTAACAGGCTGTGCCAGTAGAACCACTGGAACATCAACTTGCCCAGGTGGTTGAGCCGTGACTCTTTCAACAGCGGCAGCCCCACGCGAGAGGGGTAGTGCCCGGTCTCGGGTTCGACCTCGTAGTTGAAATCGATGAGCATCGCCTTGGAGAAGCCCGTCTCGATGAAACAGTTCGAGTGCCCGTCGTAGGAGGCGTCGAGCGCACGACCCTCGAGGAAGCAACGCACGTTCTCAACAAGTATCTCGCCTTCGAAATGGGTGACCGATCCGGCCTTAGAAATGGGCAACGAGGCTGCGTAGCCTAGCACGAAGACATTGGGCGCCACCCTGGACTGCAGGGTGTGCTCGTCGGCCGCAACGAAACCCAAGACGTCACCCAAACCTTCGGAGCGCTGCACGTACTCGGCGCCGTTGTGCGCCGGGATGACTACCGCTATGTCGAATGGGACCTCGCGCTCGTCATATGAGACGAGGCGACCGCCGCGGCCGTCGACTTCACCGGTGTTGAACTCAGTCACGAGTTCGATGTCGCGTTCGGCCAGCATGCCGCCGAGGTGCCTCGCCGCGATGGGCTGGGTGAAGGCCGCGTCGAGCGGCGTCACGAACGTCAAGTGCACCCGATCGCGAATGCCGCGCTCACGGAAATACCAGTCAGCGAGAAAGCAGAATTCGAGAGGCGCGACCGGACACTTGATCGGCATCTCGATGACGTTGACGACGAGGCGGCCACGATCGAAGGTGGCGAGTGCCGCCTCCAGCGCGCCCGCGCCCTCGGGCGTATAGAAGGTGAAGACCTTCTCCATCCATCCGGGACCCAGCAGGCCTTCGGTCTCTTCGGGCGCGAGCACCGCACCGCTCGCGACGATCAACACGTCGTAGGTGACGTCCTGGCCCGAGGCGAGATGGACGACCTGGCCCACTATGTCCACGCGCTCGATTGAAGAGTTGACGAACGTGATGCCCTCGTGCAACTGGCGCTGGCGCGGTCGCACGATGTCTTCGGGGTGCGTGAGTGCGAAAGGGACAAAGAGGAGCCCAGGTTGGTAGACGTGCCGGTCGTCCTGGTCAATACAGGTGATCGACGCTTCCTCGACGCCAAAGACCCGCCGAAGGCGATTCGCAGCGAGCGTGCCACCCGTGCCGGTACCCAAGATGACGATGCGGTGCACGACACCTCCCTACTCGCCACCACAATGCCATCGGACCGGCTCACGCGCTAGAGGACGAAGTCACCAGTCACCCGCACCGCGGCCACGGTGGCCGCGGTGAGCAGCGGGCGCACGCCCGGGTTTCGAAGAATGAGTTGACGAACAAGGTCGCAGCGTTCAAAATGGCCGGTGGGCGGAGGAATATGGTCGTCCAGATTCCGTCGAACGTACGTTTAGGGGGGACGAGTGAACGTCGCAACCTTTGTTTCTACGATCTTCAATAATCAGTTGCCCTTTCGCGTCGAGGCCTTCGACGGGAGCAGCGCCGAACCGGGCGTCGCGTCCTCGGCGAACGGCATCACGCTCAAGATCCTTCGTCGTGACGCGCTCAATCGCGTGCTCACGCACCCGGGAGAATTGGGTCTCGCCCGTGCCTACGTCGCGGGTGACATCGATGTCGACGGCGATCTGGATTCGTTGTTCGAGCTGTCAACACCGCCGGTGCTCGAGTTGCTCAATGTCAAGAGCCTCTGGTCACTCGCCTCGGTGGTGGGCTTGTCCGCGTTCAAGCCGCTCGCGCCCCCGCAGATCGAAGCGCGCCAGCGCGGCGCCCTGCACAGCCGCGGCCGCGACCGCCAAGCGATCTCGCACCACTACGACGTCTCGAACAGTTTCTACGAGATGGTGCTCGGACCTTCGATGACCTATTCGTGCGCCGTCTTCGACTCACCCGATGACACGCTCGAGCTCGCCCAGAAGCGCAAGGTCGACCTCGTCGCTCGAAAGCTCGACCTCCAGCCGGGCACGAGATTGCTCGACGTGGGATGTGGATGGGGAGCAATGGCGATCCACGCCGCGACGAACTACGGAGCCCGGGTCGTGGGCATCACGCTCTCAGAGCCCCAGCAGCGTTACGCCACCGAGCGGGCCCGAGTCGCTGGCGTGAGCGATCTGGTCGAGTTCCGCCTACAGGACTACCGCGACGTGAGAGATGGTCCCTTCGACGCGATCAGTTCCATTGGGATGTCCGAGCACGTGGGTCGACGTTCGCTGGGCGCCTACACCCAGGTCCTGTTCGACCTCCTGCGACCCGGAGGGTTCTTCCTCAACCACGCAATCGGTCGGCCCGCCTCGTTCGACGCCGATCCCCAACCAACGGCGCTCTCGCAGGCCACGCGCCAGATGCAGATCGCACTCGGGATGCGTGGTCCGTCCAAGATCGGTAGCCCCTTCATCGAGCGTTACGTCTTTCCCGACGGCGAACTCCACGAGGTGGGCACGATGGTCTCGATGTTCCAGGCGCACGGCTTCGAAGTCCGCCACCTCGAGAGTCTCCGCGAACACTACGCGATCACACTGCGCCATTGGGTGGACAACCTCGTCAAGCGCTTCGACGAGGCAGTCGAAGAAGTCGGCGAACAGCGTGCCCGGGTGTGGAGGCTCTACATGGCTGGCTCGGCGGTCGGCTTTGAGCGCCACCACCTCGAGATCCACCAGGTCCTCTGCGCCAAACCGCTCGACGGCGTAAGCGGGCTCCCACTGCGCCCGGACTTTTCGACGGGCTTCTGAGCAGGCTCGACGACCGGTAGCGAACACGTCTCGTGCGCGAGCGCACTGCTCGCGTCGTGGCCCGATCACAGGCTCGCGAGAAAATGCCTTCGTTGGGCGTTGTTCCCCAGGCGCACCACGGTGAGGTTCGAGCGATGCCGCTCGATGGCCGCGTCTATCTCGGGTTGATGATCAATGGGAAAACGCCACACGTAACGCAGGAACTCGAGACTCAACTTCTCCGGGCACCCCGGCGCTTGAACGTCCTGACCGTAGTGCCTGAGGATCCGACGCAACACCCTGACGAGGCAGCGCCAACGCGAGAACTCCAGCGTGATGACGGTGTCGGCGGCCGCGAGGCGGTCGTCAATCGTGTCCGTGTAGGTCCCGTCCATGATCCACGCATCGCGGCTGAGGAGACGCTTATGCGTGGCGCGCCATTCATCGCTCGACATCTCGTCCCATCCCGGCCCAAAGAAACTGCAGTCAAGGTTGACCACCTCGATGCCCGTGCGCTCACTCACTTGTCTCGCCATCGTTGTCTTGCCCGATCCCGGCGGACCAACGATGGCGATACGTTGCATATCTCACCTTTTCTAGCAGCGCATCCGAGAGACCTCGACCGTGGCGGCGCACCTATTGTTGCGACATGCCACTTCGACTGCGACCCTTGCGTCTCGAGGACCGCGACGCCGCGATCGCCGGCCACCGCGCGATGCTCACTGAGCACTTCCCTCTGCTGCTCGGTTGGAGTGACGACCTGGACTGGTCCGAGTACCTACACTCACTCGACGAGAACTCACGCTCGACCACCGTGGGTCCTGAACGAGTCCCCGCCACCCTTCTCGCAGCCGATGTCGACGGCACCCTCGTGGGGCGCGCGTCGATCCGTTTCGCGTTGAACGACTGGCTCGCCCTACGCGGAGGCCATATTGGCTACGGCGTGCTCGGCGAACACCGGCGAAAGGGCTACGCGAGCGAGATCTTGCGCCAGGCGCTGGTCGTCGCGCGCTCGCACGGCGTCGAACGGGTACTGATCACCTGCGACGACACCAACGAAGCGTCGGCTGCGGTGATCGAGCGCTGCGGCGGAATCCTCGAACGCGTGGTGCCCGCGAGCGACGGCGACGTGGAGTTTCGCCGTTACTGGATCGACTAGTGATTCAGGCCTCGGGCGCGCTGGCGCAGTACGTCGTCGTGAGGTAGGGGATCTCGAAGTACTCGTCGAAATCGCGCACGACCCGGGCGACGTCGTCCAGTATCCGTCGCTGTGCGTCGTGGTCCATAACTGCGATGTAGCTCGTCGAGAGCACGCGTTGCTCGAGCATGACGCGATCGACGAGTTGCGCGTGACGAAAGTCGTGTCGCTCGACGTCGCGAAACCCGGCGTCGGCGAGCACCGCCGCGTAATCAGTCGCCGCGTCGAAGGGACGCCGCACGTCCCACTGCATGGCGCGGGTGAGTGCCGCCACCCACCCGACCGACTCGTCGCGTTCGTTCCATATGAGACCGACGTGGCCGGTTCGAGCGAGCACGCGAGCGAACTCCCCGAGCGCCTTGTCGTAGTCGAACCAGTGAAAGGCCTGGGCGACCGTGATGACGTCGATCGACTGGTCTTCGAAGGGAAGCGACTCGGCGGTCCCATCCAGCAGCGCGACGTGCAGCCCCTGATTTTCGAATTCGAGGCGCATCCCCGCCGAGGGTTCCACGGCGATCAGCTCGCGTGCGAAGGGAATGAGCTCTCTAGTGAAAAGACCCGTCCCCGCCGCGACGTCGACCACCCGGCGCGCCCCGGCGACGCCGAGTGCCTCGACCATGTGCGCCACCGCCGCGACCGGATACCCGGGGCGGGCCGACTGGTAACGGGCGCCATTGGCGAACCCTGACACGGCGTTGGTACGGTCGCGATGGCTCGTCATCATTCCTCCGGTGGCTTCCCATCAGGGACTGTAGGCCATCTAACGGTCGCTCGCGTCAGCAATGTTAACTTTCACCTCCACCCCTTTCGCTGGCGGAACCTGTCCCCTAGGGTCAGCGTATGGAGGTCGTCCGCTGCGCGTCACCTAGGGAGTTTCTCGACATCACCGCCTCCTATCGCGAGCGCGATCCAATTCGCACCAACATCCTCGGATCGGTCGCCACCTCGGTCTCGCAAGGCGCCCAGCAGTTCGACGACTACATCTGGTGGGTGGTGCGCGACCACGGACAGGTCATCGGGGCCGCACTGCGCACCGCCCCTTACGGCATGCAGATCGGTCCCATGTCCCCCGACGCCGCCGCCGTCCTGGCCTTCGAGGTAGCGCTGCACGATGACCGCTTTCCCTGGGCCTTCGCCTCGGACGCGAGCATCACCTCGTTCATGGAGGCGTACCGCTCATCGGGCTCGCCGGGTTCGACGCGTCAATCGGTCTGGGGACGACGCGACATCGTATACGAGGCGGGCGCGATCGCCCTGCCTATCGTGAAGGGCACCTACCGCGTCGCCACGCTGGCGGATCTCAACCTGGCCTACCAATGGAGCATCGACTTCCAGTCGTTCGTCGACGGCGTGGCGCCGAGGTTCGACAAGCGCGACCGAGACGCCATGCGCGCGCGCATCACCGGCGACGGCTTGTGGTTCTGGTGCGACAATGAGGTGCCGGTCGCCATGGCCGGCCACGCCGCGCCGGTCGAGGTCCCCAGCGGCCCGGTCACGAGGATCGGTCCCGTCTACACCCCCGACGAGCACCGCGGCAACGGATACGCCGCCGCGATCACCTCGGTGCTCACGGCGGCACTCGTGCGCCGCGGGTCGCGGGTGATGCTCTACGCGGACGCGGCGAATCCGACGAGCAATGGCGTGTATCGGCGCATTGGTTTCCACGCGATCGACGAGGTCGTGCGCGTCGACCTGCTCGCCAGCGCCCACATTTGAGCTGCGCCGTTCGATCCGCCGCTCGGTAGCCTTGACCAATGGATGAGCGCATCACGGCGAATCGGGCCAACTGGGAACAGCGCGTGCCCGTACACATGGCGTCGCGCTTTTACGATGTCGAGGGCTGGCTCGCGAGCGAGCGTCGGCCCCTCGCGCGCGAGGCGGCACTGCTTGGTGACGTCGCCGGGAGATCACTCGTCCAACTGCAGTGCCACATCGGGCTCGAGACCCTGCAGTGGGCGCGCGCCGGCGCAATCGTCACCGGCGTCGACTTCTCCCCCGCGGCCATTGCGGCGGCGACCGACCTCGCCGCGCGCGCCGGACTCACGTCGCGGGCGAACTTCGTCTGCTCGGACGTCTACGAGGCAGATGTCGCCCTCGCGGGCAACGTCTTCGACTTCGTCTACGTCAGCATTGGTTCGCTCGGGTGGCTACCCGACGTGCGTCGCTGGGCCCGGGTCGTGTCGAACCTGCTCGCCGCAGGCGGGTCGTTCTTCATCCATGACGTGCACCCCTTCTCCTCGTGCTTCGACGACGAGGGCGAGCAGATCGTGTTTGGTTACTTCGAAGACCCCGCGCAACCCTTCGTCAGCGACGCGGATTCCACGTACACCGACGGCGCGAAGCTCGCCATCACCCGTAACTACGAGTGGAACCACTCGCTCGGTGAAATCGTCCAGGCACTACTTGACGAAGGCTTGGTCCTCGACGCACTCCACGAGCACGACTGGACCTACTTTCGCCAGTATCCGTGGCTCATCGACGACGCCGGGACCTTTCGTATCCCGAGCGATCGTCCGAGCCGACCGCTCACCTACACCCTGCTCGCCCACGCACCCGAGGTGCACGCGTAGGACCACCGCGTCGGGGGGTCAACCCTCGTCGTGCTCGACCGTGTCGCCCTCGGGCATCAGCACGGCACCCGGGGAGCCAACACCCACTTCGCTCATGACGGACTGGCCCACACCGGCGAAACCTTCTTCGTCCTCTTCGGGTATCGCGTGCACCAAGTGCGCGCCACCAGCGCCTCGCATCCACGAGAAGACCGCACCCACGAAACACAGACCCGCCGCAACGAGGAACGCCATGTGCAGACCCTTCGCGAACGGCGCCTCGATCAGGTTCGGGAAGAAGCTGCGTCCGAGTAGCACCGAAGAGTGCACGCCGCTCTGAGCGAGTATGTGCGGCCCGAGCAGTTGCTGCATCGGGTTCACGCCGAGGAACGCCGAGAACAGACTTCCGATTGCGGGGATGTGCGAGATCACCGTCGCCTGAGCTGCGGGCACCCCTTGGGCGGTGAGGCCGCTGAGCAGGGTGCGCGGAAGCGACGCGGCGAGGCCCAGCGTGATGACCGTGAAGAAGAAGCCAATGGAGAGCACACTCGCCGAGTTCTGGAATGTGTTCAACATCGCGCCTCCCGCGCCACGACGATTAGCGGGCAGCGAGTTCATGACGGCGCTCGAGTTCGGGGCGGCGAACAGCCCCATTGAGAGCCCAACCAACAACAACAGCGCCGCGAAGACGGGGTAGGTGAAATTGATGGGGATCATCTGCAGGCCCACCAGGCTGAAGCCGGTGAGCACCAGACCCAGGGTGGCGAAGTTGCGTGCGCCGTGACGGTCGGCGAGTCGCCCCGAGAGCGGACCCGCGACGAAGAAGCCAATGGTGAGCGGCACCATGTAGATGCCGGCCCACAGGGGCGTCTGGGAGAAGGTGTAGCCGTGCTGGGGTAGCCAGATCCCCTGGAGCCAGATGATGAGAATGAACTGGAGGCCACCGCGGGCGAGCGACAACATCAGCGTCGCGACGTTACCCATCGCGAAACCGCGGTTCGCGAAGAGACTCAGGTCGAACATGGGCTCGTCGATCCGCGATTCGATGAAGAGGAACGCGCCGAGCACCGCGACGCCTCCAAAGATGCACGAGAGAACGAACGGACTCGTCCAACCCATGGGGTGTCCGCCGTAAGGCTGGAGACCGTACACGATGCCGGTGAGCAACGCGATGAGTCCAAGCGCGAAGGTGAAGTTGCCCAGCCAGTCGATGCGGGCCTTCGTACGCGCACCGTTGTCGTGCAGTTTCATATAGGCCCACACCGTGCCGAAGATGCCCACCGGCACCGACACGAGGAACACCAGGCGCCATTCAATGGGTGCCAACACGCCGCCGAGCAACAGCCCGATGAACGATCCACCGATTGCGGCGACGCCGTTGATGCCGAGCGCGAGACCGCGCTCGCTGGGCGGGAACGCGTCAGTGAGGATAGCGTTCGAGTTCGCGAACAAGAACGCGCCGCCGACTCCCTGGCCCACGCGCATGATGATAATCCACATCGCTCCGGCCGGACCGGTCATCCAGGTGATCGCGAGCAGGATCGAGAACACCGTGAAGACCGCGAATCCGAGCGTGTACATCCGCACCCGTCCGTAAATGTCGCCCACTCGCCCGAAACTGACGACCAGTACCGAGGTGACGAGCAGGAAGCCCGTCAAGATCCATAGGAAGTAGGGGGTGTTACTGGGGGCTAACGGGTCGAGTTTGATGCCGCGAAAGATGTCGGGCAACGCGATGAGCAGGATCGAACCGTTGATGGTCGCCATCAAAATCCCCATGGTCGTGTTGGAGAGGGCTATCCACTTGTAGCGGTCGGGATGCGGATGCGGTGTTGCGGCGATCGTCATGAGGCTCCAAGCGTGTTCGTGGGATGATGCGGAGGAAGTGCTTAGTTAATGTTAACTAACTATACTGAGTTCGTGACCTCTTCGTCCCACCCCAGCGTTCGCACCGCGCCCCTCGAGTCCGAGCCGGCGACAAGTCTGCGCGTCTCGGTGGCTCGGATCTATCGCGCGCTGCGAGTGAACGCAGACTGGAACATAACCCCCTCGCAGGGCTCGGCACTCGCGCGTATCGAGCAGTGCGAACCCGTGCGTCTGGGCGTGCTGGCGAATATGGAGAGGGTGAGCGCCGCCTCGATGAGCAGAATCATCGAGTCACTCGAGGCCCAAGACGTCGTGGCACGCGAGCCCGATCCGTTGGACGGCCGCGTGAGCATGGTGAAGATTAGTCCGAAGGGAAAAGAGTTGATCCAGGAGTACCGTTCGGCGAGCACACGCGCCATTGAAGCTGCGCTCTTGACACTCAGCCGCGACGAGCAGGCGGCATTGCGTCAGTCGCTCCCGATCCTCGAGAAGCTTTCGGAGGTCCTGCAGGTGGACGCGCGTGCCACCCAGTGAGTTTCACGTGAAGGGGCCGGTTTCGGACTTAACATAGG
>VFSW01015387.1_pt1 | contig 10518 bp, 6 predicted proteins | sample 5358111 | NCBI WGS metagenome assembly VFSW01 (sample SAMN11554181, study PRJNA540505) | mine drainage metagenome | isolation source: sediment from site ElyBrook_90M | place: USA: Ely Copper Mine, Vershire, VT | collected 2017
CTTGAGGTGCCACTGGGCCGGACTCTTGGGGATGACCCGGTTGACTCGCACGCCACCGCCCTGCTCGGCGGCGCCGATCACGCCCAGGCTGGCGTGGCATCCGCGCCCCGTGGCGACGATATTGGCAATGCGCGCCACGAACTGGGCCGAATACCACTGGTGGTTGCCCGAGAGCACCGCCACGACGTCGCCCGCCCCGTTGATCGCGATGGCGTCGGTGAAGCCGTTGAGGTTCGCGTTGGATTGGGTCGAGAGATAGCTGATGACGCCGTGGACGTCGACGGTGGGGTCGCCCAGGGTCGTGTTGGCCCAGGCGTAGAGCGGTGGCTTGGTCGAACCCTGCATGAGCGGAGAGATGGCGAGCACGGTTGTTGACGCGGGTAGCGGAGCGAAGGTCAAAGGGGCGATCTTGGCGCCCAGTTTGACGATCGAGAAGCCCATCACCTTGTCGCGCCCGATCAGGGTGACGGGAAAGTTCAGGTGGGTCGTGGTCGAACCCGTGATGAGGGCATTGGTCGTAATGGGTGTGGTCGTGACGGCGAGGTCGTTCGCCAGCACCATAGCGGGAAGGTTCTCGATATGACCGGGGGTGGTGATGGTCAAGGTGACGGTGTGCGAGGCCGCCAGTCGGCTGCTCGCGGGCAGTTTGGCGAGGGTCTTGGCGACGTGGGCCTTCATGGCGCCGCTGGCCGGGTTGGAGTTGTGGGTCAAGGTGAGCCCCGCCGCTCCCGCGATCAGGGCCAGGGCCATCACCAGTCCGACCGATCGCGCGGTCCTCGACTGGATCTGCCACGTCGGAGAGACGTCGAGGGACTCGAAACTGGGCAGTTCGCTCGGGTGGATCCAGGCCCTCGAGCCCTTCGGGGGTGGACTGGCACTCGAGCGTCGCCAGCTGCGCCTGAACCGGGGTAGCCATCAATCCACGATGAAAGGCTAGTTAGTAATGGCGCAGCGTTGGGGTCGCCCTAACATCGGTACCCATGGCCGTGGACGTCGCACTCGATATCGGAACCTCGCACACGCGCCTCGCGACCGCCCAGCGAGGCATCTTGTTCAACGAACCAACGATGGTCGCCATCGACACCAATTCGGGATCGGTGGTCGAAGTCGGCAATGGAGCGCTCGAGATGGTGGGGCGGACCCCTCGACACGTGGTGGTCTTTCGACCACTGGCCCAAGGGGCCACCGTGGACTTCGATGTGACGGCGCGCCTGATCGCTGGGCTCTTCGAACGCGCTGGCATCTCCAAGCTCAGCCGGGCCCGGGTCGTCATGAGCGTTCCCTCCCTCGCCACCTCGATCGAACGCCGGGCGCTGCGCCAGGCCGCGATCCAAGCGGGGGCCAAGGAGGTCAGTCTGATCGAAGCGCCCATTGCCGCCGCGATCGGTCTCGGACTACCCGTCCAGGACCCGATCGGCTCGGCGGTCACCGTGCTCGGAGCCGGAGCTTCGGAGATCGCGGTCATCTCACTGGGCGGGATCGTCACCAGTGGGTCGCGCCGCGTGGGTGGCAACGAGCTCGACAACGCCATTGCGACGCTGCTTCGATTGAACCTCGGGGTGGTGGCCTCGCCACTGCTCGTCGAGCAGTTGAAGATCCATCTCGCCTCGGCGCTCGCCACGACGCGTTCGGGTTCTGAGGTCATCCTCGCGCGCACGGTCGACCGCGGCGAGCTCGTCGAAGTCGAAGTGAAGGCCGACCTGGTGATCGCGGCTAGTCACGACGTCGTGACTTCGACGGTGCGCATGATCCAAGAGTGTCTGAGCGACACGCCCCCCGACCTCTCCCAGGACCTGAGTGCCCGCGGGCTGACCCTGGTTGGAGGTCACGCCCAGTTGCGCGACTTCGCAGAGCTCATCTCGACCAGCACGGGGGTCTCGGTGAGCGTGGCCAGCGAACCCGAGGACGTGGTGATCAAGGGTCTGCAGTTCTGTCTCGAAGAGATGTCGTCACTGCACACGTTGTTGCGCAGCGTAGACCGCTAATCCTCGGCGCGGCCCAACTGGTCCACCGCCGCGCGCACCTGCCAGTCACGGTCCTCGCTCGCGCGCTCGAGTGCCTCGTCGATGTCGGGACCTTCGAAGTTCGCCAGGGCCACGATGGCGCGTCGACGCACCGGGGGCTTGTCCTCGAGCGCGGCGATGATCGCGGCGCGAGCACGGTCGTCACCGAGGACCCCGAGCACCGCCACCGCCGTCTCACGACAGCGGGGGTCGTCGTGGTGCCCGGCCAGTTCCACCACCTGTTCGAGTGCTCCGGCGTAGGCGTGCTCACCGAGCGCGAACAGCGCACCGTCGACTACGAGCGGATCGGGGTCGACGAGCAGTTCTACGATCCTCGCGGCGACTTGCTCGAAGTCGGTCGATGCGTGGGCGATCAGGTTCAGCGCCTCGCGGCGCACCTCGTGGTCCCGGTCGCCAAGCGCCACGAGCCAGCCCTCGGTGGAGGCGCGAGATTGACGAAGCGCTCCGCGAAGCGCCACGATCCGTCGGCGCGGCGAAGCATCGTGGAGGGCGCCTAACAGGACCTGAGCGAAGTTCTCGCCCTGGGCGAATCCGGCGGCGAGGAGGGCTTCGTCGGGCGTCTCCGCTAGCGTTGAGTCATCACGTTGCACGACCCCATCTCAGCACCTGTGAAGCGCCGGCGCCTCCTACGTCGAATACTGTTCTCCCTCTTGGGCTTGCTGGTCGCCGTCATCGCACTGGGTTCATGGAACATCTCGGTCTACGCCATCACCCCCGGTGACGCCACGAACGTCGCACCGTTGGTGAAGGTCCAAGGGGTCGCGACCGACCCGAACCACGACCGGATCATGTTGACTGACGTCTATCTCCAAGGGCTCACCGCCCTGCAGTGGCTGACCATGCACCTCCAGGCCCACGTCGAGTTCGTGAGTTCGAACCAACTGCTCGAACCCGGCGTGCCCGCCGATGAACTCGACGCCCAGGGCTATCTGCAGATGAGTGACTCGAAAGTGGCCGCCGAAGGCTCGGCCTTCCGAGTTCTGGGCTGGAAGGTCCCCTCGTTGAGTACCGGTGCGGTCGTGACCGCGGTGGTCGCACCCTCGCCAGCGCGCCGCGCGAACGTGCACGTCGCCGATGAGATCGTGGCCATGAATGGGCGCTCGGTACGCACTTCGTGCGACCTCGTGCGAGGCGTGCACTCGCTGGCACCGGGCACGACGGTGCACCTGTCGGTGGCGCGCGCGACCATTTCGAACGCCGGGGTGATCACGTGGGCGCGCGCGACGTCGCTCACCTTGAAGACGGCTCGAGCGCCGAGCGCGCAGGCGCCCACCGGATGTACGGGGGTGTCGGGGGCCAGTCGGTCGTGGCTGGGCGTCTCGGTCGAAGACGGGGTGCGCTACACCTTCCCGGCCAAAGTGAGCATCGATACGAAGAACATCGGCGGACCCTCGGCCGGCCTGGCCATGACGCTGACCTTGATCGACCAGTTGAGCCGAGGATCGCTGAGCGGCCATCAGTCGATCGCGGCCACTGGAACCATCGACGTCGCGGGCAACGTCGGTGACGTGGGCGGGGTCGCCGAGAAGACCGTCGCCGTCCAGCGCGCGGGCGCGAAGTACTTCCTCGTCCCCCAGATCGAGGTCGCCACTGCTCGTTCGGCGGCACAACCCGGGCTCACGATCATCGGCGTCACCACGCTCAAGCAGGCTCTCGCGGACCTGCGAGCCATCGGGGGACAGGCGCCCGTGCCCCTCACCGCACCGCACTAACCCCTTTTTCACTCGCGTTACGCCGTAGTCTTGAAGGAATGGACGAACGGCGCATACTCTCCTCCACGCGTCAGTCGGCGGCCGAGATCACCCGCATGAACTTCTCGACGTTGCGTAAGGGCGGCGTGGACCCCAATGAGGTACGCCTGCACCTCGAAGCCGTCGCGCGCGAGATGGGACACCTGGAGAACCGGATTCGTGAACTCCAAGAGCAGTTGAGCGAGGCCCACCGACGTGCCGCCAACCCCACCTTCGACGAGGCGACCCTCGCGAGCGCCCTCGGAGCCCAGAGTGCCGCGATCCTGCGCTCGGCCCACGAGGAGGCCGGTCGGGTGACCGCCGAGGCGCAAGAGCGCAGCGCCCAAGTCTTCGCCGAGAGCCAGCAGCGCAGCGCCGAACACCTCATCGAAGCCCAAGAGCGTGCGACCGCGCTCATCACCGAGACCGAGAACACCGCCTCGCAGATCGAACACGACGCGCGCCTGGCCGCCGAACGACTCATCGACTCGGCCAAGTTGAATGGCGAGGCACTGATCGACCGGGCGAGGGAACAAGGTCGCGCGATCGTCGAACAGTCCAACGAGGCGCGTCGAAACGTCCTCAACGACCTCGCCATCAAACGAAAGGCCCTGCATCTGCAGATCGAGCAGTTGCGCGCCGCGCGCGACTCGCTGAGCGCAGCGGTCTCGACGCTGCGCGATCAGATCGAACTCGCGCTCAGTGACATCGGTGCCTCGGACGAAGTTGCCCGTAACGCCGCGCTCGAGGCCCTTCGTCTTCGCCCGGCCACGCCCGAGCCCACCGAGGAGGAGTTGCTCGCCGGCACGCCACTGCGCGAGATCGCTCCGCCGCCCCATCACGTCGAAGCGCCGAGCGAAGAGACCCAAGACCCCACGGGGCGGGTTCGACGATCGGCCAAACCCGAAGAGACGCCGGCGCACTATGGCCCGATCGATGATGACGGTTCGGGCACCGACGTGGTCAACGAGATCTTCGCGCGCCTTCGAAAGGCGACGCTCGAAGAGCGTGGCGCCACGGCCCACACGCCGAAGAAGGCCCCGCCGGTGGTCCTCGACAAGCCCGCCACGCCGCTGGACGCACTCTTCAAACGACGAGATGACGCCCTGGACGAGTCTCTGGCAGTACTGACGCGTAAGGTGAAGCGAGCTCTCCAAGACGACCAGAACATCATGCTCGAGCGCCTGCGTGACGTGAAGGCGATGATCACCACCGAACTCGAAGACGAGCACGAACAGCGCGCACGCTACGCCGAGGCGGCCCTTGACGCCCTCGCTGACGCCGCGGCCGCGGGCGTGCAGTTCGCCACTGACGAGAGTGGCGCGGTGGGCGTGCCGGTCAGTCGTGGCGCCATCTCGGACTGCGCCGCCGACCTGGCGGTGACGATCGCACTGGCGCTGCGCAAACGCATCCTCTCCGACGGCGGTGGGGACGGGCCAGATCGGGTCAACGCGGCCTATCGCGAATGGCGCGGGGCGCGCGTCGAACGGCTCTGCACCGACGCCGCGCGTCGGGCCTTCCACATCGGTGTACTGGCCGCCTCCTCGGGTCAGCCGATCCGCTTCTTCGCCGCTCCCAATGACGCGCCCTGTGACGCCTGCGCGCTCGACGCCGCCTCGGGCGTGCGCCCGGCCGGACAGAGTTTCCCCAGTGGATCGCCATACCCGCCGCTGCACGCGGGTTGTGCCTGCACGATAATTCCCGTCTGAAAATCCATCTAGGCTCGTTGCGTGCGTAGCCCTACTGACATGCCGTCCCAGCGTTCGCGCCGGGTGGGCCGGTTCTCACGAAGGTTCTGGATCGGGCTGGCCTTCGTCGTGCTCTTCGTGGGCTTCTTGTCACTGCGCAACCTCGCGGTGCTCTGGACCGACCAGATGTGGTTCTCCTCGGTGGGTCTGGGCAAGGTGTTCACGACGTTGCTGATGGTCAAGTTCGGCCTCGGTCTCACGTTCTGTGCCGTCTTCTTCTTCATCATGTGGGGCAACCTGCTGCTCACCGACCGCTTCGGGGCGAGGGACCTGACCTTTGAGCCCGAGGACGAGGGCGTTCGCCGGTTCCAGAACGTGGTGCGCCCCTACGCGAAGCGGGTCTACGCGGCCATTGCGCTCGTGATGGGACTGGTCGCGGGACTCAACGCCATTGGCCAGTGGCAGAAGTACATCTTGTTCGCCAACAGCCAGCCCTTCCACGTCAAAGACCCTCTCTTCCACAAGGACATCAGCTTCTACGTCTTCACGCTGCCCTTCGTCTCCTTCGTCGTCACGTGGCTGCTCGTGACCTTCGTTGTCACCCTCGTGGTCACCACCGGTTTCCACTACCTCAACGGCGGAATCAGGGCCACTCGAAGCGCCCCGCGGGTGGCTCCTCGAGTGAAGGCCCACCTCTCGCTGATCGGCGCGGGGATCGCGCTCATGAAGGCCGCGGGCTACGTGATCGCTAAGTGGGAGTTGGTCAACTCCAACAACGGTTTCACCCAGGGTGCTGGCTACACCGACGTGCACGCGCGCATGCCGGCGCTGACCATCCTCTTCTTCTTGTCCTTGGCCGCGGCGCTGATCCTGCTCGCGAACGTGCGCATGCGCGGCTGGTCGCTGCCCGCGGTGGCGGTCGGGCTCTGGGCGTTCGTCGCCCTGTTGATCGGCGTGCTCTACCCGACGATCCTCCAGGCACTCAAGGTCACCCCGAACCAGAACACCCTTGAGGCCCCCTACATCCAGCGAAACATCGTGGCGACGCGTTCGGCCTTCAACCTCGACAACGTCCAGTACCACACCTTCGCCGGTGCGACCACGATCACCAACAGCCAGATCAAGGCCGACGCCGCCACACTCAACAACATCCGTCTCTGGGACCCGGCCAATTCCATCGCCCTGGCCACGGTGATCAAGCGCCAGTCGATCCGCTCGTACTACACCTTCTCGACGCTCTCGGTGGACCGCTACTTCATCAACGGCAAGCTCACCCCGGTGTTGATCGGGACGCGTCAACTCAACACCTCGAATCTGCCATCGCAGAGCTGGGTGAACCAGCACCTGCAGTACACCCACGGCATTGGCGTTGCGGTGGTGGCGGCGAACACCGTCGACGCCAACACCGGCAACCCGGTCTTCGTGGTCTCGAACGTCCCTCCCCAGTCAGACGGCGGCATGCCGGTGCTGACCAATCCCCAGATCTACTTCGGGATCAACGACCCGGGATGGGTGGTGGCCAACACCAAACAGCCCGAGCTGGACTACCAAGTCAACGCCGGTTCCAACGCCGGTCAGCCCGTGGAGGGCCACTACTCGAGCACCGGCGGAGTCGCCGTCGGGGGGATCTTCAGTCGGCTGGCTTTCGCCATGCGACTGGGCGACTTCAACTTCTTGATCTCGAACCAGATCCCGTCCAAGAGCCGGGTCATGTTCGTTCGCGACGTCCAACAGATGGTGCAGAAGGCCGCGCCGTTCCTCTCCTTCGACTCCCAGCCCTACGCGGTGATCGCCAACGGCCAGGTCCAGTACGTCCTCGACGGTTACACCACGACCGACCAGTACCCCTACAGCGAGAATGCCTCGAACCTCAACGTCAACCTCGGTGGTCTGCCGGGAAGTTTCAACTACGTGCGCAACTCGGTCAAGGTCGTCGTCAACGCCTACACCGGCGCCATGACCTTCTACGCCGCCGATCCCAACGACCCGATCCTCACGGCCTACCGACACGCCTTCTCCACGATGTTTCAGCCAATGAGCAACATGCCCATGGCGATCCAGACGCACCTGCGCTACCCGTCGGACATCTTCTCGGTGCAGGCGGCGACCCTGGGGCGTTATCACATCACCTCGGCGAGTGCCTTCTATAACGCGTCGGACCGCTGGGCGATCTCGCCCACCACCGGAGCCGGCACCCCGAGCCAGTCGCTCGCCCAGACCCAGGTGACCGACGCGGCGGGCAACATCATTTCGTCGTCGCTCTCCTCGATGAACCCGGTGTACCAGGTCGGATCGCTCCCTCAAGCCAATCATCAGCAGTTGCTCGAGTCACTCGCCTACGTACCGGCTGGTAACTCTTCGACGGTCCAGAGTCTGACGGCCTTCATCATGGCCACGAGCGATCCGAAGAACTACGGCCAGCTCCAGGTGTACGAGACACCTCGGGGCACGTCGGTGACCGGTCCGGTCCAGGCAGATTCCGAGATCCAACAGAACTCCAAGGTGAGCTCCATCATCACCCCGCTTGATCAACACGGCTCGAGCGTGTTGCTGGGCAACAACCTCATGGTGCCCCTGGACCAGAGCGTTCTCTATATCCGTCCGCTCTACGTGACCAGTACCTCGAATCCACTGCCGCAACTTCGCTACGTGATCGCGGTGTTCAACCAGGACGTTGGGATCGAGCCGACGCTCGCGGGTGCCCTGTCCGACGTCCTCGGGGCGAACGTGCCGACCGGAAAGCCCACCACGACACCGACGACACCGTCGAAGTCCGGCCAAACTTCCGCGTACTACCTCAAGCAGGCCAGCGCCGACTACGCGGCCGCCCAAGCCGCGCTCGGCGCTGGGAACCTCGGGTTGTACCAGTCTCAAGTGAACGCCATGTACCGTCAACTGCAGCTGGCCCAAAACGCACTCGCCGGTTAGTGGGCGCGCGACGTCCAAGCGACTTGAGCGGCGGTGTCGTGGTTGAGTTCGCCCCTCGAAGCGTGCACTAGACCGGCAGTGATGAGTACCTCTCAGTTGCTGGCCTACGTGTACGCACTCGCCATCGGACTGCTCCTGGGTGGCGAACGCGAACGCAGCCACCGGTCTCAACAAGAGAGCGCGTATGGCGTTCGTACGTTCGCCCTGCTCGCGCTCATGGGGACGTTATCTCGAGAGTTGGGGGGCTGGGTCGTCCTGGGGGTCTTGTTCTTCCTTTCTCTGTTGCTGGTGGCTAGTTATCGTCGCACCAATCGTGAGGACCCGGGAACCACCACGGAGACCTCGGCATTGGCGACGTTCCTGCTGGGCGTGCTCTGTTACCATGACGCCGCGCTCGCCGCGGCCCTGGGGATCGTCATCGCAGCGGTGCTGATCAGCAAGGAACGGCTCCATTCCTTCGTGCGAGATGTGGTGAGCGACGTGGAGTTGGTCGACGTCGTGAAGTTCCTCGTCGTTGCCTTCGTAGTCCTGCCACTGCTTCCAGATCGCGGTCTTGGACCTTACGGCGTGCTCAATCCCGAACGAATCTGGTTCATTGTCGTGGTCCTGACGGGAATATCGTGGGTGGGCTACATCGCGGTGCGTCTGCTCGGTCCAAGGCGCGGTCTCTTCGCCACCGGACTGGCTAGCGGCTTCGTCTCGGCCACTGCGGCGAGCGCGACGCTCGGGCGTATCAGCAAGAACCCGTCTCGCTTCGATGCGGCCGTAGCGGGCGCGCAGATGGCGAGCGTAGCGACGTACCTGCAGCTGGGTTTTGTCTTGTTCGTTGTCAGCCCGAAAGTCGCCTCCCATCTAGTCCCCGCGATCGTCGCTGGTTCACTGTCTCTGCTGGGAGCAACGTGGCTGGTGTTTCGCAGTCGCGCGAGTGGCGCTGGTGCCAACGATCTCGAAGCGCCACCGCGCGTCGAGCATCCGTTCGCGCTCTTGCCCGCGTTGACGCTGAGTGGTGTGCTCACCGCAGCGCTACTCGCGGCTCGATGGGGGATGGCCCATCTGGGAACTCGCGGAGCAGTCTTGGTAGCGGGGGCCGCGGGCCTCGCGGACGCACACGGCGGGTCCCTGTCGGCGGCGACCCTTTTCAATCAAGGACAGTTGAATCTACCCTCCACGCTCGCGGCAGTCGGAGCGGCGGTGGGCGCCAATACCTTGGTCAAGTGCGTCATCGCCTTCGTAGCCGGCGGACGGCGATTCGGCTGGAGATTTGCGATCGGTGTGGTGCCATCCATCGCGGCGTTTCTGGTCACCTTGACCTTTACCAATTGAGATGCCAGTCGCCAGTGGGCGATACGCGGTTAACTCCAGCGCATTGTTGAAATAGACGTGGCAATGTTGCTGTGCGCGGGATTGCCTTCGAGCATCAATGGCTACTACACTGGAAGTTCCATCGCGGGGTGGAGCAGTCTGGTAGCTCGTCGGGCTCATAACCCGAAGGTCGCAAGTTCAAATCTTGCCCCCGCCACCAAGATCGAAGGCCCAGGCTCAGCCTGGGCCTTCGTGCTTTCTGGATTAGGAGTGCCTACCCAAGCAATCGACATGAGGGTCTCGACGTCCGCGCCCTTGTCGTGGGGCCCAGGTCACGAGCTTGCTGGAAATGAACTGAACCGACGTTGGAGTTCACGTCGGGGCACTGATGCCACGGCAGCTGATTGCATTTTCCATTTGGTCGCTTACCGGGATGAGTGCCTACAGTTGCATCCATGACGACTGGAAGACGCTATGGCTTAGCGGTGCTTGCCGTGACTGTTGTCGCAGCGGCTTCTGCGATGGTGACCTGGTCGGTCACCGCGGCCAATAGAACGTCGCCGTCCAGTTCGACCGTCACGGAATGTATGCAAGCTCAACTGCAGACCGCCATGGAACAACGTGGAGGTGGGGGCTACACCGACATCCCTCTTGGCTATACCTTCCTTATCGTCAATAACGGCACCCAGTCGTGCGAGTTGCAGGGTTACCCGTACGAAATGATCTTTTCCACCACGAGCGGCGCACCAGTGAAGATCTCGATCTCGCACCAGCGCAACATCCTTTACGCTCAACCCAAGGCCCGGCGCGTTGTGCTGAGCCCCGGTGGGGTCGCGTCCTTCGGCA
>VFSW01015388.1_pt1 | contig 10517 bp, 9 predicted proteins | sample 5358111 | NCBI WGS metagenome assembly VFSW01 (sample SAMN11554181, study PRJNA540505) | mine drainage metagenome | isolation source: sediment from site ElyBrook_90M | place: USA: Ely Copper Mine, Vershire, VT | collected 2017
AATCAACTGTCTGGTTGATGCTCGCCGATGCAACGACATTCTCGATGCTGATTAGAGCTTTGGTTTGCGGCAAAATGAGATCTTGTGATTAGTTTTTAAATCCACTATATAAGCAGTATATAAGCAGGTTCTTTCAAGGGTCTTTCAACTTGTGTCTCTTTCAGAACTCAGTTATTGCCGGCTCTATGAGAATTGGCCTGAATGACTGAAACACTCTGTGCTTATACTCGGCCGAGATCCTCTTCAAATCTGGATTTGCTAAGCACGATTCGACGTTCGGTCGCAATTCTGATCTCCCGCACCAGTTCACTCCCTGTTCTTTGTTACCTCACAGCGAGATTCTATCTTCCCGAGTAAGAAAATAAATGACGACTCGGTCAAATGCCTTCTCCACATTCTTAGGAATTGTTTTCAGATTAACTCTGAATCCTCATTGTCGTCACTGCAGTACTGGAATCCATCATAGAAAAGAATTGTTGAGGCTATAGGGCGTTCCCTATATTACGCGTACCATGATCTCTTTCGAATCCTTAGTATGCTACCAGAGTAAACCTCCCAGTTCAACGCAAAGTCTGAAAGCTTTGAAATTGGGACGACAGGTACGCCGTTATCGAGTATTTGCAACCCTTCGTCATGCAGTGTTACAAGCATGGGCATTATTTCCTGAAGGTTCTCCGCTCTGAGAGCATACTTGCTGCGAGCAATCTGTTTTTCTGCAACAGCTCGCATCATCGCGCTACCCACCGTCCTACCCCAGTGTTTGCAGTCTATGGCAAAACCTCTGCCGCCCCTCAGGGCGAGCAGGTCGATCTCAATTCTCGGCTTTTTCAGCCGATAGTTGCTTTTCACTTCGTATCCGAGAGTCTCAAATGCAGACCGAGTCAGGGCTTCAAACTGCTTCCAGCTAAGGCCCGAGCTTAAGGACTCTACATCAAGTTGTTTCATCAAGAACACGAATGTCCATATAGATGAGTCAGGATTGCTAGAGGAGAGACATTCTGATCTGGTACTTGCGGATCTCGTTGACGACATCGGTGCCCTGCTTGGTTAGGGCGTATCTTTTTTGCTTGTAATAATCTGGGTTCGCGCACGCCACAAGTTCTCTTGCTTCAAGTTCCTTGAGCGCCCTGCTAATGTGAGAAAGGTGTTTCTCTGACTTGCTTGCAAGCTGTGTCGGTGTCGCCGACTCTCTGGATAGAAATCCTAGGATCTTGAGACGCACATTGCTTGAGAGGACGAAGTCGAAGGTCTCGTTCGGCATTCTTAGCATGGCTAAACCTCATCTAGTGTAATAAGCTTTCCGCAATTTTGAAATTGAAAGCTCCTCTAACTTTTCACGTCCTAATTTCGAATATCATACGCCATCAAAATACTTGTCTTGGCGATGAATAATTTCCTGACGGCTCAGGTTCTTGAAGCCATCTTGGCCTTGAAGCCTTCATACGCTTCTTCATAGTAATGGCATGCGACTGAATGACCTGTCTCCACAACTCTTAGTTCTGGTTCATCCGTCTTGCATCTATCTTTTGCATACGGGCACCTTGGGTGAAACCTACAGCCTGAAGGTATATTGACAGCGCTTGGGACTTCACCACCTGCAAAGACTTTGACCTTTCTCCCATCCGGATCAGGGACAGGAATCGCTGCAACAAGTGCTTGAGTGTACGGGTGGAATGGCTTGTCTACTACAACGTCGCTTTGGGCTACCTCGACGAATTTTCCAAGGTACATCACGGCCAAGCGGTCGCAGACGTGCTTTGCGAGAGCAAGATCATGCGTCACAAACATGAAAGAAAGGCCCAGCCTATCTCGCAGATCGATCATCACGTTTAGGACCTCTGCCCTGATCGAAACGTCAAGCATCGAGACCGGCTCATCCGCGACTATGAAAATCGGCTGCAGCACAAGTGCCCTAGCTATTGCGACTCTTTGTCTTTGGCCTCCAGAGAGCTCGTGCGGATACCTGTACATGAACTGCTCTGGTGGAACCATCTGCACAAGGGACAGGGATCGCTTTACCATTTCCTCGATCTCTTCTTCAGACTTTACTCCAAGAATGCGGCGATTGATCTTGACGCCTTCCGCCACGACTTCATACACGCTCATTCTCGGGTTGATTGCTTCGTATGGATCCTGAAACACAATCTGAAGCTGTGATCTCAACTTCCTTGTCTGCGATTTCGAAAATTTGGTGATGTCCTGCCCCTTGAAATATATTTTCCCCCCCGTTGGCTCAGTCAGTCTCAAGAGAGTTCTTCCTAGTGTCGTCTTGCCGCATCCGCTTTCTCCCGCGACTCCATAGATCTCACCTTTCCGAATCCCCATCGAAACACTATCCACGGCCCGAATCAGGATCTTCTTGCGCCTAATCGCTGCAAGAAATCCTAGCTTTGCCTCAAAGTACTTCTTCAATTCGGTGACTTCGATCACTGGTTCTTCGGGAGCCACGCTGGAGGCAGTGCCCCTCGTCGACGATACGGGGTCTCCCATCAAATGTGCATGTCCCTCGCATACCAACAACGAGCATAATGTCCAGGTGAAATCTCTTCAAAGGGAGGCATTTCAGACGTGCACTTTGAAGTTGCGTAGGCGCACCGCGCGGCAAACCTGCATGCTGGAGGTAGGGCAATGAGATTTGGCGGAGCTCCAGGGATCGAGGAAAGCTTTGTCTTCTTGCCCTCAAGGTTCGGGAAGGCCTTTATGAGGCCTATTGTGTACGGATGTTTTGGATCGTGGAAAATATCTGAAGATCGTCCATATTCCACCATCTGTCCTCCATATATTATTCCTACCCTATCAGACATCTCTGCTACCAGAGAGAGATCGTGTGTGATCAAAATCATGGACATGTTCTTCGCTCTTTGGAGATCCCTCAGAAGTACGAGAATCTGCGCTTGGATGATGACATCAAGAGCAGTGGTAGGCTCATCAGCAATCACGATGTCCGGATCTAGAGAAAGGGCCATTGCAATCATTGCCCGCTGCCTCATTCCTCCAGAGAATTCGTGGGGGTACGAGTTTATTCTGTCTGGGTTGATTCCGACTTGTTCGAAGAGCTCCCTTGTCTTTTCTTTCGCCTGACTCCTGGACATATCGGTATGGATACTTATTGCTTCGGTTATCTGATCTCCCACCTTGAAGACTGGATTTAGGGCGTTCATCGCAGCCTGAGGCACCATCGATATGCGCTTCCATCTAATCTCCTTTCGAATCTGTTGATCTGGCATGTCAAGAATGTTCTGACCGTTGAGGCTGACAGTCCCTCCGAGAATCTTTCCATTATCGGGAAGAAGCTTAAGTAAAGTTATGGCAATGCTGGTCTTGCCGCTTCCAGATTCGCCTGCTAGACCAAGTATCTTGCCCTTTTCAAGATCAAATGAGATATCGTCGACTGCATGCACAGGTCCCTGACTAGTAGTGAAGTGCATTACAAGGTCCTTTACTTCGAATAATGCCATCTAGCGTGTTCTCTCCCGCCCAACGAGTCTAGTATTCTTTACCTTTTCCTGAATTTCGGATTAAATATCGCGTCGAGCGTGAATCCCAGAAAAACAAAGGCCATTGAAAGTATAGCTATCGCAAGCCCTGGTGGAAGGAACCACCACCAGACGAACTGGTGAAATGAAGATGTGACAGAGGATTCGGCGAAATTCAACATTTCGCCCCATGATATGATGAGAGGACTTGCGAACCCAAGAAATGCAAGAGCAGCCTCAGTAAGAATTGCCGTAGGTACAGCGATTGCGATGTTCGCGTACACTAGACCGAGTACGTTTGGGAAGATGTGTTTCCGGATGATGTGTCCACCGCCTGATCCAAGGGCTTTTGACGCTTCCACGAACTGTCTTTGTTTCACCGAAAGAACTTGGGATCTTATGATTCTTGCCGTGCCGCTCCATCCGAGTAGACCAATCAAAAGCAGAATGAGGATTTCAGAGTTGAGTGAAGCCCTAAGTGGGGTAGCATCTATTACAGTAATAAGGACGAGGAGCAAAGGAAGGAATGGCAATACAAGGAGGAAATCGTTGAACCTCATCAATACTTGGTCAACGAATCCCCCGAAGAAGCCCGAGATTAGGCCCACGGTAGTCCCTATGGCGATGGCGATGATAGACGCAAGAATTCCGACCTCGAGCGAGACTCTGGCACCATAAACAAACTGAGACCAGACATCTCTGCCTTGGCTATCTGTACCAAGTATCCCATATGCAGATCCCCTGATGATTAAGAATGGATTTGAAACCACTACTGTGGCGGGGATTGTAGAATTGACTATGTAGGTCACAGCCGCGCTCCCATTTTTCGGAAAAATCATTTGCGGCAGTTGACACGGATATTTGGATACAGTTGTCCGACCCGTTGGTCCGAGGGCCAAGAACACGACATTGACATTACCCACTGGAGATATATTGATTGTCGAAGTCGTCCCCTTGGTGAATTGTGCGATATTTCCTCCATAGTTTTCCGAATAGACGTCTGGCGATATGATGTGAAATGCGGTGCCATTACTACCGGTGAGATACTCATCAACAGACAACTGTCGCAACGACATGTTCTGGCTTGTCGGGGTAAGAGAGATCCCATTTGTAAAGTCACATGGATATGACCAAGGATAATCAAATGTTTGGGTGAGAATTACTGAGCCCTTCTGTTTGAAGTCTATCAAAAGCCCTTGAGCCGATGCGGAATAGGTGATATTTGGACTGCCTTGCGGAACCGCTGATACTGTCCAATGTTGAAGATCTGATTGGCTCACAAGAGGAGTTCCATGAAGCATCTGTTGATCTACGGGATAATTGGCGTATTGCGGGAACGCCTTTGCCCATATGGGCACAGCGTACGATGCAGCAACATTATAATCGCTCACAGGGTCATGATTTGTTAGGATAGGAGCAAGTGCGGCAAGAATCACAAAGAACATGATAATCCCTATGCCTGCCAAACCCATTTTCGATTGTTTGAATTGCTTTAACACACCCTTTGTGGATTGCCACTTAGAACGCTTTCTCGATTGTATAGTCATGTTTAATCTCAGTAGCTTATCCTGGGGTCGAGATAGGCGTATGCCAAGTCAGCAATGAAATTGGCAAGAACTGTCATCACTGCGATGAGAAAGAAGGCGCCCTGAAGGACAGGATAGTCTTGGGCGAAGATGAAGATTAAGGTGGCGTATCCGATCCCTGCGAAATTGAATATAGTCTCAGTTATGATGGCTCCTCCTAATATCCCTCCAAATGCAAGAGCGATTCCAGTCACGACAGGAAGAAGCGCATTCCTGAAAGCATGCTTATACAGAACTCTCCTCTCACTCAACCCTTTTGCTCGTGCCATCATGATATAATCTTCCGTCAGAATGTCGTACATTGTGTTTCTCATGATCAAGAGATAGAAGCCGTAGCTGACTAGAGTCAGTACAAGGATCGGAAGTGTGGCCGCCCAAAGATACGCCTCAATCCATCCAAGAGACCACTGTGGTCCCGCATGGAGAGTAGCAAGCCCGAGGCTAAGCGGAAACCATTGGACGCGCACAGCTAAGAAATATATCAAGAGCAGACCCAGCCAAAAGACCGGAACAGAAAATGCGAAGATACCGGTCGACAGGGAAGCAATGTCAACGAACTTTCCTCTCTTCGAAGCTGAGATTACACCAAGAAATGTTCCAAGCAATATGGCAAGAACACTTGAAACCGTGAGTAAAAGAATCGAATTCGGAGCATATTGGGCCAGAATGCTCCAAACCGGCCTGTTGCCACAGGCCGTGCTAATGCAAACGCCGAAGTTCCCCGTAAAAACATTTACAATATACTTCTCGAATCTGACATCCCAAGGAAGGTTTAGCCCGAATTCGTTGATCACGCGAGTGTAGACTGCACTGCTCTGGCATTGTAATCCCTTGCACGGAACGAAAAAAGCAGGTCCCAGGTTGAAAATTCCCATTGGAATGTACTCGAACAGAATAAAGTTCAAGACTGCAACAAAGAAGAGCACTATCAGCATGTAGACAGTTCTCTTGACGATGAAACTCAAGAGGGACATTTAAACTGACCTAACTACGTTTCCTTGAAGTGCAAGAAAAGAAAAAGGTGAGGAGAGAGGGATATTATGATTCATATCCCATCTCATTTTGCTTCTTTGTGTTGTGTTCTATCGTTTTCTCACGAAGTATGTAGCGATTCCTGCTATCACTACCACTACGACGACAACCGCCGCAGCTATGAGTATCAGGTTATTTCCGCCGCTTTGGGTAGTTGTTGTTGTGGCTGGTGAGCTCGTTGTCGTGGTTGAAGTTGAAGTTGAGCTTGGTCCTGTAGTTGTGGTCGTGGTTGTCGAAGTTGAAGGCGAATAAGCGCTACACTGTAGCGACGGAAGCGTAGCGTATGTCGGAACTGGATTCGAGGGAGCAGACGCGCCACCTGCGTTCTTCAAGCCCCAGAATTGGAGCAACCTGTGCGCTTGTCCAGCACTATCAGTATAGGTGCCGTTGATTACTATCTCATAGCTGCCTCCAGTGTTCAGACCACTTGTTGGAAGCGATCCAGTCCAAGTAGTCGCCGTACTGCTCTGCGTCAATGAGACCTGGTCTCCAGACATTGGAGTCCCAGTACTGGAGTTTACTACGGTCGCAGTTACTGAGGCGCTTGAAGGGAGCGCTGTTCCAGTTTGTGTCAGGTTAGCCGAGAGCGCGTACGGAGAACCGAATGGAGCGCTTACCGCCCAATCTGCAATGTCCGTTCTGAAGTAACCTGGATTGCGAAACTCGTTAATGTATTGGTTCTTCACCCACTGGTTGAATGTAAAGGGACCGGTTCCTGTTAGTCCTATCGCTCCTGATTGCTGACAGGCATCTGGTGGAACATCTGCGTTGAATGCGGTTGAAGGCACGTTCTGCCAAATGTGCATAGGGAATACTGCTTCAGCTGTAGCAAGTTCATAATCTGACAACCCTGTGCCGTTCACATAGATAGTCATCGTGTAAGTGCTGTTTACGACAGAGTCCGTAAGATCCGGCATCACTCCAGTGAAGTCATTTGCCACATTATTTTTGTACAGGCCCCAGGATGACGTTGCGCAGCCGTTCAAGCAGGTATACCATAATGAGAAGTTGTAATCGGCCGCAGTCATCTGGACATTGTCAGAGAAAGTAATGTTGTTCATGAAATTCATTACAATCTTCTGTCCGTTCAGTACCTTGTATCCGTGCGGAGTCGTTCCTGAATATGGAGTTGTGGTGGGGAGACTAGTTGTCATCCACGGTATTAGGCCGCTGATTGTTGGATTCCCAGGACTTGCGACCACCGGTGAGTCATATAAGGAGTTTATGACATCGAAGTCGTAGACCGAAGTCGCTTGGAACGGGTTTAGGTCGTCTGGTGACTCGTGTTCACCAACATTGAACGTCCCGCCGACCATTAATCCTCCTGTGGAATTTAATTGATGGACATTGAGGAGCGTCCATACACCAGTTGCAAATGTCCAAGTTGAGAATCCTGGCACATTGACATATCCCGAATAGTAGCTTCCTGAACCGTAGTGGTTTTGCGACGGAATTATCAGGCTGTCCCACCAGATGTTCAAGTATGGAATCTGTTGCATCAGCAGTCCGTCGGCCGTACTAATGTTTCCTTGGGCATCTGCTGTAGAGCTGGAATGATATCCGTTGTAAATATATGATTGGATGGTCGCATTATAGAAGTGTGTTGGGTTATCGAAAGGACTTACCCACCCGGGATTGCTAGTGAATGCTGCGAAGAAGTCAGTCATTGCATTTAGAGGGGAACTAAAGCCCACTCCGCCGAAATACATTTCCCAATTTGTGCTGAAAGCTGTGTACACAACGGGTAAGATCTGAGAAAAGCCATTCACTTGTATCATTTGAAGGCAAAGACCGATTGATGCCGCATTTTGCCAGATGTTTGTGCTAGCTGTTAGCCATGTGGGATGATCTGACCTTGTGTAGAAGAGCGGTTCTACCGCTGTGCCATTAGGCACACCGCTTCCCTTTGAAGTGGCATACTCCCAAACTCCTGTATTGCTGCTGCTGCAAGCAATTACAGTGCTACTTGCAGGCTGAGCCGTCGCGGAGTATGCAAGATATGGATCCTGGGCAAGGCTCGCATTTGCCTCAGTCAGGCTAAATGAATAAGGTGTATAGCTTCCTAGACCTGTAGTGTTTGAGAAACCGGGGAAAGCTCCTGGGTAGAGGAGCTCTTGGGTGGCGACGCCTTGTATGCCATTCAATGCTGTGGTCTGAACAAAACTATAGTCGACTAAATGAGCAATTGCTTGTCTAAACGCAAGATTGGCGCTAGTTGCTTGTACGAGATAAGCTCCTGGCGACGAGGCATTGTATGCCGTCTGAGTTGTAACATTGTAATCGCCGGCGGCACATGAGCCTAGGCATTGGTTGAACTGCATAAATTCTTCACCGCTGCCCGTCTGAGTCGTCACGTTGATCTGACTGTCAGCCTGCAGCGCTTGAATATCAGTGAATGAGGATGGTGGGAAATCCATTATTTGTTGCTGTCCGGCAAGAAGGGCCGATACGGATGCATGATCTGAAGTGTATAACAGATAATTCAGATTGTTGACCCTGGGACCATTCAGCGCAGCCTGGGAACCCGGGATGACCGACGGGTTTGTGATTCCGCTCGTAGCGTTTACATTTACAGAAAGCGCTGGAGAAAGTGCAAGTAGTGCTATTATAGAGAGCGTAGCAATGCTTAGAACTCTTGTATTCAAATACAGTACACCTTAATGGTACAAGAGGGGCAATAGTGGTACTTAATTAAGTATTATTACCAATGCGATATTTTCCTCAACAGTCCTACGACTAGTTGTAAGAACTTCAAAATCCCTTCCCACTCGATAAAATCGCGGAATGTATAATTGCCAAAGTCCTTCATGATTTCTCATGAGCTCTGAGCGAACCGAGTACAGAGCAAAAGGGACCTCAATGTTGTTCTGGGCAATGATGTTGATCCTCTCATTGCTCCTTCTAGCTCTAATAAGCGACCTGCAGGTTTCATTGGTATGGTCAGTGAGTCTCTGCATTCTTCTCATCGGGCTCGCAGCATACCGACTTCGCCTGTTCCAGTCCAAGGCGGCTGAGCTCATTATGAAAGGGTCCACCCTTGCAGTCTATGATTACGAAACTCAGAGAAGGAACCTCATTCTTCTTCTTGGGCTGACATTTGCTGCGTTTCTCATTCCTCTGTTGCTCGCGAGCTTTCTTGGGGCCTCTCTCTGGCTCGGCTCAATAATAGGTGTGACAGACGGATGGATAGGACAGCTTTTCGTGTACAACATCTACCTAAGAATGTGGGAGAAGCGGAACCACGGCACAATATATTCGTTGCAGGTCTGGGAAGGTTCAAAAGTCACCCACTCAGGATTATCGTTCGAAAGGGAGGGAGAGAAAATTGAATGAAGACAACGTGCAGGAATCAATGAAGGACCAGTTAATCCACATCATACTACCGGTCCGGAGGAGAAACAAACCAAGGAAAACGGACCTAGACATCGAAATAATCGATCCCTTCGAGCGTATGGAAAAAGCCATCAGACGAGATTCCGAGAAAAACAAATTCAAAGAAAGCGCACGAACGCCTAACTAGGTAGTTGCTCAGGAAAAGTAGCATCCGCAAATTTCTTCGAGACCAATATCCCCGGAAGTAAAGTCAAAAGCAGTATCGCCATCCAGGGAGTCGCAACTCTTGGTATCAGCAATATCGCGATGCTTAGCCCTTCAAATATTATGGCAGACCTCCTTGAACCCATGAAAGGAATCGCAAGCGGAGTGATGGATGCAAAATAATACTTGTAGACGCCCCTACCATAGAGTCCAAAGAAAATTAACAATGCCGCCATGCAAAATAGAAGTGTGCTTCTCCCCGTAGGTTTTGCCTTTGATAACAGCAGATAGCCAATCAGTGTTACATAGGCAAATACAAACAAATAATTGACATACTGATACGAGATCACCGCAACGTTCTGAAGGTTTGTGAAGCTCACAAGTCCAAGAAAAGTCGTAAGCCTAGTAGGCTCTGAGAGAGGATAGCCAAATGTCGTCGGGTATCCAGCCGAAGTTCCAGGAGGATATCCCAAGATAGGGAGCTGGAGTGAGTAAAAGTAGTTCTGCGGCTCTGTAATGAGATAGGGCAGAGAAAGGAGAACGAGAAAGCCAGCATAAGTTAGGACAAAAAACAGAATCCTTTTCGCCGGCTGGCTACCCTTTATCATGAGAACGAGCAATATGGGCGCGACAAGGACTGCAGTCTGCTTCAACCCCGTCGCAATAGCAAGCAAGAACGCCGAAAAGTACCACTCTTTCTTGAGGAAATAGTATATAGTAACCATCATGAAAAAGGTTGTTGGGCCTGGATTGAGCCACATTAGATCATTGTAAAACAGATTGATTGGGTTCACTGCCCAGATCATGGCAACCGCAAAAGCGAGCTTTGAATTGTTCTCGAAAAGGAACTCTTTTCCTATCTTGAATATTGGTATCACAGTGAGAA
>VFSW01015389.1_pt1 | contig 10517 bp, 5 predicted proteins | sample 5358111 | NCBI WGS metagenome assembly VFSW01 (sample SAMN11554181, study PRJNA540505) | mine drainage metagenome | isolation source: sediment from site ElyBrook_90M | place: USA: Ely Copper Mine, Vershire, VT | collected 2017
TCGTGCCGAATCACTGAGCCATGAAAAATTTCACCGCCCTGTTCATCAAGCGGCCCGTACTTGCGTTCGTGGTCAGCGCCGCGATTCTCGTGATCGGCCTGAAAGCGATGGGCGGCCTCGCCGTCCTCGAATATCCAAAGACCGAAAACGCCACCATCACGATCAGCACGACCTATCCGGGTGCCGACCCCAACACCATGGCAGGCTTCGTCACCACCCCGATCGAGCACGCCGTCGCCCAGGTCAACGGCATCGATTACATGACCTCGACCAGCCAGACCAGCGTCAGCACCATCACCGTCAACCTCGTGCTGAACTACAATGCCGACAAGGCGCTGACCGAAATCCAGGCGCAGATCCAGTCCGTCCTCAACCAATTGCCCAGCGGCACCCAGCAACCCCAGCTCAAGCTGCAGATCGGCCAGCAGCTCGATGCCATGTACATCGGCTTCAAGAGCGACGTCCTCAGTCCCAATCAGGTCACCGACTATCTCACCCGCGTGGTCCAGCCCGAATTGCAGTCGGTCCAGGGCGTGCAGGTGGCCGAGATTCTCGGCGCGCAGAATTTTGCGATGCGCATCTGGCTCGAACCCAACAAGCTCGCCGCCTACGGGCTCACCGCAAGCCAGGTCTATACCGCACTCTCCGGCAATGATTTCATCAGCGCGCTCGGCAATTCCAAAGGCACCAGCACCCAAACCTCACTTACCGCCTCTACCAGCCTGCACAGCGCCGCCGAGTTTCGCAACCTCGTGCTGCTGCAATCGGGCGGTGCGATCGTCCGGCTGGGCGACGTCGCGAAGGTCGAGCTCGGGTCCGCCACCTACGATGGCCAGGTCGCGTTCGATGGCAAACCCGGCGTCTACATCGGCATCCAGGTGGCACCGGGTGCCAACCTGCTCACCGTGGTCAACGCCGTCACCAAAAAATTTCCACAAATCCAGTCGGCGCTGCCCTCCGGCCTCGTTGGCGCGGTGGTCTATAACTCGGCCGAATTCGTCAACGCCTCGATCCATGACGTGATTGCCGCCCTGATCGAGGCGTTGTTGATCGTGGTCGTCGTGGTGTTTGCCTTCCTCGGCACGCCGCGCTCGGTCATTATCCCGATCATCGCGATCCCGCTCTCGCTGATCGGCACGTTCGCGGCCATGCTGATGCTCGGCTTCACCATCAACCTGCTCACTTTGCTCGCCCTCGTGCTCGCGATCGGCCTGGTGGTCGACGACGCCATCATCATCGTCGAAAACGTCAACCGCCATCTCGACATGGGCGAGCCGAAAATCACCGCCGCGATCAACGCGGCCGGCGAACTCGCCGCCCCGATCGTCGCGATGACGGTGGTGCTCGCCGCGGTCTATGTGCCGATCGGCTTTCAGTCCGGCCTCACCGGGGCGCTGTTCACGGAGTTTGCCTTCACGCTGGTCTCCGCCGTCACCATCTCGGCCATCGTCGCGCTCACCTTGTCGCCCATGCTGTCCTCACGCCTGCTGCGCCACATCGGCCCTGACGATCACAGTCTCGAAGCCAGGCTGTCACGCTTCATCGACCGCCGGTTCGAGCAGGTTCACCGGCTTTACATGCGCCTGCTGCGCGGCAGCCTTAAAACCCTGCCGGTCACCCTGACGTTCGGGGCCATCATTCTGGTCAGCATCTATTTTCTGGCGGTTGGCTCGAAAAGTGAACTCGCCCCGCAGGACGACCAAGGCGTCGTCATCCTGTCGTCTACCTCCGCTCCCAACGCCACCCTGGACCAGAAACTCCTCTGGGATCAGGAACTCAATAAACTCATGATCGCCCATAAATCGGTCGCCCATACCTTCCAATTCGAGACCACCACCTTCTCGATCGCCGGTATGGTGCTGAAACCCTGGGATCAGCGGAAAAAATCGGCGCAGGAACTCCAGACCGAAATCCAGAACGAGGCCGCCGGCGGCGTTGCCGGCCAGCAGATCGTCGCATTCCAGCCGCCGCCATTACCCGGCTCGCAAGGCCTGCCGGTGCAATTCGTGCTGAAAACCACGGAATCCTTCGCCCAACTCAACACCGTCGCGCAAAAAGTCCTCGCTGCTGCACTCAAGACCGGCAAATTCATCTTTCTGCAAAGCGATCTGAAAATCGACCAGCCACAAGCCACCGTTAAAATCGACCGCGCTGAGGCCGCCAACCTTGGCCTGACCATGAGCCAAGTTGGCGCGTCGCTGTCTCAGGCGCTCGGCGGCAATTACGTCAACTACTTCAGTCTCGATGATCGTTCCTACCAGGTGATCCCGCAGGTCTCACAGAAATACCGCCTCAACGTCTCGCAACTCCTGACCTACCCGATCACCTCGATTGGTGGCGTGCCGATCCCGCTCGGCGCGATCGCCACGATCGTTCCAACCGTCATTCCGGAATCGGTCAACCATTTTCAGCAACTCAACGCCGCCACTATCCAGGGCGTCGCCGCACCCGGCGTCTCCACCGGCGAAGCCGTCAGTGTGCTGCAACAGGCCAGCAAAAAAATCCTCCCCGCCGACTACGACATCGACTACGGCGGCGCGATGCGCCAGTTCGTACTTCAGCAGGGCGGCTTCCTAGGCACCTTCGGCGTCGCGGTCATTGTTATCTTCCTCGCCCTTGCTGCCCTGTTCAATTCGTTCCGCGATCCGCTGATCATCCTTGTTTCGGTCCCGATGTCGATCGCCGGCGCTCTCATTTTCATCTACCTCGGCTTCGGCCTCAGCCTGAATATCTACACCGAAGTCGGTCTGGTCACGTTGATGGGCCTGATCAGCAAACACGGCATCCTGATCGTCGAAGTGGCCAACGAGGGACAGGTCAACGGCATGACCAAGCGCGAAGCGATCGAACACGCCGTCGGTATCCGGCTTCGCCCGATCCTGATGACCACCGCCGCCATGGTGCTCGGCGTCGTGCCCTTGATCATCGCCACTGGCGCCGGCGCGGCCGCCCGCTACAATATGGGCATGGTGATTGCGACCGGTCTCGCCATCGGCACGCTGTTCACCCTCTTTGTCCTCCCCGCCGTCTACCTAGTGATCGGCCAGCAACACACCGCCGAGACGACCTGAAACGCCTGGGGTCGACGGCACGTCAGAAAGGCCGGGAGCAAAGCCCCTGGCCTTACTGACGCCCGCGCTCAGTCGTCGCCAACGTGTTCGGCGATGCGGGGTTGGGGTTGGGTGTGGCGTTTGCGGCCGGTGCGTTCGCGCAGGCTTTCGAATACGACGTACAGCAGCGGAATGACGAAGATGCCGATGCCGCTGGCCAGGATCATGCCGGCGAACACCGGGGTGCCGAGCGAGCGCCGGGTGATCTGGGCGGCGCCGGTGGCGATTACGAGCGGCAGCAAGCCGAACACGAAGGCGATCGAGGTCATCATCACGGCGCGGAACCGCATTTTGGCACCCATGATGGCCGCTTCGTGGATACTCATGCCTTCCTCGCGGCGTTCCTTGGCGAATTCGACGATCAGGATGCCGTTTTTGGCGGCGAGCGCGATCAACACGATGAGTCCGATTTCTGCGTAGAGATCGAAGGTCAGCCCGGCGATGACGATGCCGAGCATGGCGCCGAACACGCCAACCACGACGGACAGCAATACCGGGATCGGGATGATCCAGCTTTCGTACAGGGCCACCAGGAACAGGAACGCGAAGGTGAGCGACAGGCCAAACACGTAGATCGCCTGGCCTTTCGCCTGTTCCTGCAAATAGGCGGTACTCGTCCAGTCGTACGAGAAGCCGGCCGGCAGCACGCGGGCCGAGAGTTTCGCCATCGCGGCAAGAGCGGCATTCGAGGACACGCCCGGTGCCGGGTTGCCGATGATCGGTGCCGCTTCGGAATCGTTGTAGCGGCTGATGATCTGCGGTCCGAGCACGGTATGCGCGGTGGCGAGCGAGCGCATCGAGATCATCGCACCGGAGTTGCTGCGCACGTAGATCCGCCAGATCCCGGCCTCGGTATCGCGATCGCGCGCCTTGGCCTGGATGTTCACCTGCCACACCTGGCCGAACAGGTTGAACTGATTGACGTAATAGCCGCCGAGCGAGGCCTGGAGCGCCTCGAAGATCGAGGATACCGGCACGCCGAGCGCCTGCGCCTTGGCACGGTCGATATCGAGATAGATCGAGGGTGTGTTTGCCGAATACGTGCTGAAGACGTGGCTGAGTTTCGGATCGCCGTTGGCCGCGACGATCAGCGCCTTGAGCACGGAGTTGAACTTCTGCTCGCTGGCCGATTGCACGTTCTCAAGCTCGTAGGTGAACCCGCCGTTGGTTGACAGGCCGATAATCGGCGGCAGGTTGAACGCGATCACGCTGGCGCCTTTGATCTGCGCGCCCATCGCGAACACCTTGCCGATCACCGCCTGCACCGAATTCGCCGCCCCCGGCCGTTTTCCGAACGGCTTCAGATGCGCGACCATGAACAGCGCGTTCGGCTCGGTCGCCGAATCCAGAATCGAGTAGCCATTGATCGCAATCACGTCCTGCACCTGCGGCAGGGTATGGATCATTTTGGCGAGTTTCTGTCCCATGGCGTCGGTGCGTTGCAGCGAGGCGCCGGGTGGCAGCGTCGCCTGGATGAAGAACGCACCCTGATCCTCATCGGGCAGGAATCCGCCCGGCGTGATGCTGCCGAGCACGGCGGCACCGATGCCGAACAGCAGGATCACCACGAGCGCCAGCACCGAGCGTTTGATCACCTTGCCGACGAAATTGGCATATCCGTCGCGCGTGCGATCGATGAACCCAAGGATCTTCGCCATGACGCCGCGTTTATGGGTCTGCCGGCGCAGCAGCAGCGCGCAGAGCGCGGGCGACAGCGTCAGCGCGTTCAGCGCCGAAATCAGCATCGCGGTGCTGATCGCGACGGCAAACTGGGTGAACAGCAGGCCGGACAGGCCCGGAATGAACGCGGTCGGCACGAACACCGACAGCAGCACCAGCATGATCGCGATGATCGGCGCCTGGATCTGCGCCATCGCCACTTTGGCCGCTTCCTTGGACGACATCTCCGGGTTTTCTTCCATCACCCGCTCGATGTTTTCGACCACGACGATCGCGTCATCCACCACCAGCCCGGTCGCGACCACCAGCGCGAGCAAGGTGACGGTATTGGCTGAATAACCCAGTGCCAGCATGAAGGCGAAACTGCCGAGCAGCGCGATCGGCACGACGATTGAGGGCACCAGTGCAGCGCGCCACGAGCCGAGGAACAAGAACACCACGATCACGACCAGCACGAACGCTTCTATCAGCGTCTTGATCACCTCATCGATCGTGTCGGACACGAAGGAGCTGGAATTATACACCGTCTTGTTGGACAGGCTCTTGGGAAACCGCTTCGCCAGCGTTGCGATTTCCTTCTCGACCCGCGCGGACGTCGCCACCGCATTCGCACCCGGCGACAAGAACACGCCGATCGCGACACCGGGATGGCCGTTGATCCGGTCGATCTGATTTTCGCTCTGCGGCCCGAGCGCGATTTTCGCGACATCCTTGAGCCGCAGCAGCGACCCATCCTTGTTGCCGCGGATCACGATGTTGCCGAACTGCTTTACCGTGCTCAGCCGGCCCTGGGTCTGCACTGAAAGCTGATACTGCTGATCGTGGCCGATCGGCATCAACCCGATCGTACCGACCGGCGCCTGCGTGTTCTGGTCCTGGATCGCGCTGATCAGATCGCCCGGCGTCAGCCCCAGCTCGGCGAGGCGGTTGGTGTTGTAGACCACCCGCATCGAGTAATCCTGCTCGCCGAACATATGCGCCTGACCGACGCCTGCCACCCGTGATAACGGATTGAGCACGTTGATCTTGACGTAGTTGGAAATCTCGAGCGGCGTCAGCTTGTTGTCCGGGCTATAGAAAAACACGAATTGCAGCACCGAGGACGATTTTTTAGTCACCGTCACGCCTTCCTTCTGCACTTCGGAGGGCAATTGCGTCAGCGCCTGCTGCACCGCGTTGGTAACGTTCACTTCATCGATGTCAGGATCGCTGCCGAGCTTGAAGGTCACCGTGAGGCCGTAGGTGCCGTCGTTGGCGCTGGTCGATGAATAATAAATCTCATCGTTCAGCCCGTTGATCTGTTGCTCCAGCGGCTCCGCGACCGTGTCGTTCACCACCTTGGCCGAGGCGCCGGGATAGGTGGCGCTTACCTGCACCGATGGCGGCACGATCGAGGGAAACTGCGCCACGGGTATCCGAGTCATCGCAATCGCACCGGCGATCGTGATCACGATCGCAATCACGATCGCAAAACGCGGCCGATCGATGAAAAATGAAGGAATCATCGGCTTATCCCTGCGCCACGGGCGATTTCACCACATCAGGTTTAACGACGATGCCGGGGTGCACCTTCTCGATCCCATCGACGATCACCTTGGCACCCAGCGCTAGCCCGCTCGCAACCGTCGCCGTCGCGGGGGTGGTCTGACCGAGCTTGATGCTGGTCCGAACCACCTTGTTCTGTGCGTCGAGCGTCAGCACGTAATCGCCCAGCTGGTCGGACAGCACGGCATCGCGCGGCAGCACGATCTGCTCGACCGGATGTTTCGCCCGCACCACAACCGTTACGAATTCGCCGCTGGTCAGTTCGCGATTGTTCACCTTCGCCTTGCCCAGCCCGGGGATTACCGGATTGGCGATGGTGCCTTGCATCGCCAGACTGTCGGTCGTCTGGCTGATCTGGTTGCTGGTGAAATCGAGCGTACCGGTCTGCTTGTCCATCCGCCCGTCCGGCAGCCGCAATTGCAGTTCCACCGCATCGAGCCCGCCCTGCTTGGCGTATTCCTGACGTAGTTTCAGCGCATCCCGCGCCGGCATCGAGAACGTCACGTTGATCGGGTTCTGGCTCACCACGGTCGCCAGCGTGCCGGTGGTCGGGCTCACGACGTTGCCGATGTTGATATTGGTCGGCCCGATCCGCCCGTTGATCGGCGCGCGGATCTGCGTGTAGCTCAGATTGATCGCGGCGGTCTCGCGCTGCGCCTTGGCGGAAGCCACGTTGGCGGCATCGCTCTGCTCGGTCGCACGGTCGTTATCGAGCGTCGAACGTTGACCCGCCGGCGTATGTAACAGCGCTTGCGACCGGCCGAGTGTGATCCTGGCGTTTGCCAGAGTCGCCTCCGCCGATGAAACCGCCGCGTTGGCCTGATCGAACGCCGCCTGGTACGGACCAGGCTCGATCACGTAGAGCAACTGGCCTTTCTTGACGTCACCACCCTGGTGGAACAGCCGCTGCTCCAGATAACCGGTAACCCGCGGCACGAGATTGACAATCTGCGTCGCCTGGATGCGCCCGATATAGGACGTCTCCTGGTAGACCTTCTGCTTGTGCACCACCACCACGCTCACGGCGGGCGGGGGCGGGGCGGCGGCGTGGGCAATGCTGATACCAGCCACAACGGCAACCGCGGCGGCACGTCCACTCGTCACTCGACGCATCGAAACCTCTTTCAAGACCGAACCAGAACAGGGAAGATCGGTTAAAACCCGACTTCGGCAAGCCGGCCCGCAGCCAGCGGCGGGCCAAGCGGACCTCATCATTAAAAAATGACAATGATGCTGCCATGCCGGAACGTAAGGCCCTGGCGCTGCCGCGTCAATCACGCGCCCGTCGGGGTCCGTTTGATCGGCGAGATGAGGGGAGGGGAGAGCCGGCTTTTTCGCGAGCGAAATACGGGCATGATCACCGGTATCCGTGTTCGGCCAGTGCCACCGAAAACGCCAGTTTCCCGCATCAACGAAGGTTTTTTGCTGGTTTTTTACAAAAAAGCAGGGCTTGCCTGCCGCCGAACGCAGCCCTGCCGTCGCAACATTTAGTCACAAACCAAAATCCGGCCTTAAGCGTGGATCAACGTGCCGATGCCGCCCTCGGTAAACAATTCCAGCAGGCAGGCGTGATGCACCCGGCCATCCAGAATCGTCGCCCCCTTCACCCCATCGCGCACTGCGGCAATACAGGTCTCCACCTTCGGGATCATGCCGCCCGATATCGTGCCATCGGCGCGCATCGCATCGATCTGATCGACTGTCAGATCCGCCATCAACTGCCCCTCGCGATCGAGCACCCCCGGCACGTCGGTCAGCATCAGTAGCCGGTTCGCGCCCAGCGCCCCGGCAATCGCCCCGGCCACCGTATCGGCATTGATATTATACGTCGCACCATCCGCGCCGACGCCGACCGGCGCAATCACCGGAATCAACCCTGCACCGGTCAGCGCATGGATCACCCGCACATCGACATGCTCAGGCTCGCCGACAAACCCGAGGTCGAGCGCGGTCTCGATCGCGCTGCCAGGGTCCCGCCGCGTCCGTGTAAGCTTGCGCGCACGGATCAACCCGCCATCCTTGCCGCAAATCCCCACCGCCAGCGCCCCGGCGCGGTTGATCAGCCCCGCGACCATTTTATTGACCGTGCCGGCCAGTACCATCTCCACCACCTCGACCATGGCGGCATCGGTCACCCGCAGGCCATCGACGAAGGTCGACTGGATTTTCAGGCGTGACAGCATCGCATTGATCTGCGGCCCGCCGCCATGCACCACCACCGGATTGATGCCGACCTGCTTCAGCAGCGCGATATCGCGGCCGAATTCATCGGCCAGCGCGTCTTCGCCCATCGCGTGACCGCCGTATTTCACGACGATCGTCGCACCGGCGTAGCGCCGCAGGTAGGGCAGGGCGAGGGCAACGATGCGCGCCTGCTCGGCTGCGTCGGCGTGGCGGTCGGTACTGGTCATGGCGGCACGAGGTTCCTTTGGCTTGGGGCCGTCTATGGTGAGGGGGGCGCGGGGTCAAGTCGGCGGAAACAGGGCAGGGAGGCTTCTTTTTTGTAAAAAAGAAGCAAAAAACTTTCTGATTCTGGGACACGGGCGTTTGAACCGCAGCAGGCCCAACAAACAAAAGTTTTTTTGCTTCTTTTTTTTCAAGAAAAGAAGTGCTCGTTTTACCTCACCTCAAACTACCAACGCCGCGATCGAAGCCCGCAATTCCGCAATCCCCAGCCCGGTCTCGCTCGATGTCACGATAACATCATTCAGCGCCGCCGGATGTTTGCGCGCAATCGCCAGAATCGCTTCATGCTTGCGGGCCAGCACCTCGGGTTTCATTTTGTCGGCCTTGGTCAGCACGATCTGAAACGCCACCGCCGCCTTGTCGAGAATGTCCATGATCGTGTGATCCGCCGGCTTGTCCTCGATCCGCGCATCCATCAGCAGCAGTACCCGCCGCAGGTTCGGCCGGCCGCGCAGATAGCGAAACATCAGCCCCTGCCAGTCCCGCTTCACCGCCTTCGGCGCTTCGGCATAGCCGTAGCCAGGCATATCCACGATCGAAAGCCGACCCTCACCGACTTGGAAAAAATTCAGCTGCCGCGTCCGCCCCGGCGCCTGCGCCACGCGCGCCAGCGCGACATGTCCGGTGATTGCATTGATCAGCGTCGACTTGCCGACGTTCGAGCGCCCGGCCAGCGCCACCTCAATGCCGCGCGCCTCGAGCAAGCCTTCCACCGTCTGCGCCGCGTGCACGAACTGGGTATTCTGCGCGAACAGCAACCGCCCGGCTTCGAGCGCCGCAGCCTCGCCGATTTCAGGATCGGGGGGGATAACCTCGGGCATCGTCAGGCCTTCACATCAACTTGGCGCCGCGGCGGCCGCGTCACGCCGCGCATGATGAACCATTGTTGCAGGATCGTCAGCGAGTTGTTGATGCAATAATACAGCACCAGCCCGGCGGCGAAGCGGCCGAGCATGAACGTGAAGATCACCGGCATGAACTGCATCATCTTTGCCTGCGTCGGGTCCGGTGGCGGCGGGTTGAGCTTCTGCTGGCCCCACATCGTCAGCCCCATGATGATCGGCAGCACGCCCAGATGCAGGAACGGCGACAACGTGCTCGGATGATACGGAATCAGCCCGAATAGATTGAACACATTGGTCGGGTCCTCGGCCGCCAGATCATGCACCCACAGCATGAACGGCGCATGCCGCATCCCGATCGAGATGAAAATCACCTTGTACAACGAAAAGAAAATCGGAATCTGCGGCAGCATGGGTAAACAGCCCGCCGCCGGGTTCACGCCCTCCGATTTATAGAGCGCCATGATCTCCTTCTGCTGCTGGACCGTATCGTCCTTCAGCCGCTCGCGGATGGCAGCAACCTTGGGGGCCACCGCGCGCATCCGCCCCATCGACCGGTACGACGTCCGCACCAGGGGAAACAGGACGAGCTTCAACATCACGGTGAATACGATGATCGCGACACCATAGTTGCCGAACACCGAGGCCAGATAATCCAGCGCCTCGAAAATCGGCTTGGTCAGAAAGAAGAACCACCCGAAATCGATCGCCCGCTCGAACAGCGGAATATGATATTTCGCCTCATACCCGTTCAGAATGCTGAGAACCTTGGCCCCGGCGAACACGTGCAGCGTGGTCCCCGCCGTCGCGCCCGGTGCCGCATCGATCGCCTTGGCCGTCATGTAATCGACCTGCCAGGCTCCCTGCTTCGGAT
>VFSW01015390.1_pt1 | contig 10517 bp, 6 predicted proteins | sample 5358111 | NCBI WGS metagenome assembly VFSW01 (sample SAMN11554181, study PRJNA540505) | mine drainage metagenome | isolation source: sediment from site ElyBrook_90M | place: USA: Ely Copper Mine, Vershire, VT | collected 2017
GGCTCGATGTCCTCTGCGAAATCCACACCGCCAAGGAGCTGGAAGTCCTGCCGCCGAGCGTGCGCGTCTGCGGGATCAACTCCCGGAACTTCCAGAGCGGCGGGCGGTTCCTGCTCTCGCGCGTGGCGCGTCTTGTCGGGCGGGACGCCTCAGTGGACCGGGACGCCTTCGACCTGTTCTCCCGCCTGCCGCCGGGGGTCCTCAAGGTCGCCGAAAGCGGTCTGCGGGCGGACACGATCGGGGCCCTGCTGCGCCGGCACCGCTTCAATGCGGCGCTGATCGGCACCTCCCTGCTGCAGCACGGATTGGAAGGCGTCGGGCCGGAACTGGACCGCGTCCAGGCGGCGATCGCAGCAGCCTGACCTGTCCCCGTCCGGACCGGCTCAGTGGCGGAAGCCGCCGCGAAAGCCCCCGCCGTCGTGGTCGCCCCAGCCGTGATGGAATCCGCCCCAGCCGTCGTGGTCGCCCCAGCCTCCGCCGAAGCCGAAGCCGAGACTGATCCCGACCGGCGCATACCAGCCCCAGTAGGGATCGTAAAAGGGAGAATAGGCCGGGGATGCGTAGACGGGAGCCGGGGTGGTGTAGACCACCGTGGTTGTGGGCGCCGGAGTCGGCACCGCCACGGTTCGCGCGGCCGCTTCCGTCGCATCCACCGCCGAGAGCGGCTGGTAAGCGACCGTGTTTGTCTTCCCGTCGACCAGCTTGTAGACGATCGTGATCTGGTTGCTCGTCTGGCTGATCTGCGCCACGGTCATCCCCTGGGCGGCGGCGTACTTGGCAAGTTCGGCCGGGGTCGGAAGCTGCTGCACGTAGACGACCGCATTGGGCGTCGGAAGCGCGGGATTGCCGGGTTGCGCGAAGGCGGCCGGGGAGGCCACGGCGGCAGCGAGAGCGGAGGCAGCGATGAATCGGCTGATTTTCATGGCTAAGGGAATGGGTTTTAAAATCGGATGCTAGACCCCTGGAATTGGGACCTGTCGGTGGGCCAAATGTGCCACACTTTTATTTTCGCGCAACCTGCATTTGGCCTGTACCTGTTCTGACGCATCAGACTTGTTTGCAGTTACCGCCGATCCATGATCCCCATCCCCCGCGCCTTGATTCCGCATTTCTCGCTGCTCGGGCTCGGCCTCACCGCGCTCGCGGCGCCGGCCGCCGCCGCCGGATCGTTTCCGGTCGCAATCGAAGTCCACGCCGACCGGACGGCCGGCACTCTCCGCCCGTTCTGGAGCTTCTTCGGCTGCGACGAGCCGAACTACGCCGAGTCGCTGGACGGCCGCAAGCTGATGCACGAGCTGAGCGAGCTTGCGCCCGGGCACGTCTATTTCCGCACCCACAACCTCCTCACCACCGGAGACGGCAGGCCGGCGCTCAAGTGGGGCAGCACCGGCGTCTACACCGAGGACGCGCACGGCCGGCCGGTCTACAACTGGACCATCCTCGACGACATCTTCGACTCCTATATCGCCCGCGGCGTCAAACCTTACGTCGAGGTCGGCTTCATGCCCGAGGCGCTTTCGACCCATCCCAGGCCGTACCGCCACCACTGGAAGCCCGGCGACCCCTACGGGGACATCTTCACCGGCTGGTCCTACCCGCCGAAGGATTACGCCAAATGGGAGGAGCTGGTCTACCAGTGGGTCAACCACTGTGTCGAGCGCTACGGCACCGACGAGGTCAACACCTGGTACTGGGAGGTCTGGAACGAGGCCAACACCGGCTATTGGCACGGCACGCCGGCGGAATTTCGGAAGCTGCACGACTACGCGGCGGCGGGGATACTCCGCGCGCTGCCCACGGCCAGGATCGGCGGGCCCGACTCGGCCGGCGCCGGCGGCCCGTTCACGCGGGATTTCATCGCCCACTGCCTGACCGGCGTAAATGCCGCCACCGGCAAGGTCGGCACGCCGCTCGACTTCGTCTCCTTCCACGCCAAGGGGTCGCCCCGGTTCGTCGCCGGCCACGTCCAGATGGGGATCGCCCGCCAGCTGCAAACGATCGACCAGGGCTTCGCGATCGCGGCTTCGTATCCGCAGACCAAGCACAAGCCGATCATCATCGGCGAATCCGATCCCGACGGCTGCGGGGCGTGCACCGGCCCGCAGCTCGGCTACCGCAACACCTCCCTCTACGCCACCTACACCGCCGAGAGCATCGCGCGGGAATACGAGCTGGCGGACCGGCGGGGCGTGAACCTGGCCGGCGCCATCACCTGGGCCTTCGAGTTCGGGGACCGCCCTATCTTCAGCGGCCTCCGCTCCCTCTCGACCCACGGGATCGACAAGCCCGTGCTCAACGTCTTCCGCATGCTCGGCAAGATGAGCGGCCGCCGGGTCCTGGTCCAAAGCTCGGGCGCCCGGACCCTCGATTCGATCCTCCAGCACGGCGTCCGGGGCCGGCCCGACGTCGACGCCCTGGCGGCCATCGAGCCCCATCAGCTCAGCATTCTCGTCTGGCACTACCACGACGACGACGTCGCGGGCCCGGAGGCCGCGGTGACCCTTTCGATCGACGGCCTTCCGCCCTCGGTCCTCATCGCCCGCTTCGCCCACTACCGCGTCGACCAGGACCACAGCAACGCCTACACCGCCTGGCTCCAGATGGGCTCGCCGGCGCACCCCACTCCGGAACAGCACCAGCAGCTCGAGACCGCCGGCGGGCTCGGGACCTACCCCGCCCCTCCGATCCTGGATGTGGAGGATGGCCGTGCAAGCGTCAGTTTTTCCCTGCCCCGCGAAGCCGTGTCGCTCCTGGTCTTGCAGTGGAGGTGACGCCGCGGGCCCGCCGGGGTCCTAGGACGCAGCCATACCGCAGCCCGGAATCGACGCGGCGGCGAGATTCCGTCCCACCGCCTCGAGCAGGGCCTCGTTGCGAAAGGGCTGGAGCAGGATCTCCCCGCTCCCGGCGGCGTCGACTTCGGCCTGCCGCTCGCCCAGGGCCAGACCGCTGATCCCGATCACCGGGATTTCCGGGGCGTCGATGCGGAGCCGCTCGGCCAGCGCGAGCCCGTCCATCACCGGCATCATGACATCGGCGATCACCAGCTTCACCTGGCGGCGGTGGAGCTCCAGCAGGGCCAGAGCTTCCCGCCCGTTGCCGGCGGTCAGGACCCGGTAGCCCTGCCGCCTCAGGATCTGGCCCAGCGTCTCCAGCAGCGACGGCTCGTCGTCCACCACCAGCACCAGCTGGCGCTCGCCGATCGAAATCGCCTTCGGGCCGGCCGGCGCGGCTTCCGTTTCCGCGGGCGGAGCGGAGGGCAGGTAGATTCGGACCGAAGTACCCCGGCCCGGTTCGCTGTCGACCCGGATCGCTCCACGGTGGCTCTTGACGATGCTCATGGCGGTCGAGAGGCCGATTCCCGTGCCTTTCCCGGGCGCCTTGGTTGTAAAGAACGGATCGAAGATCCGGCTGATGATCTCCGGAGATATACCCGTCCCGGTGTCCGAGACGCGCAAGGCCACATAGGGGCCGGGTGCCAATTCCCGCCACCCGGGGTCTCCGTCGGAAGGAACTTCGGCGTCCTCGGCCGCGATCGACAGGGTTCCTCCCGCCGGCATCGCGTCGCGGGCGTTGACGCAGAGATTCATCAGCACCTGGTGGATCTGGGTCGCGTCGGCGAGAATGAGCGCGAGATCCGCCGGCGCGCGGGTCGCCAGGGTAATCTGGCGGGGGAATGTTTCCCGGATGATGTTGGCCATCTCCTTGATCAAATGGCGCAACTGCACCGGCGCCCGTTCGCCTTCGACGCCGCGGCTGAAGGTCAGCAGCTGGCGGACGACGCCGGCGCCGCGCTGGGCGCCCTGCTCGATCATCTCAAGGAGCTGCCGCGACCGCGGGTCCTTGAGGTCCTGCTTCACCACGGACGCCGCCATCAGCATCGGGGCCAGGATGTTGTTCAGGTCGTGCGCCACGCCGCTTGCGAGCGAACCGATCGCCTCCAGCCGCTGGGCGCGCAGAATCTGCTCCTCGAGCATTTTCCGGTCGGTGATGTCTTCCGCCACCCCGGCGATCCGCTCGATCCGGCCGGCCGCGTTCCGGACGGGATATCCCCGGTCGTGGATCCAGCGCAACCCGCCATCGGGGCGCTCGATCCGGTAGGTGACATCATAGTCGCCCGATCGTACGACTCGGTCCGCGGCCCGGGAGATCCGATCGCGGTCGGAGGGCACGACCGCCTCGAGCCACGAGCGCGGGGCGGCGTGGCGGCTCGCGCAGGTGCGACCCCAGACCTGCTCGTAACGCGGGCTGACGTAGTACGTCCGCTCCATCTTCGGATCGGCGATCCAGAACACCTCGCGGACCGTCTCCACCAGCTCCCGAAACCGCGATTCACTCTCCTGCAGCGCGGTCTCGGCCTGCCGGCGGCGGGCGACATCGCGGGCGACGCCGATGAACCTCCTCTTTCCGCCGATCAGGCAGCAACTCACCCGCACCTCGACCGGAAGCGAGGTGCCGTCCTTCCTCCGCTGCGAGCCGGTGAGGGTCCGGACGCCGCCGGGTGGGATCTGGGTCCAAAACTCCGCGGCGTGCTCGCGGTCGAGACACTCCTCGATGTGGAAGACGGAGCGCTCGAGCAGTTCGTCACGGGAATAGCCGAGGCTGAGGCAGGCCTGCGGGTTCACGTCGAGGAACCTCCCGTCCTCGTCGTGGAGGAAGATGCCATCCGAGGCGTGATCCGACAGAGCCCGGAAACGCTCGTGGCTCTCCCCCAGCGCCGCCTCCGCGAGGTCGAGGCGGTCCCACTCCCGCTTCAGCCGGGCGCCGTGCCTCCGGGCAAAACGATAGAAAAGGACCGAAGTCGCCGCGACGAACAGCAGCGCATTGGCTGTGGACCACAGGCCGAAGTCGTCCGGCCCAGGCACGAAACGAACCAGAAGCCGGCCGGAGAGGACGACCCATACCGCAGCCAGGGCGAAATAGGCCAGGGCGCTTCGCAGGGCGAGGCGCCCCGGGCTGGCGCAGACTTTGGGCATGCGGCCGGCGTGCATCCCCCCAGCATACCGGTTCCACCCCGGTCCCCGCTGGCTGCCGCTTGCCCGAACCTGCGCATTACTTGCGCTCCTAATCGCCCTTTCGCGAGCTGAGGCTGCGCACGCCCGCGGCCGGGATCACGTCGACGTCGTCGAGCACGATCCGGCCGGCGTGCTCGATGACCTCCGGAGCCGAAATGCCCGCAATCGTGCTGCGGGAGATCTCGATGTTGTCGATCGTCGCCCCGGCGAATCCGGTGATGAAGAAGACCCGCGGACTGGCCGCGGCCACGACATGGTCGAGGAAGATGTTGCGCACGACCGGCGGGAAGGCGCCGCGGGCGCCGACCCCGTAGAGGAAGTCCACCGTCACCACCGCCTCGGCCACCCGGCCGACCTGGAGGTTCCGGAGGTAGACGTCCTCGATCACGCCGCCCCGCCGGGCATTGGACTTCAGGCGCAGCACCCGCTCCAGGTTCGGGCTGTCCATCGTGCAGTCCTCGACGAAGACGTTCCGGCAATTCCCGGAGATCTCGCTGCCGATCGCGACGCCGGCGTGGCCGGCCCGCATCGCGCAGCCGCGCACGATCAGGTCCTGGGACGGCACGCCGACCCGGCGTCCGTCGGCGTCGCGGCCCGACTTGATCGCGATGCAATCGTCGCCGGTGTTGAAGACGCAGCGGTCGATGAGCACGTCGCGGGAGGACTCGGGATCGCAGCCATCGTTGTTCGGCCCCAGCGAGGAGATCCTGACTCCGCGAACCGTGACACCGGTGCAGAGGACCGGATTGATCTCCCACATCGGCGAGCGGACGATTGCGACGCCCGAGATCAGGACGTTGCGGCAGCGGTAGGGCTGGATGAAGCTCGGGCGCAGGTGGTGGCCGGCCCCGAACACACGCCGCGCAACCGGCACTCCGCGGTCGGCCATCTGGTCGAGCGCCGCGGCGTCGGCGGCGGCCGGCGCCGGCCGGCCGCCCGCGCGCCGCGCCCAGGCCCACCAATTCTCGGGCCCGGCCGAGCCGTCGAGCGTTCCCGAGCCGGTGACCGCGATATTATCCTGCCGCCAGGCGTAGATCAGCGGCCGGTAGTTCATGCACTCCGTTCCCTGCCACCGGGTGTAGACGACCGGAAGGTAGGCTGCGGGATCGGCCGAGAAGCGCAGGGTCGCCCCTCCCTCGAGGTGCAGGTCGACCCCGCTGAGCAGGGTGATCCCCCCGGTGCGGAAAACGCCTGGGGGAACCACCACATGCCCCCCGCCGGCTGCGTGGCAGGCCTCGATCGCGCGGCGGATGGCGCCCGTGCAGTCGGCACCGCCCGCCGCGGCGCCGAATGCGGTTATGGGAAAGTTCCGTGCCGGAAATTCCGGCGCATGGATCCTGGCGAGGATCCGCGGCTCGCGGGCCCATCCCAAAGTGGAATGCTCCGCTTAAAGGCGGTCGGCGGCGACCGCGCGCAAAGGGAGGAAGGCCAGGGCCGGCGACAGCGCCAGGGCGAGCCTCAAAGAGTCGAAGCGGGGTAAACGGGGCATCGCAGGAAATGAAAACGGACACGCGTCCGTTTGCACTCCGATAATTGCGCCCGGCTATGGCGCGAGCCGCCGGACCGATGCCATCCGGCTGCTACCGCCAGAATCTCCAGCCCGAACGGCGGGCGAGAGCGCCGGCCCCCGGCCGGGCGCCCCCGCGGCCGGCCCGCGTCCCGCGTGGGCATGGGCGTGTGCCGGCGGCGGCGCGGCGTTCGCGCCGGAAAGAGGCACCGCCAAGACCGGGATCTCGCGGCGAATCAGCCGCTGAATATCCCGCAGGAAAGGCCGTTCGGCGGGCTCGCAGAGAGAAATCGCCCGCCCGTCGGCCCCCGCGCGCGCGGTCCGGCCGATGCGGTGAACGTAGGCCTCCGGCTCGTTCGGAAGATCGAAGTTCACGACCAGGGCGATGCCCTTGACGTCGATCCCACGGGCCGCGATGTCCGTCGCCACCAGGATCCGCCGTTCGCCCGTGCGGAACGACTCAAGGGCGCGCTGGCGCGCCCCCTGCGACTTGTTGCCGTGGATCGCGTCGGCCGACTGGCCATCGCGGGTGAGATTCTTCGCCAGGCGGTTGGCGCCGTGCTTGGTCCGCGCGAAGACCAGGACGAGCCCGTCTCGCTGCTCCTGCAGGAGGTGGAGCAGCACCCGGTGCTTCTGGCCAGGTTCGACGTGGCAGACGTTCTGGTCGATCCGGTCGGCCGTGGTGGCGACCGGAGCCACGTCGACCCGGACGGGATTGCGCAGGAAAGAGTTGGCGAGCGTCCGGATGGATTCAGGCATGGTGGCCGAAAACAGCAGCGACTGGCGCCGCGCAGGCAGCTGGGCCAGGATGCGCTTGACCGCCGGGGCGAAGCCCAGGTCGAGCATCCGGTCGCCCTCGTCGAGGACGAAGATTTCGATCCGGTCGAGGGCCAGGCGCCGCTGGCCCAGCAGGTCGAGGAGGCGGCCCGGCGTCGCGACGACGATGTCGACGCCCGCCGCCAGGCTCCGGATCTGGGGCTGCTCGCCGACACCGCCGAAAATGACCGTGTGGCGCAGGGAGAGATAACGGCCGTAGAGGGCGATGTTGTCGCCGATCTGCGCGGCGAGTTCGCGGGTCGGAGTAAGGATGAGGACGCGCGGCCGGCCCGGCGCCCGCGGCTGCGGCTGGGCCGCCAGCCGGTGGAGGATCGGCAGCGCGAAGGCCGCCGTCTTGCCGGTCCCGGTCTGGGCGATGCCGATCAGGTCGCGCCCCTCAAGGAGCGGCGGGATGGCCTGCGCCTGGATCGGCGAGGGATGGATGTAGGCCTTGTCCGTCAGCGCGCGCTGAAGCGGCGCGGCAAGTTGGAGCGAGGCGAAGGAAATCGGGGATGAATCGGTCATGATGCGGACGGACCCCGGCGTGAAGCGCCGAGGTGAAAGGCCTCCGGACGCGCCGGCGGCCCTGGTAATTTCGATGAATGGATGAGGCCTCGGACGGTCTCTCACCGAAAAAACGTCAGAAGGGAACGATTGCCTCCGGTCGGGCGTGTCCGCCCGCCGAATTCGTTCAGCGCCGGGGATCTTCGCAGACCGCAGCCGTTTAGGCAAGGGATTAATTCGCCCGGGCCGGAACGGCGCTCCGGGAGCGGCTCAATGCGCTCCGATCGCCTCGCGCCGTCCGCGGACCGCCTTGAAGAGCAGAATCAGCGGCAGGCAGGCGAGGCAAAGGTAGCCGAAGAGTTGAAACTGGTCCACGTAGGCCAGCGCTCCTGCCTGGGCATGCAGGGACCGGTTGATCATCCCCAGCGCCTCCGGCCCGGCGGCGGCGAGGCCGCTCGTCCGCCCGATCACCGCCCGCAGCGCCGCAAGCCGGCCTGCAAACGGGCGGTCGTAGGGAGTGAGATGCGCCACCATCATCGCTTGGTGCGCCTGGGCGCTGCGGGCGACCAGGGCGGTGACTCCGGAGATGCCGACGCTGCCCCCGAGGTTGCGCATCAGGTTGTACAGCCCGGTGGCGTCCCCCATCAGCTCCTGCGGCCGCGTGCTCCCCGTGGCGGTCGTCAAGGCGACGCAAATGGCGCTGATTCCGCAGCCGTTGATGATCGATGGAATGACGATGCCGCTCATGCTCGTCTGCAGGGAGATTCCGCCGAGCAGGAACGAGGAGTACGCGAGCAGGCAGAACCCGAAGGTGATGAAGGCCCGCCCGTCGATCCGGCCCAGGAACCGGCCCGCGACCATGCTCATCAAGAACGCGGCGACCCCGCGGGGACTGAGGACCAGGCCGCTCTGCAGCGCCGGATATCCCATCAGGGTCTGGAGGAAAAGGGGCAGCGAGGCCGTCGTGCCATAGAGGACCCCGCCCAGCACCGTGATCAGGATGAGTCCGGCCGCAAAATTGCGGTTGGCCAGGACGCGCAGGTTGACCAGGGGATGCTCGACGGTGAGCTCCCGAACGACGAAGGCCGCGAATCCGACCCCGGCGACCACCGCCAGTCCGGTGATGAGGTGGGACGCGAACCAGTCCTTCTGCTGGCCCCTGTCGAGCAGGATTTGGAGAGCCGCTATCCACGTCGCCAGGAGCGCCAGACCGGCAAAATCGATCCGCGTCCGGGCGCCGGAGAGGAACGGCGGATTCTCGATGAACAGAGCGCACATCGCCACGGCGGTGACGCCGATGGGAAGATTGATATAGAATATCCAGCGCCAGGAATAGTTGTCGGTGATCCAGCCTCCCAGCGTCGGGCCGAGAATCGGCGCGACGACCACCCCCATGGCGAAGACGGCCATCGCCTGTCCGCGCTTCTGGATCGGAAAGCTCTCCAGCAGCACGGCCTGGGAAATCGGCTGGAGCGCGCCGCCGCCGATGCCCTGCAGCGTCCGGGCGAATATCAGCAGGCCGAGGCTGCTCGCCAACCCGCACAGCGCCGAGGCGGTGGTGAAGATCACGATGCAGGTGATGAGAAACCGGCGGCGCCCGAAATAGCGCGAACACCAGCCGGTCGCCGGCAGAACAATCGCATTCGAAACCAGGTAGCTCGTGAGGACCCAGGTGGCCTCGTCGGTCGTGGCCGAAAGGCTGCCCGCGATATGGGGCAGGGACACGTTCGCGACCGACGTGTCCAGGACCTCCATGAACGTCGCCGTCATGACGGAAACGGCGATCAGCCAGGGATTCGCCTTGGGGCGCCACACCGGCGCCTCGGGTGAGACTTCGGCGGTCATGCCGGGATCAGGGAACCGGCCGGACCCGGGTCAGGCGCCAAAGGCCCGCCAAGGCGACGAGCGCCACCGCCGTCACCGAAACCAGCGTGAAGAACGAGAGGTGGTGCCATCCGGTAAGCACCGTGGGCACGACCGATTCGCCCGGCCCGAGGGTGACACCCGGAGCGAGCGGCTCATCGAAGACGATCTTGACCGGCACCCGCTGCACGACCTTCACGTAGTTGCCCGTCGCATTCTCCGGAGGAAAGAGGCTGAAGCGGGCCCCGCTCCCAGTCTGGATGCTATCGCCCTTCGCCCGGTAGATCCGTCCGGGATCGGCGTCGATCTGGACATCGACCGGCTGGCCGCGGCGGATATGGGCGAGCTGGTTCTCCTTGAAATTGGCCGTCACCCAAAGTTGCGGCGAGACCAGGGCCAGCAGCGACTGGCCGACTTCGACATAGTCGCCCGGGTCGACCGCCTTGCGGGTGACCCGGCCGTCGATCGGGGCCCGGATCCGCGTGTCGGCCAGGTCTATCGAGGCGAAGCGGCGCGCGGCCGCAGCCTGTTCGGCCGCGGCGCCGGCCGCATCGAGATCCGCCGCACCCGACTCGATCGTCATCCGGCCCTGCTCGACCTTGGCCTGGGCCCCGGCGATCTTCTTGCGCGCCGCCTGGTAGTCGGCGGCGGCCGCCTTGGCCGCGGCCTCCGTCCGGTCGAACTCCTGGGGAGTGATCGCCGCCGTCCGGACCAGATTCCGATCCCGGGCCAGGTCGGGCGCGGCGCGGGCGGGCGGCGCCGCCGGCCGCCCCCCCCGGGGGCGGGGGTGAGCCCCCGCCCCCGCGCGGGCGGGG
>VFSW01015391.1_pt1 | contig 10517 bp, 8 predicted proteins | sample 5358111 | NCBI WGS metagenome assembly VFSW01 (sample SAMN11554181, study PRJNA540505) | mine drainage metagenome | isolation source: sediment from site ElyBrook_90M | place: USA: Ely Copper Mine, Vershire, VT | collected 2017
AGCCGCCGCGCGTAAATGCCCCCCAGCGGGGCGAGCGAGACGGCCAGGTTAGCGGCGGCCATGGCCAGCGGCTGTCCGTCAAAGTTTCCGCCGCTGAGGACTTCGCCGGTATCGGCTAAGACTAGCGGGTTGTCGGTGGCGCTATTGAGCGCGATGGCGAGGGTTGCGCGGACGTGCGCGAGCGCATCGCGCGCCGCTCCGTGGACCTGCGGCGCGCACCGCAAGCTGTAGGGGTCCTGCACGCGGCGGTCGTGCGCGGGCGAGCGGTGCGATTCGCGGATCTCGCTGCCCTGGTTGAGCCGCTCGATATGGCGCGCCGTCGCCGCCTGGCCCGCATGCGGACGCAGCCGCGCGATGCGCGGGTCGAACGCCGCGGGGCTGCCGCGCAGCGCGTCGAGCGACAGCGATGCGGCCACGTCCGCGGTGTCCACGGCGATTTCCGCTTCGAGCAGAGCCAGTGCCAGAAGCGCCAGCATCGCCTGGGTGCCGTTGAGCAGCGCCAGGCCCTCCTTGGCTTCCAGCACCACCGGAGCGATTCCCGCCGCACGCATGGCTTCGCCGCCCGGCATCCGGCGCCCCTGGAAAATAGCTTCGCCCTCGCCGATCACCACCTGCGCCAGATGCGCCAGCGGCGCGAGGTCGCCGGACGCGCCTACCGAGCCCTGCGAGGGAATCACCGGATGCACGCCGCGATTGAGCATGGCCACAAGCGTTTCCGCGATCGCCGGGCGCACGCCCGAAAATCCCTTGGCCAGGGCGTTGGCGCGGAGCGCGAGCATGGCGCGCGTGGCCGGCTCGCTGAGCGGCGCGCCCACTCCGCAGGCGTGGCTGCGAACCAGATTCAACTGCAGGTGGCGGATTTCGGCGGCTGAAATTTGCGTGCCGGCCATTTTGCCGAAGCCCGTGTTGACGCCGTAGACCTGCGTCCCCGATTCAACCACGCGTTCGATGACCGCGCGCGAAGCGTTCATCCGCTCGCGCGCCTCCGCCGGAATTTCAGGCATCGCGCCGTCGAACACGATGCGGTGCAGATCCTCGATCGTCAGGCGCTCGCCGTCGATGGGTATGGCGTTCATGATGCTAGGCCCGGCCGGGCGGAAAATATTTTCTGTACTTCTCGGGAAGCGACCGCGGCCGGCCCTGGCGGTCGCAGATCACGTGAACGGTCTCGCCCGTGGCCACCACGTCGCCCGAGGCCTGCTGGAGGATTTCGTATTCGAACGAGATGATGCGCCGCTTGGATTCACGGACGCGGGTGCGAATGGTCAGCAGGTCGTCGAAGCGCGCCGGGTTCTTGTAGCGGCACGACGCCTTGGCCACCACCAGCATGCTGTCGTCCTCGATCTCCATCTGCTTGTACTCGAACCCGAGCTGGCGGCAGAACTCGACCCGGCCAATTTCAAACCACGTGAAGTAGTTGCCGTAGTACACCACGCCCATCTGGTCGGTTTCGGCGTAGCGCACGCGCACGGCTGTTTCCGCGTAATCGTTCATTGGATGCCTATTCCCCGGCCCATTTGGGCGCTCGTTTTTCGAGAAACGACGACACACCCTCGCGAAAGTCCGCGGTCGAGCGGATCTCGGCGTTTTCCCGCACGGCCATTTCAATTTCGCGGTCCAGCGCCGCTTCATCGTAGCGCAGCAGCAGCCGCTTGGTGCGCGCGATGGCTTCGGGGCTGGCGGCGAGCAACTGGCCGGCAATTTCCCGGGCGCGCGCGGCCAACCGCTCGGCCGCGACGATCTCCGACACGAGCCCGAGCCGCAACGCTTCGGCGGCGTCAATGATCCGCCCGCTCAGCAGCAAATCGCGCGACGCCTTCTCGCCAATCTGCCGCCGCAGAAACACGGAGACGATCGCGGGAGCGAAGCCGATCTTGACCTCAGGGTAGCCGAACGCCGCCGCCGGCACAGCCAGCGTGAAATCGGCCAGCGTGGCCATGCCGCAGCCTCCCGCGATGGCCGGGCCGTTGACCGCCGCGATCAGCAGCTTGGGAAAGCCGTGCAGGCGGCGAAAGAAGACCGCCGCGCGCCGCGAATCCTCGAGATGTTCCGCGGGAGACATCGCCGCGGTCGCCCGGAGCGCTTCGAGATCCATCCCGGCGCAGAACGCCTTTCCCGCGCCCGTCAGAATAACGGCGCGAGCCGGACTCGTCTCCGCTTCCTGGAGCGCCGCGAGGACGTCGTCCATCATCTGCATGGAGATGGCGTTGCGCTTTTCGGGACGCGCCAGCGTGATGGTGGCGATGGCGCCTTCCCGCCCGAGCGTCAATGTCGAATAGGCCATGGCGAAAGCATAGTGGGGAAGCGGCGGGGAATCAAGAAACGGAACGCAAGAATTCACCGCAGAGACGCAGAGGGCGCAGAGAAAGAGAATAGGGCCCGCTAATTTGGGCGAGCGGCTTCCGGATCGTGCGCGTATTTCTCGCGCAGCGCGCCGGTCGTGGCGCAGGCGATGGCCAGCGATTTTGCATCGATGCCGGTGGAGACGCCGCGCGCCGCCAGCGTCGTCAGGACGGTTTCGGTGGCGATGTTGCCCACCAGCGCGTCGCCGGCGAACGGGCAACCTCCGAGCCCCGTGAGGGCGCCGTCGAAGCGCCGGCATCCCGCCTCGTAGGCCGCCAGGATCTTTTCGGCGGCGCCTTCGGGCCGGCTGTGCAGATGCACACCAATCTCCACGCCCGCCACACAGTCCTTGACGTCCCGGTAGAGTTGCGCGACATCCTCGGGCGACGCCGCTCCCACCGTATCCGCCAGCGACACGGTGCGCACGCCCGCGCCCTTGAGCCACACCAACGTCTCTTCGACGATTTCCGGTCCCCACGGCTCGTCGTGGGGATTGCCGAACGCCATCGAGATGAAGACGAACAGGCGCCGCCCGGCGGCTGTCGTGTCGCGCTGCATTTTTTCGACCAGCGCGCGCGTCTCGGCGCGCGACATGTTCACATTCGCCCGCCGGAAATAGGCCGAAATCGAGTACGGGTAGCCGACCGTGGTCACGCCCGGAGTCGCCAGCGCGCGTTCCAGCCCCTGGTCGTTCACCGCAATCCCGATGATCTCCGGCGCCTCGCCCGAAGGCAACCGCGCCTGGGACACCTGCTGCATCACCGCCTCGCTATCGGCCATTTGCGGAACATGCTTGGGCGAAACGAAGCTCACGGCGTCGAGGTGCCCAAACCCGAGCGAGACGAGGCCAGTCAGGTATTTCACCTTCTCGGTCGTTGGTATGATCTGTTTCAATCCCTGCCACGCGTCGCGCGGGCATTCGATGATGGTGACGTCATCGGCTGGCTTCACGTCTGGAGAACTCCCGTCTTGAATTCACGCACTTCCGGATTCAGCGCCGCGGCCTCCAGCGCCTCGATCAGCGCCTCGCGCGTATGGGCGGGATCGATGATGGCGTCGACCCACAGGCGGGCGGCGGCGTAACGCGGGTCGGTCTGGTGCTCGTAGGTGGCGCGGATGGATTCGCGCAGCTCTTTCTTTTCGGCAGGACTCAGTTTCTTTCCTTCGCGCTCCATCTGCTTGACCTTGATTTCGACAAGTGTCTCGGCGGCCGAATCGCCGCTCATGACGGCATAGCGCGCGGTCGGCCAGGCGAACATGAAGCGCGGATCGTAGGCCTTGCCGCACATCGCGTAGTGTCCGGCGCCGAAGCTTCCGCCGCAAATCACGGTAATCTTGGGAACCACGCTGTTGGCCACCGCGTTGACCATCTTCGCTCCCGCGCGAATGATTCCGCTCCACTCGGCTTCCTTGCCGACCATGAAGCCGTTCACGTCGTGCAGGAAAATGAGCGGCACGAGGTGCTGGTTGCAGTCGAGGATGAACCGCGCGGCCTTGTCCGCCGCCTCCGTGTAGATCACGCCGCCGAACTCCATGCGCTTTTCGCCCGTACCGGGGGCGGGGACGGTGACGTTCTTTTTCTGGTTGGCGACGATGCCCACGGCCCAGCCGCCGATCCGCGCGTAGCCGCACACGACCGTCTGGCCGTATTCGGCGCGGTACTCGTCGAAGCGGCTGCCGTCCACGATGCGCGCCAGAATCTCGCGCACGTCGTATTGCCGCGACGGGTCGCCCGAAAAGATTCCGTAAATCTCCTCGGCCGGATGCGCGGGCGCTTCCGCGGTCTTGTGGTCGAACGCGGCGCGCGGCGGATGTCCCATTTTGTCCACCATGGCGCGAATGCGTTCCAGGCACGAGGGATCGTCCGGCTCGCGGAAGTCCACGGTGCCGCTGGTCTGCGCGTGCATCTTCGCGCCGCCCAGATCCTCGGCCGAGGTGATCTGCCCGATGGCCGCCTGGACCAGCGCCGGCCCGGCGAGAAACAGGCCGCTGCCCTCGGTCATGAGGATGTGGTCGCACATCACCGGCAAATAGGCGCCGCCGGCCACGCACATTCCCATGATCGCGGTGATCTGGGGGATGCCCATGGCGCTCATCACCGCATTGTTGCGGAAGACGCGGCCGAAATCGTCGGTGTCGGGGAACACGTCCTCCTGCAGCGGGAGAAAGACCCCGGCGGAATCCACCAGATAAATCGTGGGGATGCGATTTTCGATGGCGATGTTTTGCGCGCGAATCACTTTCTTGGCGGTGAGGGGAAAGAACGCGCCGGCCTTCACCGTGGCGTCGTTGGCGACGATCATCATGCGCCGCCCGGCCACGCGGCCCAGGCCGGTGATGGTTCCCGCGGCGGGCGCGCCGCCCCATTCCTCGTACATTTCCCAGGCGGCGTAGAGGCCCAGTTCGAAAAACTGGGTGCGCGGGTCGATCAGCCGGGCAATGCGCTCGCGCGCGGTGAGCCGGCCTTTCTTGTGCTGGGATTCGATGGCCTTGGCGCCGCCGCCCTGGCGGATGGTTTCTTCCTGATTTTTGATCTCCGTCAGGCGGTCAATCATGTCGCGGCTGTTTTTGACGAACGCCGGAGATTGCGGATCGGCGGTTGTCCCGATGGGCGTTCCGGCCGCGCGCGAAGTTTCGCTGTTGGATTTGGCGGGCATGGCCGCGTCAGTTTCCCGTCCGCGCGGTGGCGTGGCGCTGGAGGATGAAGTCAACGATGGCCTGCGTGGTCGTCCCCGGCAGAAAAATCTCGGCGATGCCCGCCTTCTTCAGTTCCGCGATGTCTGCCTGCGGGATGATGCCGCCCACCAGGACGGTGACGTCGCTCATGCCCTTGGCGCGCAGCAGATCGAGCAGCCGGGGGCAAATCGTGTTGTGCGCCCCGGACAGGATGGAAAGGCCGATGACGTCCACATCCTCCTGCGCCGCCGCCGAAGCGATCATTTCGGGAGTCTGGCGCAGCCCCGTGTAGATCACTTCCATGCCCGCGTCGCGCAGGGCGCGCGCAATCACCTTGGCGCCGCGGTCGTGGCCGTCCAGTCCCGGCTTGGCAATCAGCACGCGTATTTTCTTGTCTGGCATCGGCTCTTCTCCGCGTCCTCTGCGTCTCCGCGGTGCAAATCCTCTGTTCTTTTCTCGCGGTTCCTCTGTGGTCTCTGTGCCGCCTTTGTGTACTCTGTGTTTCAGCTTGGAGCTCCGGCGGCGCTACAAGATGAACCGGCGAATGCCATCCTTCAGAATCGGGACATTAAAGTTAATCAGTAGTCCCAACCTGCAACCGGAGAGCCGCAAATACGTTAACACGATTGCCTCGTGAACTGGCGCGAAGGCCTCGACGGCTTTCAATTCGACCACCACTCTGCCGTCAATCAGGAAGTCCATGCGATAGCCGCATTCGAGTTTTACGTCCTTGTAAACCACGGGCGCGGGTTTCTGGCGCTCGAATCGGATGTTGCGGAGGAGCAACTCTCGAGCGAGGCACTCTTCGTAAGCAGATTCCAGCAAGCCGGGTCCGAGAAGCTTGTGCACCTCAATGGCGGCCCCGATGATTTCTCGCGTGAGGCTGTTTTCGTCCATGAGCGGCTCGCGGACATGGAATTTACCACAGAGGACACAGAGATGGCACAGAGGTCACGGAGAAAACCGCGAGGGCAATCCAGGGAACGAGGGGGCGTAGCAGGAAAACGACGGAGGGCACGCGCGGCTACATCACGGCGGTCTCCTGGTAGACGCCGAAGACGTCGCGCAGGGCGTCGCAGATTTCGCCGAGCGTGGCGTACGCTTTCACGGCCTCGATCAGGCCGGGCATCAGGTTCTCGGTCCCGGCGGCGGCTGTGCGCAACGCGGCCAGGCGCCGCGCGACCTCCGCGTCCGAGCGGTGGGCACGCAGCGTGCGCAAGCGCTCCGCCTGGCGCCGCCCCACGGACTCGCCAATCTGCAGAATCTCGAGCGGTTTTTCCTCGGTGACGTAGCCGTTGACGCCCACGATGATTTTTTCCTGGCGGTCAATCGCCAGCTGGTAGTGGTAGGCGGCGTCGGCGATTTCCCGCTGTGGGTAGCCGCGTTCGATGGCCGCGACCATGCCGCCCAGCGCGTCAATCTTCTCGATGTACGCCTGCGCGCCGCTCTCGATCTCGTTGGTCAGCGCCTCGACAAAATACGATCCGCCGAACGGGTCGGCCGTATTGGTGACGCCGCTTTCGCAGGCCAGGATCTGCTGGGTGCGCAGCGCGATGGTGGCGGCGGATTCGGTGGGCAGCGCCCAGGCCTCGTCGAGCGAATTAGTGTGCAGCGACTGCGTTCCGCCGAGCACCGCCGCCAGCGCCTGCACGGCCGTGCGCGCGACGTTGTTGTAGGGCTGCTGCGCCGTCAGCGAACACCCTGCCGTCTGCGCGTGGAACCGCAGGGCCCACGACCGGGGACTCCGCGCGCCGAAGCGCTCGCGCATCACGCGCTCCCAGATGCGCCGGGCGGCGCGATATTTGGCGATCTCCTCGAAGAAATCGTTGTGCGCGTTGAAGAAAAACGAGAGGCGCGGCGCGAAGTCGTCCACGGCCAGCCCGCGCCGCAGGCACGCTTCGACGTATTCGATGCCGTCGCGCAGCGTGAACGCCGCTTCCTGAATGGCCGTCGAGCCCGCCTCGCGGATGTGGTAGCCGCTGATCGAAATCGAATTGAATTTGGGTGTGCGCCTCGCGCCGAATTCGATGGTGTCGGTCACCAGGCGCAAGGACGGTTCGGGCGGGTAGATGTACTCCTTCTGCGCGATGTATTCCTTCAGGATGTCGTTTTGAATCGTGCCGGAGATCGTTTTCCAGTCCGCGCCCTGCTTTTCCGCGACGGCCAGGTACATCGCCCAGAGCACCGCGGCCGGAGAATTGATGGTCATCGAGGTTGTGACGCTGTCGAGCGGAATGCCCTCGAACAGGTCTTCCATATCGGCCAGCGAGCTGATGGCCACGCCGCATTTCCCGACCTCGCCTTCGGCCAGGGGATGATCGGCGTCGTAGCCCATGAGCGTCGGCAGATCGAAGGCGACCGAAAGCCCCGTCTGCCCGTGGGCAAGCAGGTAACGGAAGCGCCGGTTGGTTTCCTCGGCGGTGCCGAAGCCCGCGAATTGCCGCATCGTCCAGGGACGCGCGCGATACATCGCCGGGTGAATGCCCCGCGTGTAGGGAGGTTTTCCGGGCACGCCCAGATCGCGCTGCGCGCTCCAGCCCGGCAGGTCGGCGGCGGTGTAGAGCCCGCGGATCGGATGGCTCGAGACGGTCGTAAAGGCGGGCGCGCGCTCCGGCGCACGATCCAGCGCGGGCTGCAACGTGTGCTCGTCCCACGCGCGCTGCAACGTGTGCTCGTCCCACGCGCGCTCGCCGGCCGATGGCTGACGCGGCGGGGTGGAAGATGAAGGCGGAAGATTCCGCCGCTTGGGATCGGTCTCGTCGCTCATCGGGGGCCGCTCTGGACGGGAAGGCGCCTGCCGGCACGCGCGCCCCGCCGTGCCGCCATTCTATGGCAAGGGGAATTCCGCAACAAGTCTCCTGCCGCCGCACGCCAGAACCTTACCGCAGAGGCGCAGAGTTCGCAGAGAAGAGCGGTATTGTAGCGGCCGCCTTCAGGCGGGCGAATCCGCAGCGGCCGGTCCAGTCGCATCGGACCGGGCACGTCGATGGGTATGTAGGGGCGCTGCTTGCTGCGCCCCGCGGCTGGTGCGGAGACCGGCGATTGTTCCTCTCCGCGTCCTCTGCGCCTCTGCGGCGCGATCTTCCTGTTGCTGTTCTTGCTGGAAGGACCGCCGAGGCGAAATCAGTTTCCCGACTCCGCGGAGGCATCGGGCGCGCCCGGGATGTTCGGCACGCGCGCGGGTCCTGCGGGGCGCGCGCCGGCCACGACGATGCGGTTGACGTCGAGCGTCCGGCCCATGGCCTGATTGAAGTTCGCTTCGTCCTCGATCAAGTTGATGCGAGCGCGCAATTCCGTGCCTTGTGCGGCGGTAAGGTCGCGCTCGCGGAGCACGACGTTATAACTCGTCGAAGCCCCGAGCTGGTATTTCTTCTGCTCGTCGTCGAGCGTTTGCTGCGCCAGGGAGCGCGCTTTTTCCGCGGCGGCCACCTGCGCGCGTCCTTGCGCCATCGCGATCTGCGCGTTGCGCACGCTCAGGAAAATGGTGTTTTGCAGCTGCCGGTAGAGCACTTCCTGTTGCCGCTGGTTGATCTGGGCCGCCCGGTTACGAAAGGGAAGCGTCAGCGTGAGCCCAGCCTGCAGCGTCGGATAGGTTCCGTGGATCATGGCGCTCCACGCATTGCCCAAGCCGCCTGGGGTGACTGTTGTCTTGGCGGTCGTCACCGGCGTTCCCACATAGCCAATGGGAAGCGTCAGGGGCGGAATGCTCCCGCTGGTGCCGAAAACCGGAGTCGTGGCCGTGTATGCTCCGGTAGGCGTGAACACGTTGCTCGTCTCGACGCCGCCCAGCCCCACCGCCTGGTACAGGCCAAAGAGATTCAGCGTCGGCAAGAGGCCATTTTTCGTGGCCTTTATTTCGATGCCGGCGTTCTTGAGATTCAACTCCGCTTGCTGGATTTCCGGCCGCTTCTGCCAGGCTTCCTTCATCGCGTCCTGGATGGAGATCGTTTCGCTGACTTCCGGCATGGCGATGGGCGTCGTGGGAATGATGTCGATGGTGCCGAGCGGTCCGGCGAGCGGATCTTTGGTGATGTCGTTCAGAACTTTTGTCTGATCCAGAAGCTGGTTGGTCTGCGCCACGATCAGGTTTTGCTGGTCGGTGGAAAGTAGCGATTCCGCCGTGAGGACGTCGAGCGGAGCCATCGTCCCGATCTCCAGCTGTTTCTTGTTGTCTTCGTACAGCTTCTTCGAGACGGCCACCGCCGCTTCCTGCACCTTGACGTTCTCCCGGGCGTACACCAGCTCCCAATAATCCGTCGCGACCTGAGTGACCGTCGCAATCACTTGCTGCACAAATTGCGACTGTCCCACCTTGACGGTATTCTTCGCCTCCAGGATGTAGCGCGTATTCGGAAGCTTTCCGAAGCCGTTCAACAGCGGCTGAGTCAGTTGGACCGACAACGTAGTTTGCTGGTAAGGGTTGAAGAGATCAAACGCGCCGAAGTTCGTCGACGTGCGTTGGTTGTTGAAGGTGACCTGCGCCTGGGTGCCGGTGGCGAAACCCTGCGTGTAGCCGAAGTCTCCAACAAGATTGTGATTGACGATCGCGATGGGCGACGTCACCGATAATCCCACTCCGGCCAGAAACGGGTTGTTGATGGGAATGGCCTGCTGCTCCAGACTCAAACTGGCGGTGCCGGTCGGATCGAACTGAATTCTTCCGTTGGCCCCAGACTTGGCCAGCAGCAACGCCGCCTGGTTCAGCCAGGGCGTAAAGCGCTTTACGGCGATATCCAGATTATCTTCCAGCGCCAGCGAAATGGCGTCTTCCAGGCTCAGCGTCAGCTGGCCGTTCTGGATCAACTGGCCGACGTGCGGCGAATTGGCCAGCGGCGGTTCCAGCATCTTGAGGGGCCGGTAGGGCGCCGTGAGATCGGGAAACCACCGCGGCCCTTTCGAATAGTCGCGCCCCTCGGAAAACTTCAGTTGGCGGTTTAGCCCCGATGCCGGGGCCGCCGGCAGCGCCGGTGGCGCCTGGGTGGCCGGGGCGGATGCCTCCTGGGACTGGGCGTGGACGGGCGAGAGCATCAGCGAAGCGGCCGTCAACAGCGCGATCGCGGCGTGCCTGCAGCTTCCATTCTTCATGTTGTTCCTCTCCGAAATACCTGGTTGTTCCCCTGCGTGCAGAGGCCTAAGTTATTGAAACGTGTGGCGGTAGCAATATGTTTCATAAACAATTGCGTGCGTGCCGGGCGGGGCGGGCGCCGGCCTCCCACATGGGACGTAGCAGCGGGAATTGGGATGCCTGGAATGCCCGTTCCCGGGCCGCTCGGAGCATCCTCGAATGCGCGAACACGCGAGTGTAGCATCCCGCCCTACGAGTAACAATTGGCCACCGAGCCGCGGTTTGTTGCACAGGCCCTCCTGCCGGGGCTCTGGGCTGGGGCCCGGCATGCGCGAGACAGCCGGTCGCGCGTTGACACCCGTCACCGCTGGCGCTACCCTGCCACCTGCACGCCTAGAGCAGTGAAGTTTTCGGACACGCTCCCCGCCCGTCG
>VFSW01015392.1_pt1 | contig 10516 bp, 10 predicted proteins | sample 5358111 | NCBI WGS metagenome assembly VFSW01 (sample SAMN11554181, study PRJNA540505) | mine drainage metagenome | isolation source: sediment from site ElyBrook_90M | place: USA: Ely Copper Mine, Vershire, VT | collected 2017
GGGCGGCGGCCGCGGCAAGATTGGCGGCTGGTTCGTGGAGTTCCTGGCCTCCCAGGGCTTCGGCGTCGCGATCGCCGATCCCGCCGGCCCCCTGCCGGGATTCGACTACGTGGCCGATTGGCGCGAGAATCCCCTGGACTACGACGTGATCGTGCTGGCGACGCCGCTCGGGATCACCGCGGGCCTGCTCGAATGGCTCGCCGACCGCCGGCCGCGCGGCCTGATCTTCGATCTCGGTTCGCTGAAGACGCCGCTGCGGGCGGGCTTGACCGCGCTGGCGGCGGCGGGCTGCCGCGTGACCTCGCTTCATCCGATGTTCGGGCCGGATACGGTCCTGCTGTCGGGCCGGCACGTGATCTTCATCGATCTCGGCCATGCCGGCGCCCTGCAGGAGGCTCAGGCGCTGTTCGCCTCGACCATGGCGGAGCGCGTGGTCATGGGGCTCGACGAGCACGACCGCCTGATCGCGTACGTGCTCGGCCTGTCGCACGCGCTCAACATCGCCTTCTTCACCGCGCTCGCCGAGAGCGGCGAAGCGGCGCCGCGGTTGGCGAAATTGTCGAGCACGACCTTCGATGCACAAATGGAAGTGGCCTCCCGGGTGGCCGCCGAGAGCCCCGGGCTGTATTACGAGATCCAGAGCCTGAACGATTACGGCGCCGAGTCGCTGCGGGCGCTGCGACAGGCGGTGGACCGGCTGGTGACCACGATCGAATCGCAGGACCAGGCCGGATTCACCGCGATCATGGAGCGCGGCCGGGCGTACTTCGCCGCGCGCGCCGCCGCCCGAACGGAGTGTGCTTGAGCCAGGAGCCGGCGAATGTCGCGGACATGGCGCGCGAACTCGAGGAGCTGCGCAGGCGGCTCAAGGAACTGACCGCGGAGGCCGCCAACAACGAGACCATCCTGAAGCGAACCCAGGCGCGGGAACTGTCGCTGCTGCGCGCGGACAGCCTGGCGCAGCTGCTGCGCGCCATGGTCGACGGCCTGCGGGATTCGTACGCGCTCGATGCGGTCAGCGTGGTACTGCTCGATCCGCAGCACGAAATCCGGCACCTGCTGATCGCGGGCGGCGATCGTCCGGAGGAATTCAAGCAGATCTTCTTCGTGGATTCGCTGGTGGGGCTCGCGCCGCAGCTTGCCGCCCTGCACAAGCCCTGGCTCGGGCCGTTCGTCGGCGCGGATCACCATCTGCTGTTCCCGGGTACCGCCAATCTCAAGAGCGCGGCGCTGGTGCCGCTGCCGCGCAAGGATCGCGCCACCGGGGCCCTGTGCTTCGCCAGCCGCGACGCCGCGCGCTTCACCCGGCATCACGGGACGGAATTCCTGGCGCACCTGGGCGCCGTCGCTGCCGTCTGCATCGAGAACGCGGTGAATCGGGCGCGCTTGCTGCGCGCGGGCATCACCGATTTTCTCACCGGCTGGCACAACCGGCGCTACCTGCAGCAGCGGCTGAAGGAGGAGCTGGCTCGCGCGCAGCGCCACGGCGGGTCCATCGCCTGCCTCATGCTCGACATCGATCGCTTCAAGAGCATCAACGACGGCTACGGGCATCTTGCCGGCGACAGTGCGCTGAAGGAGATCGCGCACCGCGTCGAGGCCCAGATCCGCAGCATGGATACGGCGGCCCGCTTCGGCGGGGACGAACTCGCCGTCGTGCTGCCGGACGCGACCGCGGCGGCCGCCGCCACCCTCGCGGAGCGGATCCGCGAGGTGATCGCGGCCCAGCCGTTCCGGCTCACCGCGCAGATCGAGCGCGACCTGACCGTATCCATCGGCGTGGCCGCGCTCTCGCCCGGCCGGCACGAGACGGATTTGAAGGCCATGGCCGACCGCCTGCTCGCCGATGCCGATGCCGCGCTCTATCGCGCCAAGGCGCTCGGGCGCAACCGCGTGCAGATCGGCGCGGGCTAGAAGGTCACGCGCCGCTCGCGGCGCATCAGGATCAGGAACAGCGGCACGCCGATGAGCGCCGTCAGCGCGCCGACGGGCAGTTGACGCGGCGCAGCCGCGACGCGCGCCAGCGTGTCGGCGAGGGTGAGCAGCGTGCCGCCCAGCAGCAGCGCGGCGGGCACCACGACTCGGTGATTGCTGCCCGCCGCGAGCCGCACCAGATGCGGCGTCACGAGTCCGATGAAGCCGATCCCGCCGGCGGTCATCACGGCGGCCGAGGTGAGCGCGGCGGTCGCGCCGAACAGCGCGATGCGCGCGGTTCCGAGCGACATGCCCAGGGACTGCGATTCCACCTCCCCGCGGGCGAGCACGTTGAGGCTCCGGGCCCCGGCGGTCGCGCCGGCGCCGAGCACGACGAGCACGGTCAGAGCGGCCGGCGAGAAGCGCGCGAACGACAGATCGCCCATCAGCCAGAACAGCATGCCGCGCAGCCGGCTTTCGTCGCCGAGGACCAGCATCAGGCTGACCACGGCCGCGCAGCCCGAGGCGACCACCACGCCGTTCAGCAGCAGCCGCTGGGGCGTCCAGCCGCCGCGCGCGTGCGCCAGTGCGAACACCAGCAGCGTTGCCCCGAGGGCGCCGCAGCCTGCGGCCGAATCGATCGCCAGTCCCCCGAATCCCAGCAGCATCGCGCCGAGCGCCGCCACCGCGGCGCCGCCGGAAATGCCGAGCACGTAGGGGTCGGCGAGCGGGTTGCGCAGCAGCACCTGCATGAGCACGCCCGCCAGGGCGAGCAATCCGCCGGTGGTGAACGCGTTCAGCGCCCGGGGCAGGCGCAGGTCGAGCAGCACCTCGCGGATCATGGGGTCGTGGTCGCGCAGCAGCGCCTGCGCGGCCTGCGCCATGGTCACCGACGTGCTGCCCACCGAAACGGCCAGGAACAGGCTCCCGAGCGCGGTCAGCGCCAACAGGGGCAGAAGTCTGCTCGCTCTCATGGGGTCGGTACCATACGGGCCGGCCGGGACGATCACAAGCGGCCGGCATTGTGGAACAATTGGCCCATGAAGGTTCAGCTCGGCCGCGACTACATCGACCAGGACGGGTTTCGCGCCAACGTGGGGATCGTGCTCACGCGCGGGTCCGGTGAGTTGTTTCTCGGCGGCCGGGTCGGCGGCCGCGGCTGGCAGTTCCCGCAGGGCGGCGTGAACCGGGGCGAGCACGTCGAGGAGGCGCTGTTCCGCGAGCTGCGGGAGGAGATCGGCCTCGAGCGCGCGGACGTCGAGGTGCTCGGCTCGACGCGGGGCTGGCTGCGCTATCGCCTGCCGCGGCAGTACGTGCGCGATCGCTGCATCGGCCAGAAGCAGCGCTGGTTCCTGCTGAAGCTCACCGCGGACGAATCGAGGCTGCGCTTCGACGCCACCGACCAGCCTGAATTCGACCGCTGGCGCTGGGCGGACTATTGGACGCCGGTCCGCGAGGTGGTGTATTTCAAGCGCCGGGTCTACGTGCGGGCGCTGCACGACCTCGGCCGCCTGATCTTTCCGGACGGCCTGCCGCCCTATCCCGAATGGTGGCGCGAGCTCGAGGAGGACGGCCGCCGCGCCGCGCCGCGCTAGAAGGGCTTGACGATCGCCAGCACGACGATGACGACGAGCAGCAGCGAGGGTATCTCGTTGAACATGCGGTACCACTTCGCCGTGCGGCGGTTGCGATCGGCCGCAAAATCCCGGGTGAGCTTCCAGCAGTACGCGTGATAGGCGATCAGCAGCGCCACGGCGGCGAGCTTGGCATGCAGCCATGCTTCGGACAGGTAGCCCGGCGCCGCGGCGATCATCGCGAGCCCGAGCGCGACGGTCGCCGCCGCGCCGATAGTCATGAGCGCGAACAGCCGGCGCTCCATGACCTTGAAGCGCGCGGCGCCGGGCGCGTCGGTCGCGTCGGCGTGGTACACGAACAGGCGCGGCAGGTAGAAAAGGCCTGCGAACCAGGTGACCATCGCGACGACGTGAAAGGCTTTGAGCCAGAGCAAGGTTCCTCTCCCGGGCACCGAATGGGACATGATAGCCTGATCGTGTATCGTCCCGTACGCAGCGGCCGCGGCGAGGAGAGGCACACAAAGCAATGGCGGATTCTTTCGGCAAACTGGTCGTGCGCCACCACGCGCCGCGACGGCGGGCTGTGCTTGCGGGCCTCGGGGTCGTGGCGGCGCTCGCGCTGCTGTACGCCGCGTTCGAACTCGGCCGCTACGATGCGGGCTTTCGCGTCGTGGACTCGGTGCGCGGCGCCCTGGCGGCGAGCGCGCGCATCCGCGCACTGGAGGCCGACAACGCCCGGCAGCGCACGCAGCTGGAGGCGGCCGAGGTGGCGCGGCGGGTCGACCGGGAGGGCTACAAGCAGGTGGAACGCAGCCTCGGGGACATGCAGAGCCAGATCGCGCGGCTGAGCCAGGACCTGAGTTTCTACCGGGGGCTGGTGCAGCCGGATTCGCAGGCGCACGTCAAGGTGCAGCAGATGCAGATCGTCCCGCAGCCGATCGCGGGCCAGTATCATTTGAAATTCGTGCTGATGCAGACCGGCAAGCCGGATCACGAGGTCAGCGGCAGCGCGGCGCTGACCATCGAGGGACTCGCGCAGGGCAAGCCCGCCAGTTTGAGTCTGAGCGAGATCTCCGCCACCCGGCGCGGCGGGGTGGCATACTCCTTCCGGTATTTTCAGGACTACGACGAGGCCATACAACTGCCGGCGGGCTTCGAACCGACCCGCATCGGCATCGAGATCCGCAGCGGCCGGGATGCGAGTCATCGCTTCCGCCAGGCTTTCGTGTGGAAGGCGCAGGGCGTGTCGCTGGAAGCCGACACGAGCGGCGACGCGGCGGACAAGGGTGGTGTGAATGTTCAAACGCAAACCGAGTAGCAAGGCGAAGATCGACACGCTGATCGGGGCGAAGACCCGAATCAACGGGGACGTTGAATTCACCGGCGGCTTTCATCTCGACGGGTACATCAACGGCAACGTGAAGGGCGAGGCCGACGCCGACGCGATCCTGTCGGTGAGCGAACATGGCTGCATCGAGGGCTCGGTGGTGGCGCCCAACATCGTCCTGAACGGCGTGGTCAAGGGCGACATCGACGCTTCGCAGCGGGTCCAGATGGGCGCCAAGGCGCGGGTGCTCGGCAACGTGCATTATGCGGTGATCGAGACGGCGGTCGGCGCCCAGATCAACGGCAAGCTGATCCACCGCGACAACCGGCCCGCCGGCCCGGCCGATGCCGAGCCTCTGGAGCCGGATTCGCCCCGGATCCCCGAACTTTGATCATGCGGCCACAGACGGAGTAGACTCGGGAGCATGAGCACCACTCCAGATTCCGCCACCGCGGCTCCGCCGTCGCCGCCCGTGCCGCTGATATTCACCGACGCGGCGGCCGTGAAGGTGGGCGAATTGATCCGCGAGGAGGCGAATCCCGAGCTGAAGCTCCGGGTGTTCATCTCCGGCGGCGGCTGTTCGGGCTTTCAGTACGGCTTCACCTTCGATGAAAACATCGAGGACGGGGATTTTTGCATCGAGAAGCAGGGCGTCAAGCTCCTGGTCGATCCCATGAGCGCGCAGTACCTGATGGGCGCCGAGATCGACTACAAGGAGGATCTGCAGGGCGCTCAATTCGTCATTCGCAATCCCAACGCCAAGACCACCTGCGGTTGCGGGTCATCCTTCTCGGCCTGACGGCGAGCATGCTCGCTCGATGAGCCGGGTTCGGCGTGTCGTGCCCGACGTTCTCGCCGCCGTCGATCTGGGTTCGAACAGCTTTCACATGGTGGTGGCCCGGCATTCGCACGGGCAGCTGGTCATCATCGACCGCCTGCGCGAAATGGTGCGGCTCGCCGCGGGCCAGGGCGAGAGCGGACGCCTCGAGGATGCCGCCATGGAGCGCGCGCTTCGCTGCCTGGAGCGGTTCGGGCAGCGCCTGCGCGTGATACATGCCGACAGCGTTCGGGTGGTCGGCACCAACGCGCTGCGCCGCGCGAGGCGCAAGCGCTGGTTCCTGGAGCGGGCGCGGGCCGCGCTCGGGCATCCGATCGAGATCATCTCGGGGCAGGAAGAGGCCCGCCTGATCTACTCCGGCGTTGCGCACACCAGTCCCTACAGTCCCGACAAACGCCTGGTCATCGACATCGGAGGCGGCTCCACCGAGGTGGTGATCGGCGAGGGCTTCGAGCCGCTGCTGCTCGAGAGCCTGTCCGTCGGGTGCGTATGGCTCACGGCGAATTTCTTCGAGGACGGCAGAATCTCTGAGAAGCGTTTCGAGCGGGCGCGTACCGCGGTGCGCCTGGAACTCGAACCGGTTCGGGAGGCCTATCGCAAGCTCGGATGGACGCAGGCGTTCGGCAGCTCCGGCACGGTGCGCGTCGTCGGCGACGTCATTCGCCGCCTGAATCCGGACTCCCCGCGCATCACGCCGGACAATCTGCGCGCTCTCGCCGAACGGGTGGTCGCCGCGGGGCACGCGGATGACCTCGACCTGCCGGACGTCGATGCCGAGCGCGCCCCGGTCTTCGCGAGCGGCCTCGCCATCCTGCTGGAGGTGACCGAGAGCTTCGGCGTGGCCCGCCTGCAGGCGGCCGAGGGCGCCATGCGCGAGGGGCTGCTGTACGACCTCATGGGGCGCTTCACCGACGAGGATGCCCGCGTGCGCAGCGTTCGCGCCATGGAAAAGCGCTACCACGTCGACGGTGCGCAGGCCGATCGCGTCGAGGCCACGGCGGCCGCCCTGCTGCAGCAGGCCGAGTCCGAATGGGGCCTTCAGGATCCGCTCGCCGAGCTCGTGCTGCGCTGGGCGGCGCGTCTGCACGAGACCGGACTCGACATCGCGCATTCGAAGTATCACCGGCACAGCGCCTATCTGCTCGAGCACGCCGACATGCCGGGCTTCCCGCGCGAGGAGCAGCAGCTGCTGTCGGCCATGGTCGGCGCGCATCGGCGGCCGCTGTCCTTCGATGCGCTCGAGGACTTGATGCCGCCCTGGGACCGGCACGCGGAATTCCTGATCGTGCTGCTGCGGCTCGCCGTGCTGCTGCATCGCGGCCGCAGCCCGCAGCCCCTGCCGGACATCCGGCTTAACGTGAAAGGCCGGGCCGTGGCCCTGCAGCTGCCGGCGAGGTGGATGCGAGAGCATCCCTTGACCCTGGAGGACCTCGAGCAGGAGCGCGGCTATCTGAAGGAGGCCGGCTTCCGGCTCACCATCGGTTGACGGGCGGCCGCGTGCCGCGCGGCCGGCGCATCAGTTCTCCATGAACGCGACCCGCTCGTCGTACAGCCGCAATTCGCGAGCCTGGGCGCAGACGCCCGTCGAGGTGCCGGTGCGCGAGTACCGGCCGTCCGGATTCAAGATCCACGATTGGGTGTCGTCCGCGAGGTACAGGGTCAGGTCATCGACCACCCGCAGCTGCAGTTCGGGCGCCTCGACCGGGAAGGCGACCTCGATGCGGCGAAACAGATTCCGGTCCATCCAGTCCGCGCTGCCGCAATAGATCTCGCGGCTGCCGGCGCTCTCGAAGCTGTAGACCCGTGAATGCTCGAGAAACCGGCCGATGATCGAGCGCACCCTGATGCGCTCGGAGACGCCCGCGACCCCGGGCCGCAGGCAGCATATCCCCCGCACGATCAGATCGATCTCCACGCCCGACCGCGAAGCGCGGTACAGCGCCTGAATGATCGTGGGCTCCGTGAGGGCGTTGAGCTTGGCGATGATCCGTGCGGGCCGGCCTGCGCGCGCGCGCTCGGCCTCGCGCTCGATCTTGTCGACCAACGCATGGTGCATGCTGAAGGGCGCATGCAGGAGCTTGCGCAGGCGCGGCACGCGCGTGAGTCCGGTGAGCTGGAGGAAGATCTCGTGCACGTCCCCGCCGATCGCCTCGTCGGAGGTCAGGAGGCCGTAGTCGGTGTAGAGCTTCGCGGTCTTGATGTGGTAGTTGCCGGTGCCCAGATGGCAGTATCGCCGCAGGCCCTGGTCCTCGCGGCGCACCACCATCACGAGCTTGGCGTGGGTCTTGTAGCCCACCACGCCGTACATGACGTGCGCGCCCGCTTCCTGCAGCGTGTTGGCGAGCTCGATGTTGGCTTCCTCGTCGAAGCGGGCCCGCAGCTCGATGATCACCGTGACGTCCTTGCCCGCCTGCGCCGCTTCGACCAGGGCGCCGACGATCGCGGAATCCGTGCCGGCTCGATAGAGCGTCTGCTTGATGGCGAGCACCTGCGGGTCGGCGGCGGCCTGCTTGAGGAAGTCGATCACCGGGCCGAAGCTCTGAAAAGGGTGATGCAGAAGGATGTCGCCGTGGCGCAAGGCGGCGAACACGTCGGCACCGAGCTGCAGGCGCTCGGGGGTGCTGGGCGTGAAGGGCGGGTACTTGATCTCGGCGCGGTCGACCAGGTCGTACACCGCCATCAGCCGATTCAAGTTCACCGGACCCGGCACCATGTACAGATCCTCGTTCGTGAGGGCGAACTGTGCCAGCAGATAGGTCAGGATCTCGCGCGGGCAATCGTGCGCCGCCTCGAGCCGCACCGCATCGCCGTAGCGGCGCGAGGCGAGCTCGCCCTCGACGGCGCGCAGCAGGTCATCGACCTCTTCCTGCTCCACGAACAGATCGCTGTTGCGGGTGACCCGGAACTGATAGCAGCCGCGCACACGCATGCCGGCGAACAGCTTGGCGACGAACGCCTCGACGATGGTGCCCAGGAAGACGAAGTGCCGGTTGCCGAGCTCGTCGGGCAGGCGGATCAGGCGCGGCAGCGAGCGCGGCGCCTGAACCACGGCGAGACCGCTGTCGCGGCCGAAGCCATCCTCGCCCTCGACCACGACGGCGAAATTCAAGCTCTTGTTGAGGATCTTCGGGAAGGGGCGCGCGGGGTCGAGCGCGAGCGGACTGAGCACCGGCTCCACCTCGCGCGCGAAGTAGTCCTCGAGCCACGCGGCCTGCGGCGGCGTCCAGGTCTCCGGCGAGAGGAACACGATTCCGTTGCGCGCGAGCTCGGGCATGAGCACGTCGTTCAGCAGTTCATACTGCTCCCCGACCAGACGCCCGGCGCGCGCACGAATGGCCCGCAATTGCTCGGGAACCGTGAGCCCGTCCGGACCCGCCTGGATCGCACCGGCCTCCTGCAACTCCATCAGTCCGGCGACGCGGATCTCGAAGAACTCGTCCAGGTTGGCGCAGGAGATGCACAGGAAGCGCACGCGCTCGAGCAGGGGTATCCGGGAGTCCTTCGCCTGTTCGAGCACCCGCTGGTTGAACTCGAGAAACGACAACTCGCGGTTGATGTACAGCTCCGGGATCTTCAGATCGACATCATTCATCGCGTTAGTGTGGCTTCAGTCGTGTGACGCTTCCATGACACGGTCGGCGCGGGCGCTCAGCCATGCCGGTAGATGCCGCCCAGAATGCGCGCGCCCGCGGCTCCCGTCACGCTGGCGGTGTTCATGGGCACGCCGGCGAGCGTGCGCCGCGCGAACCAGGCGAAGGCGATGGCTTCGACGAAATCCGGGTCGAGTCCGAGCGCCGCGGTGCTCGACACCGGATTCGGCGCCAGCCGGCGCGCGAGCGCCGCCAGCAGCGCCCGATTGTGCGAGCCACCGCCGCAGGTGTAGACGGCGGCCTGGGGCGCATGCCGGCGAACGGCGTCCGCGACGCTCGCCGCGGTGAGCTCGAGCAGCGTCGCCTGAACGTCCTGCGGCCGCGGCCGTTCGCCGGCCAGTCGCCCGGCAAGCCACGGCAGGTTGAACAGCTCCCGGCCGGTGCTCTTGGGTGCCGCCAGCGCGAAATACGGGTCGTCGAGCAGCCGGTCGAGCAGAGCCGGATCGCAGCGCCCGGAGGCCGCCCACGCGCCGTCGGCGTCGAACTCCCGGCCCAGATGCGCCGCCGCCCAGGCGTCGAGCAGCCGGTTGGCGGGGCCGGTGTCGAAGCCGATCACGGGCGTCCCGGCGGTCAGCATCGTGATGTTGGCGATTCCGCCGAGATTCAGGATCACCCGGTCCTCGTGCGGGCTACGGAATGCCTGATCGTTAAACAGCGGCACCAGGGGCGCGCCCTGGCCGCCGGCCGCGACGTCGCGGCGGCGGAAATCGGCCACCACGGTGATGCCGGTGCTTTCGGCGATGGCATTCGGGTCGCCGATCTGCCAGGTGAAGGGCGGCACCAGGTCCGGGCGGTGGCGCAGCGGCTGGCCGGGGCTGCCGATGGCGTCGACTCGGGCCGGATCGACGCCGGCGCGATGCAGCAAGTCGAGCGCCGCCCGCGCGAACGCGCGGCCGAGCGCCACGTCGGCCTGGCCGATCTCGTCGAGCGAGACCCGGTCGGGCGAGTCGATCAGCGCCGCGATGCGCCGCTTCAGTCCGGGTTCCAGCGCGGTCGCACCGGTCGCAATCACGCCGAACGGCGTCCGCTCGAAATCCACCAGCGCCGCATCCACGGCGTCCATGCTGGTGCCCGAGATCAGGCCGAGATACAGGCCCATGCGGGTGCCTTTTGGCGAGGTGGCTAGCCGCCCACGTCGCCGCGCGCCGACCGCGGCACGGGCTGGGGCGCCGCAGCGACCGGCACCGTCTCGGCGAGCGGAATCGCCGCGGGC
>VFSW01015393.1_pt1 | contig 10515 bp, 10 predicted proteins | sample 5358111 | NCBI WGS metagenome assembly VFSW01 (sample SAMN11554181, study PRJNA540505) | mine drainage metagenome | isolation source: sediment from site ElyBrook_90M | place: USA: Ely Copper Mine, Vershire, VT | collected 2017
GCATAGCAATTGCTTCATCGCCTTTTGTGAGGAGTTGAACATACGAGATAGGGTCGGTTCCGGACATGAGATGAAACGGAATATTGAAGACGAGGATGTTATAAACACGTGGTGGCGTATTTCTGTCATTTGAAAAAGAAGGGAGATGAGATAGTTCTGTTTGTGTAGGGTTGTACAAGGAAATTTGGGTAGCAACATTTATGTTTGCCATGATGAAGTCATCTAAAAAATAAGTCCATTGATTTGACAAAATAACCTTCGAATATTGTTTTTATTCAAAGAAACTGAAAATAAATCATTTTACTATTGACTTATTTATGGACAAGCACGAATTGAAACGTTCGTTGCATCGAGGTGTGGAACAGAATAGACGAACTCGATTCAAAGAATCACTCGTCGTTTTGGAGAAACTCGTCTTCGATGACATTCGTATTCCAAAACGAACTCATCTGGATGTAATTCAGAAGACGATCGAGTCGATTGAAGAATTACGACAAGCAAACAAGAAACTCAAAACTCTATTGATTTCTTCTACTACTTGCCAACCAAACATATTATAGCTACAGCCATCACCATCGCCGGTGCAGCAAGTTCCGGATTGAATCCTACATAGAAAAATGACCATTCCACCGCTTCTTGCATCAATCGAATGTGACACAGAGGATTCAATGGATTTTCCATCATCATTTCCAATGTAGTATTTGAGTTACCATGTTGACAATACATTGATTCAGACATCATGGAAGCAGCACGTTTCTTTGATTATTTTCGAAAGAAATTGAATGAAAATATCGATGATTTTCGTGTTACAGGTGTTGATTACATACCATTGGAATGGCTTCTGTTTTTAAATATCATCAAATACAGAACAGTTGTCACATCTGAATGGAAACTCAATGCCGCCTGTGATGAGGATGTTGCAGTTCTAAAAGACCTACAGGAATTGCCATTGTATCAAACTCGAAGTCCTAATGGAGTCAATGCTCCTGTAAATCTCTTTGTCAATCCTGAAATGGACTCATTCTATGTAATTTTACTTCATTTCTATGCATGCGTCTTGGAATTACACAAAGTTCAAGTGAACACCGTTGATCATTACAGAAGATTTGCTAATGAAAGCACCGTTCCTTTCATCCTCGAATACGTAAAATTTCGATTGCAGACGCATTTCAGTGCACCGAACATAGAATATGGTGTGACCAAATCCCTAATGACAACTTCAACCGGAATTCTACTCATGACAGATCAATTGGGATCGGAGAATCTTTCATTTCTCAATCTACGTTTCGATACGGATACAATTCCAATTGTACAATTGACAATGAATTGTCAAAGAGCGTTGGAAACAATTTTTCAAACGGAAATTCCAGACGCAGAATATCAACTCTTTCAATTCATGAAATGGTTTCGAAATGCATCGTTACCTTTTCCTCGAGCAGAAAACATTCAATTGATGAAAGTCATTCAAGACAAGCAATCCGATATTCATGAATTACTCCTTTCAAAGAATGACATCTACGTAATTACCAAACGATTGGCTGTATTTTTCCCGGATCTCTTCTCTGTGAATATCGATGATGAATATCCATTACAAAGTCGATTTGAAACAAAAAGAGATGCTGTAGAACAACTCTTCGTCGAGAACATTCAAAAAATCAATTCCATTCCTATTCACACATGTCTGGAATTGAGTGAATACTACACAGTCAATTCAGGACAGAGATACTCAGATGCAAGAGCAGCCCTATCAAATGCAGTTGAAAATTCCTGGTTTATCTATAGATCAGGTCTTTCATCTTATTCGAATATCACAAGACCTACTGCCACTCCGGCAACAAATCAAGACCTCTTCTTTGGATCGAGTGGAATCTGTCTAGAAAGATATAACTCTCATGATACGTATCGAGATACAAAAGAATTGGACATTCTTGTTTCTCGATCACGACGTGCATCTCATGAGATGAGACTTGTTGATAAAATGATACAACAATGGAAAAGAAATAAGCTTCCTGCTGACGTTTTCATTGGAAACTTGGATGAAAAGATCACGATACAACGTCCAGAAAAATACAACCTTCTGTTGTTTGTTTTCGGAGATCCAAGTAATCATCAACAAGTATGTGTCATCGTTTTCAATAGGAGGCCACGAAGGAATGAATACGTTTGGTTTGGATCACGTTCTATACAACCTCCTCAATTGATGATCAATATCAATGCAGCCAAAAAATACGCAAGAGTAGACACAACACAAGAAGTCAAATTTCGACCAACACAATGGATTGACAATCAACTTCATGTATTGATATTCTTGTGGTTCATGGAAATGATCATCAAGGGATGTTCTAGTGTCGTCGCATCCAATCCTGTAGAATTAGGAAATATTCTTGGGATCGATGCGAAAGGATACATTAGAAACATCTACATCCATCAATTGGTGGAAGCAGAGAAGATTTCATATGACATACATAGCGAATTCAGTGAATAAAATTGAAGCAGGAATGAAAGCTCTTCTATTGTTTTTGAAATCATCCCCCTCAGATGAGGATTCTGTGAGGCATTGGAAAAACAGTACACTCATTGAAATTGTTACTCTTGTGAAAGAGAGTACGAAAAAAAACAAGATTGCTGCTATTTCATTGGATCACTCCAATGCTAGAAAAGAAGATGTCACTGAATTAGATCGTTTACTCAAGGAGAATGGATTTGAACCCAGATTTGAGATTGATCAAGGACTTTGGACTTTGGATCCTGGTCATGCTTCCATTCATTTGGAAACATTGAGAAGAGTGAAAGCGAAAACGGTCACAACAACAAGAACAACGAGAACACAACCTCCGCGACGTTATTTACTCACACTCACTCCAAGTGAACCTCCTCCATTTAATGGAACTCCAATCAATCCTGATCCAAGATCCAATACTGTTCCACGAATCATTCCTATTCGTCCGGCGAAACCAGCGAAGAGATTGGACAAAAATGCTTTCACCAATGTTGACAATGTCAACAAATACGTTCGAGACTCTATTGAATTCTCCAATCGATGTCTTTCCTTTCTCTGGGAAATATTTGATCACATTGATATGTCGAAAGAAGATCAAGCCGCTTACCGTGCCATCATTGATCAAGTTAACAATTGCTTGAGAATTGCATCTACGGAGACACCCGAAATGAGTACATTCATGAAAAGTAATTCCATTCATGAGAATCTCGTCTTTCAAGTATCAGATCTCTTTGACAAGGCAGATGCTATCGTTCAGAGATATGTTCATGTGGAAGATGATGATTTACCTATGGCAGAAGTTCTTGGAAAATTGTTACAAAGTTACACCGAACGTTTTATGGGTGATCAACAATTCGAAACAAAAGTTGGAGTCAATCCAGAGGATCAACCAGCTCCACGTACTCCAGCTCGTAGAAGGAGATCTCAAATTATCACACAAGTAGCGGCTACATCAGCTGCAGTTGGTACAATTCTCGAAAAACCAGTTGTCGAGATCGTAACGGAGTCTACTCATCCAACTCCTGAACAAGAAGCAGAAGCAGCTCGATTGAGAGAAGTCCATAATGATTCCTCGACTTGGTATTCATGGTTTATGAATCTCTACAATGGTTGGACACAAAACAAGACAGATCTATTCTTTCAAGGAAGTGCTTACGTAATTGCCACTTACATGATTGTCACTTCGGGATATGAAGTGTGGCGAGATTTTTGGGAAGCTCGACGTATGGTAGAACAACGTGAGAAATTCAAGAATGATCCCAAAGGAAATCCTTATGCATCTCTCGATTTCGAAAAGGTTAAAGAAGTATTGAAAGAGGAGGCCAGGAAACAAGGGAAAAAAATTGAAAGTGCAGAGGAATTGCAAGGTGTGATGGACACATTCCTCGCGACTCATCAACTACGTGTGGAAAATTTTGAGAAGACATTGTCACAAGTGGAAACCTACAAAAAACAACTCGCTTTCTTTCGAGAAAAAGCATCGAAATTGGAACAAAAGAACAAAGAAGAATTGAATCAGATTGAAGCGGATGCGAAAGCATTGGTTAACAAATACGAAACTGATCTGAACAATTCATTCCAAGCACTTCAAGCTTCATTGAAGGAAATTCAAACTGTGATACTCGGTGATCAATACTTCTATGGCATATTTCGAGACACAGTCATTCGATTCTTGGATATTCCAGCTGGAATGGCTCCAAGCATGTACACTAGTCTTCTCACGGGAAGTTTAACGGAGTCTTATCAGACACAGTTAGCTAAATTAACTGGACCTCAACAATCATCTGGTATTTCAGTTCCAATTGAGGAAGTGAGGATCAACATACGACCAGATGTGAATCCAGTAGCCACAGAAATGATGAAGACTATACTGGAAAAACGTGTCTTTCATCTGAAGGAAATTGATGAAACTGCTGGAAATGCTCTCGAATTGCACAGTAAAGATAGAGCCAACATCGAATATGTCTACAGACAATTTGATATGATGGCGGAAGGATTACAAAGACTCCAATATGGTGTGACTCAAGCAGCTCGATTTGCTGATGAATCATTCAAACTTGGGACCAAATTCCAAGATGCTTCATCGGAACTCATTAAAACGGCTACATCTATGATGGATTTACAAGGAATGGTAGAATTACAAAAGGATGCGATTCACACTCTTGAGGAACAATATGACAAAGATGTTGCCGAAGCCAAAATCACGGATGAACAGAAGACTTACTTTCGGATGGTCAACGAATTGAAAGATACTCCAACATGGAAACACGTTGATTACGCAGGTCGATGGTTTGATCAATTAGTTGGTTTCGAGTCGGAGTCGGATCAATTCTATGAGTTAGTTTGGAATGAGAGATGGAGATCCATGTCTTTTATGGATTTCTCAACAAAATTGGAATTGAAAGCAGCTACATTCTTTCCTATTACAGGACTCGGAACAATTATTCTCAATCTCTGTGGTTTTCAAGTTCTGAAACCATTTGAGAAACTCATCCGATTACTCATGCTTGAGAATGGAGGCAACACAAGTTTCTGGAATTATCTCACAACAGGAACGGGCACATTCTCCACATTTGGATCTTATGGTGTATTTCCTCTTCAATATCTCATTGCCTGTCGATTGGCAGAAACAAGTGCTAGAACATTTCATCTATGCACGAAATCTCTAACGAGAGGTAGTGAGGAAGTATGCACTCGTATTTGGAGAAAATGGTTTCCTGAAGTAGATCCAACAAAACCAGAAGAATTACCTCATTATCATGAAAATCTCCTTCTCAAGTATCTCGGATATCTATTTGGTGGAGCTGCTTGGATGTTATCTGCATCTATTTGGTTACCGATGGCATCTGCTTCATTTCTATCGGAAAAGGCAGCGAAACTCAAACACATTTATGAGTTTGTTCGAGACATCCTATTTTGGTGTATCATTGTGGCAGATCTTATCACCAGTTATCATCTAGCACTTGGAATTGCTGTTGCAGCTACGACATACACTTCCATTGTTGCTTTCAACAAGATTTACATCCAAAATCAGAGATTAGACAAGATCATCTCTTTCGCTGGAGAGATTAGTTGGCAACTTCTCAGACCAAGTCGTGAAAGACAAATGAAGATCGAAGTTACGATGATCGATCTACTCACCACTCTTCAAATGAACATTCCCTGTCAAGGACTTCTCTCTGGATTGGCGAAGCTCGCTAACACAGAAGAAAGTTTCAAACAATTCTTCTTGTCTCGAATACGAAATGATGAAGATAGGAAATTGAATGCTCTTGTCATGGATTCTGCTTCTGCGTACACACAACGTTTCATTCTATCCGTTTTCTGGGCTCCATTTCTTTACACTGCTTGGTGGACCCTTCCTCCTGGAACTTGGAATACTGTTCGAATGATCGCGAACAATTATGGTGGTCTCATTTCACTTGCTTCTACCGCAGTATTATGGGGAGGAGTGAAATTGGCTCGTATCTCATCATATCTCCCTCAATTACCATCTCCGGATCCTGTGACTCTGTACAATCACTACTATGATGAAGAGAACGTTCGATCAAGACAAGTACTCACAATGCATATGAATTCTGAAATTCAATATCGATATTACAGAGAATTTCAGAAGATCAACTTCATTCGAGGAGATGTAAATGTTTGATTTCATATCAAAGGAAACACTTTGTTATAAATGGCTGTTGCTACTTTCTTGCATGCATTGTGATTCAATTCTACTTCATTTCTTGATCTCATATCCGTTTCTGGATCACATAGAACAGCCAAATCCAAGATATCAAAGTTGTGTTGCTTCGCACAACTTCGAATAACACGATTGAGATGATACAATGCCAGAGAGCATAACATTCGCTTCCACCAGAATGCTTTCTTCATGTCAGGAGTGTAGAGAGTACATATGTACACCTTCGTCTTGGCATTTGTTATTGAACTCAATCTCGAAATGGTTTGAAAATATTCCAAGGAAAAAAGAAACAAGAGCCAGTGAATGAATCCTAACAAAAGAGAGATTTTTCCTGGCTGATCAAATAACTCTCTTGCTTTACTGATTGCATCATTTCCTCCAATTGAGATGAAAATGTGAGTTGCCAATGCAGGAATTTGAGGAAGTTGTTTTTGATGAAAATCTTCCATTCGATGCCCCGGAGTAGCGAGAACTTTTACAATCGCAGTGGATTCATTTCCAAGCATACGATTCAATTCTCCTTCAACGGATAGTTCCTTTTCTGGGTCAAAATCACTGACTGTTCGATTATTGAGGGCGGAATCTCCGCAGAGAATGATGTGTTGTGTCATGTTCATTCAATGAGTTTTAAATAAATTTATAATTTCATACAAACGAAACAGTGTACCAGGAAGAATGCTGACTGAAGATTTTCAAAACGAATACTTCGAATTTGTGAAGAATTACATTATTCAATACGCTCCAAATATCACTGTGGAACGTTCATCCGGTCCTCCATCCGGACGCAAGAATGAATGGTGTTTTGGATATGAACAACCCGTGACAATGGAAGAAAAACACAGACGTTGGACTATTACAGCAAGTTTGATTGTCCATCATTGTCAACATTTCTATCCCGGTCTACCACTCATTGTGAAGTTGAATCCGCTATTGGATTACACGCCGGAAATGGCTGCATTACGAACATCAAGGCCTGAGTTGGAAAAAATGTATGGTGACATACATCATCGATTTGTATTCTACATCGTTTGACATTTGGCTATTTTGTTCTCTTGAAACTTATGTACCTATCGTGAGAGATGAATACAGAGGATGATGATTCGTCAAAGAGATGTAATTGCAGCCAAAAAGGCTGGACAGAAGCAATTCTGTAAAGCTTTTATTGGTGGATTGGCTGGTTTACTGATCATAGCAAATTTAATTATGAACATCATCGCACTCAACATTGCAACTGGAACGAATACAGGACATGGTATCTCATCTAGCTCCTACAAGAGTCTCATTGAATCGGAAGCATCTTATGCGGTTGTTATACCTCCTCAAGCTTCACGTGTTTCTCATAACATCTACTATCTCGGTGATCGTCAGAAGAATGAACAAATCCTATCGGGATTCATTGTGATGCACAGAGCGGATTCATCAAGAGTATTCAGTCTACGCGATGATGAATTCAATAACTACACTCTAGCATATGGATCAGGTCAACAGAAATGTTGGGGTGTTTATGGTACAGGAGCGAAATGGAAAAATCTAGAAACCTACTTGATCAATACAAGAAATCGACAAAATCTTTCACCAGAATTCATCATTGGCACATTTGAAGCAGCTGTTGCAGTATGGAATACACAATATTCTATTTTTGGATCACGAACTTCGTCAGAAGGAGTAAGAACAAATGGAGCTTCTTTGGATGAACCAGATGGTCACAATGAAGTACGTTTCGGTAGCATAGCAGAACCAGGAGTGATTGCTTTGACTATTGTATGGGGAAATTTTGATGGATCAATATCCAAACGTGAGATTGTGGAATGGGATATGATTTTCGATGATGCGGATTTTCAATGGGGAGATGGAGATGTGGATGGAGATGTAATGGATTTCATGAATATTGCAGTTCATGAATTAGGACATGCATTAGGATTAACAGATCAATATTCTCATGCTTGTTCAGAAGCTACTATGTTTGGATATTCCACAGTTGGAGAAACAAAAAAACGAACATTGGATATGGCAGATCGCATGGGAGCATGTAACTTATATGGCACCTGTCAAAGTTCTTCTGTTCTTTCACAAGAAGAACAAGAAGAAACAACAACACCACCTGTCAGTATCATTGAAAGTCAGAGTGTGACATCCTCGGCTACAAGTAGATCAATTCGAAAATATATTCTTTGAATGAATGAATAAACAAGAACTTCATTCTTTCAAATGGCGACTGGACCGTTTTATGACAGGGGAGGACATCAATACACTTTTGATCAATCTCTAACTGTCGGAGATGTTCGAAAACTCTGTAAAGAATTAGAGGAGTCATTTGGAGAAGGATATCGATTTTGTCCAGAACTTGGTGTGGCAGAAGGAGGAATTGAAATGGAGATATGGCCCGGTCGAAATCCTGGTGAATACAAATCTATGCGTCTCCGATGTGCGTTCGATGGTTGGAAAATATTTGCAAAATTCTTTCCCTCACCTCCGAAGGATGATGAAATCGTTTTTCCATCTGGTTACTATCAAACGTTTTTCAAAGCACACAGAGGAGCTCCAACGTGGACTGATGAAGAATTGGAGAAAACTGTTCTGTGTTTGAAAAAGATTGGATTCAATCAAGTCGGAATTCAACCGAAGAAACGAAAAACGCAATTCGATGAATTCTTTGATATGTGCGGAGCCATGCGTCCAAATCTTCAAAGTCAATCTGTAATTAGACACAGAAAGAAGATGATGCGAATCTATTTTGAAGATCGAGGTTTCGATTATACGTTTGCGTATGTCGACCAGAAAAAAGGAGACATCTACTCACAAGCTGGAGAGAAATCAAGAGGAAATATTTTTACTTCTCCACATCATGGATTAGATTGTATTGACAAATATGGAGTCATCGTGAATGCTCAGAAGAAGAAGGCGAAAGAAGATTCTTTAAACCAAAGCTGAATAGTCTCTATCTTGTACTACGTCTTGAGTATGTAAAACTTGTAATTGCAATTTTGCCTTGTGTCTTTCACTTGAATAGTAGATGAATTGAACCATGTAATAGATAGCGAATCCAATTCCCACGAGTGCGAACATTAAAACGATTGCGAAAAAAACAAATAGTGCTGCTTCTCCTCCACAATTTCCACCACCACCACTACTTCCTCCTCCTCCTCCGCCTCTTCCACAACTTCCACATTCAGAGGAGGGACAATCACAACAAGTATCAGATGATGGATTGTCTTGACACAAAGTAATGATGCAACTGAATAGTCCAAAAATCGCAAATCCAAATAGACAAGCATAAAGCCATGATTCGATGTAAGAAAGGTCGGTGGAGAGATGAACTATGTAACCAAAGAAACTGACGAGAGAAACCACCAACATACATATGGCCGTTATATCTCTCGTCAAGTAGAAGTAATACCATAGTAATTTCTTTCTTTGATGGTCTCCATACGCATCTGAGAAATGCTTGGTTAAGAGATATTTCTCCTTGCAGATTTCACAATAGAAGTAATTCTTTGGATTGTTGGAACTCAATCTCCATTGATCCAAACATGATGGATGAACAAATTTCACAGAACCTTTACATTTACAAGGAGCAATCAAATTACTTCGTTCATCATCGACTTGACAAATTCGACACACGAGTGTGTGATCCTCTCTCATCATTTTCAACAATGAAATTTATTTCAACGATAATTGATTGCCAATTTGATAATCGTGGAAATTTTGGCTGATTTCAATTCCCCATATGTAACTCTTTTCTTGTCCGATGAATGGTGTTACATGAGCAACAGCTACTTCACATAAACGTTTGCGTGTAGCATAATCTTCTGGTACGAACATGCAGATGTAATCCTCTGTGTGCGGTAATCCAAGGTATTCTTCCATGATGAAAGAAGAATTTGATATTTTCATTTTGTAATTTTCTCATGGCACCTTACTTGGCATTGAAGATTTTGGATCCGAGAGCGATCGTTCCAACACGTGCAACTCCGAAATCGGTTGGATATGATATTCATGTTATTGAGGAGTATGTTCTGGAACCTGGAGTGACAATGAAAATGAGAACTGGATTTGCTCTTGAACCACCTGAAGAACATTTCGCCAAGATTGAAGATCGCTCTTCCAAAGCATTACAAGGTCTTTCTGTTGTGGGTGGAATCATCGATAGTGATTACACTGGAGAAATTCACGTTCTAATGAGGAATACCACAAACAAACCGATCACAATTCAAGCAAAAGAAAAAGTTGCGCAATTTATTCTCTACAGAGTAAATGTCACCCATTTTGCCGTGGTCGTTGAGGATGAATTGCCATCGGAGACTCTTTCTCGAAGAGGAAAGGGAGG
>VFSW01015394.1_pt1 | contig 10514 bp, 10 predicted proteins | sample 5358111 | NCBI WGS metagenome assembly VFSW01 (sample SAMN11554181, study PRJNA540505) | mine drainage metagenome | isolation source: sediment from site ElyBrook_90M | place: USA: Ely Copper Mine, Vershire, VT | collected 2017
CGATCGTTGACGTCAACCTGTGGTCAAGACTGGTGGATGGCACACTCCTGGTTGTGCGGGAGGGTTTGGCGCCGGTCAAGGCCCTCAAGAAAGGCTTGCAGGCTCTCGATCACCCGAAGCTGATCGGCGTTGTGATTAATGAGGCGTCCGGAACCGATCAAGGAAACTACGACGGTAAATATTATGGCTTTCAAAAGCCATAGGATCGCCGAAGACGCGCGGAAGTGGATGTTGGACTGTGGCGGCTTTGCGCCGGGACCAAGCTAAGAATCGAATCTTTCGATTGTCGAATAAAATCCATGTCTTCTGACCGAACTTTCAACATCCTGGACGGAAGCTTTTCTTCGAGCGAGTCGAGGAAAAGCGTTTTCCTCTCATTGGCCGCGCTAAGCGGTTTGCTGGCGGTCATGTACGCGCCGGTGCTCCGTTCGATGGCTCAGCAGTGGTGGGACGATCCGAACTATAGTCACGGGCTGCTGGTGCCGGTTTTTGTGGCCTATGTATTATGGCGCGAGCGCGCGCAGTGGCGCTCCACGCCCGTTCGACCAAGCGATTCCGGTTTGCCGATCATGCTGTTTGCCGTTGGTTTGCTGCTCCTTGGAATGCTGGGCGCGGAGCTATTCACCGCCCGCGTTTCCCTCATTCTTCTGATTGCCGGGATCGTTGTTTTCTTGGCGGGCTGGCGGGCGCTTCAGTCGGTGGCATTTCCGATCGGCTATCTCGCCTTCATGATTCCATTGCCGGCGATTATTTATTACCAGTTGACGTTCCCCTTGCAATTGCTTGCGTCGCGATTGGGCGCGTACGGTTTGGTGAGCGTCGGGGTTCCCACCGTGCGGGAAGGCAATCTGCTGATCCTCCCGAATTGCACGCTCGAGGTCGTAGATGCCTGTAGCGGGGTCCGTTCGCTGCTCTCTTTACTGGCCGCTGTCGTCGCTTACGTCTACTTTGCCGAGCCAAGCATTTGGAAACGCTGCGTTTTAATCCTTTCGACTATTCCCATTGTCATTCTAAGCAACGGATTGCGCCTGGTTGCTACGGGCGTGCTGAGCTTTTTCTACGGGCCAGGGGTAGATTCGGGATTGGGTCACACCGGTCTCGGACTCTTCTTCTTCGCGCTCGCTTTCCTTGCGATCCTGCTGGTTCATCGCCTGCTTCGCCGCTTCAAGGGCAAGCAGAGTCTGGCGCCCGCACACTAATGCCATTGCTAAGACATTTTGTCGTGGGCCTCGTTCTCCTCGGTGGAATCTTTGCGACGCGCACCATCAGGCCAACGGTCGCGCCTCCCGAGCACAGGGAATTGCGGGAATTTCCCGCCGTCATCGCCATGTGGCACAGCCGCGAACTCCCTTTCGATCCCGATGTCGTAAGCGCAATCGGGGCGGACGATTACACCAACCGGAAATATTTTGGCGGGGGACATCCCGTGGAACTCTATATCGGGTATTACAAGGATCAGCGTTCCGGCGACGCCATCCATTCTCCGAAGAACTGTCTGCCGGGCTCGGGTTGGGAACCGGTGCGTTCCGGCCTCGTCCAAATCGGTTCTGCCGACAAGCCTGTGATGGTGAACGAGTACATCGTCGAGCAAGGGCCGGAGCGGGATTTGGTTCTCTATTGGTACCAAACGCGGGGGCGCATTGTCGCCAGCGAGTATGCGGCAAAGTTCTGGCTCGTTGCCGACGGCGTGAGAAGGAGAAGCACGGATGGCGCCATGATCCGGATTTGGACCACGGCGGCGGATGGAGAGCTCAGCGCGCAAGCGCGTGCCACGGCCTTCGCTCGCCAGGTGTATCCGCAAGTTGCCGAATTCCTGCCGAATTGACGGTCGCCGGGAGAAGCTTCCGGGGCGCCAAATGGGATCTCTCAGGGGTACGCATTGCCGAAGGGGACGTCGATCCAATTTTCCAGATGTAAATACAGCTAGTTCAATAGGGAGGGTACAATGACTAAATCGTTAGGCTTGAGTGCAGCTTTACTGTCCTTGGTTCTGCTGATCGGCGCAGCTTCCGTGTCAGCGCGAGCCGGAGGACCTTTTGTTTCAGCATCGGCTACATCGGTTTCTCAAAGCAACGTAGTGAACTTGTTCGCTCACCCGGCTCAGACGCTGTCAATCTTGGCCAACCCAATCTTTATGGATAATGGCGACAACGATCATCGCTACGACCCGGATAACGATGGAGATAGGGATCATCACGACCACGACAAAGCTCCCAGTCCCACTCCCGAGCCATCCACTTTACTTTCGTTTGGGGCTGCCTTGTTGATTGGAGGAGGAGTCCTTTTTTCCCGCCGACTGCGTCGGAGCGGAAAATAACTCTTCCCACACTACGCAAGGTTGTTCCCACTTCCATGAACGATCGCGAACTTGATGCTTAGGTCTCGCGATCATCGAGTCCAGCGGAATGGCCTTTCCCAAAACGCCTAGCCCAGCTGACACATGCCCAACTGCTCGCAGCGTCTTTTTATAGCCGGATTCCTGGGCGGTCTCCACGCCCTGAGCAACCGCCCAGGATGCTTTACCACCGTGGATTGCTCCCATTCCTTTTCAGATTGGCGCAAGCTTTCGTGAAGGCCAACAAGCGGGCTTCCCGGCAAGACGCGCCGGCGAATGAACCGATCCAATTGGGGCAATAGCACTTCCGCTTTTTCAGCCCAGATTTTCAGCCCAGATTTTCAGCCTAGATCGAGATACCGATCGATAGATCGCAGTTTACTTATGATTCGACTCCTGCACGCATATTTTCCGGCACGAACCCTTTTTCTGGGGATTTCAGAAACCTGTCTCGTCTCCCTCGCCTTCCTTACAGCCACGCTGGCGCGGTTAGGCAGTGGTGGGGCGGGACGCATATTTACCGGTCAGCATGGCTCTTTAAAGATCTTGGCCATGTCCGTCGCAATCGTCATTTGCATGCATTATTTCGATCTCTATGACACTTCGGTTTTGACGAATAAACGCGAAGTGCATATCCGATTAGCCCAAGCCTTGGGGACGGTTTACACTTTTTCGGTCCTGCTGTACTACTTCTATCCTCCCCTGGAATTGGGCAGAGGGATTTTTGTCCTGGGCCTGGGATTTGCCGCGATGCTGCTGTTTTTCTGGCGCGGCCTTTTCTCGAAAATTAACAGCGTGCCGGAGTTTGCCGACCGGGCAATTATTTTCGGTGAAGGTCCGTTGGCTGACCTCCTTCAAACTGAATTCGAATCTCGTCCCGAACTGGGGCTTCGAGTTGTGGGCCGGCTCCTGCCAACGGACAATGGAAACCACCAGCTTAATTACCGGCCGGCCGGAGCCGTTTGCGATCCGAGTGAAGCGGAGACGGCGAACGACCTCTCGAGTACCGTCAGGTTTCTTCGTGCGACGCGCATCGTCGTCGCCATGGGAGACCGGCGCGGCAAGCTTCCGGTGGACGTCCTGCTTTCGCTCAAGTGCCGAGGATTGCAGGTTCAGGACGGTGTTGACCTCTACGAGGCGATTACCGGAAAAGTTCCGATCGAATCCATTCGATTGGGTTGGTTGCTTTTCTCGCCAGGTTGCCACGCATCCCGATTTCACCTGGCTTACAAACGGGGCGCATCCATTCTGGTTTCGATTGCCGGCCTGGTTTTGAGCCTGCCCCTGCTTCCTTTTATTATCTTGGCCATCAAACTGACCTCGCCGGGGCCGGCTTTGTACCGTCAAAAGCGTGTTGGACGCGAAGGGGTAGTCTTCTACTGCTACAAGTTTCGGACCATGCGCGCGGATGCCGAGGCCGATACCGGGGCGACCTGGGCCGCGGATGACGATCCACGCATTACGCGGGTCGGAAAATTTCTTCGAATGTCGCGGCTGGACGAGATTCCCCAGTTGTGGAACGTGCTGAAAGGCGATATGAGCCTGATTGGTCCACGTCCGGAGCGTCCCGAGTTCACCGAGGTATTAAGCCGGGAAATTCCTTACTACCAACTGCGCCACACGGTCCGGCCCGGTATCACGGGATGGGCGCAGATCCGATACAAGTATGCAAGTTCGCTCGACGACGCCAAGGAAAAGCTGCGGTACGACTTGTTCTACATCAAAAATATGTCCGTCGGGCTCGATTTACTCGTGTTCTTCCAGACCATCAAAGTCATATTGTTTTCGCAAGGGGCCAAATGAGACTGCTTTTCCTGGCTTCCGCGGGATTAATCTTTTTTGCGTATGCGGGTTACCCCGCTTGTCTGTATTTTGGGGCGAGATTCTGGCCTCGGCCGGTTCGAAAGGCGAGCATTTTGCCCCGCGTCTCCATTGTTATTGCGGTGCACGATGAAGAAAAGCACCTGCCGCGAAAACTGCTCAATCTGGCGGCCCTCGAATATCCGGCGGACCTGCTGGACGTGATTGTTGTTTCCGACGGTTCCACCGACCAGACCAATCGAATCCTGCGGGCTTGGCAAAACGCCCGCGGCCAAGCGGTAATCTTGGCGGAGCATCAAGGCAAGGCAAACGCTTTAAATCTCGGCGCGGCTAAAGCGCAAGGCGAAATTATCTGCTTTACCGATGCTAGGCAGATCGTCGCTTTGGACGGTTTAAGTCGTCTGGTCGCGAATTTTGCCGATTCCTCCGTTGGCTGCGCGAGTGGCGCGCTGGTTATCGGGGACAAAAACTCGGCGGACGTGGCGAACAGCGTGAGCTGGTACTGGCGATTTGAAAAAAAGATTCGAAATTGGGAAGGACTCGTAGGATCGACGGTGGGCGCCACAGGGGCTTTCTACGCGATTCGAAGGAGCTTGTTCCGGCCGATACCCAGCGGAACCATCCTGGACGATGTATACATTCCGCTCCAGATTGCGCGGCAAGGCAGTCGGGTTGTGTTCGACTCCCGAGCCAGGGTCTGGGACGATTTCGCATTCAGCCTCAAACAGGAATTCCGCCGGAAAGTAAGGACCTTAGCCGGGAATTATCAGTTGTTGCAAATAGCCCCTTGGCTTCTGACGCGGGCCAATCCACTCCGCGTCCAGTTCGTTTGCCATAAACTATTGCGCCTGCTTGTGCCCTTTGCGCTATTGGGCGCGCTCGTTTCCACCCTGTGCCTTCGAACGGACGTATTTGCGTGTGCGCTTGTCTTTCAGCTGGTCTTTTACGGGTTTGCGATATTGACCATGCTGCGCCCGAAAATCGGCATTCTTCCATGGCTTTCGAATATTTCGTTGGCATTTGTGGTTTTAAACGCGGCAGCCTTTGTGGCATTTATCTATTTCATAACCGGCAGAAAGGTAGTATGGGCTCGCTAACCCTTCAAAGCCAGACTGTTTCAGATGAAGAGATCCCAACGATGGGCGCCGACGGCGTCCAGGCGCGGCGCCGTTCTTCGCGACGCACTCCCCTGGCGGCGGCTTTCGCCGCGCTCCTTCTGTTCCTCGCCATTTACTTCGCGCGTCCTGGAGATTGGTCCCCAGGGTTTTCCACGGTGCCGTTTGCCAAGTTCGCCGGGATTTTAGCTGTGCTCAGCCTGCTCTTTTCTCTTCAGGAAATCCGGGAAGGCTTTCCCCGCGAAGTGTTCTATTTGGCCCTCCTCATAGGACAACTGCTTCTGGCGTCGGCCTTCTCACCGTTATGGCGCGGCGGGGCGTTTCAGATCACCATCGGCTTGTTGAAGGTCCTAGTCGTTGTTGTCGTAATGGTTTTGGCCGTAAATTCGCTGCCACGGCTGCGGCTCCTGATTTTCACGCAAGCGGCGTCTGCCGCGACGATGGCTTTCATTACCTTGTGGAAAGGGCGTTCCGTCATGGGGCGGTTGGAGGGAGTTCTGGGCGGCAATTACGGCGACCCGAACGAGTTGGCGCTGTCGTTTGTGATTGCAATACCCCTGTGCTTGGCCTTCGTTTTTTTGACGAGGCGCTGGATTTGGAAAGCGTTTTGGACCTTTGCGGTCCTGGCGATGACCTCTGCAATTTTAGAAACCGGCTCGAGAGGCGGGTTCCTTGCACTCATCGTTACCACGGCCGCTTGCCTGTGGACGTTCGCCATCCGCGGCGGGCGTCCCTACGTGATTGGAATCGTTGCGCTGCTTGGAGTGGCCTTTTCTTTTAGTTTTAGTGGGATGGTGGTTAGCCGCCTGAAAGGATCTTTTAATGCCAACCAAGACACGGCAGCGGCGTATTCCTCCACCGAGCAGCGCCAGGAGCTCTTCTGGCGCAGCGTGGATGTTACGAAGGAACATCCGCTATTTGGCGTCGGACCTGGCAACTTTATGCAGGTGTCCGGAAACTGGCATGTGGCGCATAACTCCTACATGCAGCTAAGCTCCGAGGGAGGACTGCCCGCGCTTCTGCTCTATCTCATGCTTCTATGGAGCGGCTTCCGCAACATCAGGAAGGCAAAGCGATTCGCAAACCGGCAGAAAGAAACGACGCTTTTCGCCAAGGGTCTCTTTTGCAGTTTGATTGGATATGTCGTTGGATCTTCTTTCTTGAGCGTGCCCTATGCATTCTACCCGTATTTCTTAGTGGCATATACAACCTCTCTTTTTTTGGTAGCCAAGAAATTCGCGGCTTCGCGCAGGATGCTTGAAGCTCCATCCACATCGATTTCACCTGAAATGTCCTCAGCCGAGGGACAAGATCTTGAAATGCCTTTGATTCCTTCCACATCCTATCGGGTTGGGGCGAACGACGGTTCAAGTGTTTGCGCCACCGATGAATTCGCACAGTGAAGACGCGCGCAGGGGCTACCGGTCAGGCGGGACCGCGGATCATCGCCGTCCGCGGCTCAAGATGGCGCACTCCTGAATCCCATGAGATTACTCTATTTTGCGCCCCATCAGGCTTGGCCTATCAATTCGGGCGCCCGGCTGCGGGACAGCTATTTGTCGCGGCAGTTGGCCGCTCGCTGTTCCGTGACGTTTGCCGAAATGAAGCACCCAGGAGAAAAATGGTGCAAACCTCCGGAGCGTTCCGGCCTGGCTGGGATGGTCACCCTAGAGAAAGGCCGAACCTACTCTCCATCGAGGATTGTGCGTGGCCTGGCGGGACCAGTCCCCGTGACCGTGCTGAATTGTTGGTCGCAGCAGTCGGCTTCCCAGTTGGCGCGCGTCCTCGGGACTTGCCAATTCGACACCGTGCAGCTCGAAGGTGTGCATCTTATGCAGTATTTGCCCGTCATCGGGAACGCGCCGGGCTGTCCGGCGATCGTCGTGGACTGGCACAATATCGAATCTGAGCTGATGTGGCGGTATGCAGGGACGCCCGTCAACGGCCTCAAAAAGATGGCGGCTAAGAGGACGGCGAAACTAATCGAGCGCGCCGAGGACCGATTGCTCGGCGCACCCGTCATTCACACCGTCACCAGCGAGCGCGAGCGGCGAAAGTTGGTTGCCAGGCATCCGGGGGCAAACATAGAAGTCATCCCCAACGGCGTCGATACCGGGTACTACTCCCGCGGCGATATTTCGAATGCGTCCGCTCAGAACCTGGGAGAATCTTCGAAACAGTCGATTGTGTTCGTCGGGTCCATGGATTATCACGCCAACATCGAAGCGATGGTGCGGTTTGCGAGCGAGGTATGGCCGGAGATTGCCCGTAAACACTCGAATCTTCAGTTCGTCATCGTTGGCCGCGATCCGTCGCCTGCGATCCGCTCCTTGGCTTCCGATCGCATCCGCGTGACCGGGACGGTGGATGACGTTCGTCCATTCTACTCCTCCGCCATAGCGGCGGTTGTGCCCATTCATTCGGGAAGCGGGACCCGGCTAAAGATTTTGGAGGCCATGGCCGCGGGGGTTCCCGTAGTGTCCACGCGATTGGGGGCTGAAGGCATTGACGTCGAACACGACGTTCACATCCTGCTGGCGGAAACTGGGCCGGAGTTCGCAGCGGCGATTGACCGCATCGCCGCGTCGCCCGAAACGCGAAGACGGCTCTCGGCGGTTGCGCGCGCGCTAGTCGTCGATCGCTACGATTGGTCGGCGATCGGCGAACGGCTTTTCACGATCCACAACAATCTTGTGCAGGCGCGCAGCCATAGCCGGCCTCCGCTCGAAAACTGAGCCCCCCATTGCGTTCACCGGCAATTCTAAAGATGAAGGTCCTACACTCGTGAACGTCCTCCATTTGATCAACAGCGGCGGGTATTACGGCGCAGAGAATGTGGTTGTCTCTCTGGCGGAATCCTTAGAGCGCAAAAATTGCCGAAGTATAATTGGAGTCTTTCACAATGAACGTCAGCGAAACGGGGAGCTGATTCGTCAAGCTGAGCGCCGAGGCTTGACTGTGTTGCAGATTGATTGCCGTGGGCGGTGGGACCGGAAGACCATTCGAGTGATTCGAGAAAAGATCGGATCGCTGAATATAGACCTACTTCATACTCACGGGTATAAACCGGATATCTACGGTTTCCTTGCCTCGAGAGGGCTTGGACTGCCAATGATCTCGACCTGTCACAATTGGACCCACGATACAGCTGCCGTCCGTCTCTATGAGTATTTGGATTCATTGTTTCTCCGGCGATTCGATGCCGTTGTAGCGGTATCGGATACGATCGCGAATTCCTTGCGTCTCTCCGGCATTCGCGAATCCAAAATCCGCGTCATTGACAATGGGATTGACCTTTCCTCCTTCTCCCAGGCGCGCGCAACGCTCGCTGAAAAGATCGATAAAGGGCAAAGGCTTGTTGTGGGAACCGTGGGTCGCCTTGTTCCCCAGAAGGGGCTGGAATACTTCTTGCGAGCCGCCCGGGAAGTCTTGCTGGAGTTTTCAGAGGTGACGTTCGTTGTTTTTGGAGCTGGCCCGGATCGCGAAAAGTTAGAGAGCATGGCCTCGGAGCTGGCGATTGAGCGGAATGTATTATTTGCCGGGCATTGCACGGATATGCCTGGAGCATATGCCTCCATGGATATATTCGTTCTCGCGTCGCTGAACGAAGGGATGCCCATGGTCGTGCTCGAAGCTCTGGCTTCGAGAAAGCCGGTCGTCTCTACTAGCGTGGGGGCGGTCCCACGGCTCATCATTCATGAAAAAACCGGGCTTCTCATCGAGCCGAGGGACGTTCAGGCCTTGAAGCTGGCAATCCTTAGGTTATTGAACGATCCCTCTCTTCGGTCGCAGCTCGGAAATGCCGGCGAGGCCCTAGTCCATCGAAGCCATTCTCACAATGCCATGGCAGGGAACTACTTGCAACTGTACGCGCAGGTAGCAGAACGATGGGGCGCAAGAGCCGTGAGTTTTAAGTCCTCTCAAAAAGACATGTTCGAGGTTCCATAGCGCATGAGTGTTGAAGCACACGCGGCCACTTGTTGGAAAGATCATCCGGTCAGGGTTCAACCAACAGCCGTGATCCAAGATATTCCCACAACTCCCGCAAAACCAGTCCCAATCCTGCTGACGGTGAGAGAACTTCACCACGGCGGGATTGAGCGGGACGTAACGAAGGTCGCCCTCGAGATCGATCGGTTGCGATTTGAGCCCCATGTCGCCAGTTACCAGGCGGAAGGGATGAGATTTGAGGAACTCAGCCGCGCGGGCGTCCCCATTCTGCACATTCCCGTTTCTTCCTTGAAGTCGCCATCCGCTTTCTCCGCGGCAATTCGAATGCGACGGTATATCCGGGAACATGGAATTCGGCTGGTGCATGCCTACGACACGAGCGCGGTTTTCACGGTTCCGGTGTCGCGCGCCTTGCGCGTGCCGGCGGTTCTGTCAAGCACGCTTGGCAACCGGGAACTGCTCGACCAGCGGTCTCGCAGACAAATGCGCTGGACGGACCGGATGGTGGACGCCATGGTGGTCAATTGCGAGGCCATGCGCCGCCACCTGATCGACGACGAGCATGTCCCGAGGGAACGAATCGAGCTGTGCTACAACGGCGTGGTCACGTCCGAATTCTTCCCGGCAAAGGCGCCTCGCCCCGATCCAGCTTCCAAAGACTCTTTCGTGATTGGAACGGTCTGCGTCCTGCGTCCGGAGAAGGCGCTCACGCTGCTGCAGGAAGCGTTCGCACAAGTGCGGCATCTTCATCCCAATATGAAATTGGTATTCGTGGGCAGCGGCCCGCTATCGGCCAGCCTCCAGGAAAACGCCGCGCGGCTGGGAATCGCGGATGCCAATGAATTTATCCCGGCAACGCAAGATGTTGCCGCGCGGCTGCGATCAATGGATATTTTCGTGTTGCCCTCGTATTCCGAGGCGTTTTCCAACTCCCTGCTTGAGGCCATGGCCTGCGGATGCGCGGTGCTCGGCTCCCGCGTCGGCGGAACTCCGGAGCTGATCGGGAGCGAGGAAGAGCGCGGCCTGCTTTTCAGGAGCGGAGATGCGGCGGATTTGGCGGGAAAGCTTTCCCAGCTGATTTCCGATACAGGGTTGAGGAGATCGCTTGGCAGCCGCGCCTCTGAATTTGTCCGCGAACATCTCACGATCCAGATTGCCGCGGAGCGCACCGCGCAAATCTATGAAAAACTGCTGCAGCGCAAGACCGAAGGCCAGGTCCAATTTGCTTGATCGTCGGTAGTACAGCCCGGTCCGCTTACTGTCCGCTTGCTGTCCCTCGGAGCAGGTGCGTT
>VFSW01015395.1_pt1 | contig 10514 bp, 7 predicted proteins | sample 5358111 | NCBI WGS metagenome assembly VFSW01 (sample SAMN11554181, study PRJNA540505) | mine drainage metagenome | isolation source: sediment from site ElyBrook_90M | place: USA: Ely Copper Mine, Vershire, VT | collected 2017
ACGATCAACACCCAGGGAACGGAGGATTTGACCACCTTCCCCTGGTTCTCCCATCCTCACGACGCCGAATTCGCCCTCAACGATCAATCCGTCGGCGGCGTGCAGATCTTCTCCGCCTACGACAACGGAAACACCCGCCGCGCCAAAGTGGACTCGCACGCCCATAGCCGCGGCCAGATCTACGCCGTCAACGAACCCGCGCTCACCGCCAATCTGAATATCAACACCGATCTCGGCGTCTATTCGCTGGCCCTCGGAACCGCACAAGTTCTGCCCGACGGCAATCTATGGTTTCAAAGCGGCGCCGTCGGGGCCGCTCAAGGAGGGCCGCCCTACGTTCAAGAAACGGAATCCGATCAGAACGCCAATATTCTCTTCATCCTTCAGGTCGGGCTTCCGAATAGTTCCCAACACGCTCTCGAATACCGCTGCTTCCGGATGCCGAACCTCTACGCGGGAACGCCGTAAGGACACCCGGCGCTAGAACGAATATTCGGTCTCCCATTCCGTTCCATCCACATCCTGGAAGTGGAGCTTGATGCCCTTGGCACGGTCGAAAGTGGCTTTCGGCACCTCGAAGCGCACGGCGATCATGCGGTCGATCGTCGAGTGGGGCGAGATTTTCTCGTGGATCGCTAAGCCATCGTTGTATTGCACGCCGAGAAACTTGTTGTAGGCCAGAAGCTGCGGCACGTCGCTCTTGGCGATGATCATCGCGTCGGTGGACGTTCCATCGGGATTCTCCAGCGTCACCGTCACTTCGCGGATCACAAAAGGAACATCGGAGGGGTCCTGCACCCGAAAATCCAGTACCGCCGCGCTGCTGTTTTCATCGATGGCGCCGCTGCGAACCTTGAGGATCTTCCCCACGAGTTCCAGGTGATTCTGTTTTGTTGTGGCGAAAGTGAAGAAAACAATGGTTCCAATGGCTACCAAGCCGGCTGACAGGAAGATGGCGAATCGCTTGTTCACAAAGAAATCCCGCTCCTAGGAGAAGGCTAACACATTTCAGGACAATTGCTTACAAAGATGCGGCGGCGGGGAGGGTTGCGGAGCGGTTTTTATAGTGATATGCTGAGCTTAGTTGATAACAGACGACTCATATTTTGACGAGGCCCTCCCATGGATCTGAACCGCTTTACTGAAAAGCTGCAGGACGCCCTTCAAAGCGCCCAGTCTATCGCCGTTCGCAATGGCAATCAGCAAATCGATGTCGAGCACCTGCTGCTCGCCCTGCTCGATCAGCCCGGCGGCCTCGCCCCTTCCCTCTTTAATAAGGGGGATGTCCCATTGGGTTCGTTTCGAACTTTTTTAGAACGCGAGATCGACCGCCTTCCCAAAGTTTCCAATGCTTTAGGCGCCCAACCGGCCGCGCAAATCTACATAACGAACCGAATTCAAACCCTATTAGCCAAAGCCGAAGATGAGGCCAAACGCCTCAAAGATGAGTACGTTTCTGTGGAGCACGTTCTGCTGGCGGCCACCGAGGACCAGGGCGCCGCCGGGCGGATTTTCCGCGAATCCGGCTTCTCCCGCGACCGGCTGATGAAGGCGCTGCAAGAAGTGCGCGGCAATCAACGCGTCACCACCCCCAACCCGGAGGCGACGTACGAGGCGCTGGAAAAATACGGCCGGGACCTGACCCAACTCGCCGCGCAGGGTAAAGTGGACCCGGTCATCGGGCGCGACGAGGAAATCCGCCGCGTGATCCAGGTTCTCTCGCGGCGCACGAAGAACAATCCGGTGCTGATTGGCGAGCCCGGCGTCGGCAAAACAGCCATCGTCGAAGGCCTCGCCCAACGGATCGTTCGCGGGGACGTGCCCGAGGGACTGAAAGACAAGCGGGTCGTGTCGCTCGATATGGGAGCGTTAATCGCCGGAGCGAAATTCCGGGGCGAATTCGAGGAGCGGCTAAAGGCGGTTCTCAAAGAAGTTCAATCGGCGCAAGGGGAAATCGTCCTCTTCATCGACGAGCTGCACACCGTCGTCGGAGCGGGCAAGGCGGAAGGATCGATGGACGCCGGGAATCTGCTGAAGCCGATGCTGGCGCGCGGCGAACTGCATTGCATCGGCGCCACAACGCTCGACGAATACCGCAAATACATCGAAAAAGACGCCGCGCTCGAGCGCCGTTTCCAAACCGTGCTGGTGGATCAGCCGACGGTGGAGGACACCATTTCCATCCTACGCGGCTTGCGCGAGCGGTACGAAGTGCATCACGGAATCCGGATTAAAGATTCGGCCCTGGTGGCCGCGGCCGTTCTCAGCCAGCGTTATATCACCGACCGCTTCCTGCCCGACAAGGCCATCGACCTGGTGGACGAGGCGGGCGCGCGTTTGCGCACCGAGATCGATTCCCTGCCCGCCGAACTGGACGAGGCGATGCGCCGCGCCATGCAATTGGAGATCGAGCGCGAGGCCCTGAAGAAAGAGACCGACGCCGCTTCCGGCGAGCGTTTAAAGGCGATCGAAAAGGAACTGGCCGGTCTCAAGACCTCCTCCAGCGCTTTGCAAGCCCAATGGCAGGCGGAAAAACAGGCCGTGGAGAAACTGCGGGGCCTCCGCCAGAAGATCGAACAAACACGCCAGGACATCGAACGCGCCGAGCGCCAATACGACCTGAATCGCGTGGCCGAGCTGCGCTACGGCACGCTGACGGCGCTGGAGCGTGAATTGAATGCCGAAGAGGCGAAACTCGCCGACAAGCAATCCGGCTCGCGCCTGCTGAAAGAAGAAGTGGACGAGGAGGACATCGCCGAAGTGGTCCACCGCTGGACCGGCGTGCCCGTATCGAAGTTGCTCGAAGGGGAGATGAAAAAGCTGCTGGCGCTCGAGGACGAGCTGCACCGGCGGGTGATCGGCCAGGACTAAGCGGTGCTGGCGGTGGCCGAAGCGGTCATGCGCGCGCGCTCCGGACTGAAAGACCCGAACCGCCCTATTGGCAGTTTTATCTTCCTCGGTCCCACTGGGGTGGGAAAAACCGAGTTGGCCCGGGCGCTGGCCGCCTACCTTTTCGACGACGAGCGGGCGATGATCCGCATCGACATGTCCGAATACCAGGAAAAACACGCGGCGGCGCGGCTTTTGGGCGCGCCTCCCGGATACGTGGGGTATGAGGAAGGCGGCCAACTCACCGAATCCGTCCGGCGGCGTCCATATAGTGTGATCTTGTTCGACGAAATCGAGAAGGCCCACCCAGACGTCTTTAATGTGATGTTACAGATCCTGGACGACGGCCGTCTAACGGATGGACAGGGACGCACCGTGGATTTCAAGAACACCATCGTCGTGATGACGTCCAACATCGGCGGTCATCGCGTGCTGGAGTATCGCGGGGCGTTCGAAGGCGAGGAATACCGGCGCATGAAGGAAGCGGTCCTGGAAGAATTGCGGCGCGGCTTCCGGCCGGAATTTCTCAATCGCGTGGACGAAATTGTCGTATTCCACTCGTTGTCGGAAGAGCATCTGATGAAGATCGTCGACGTGCAACTGGCGGGTCTGCGGCAACGCCTCGCCGCGCGGCGCATCGAGTTGGAAATTACCGGCGCGGCCCGCGCTCACCTGGTCCGCTCCGGCTACGACGCGTCTTACGGAGCGCGTCCTCTCAAGCGGGCGATTCAACGCGAGATCGAAACGCCCCTGGCGCGTTTGCTGCTGGGCGGCGAAGTACGCGACGGGCAAAAGGTTTTTGTCGATGCCGGCTCCTCCGGCGCATTGGAATTTCAAACGGCAGGCCAGGCCGCCACTCTGGCCGTTTAAGGAGAAAAAGTAGCGATATGAAGGGTACCATTCAGATCCGCCGTTCGACGGCGATTCTTTCCAGCATAACCGTGGCTCTCGTGGCGGCTCTGGCCATCACTTGGGCCGGTCAGGCCAACCGCGTTCCGGAGTTCGCCTCCACCGCGCACGCCGCAACCGCCAACCTTCCCGCCGGCATGACGTTCGCGCCCATCGTCAAGATGGCCAGCCCCGCGGTGGTGAACGTGGCTTCCTCGAAGTTGGTTAAAACGCAGGCGATGCCGTCGGGCCTGTTCGACGACCCGATGTTCCGCCAGTTCTTCGGCGGCCGGATGCCGCAAGGGCAAGCGCCCCGCGAGCAGCGTATGCACAGCCTGGGCTCGGGCGTCATCGTTTCCGCCGATGGCTATATCCTCACCAATAACCACGTCGTCGACGGCGCCACCGACGTGAAAGTCTCCTTTAAAGATGGCCGGGAAGTTCCGGCGAAAGTCGTCGGCACGGACCAGCCCACCGACATCGCCGTGTTAAAGATCGACCGCTCGAATCTTCCGGCGCTCGCGATCGGCGATTCGTCCAAGACCGAAGTGGGCGACGTCGTTCTGGCCATCGGGAATCCGTTCGGGTTGGGCGGCACGGTGACCATGGGCATCATTAGCGCCAAAGGCCGCAGCGGCCTGGGTATCGAAGGCTACGAGGACTTTATCCAAACCGACGCGGCGATCAACCACGGCAACTCCGGCGGCGCGCTCATCAACGCCCGCGGCGAATTGATCGGAATCAACACCGCCATCCTCGGGGGCGACAGCGGCGGCAACGTCGGTATCGGCTTCGCGATTCCCTCCAATCTCGCGAAAAGCGTGATGACGCAACTCATCGATAAAGGCAAGGTCACGCGCGGGTATATCGGCGTAACGCTTGGCGAAATCACGTCGGACATGCGCCAGGCTTTCGGCCTGGCGCCGGATCAGGGCGGCGTCGCCATCACTTCGGTGATGCCCAACAGCCCCGGCGCTAAGGCCGGCATCAAAGTGGAAGATGTCGTTCTGGCGATGAACGGCGAGAAGATCGACGACCTGCAGGCCTTCCGCCTACGCGTCGCCAGTCTACCTCCGGGCACTCGCATCGATCTGAAGATCCTGCGCGACGGAAAGACGATCGACATCCCCGTCACCCTCGCCGTAAACGACCAGTTAACCGCCTCCAACGGCGAAGGCGGCCCGAACGGAAATCCGGGCAACGGAGCCCAGAGCGGTCTTCGGGGAGTGCAAGTGGAAGCGCTCTCGCCGGAGATTCTCCAGCAGCTTCAACTCCCTCCAACCACCAAAGGAGTGGTGGTGACGGATGTGGATGATTCCTCCCCGGCCGCAGATGCCGGACTGCAGAAAGGCGATGTCATCGAGCGCATCAATCATCACCCGGTCAGCTCTCCCGAAGAGGCCGATCGCGCCGTTCGCCAGGGCGGCGATAGCGCCGGAACGTTGCTCTTGGTGCGTCGCGGCCAAGCCACCCAGTTCGTGGTCGTGCCGAACAAGTAACCGGAACGCGATTCCCGTTCATTGCGGCGCGAGGCATGGTGCAAAAGCCATGCCTCGCGCATCTAAGTTTTAGAGAGGACTTTTTCCATGGCCGAAACACAGACCGTTCAGATTTTGCCGGTATTGCCGCTAAAGAATACGCTGCTCTTCCCGTATCTCATGCTCCCGCTTTCCGTGGGCCGCGCTTCATCGCTGGCCGCGGTGGAAGCGGCGCTGGCGAGCGAAGAGAAAGAAGTCGCTCTCTTCGTGCAGCGGGATTCCTCCGTCGACAATCCCACGCGCGAGGACCTGCACCCAATCGGGGTGAAGGCAACCATTCGCAAGATGTCGCGGCCGTCGCCGGAGTCGATGGAAATCCTCGTCCTCGGCATCGAGCGCATCGCGCTGCTTAAGCTCGACGATTCGGAGCCGTTCCTCCGCGCCCGCATCAGTCCCCTGCCTCTGCCCGAGGACAACGCCACCGAGGTCGAGGCGTTGCACGGAGCGTTGGTCGAACTGGCCGGGCGCGCCGTCGCGCTGGCGCAGCCCAACTCCAGCCACGAGTTGTTGCGAACGTTCGAAACCAACGAAGATCCTCTGCGCTTGGCCTTCTTGCTCGCTTCCATGTTTTCGCTCGACGTCAATAAGGCGCAGGCGCTGCTGGAGGCGCCGACGCGCGTGGAGGCGTTGCGTCTCACCCACAGTTTCCTCTCGCACGAAGTGCAAGTGCTGGAATTGCGCAACAAGATCGCCACCGAAGCCCGCTCGGAAATGGGCAAAGAGCAGCGCGAATATTTATTGCGCCAGCAGATGCGCGCCATCCAGCAGGAACTTGGCGAAAACGCCTCCGATCAGGCCGAAGCTACGCAGATCCGCGAACGGCTCGAAAAGGCGGACCTGCCGGCGGGTGTGCGCAAGGAGGCCGAGCGCGAGCTGTCGCGTCTTGAGAAGATCCAACCTTCCTCGCCCGAATATGGCGTAATCCGGACGTATCTCGAATACGTGCTGGAACTGCCCTGGCGCGTTTCGACCGAAGACAAGCTAGACATCGCCTTCGCCCGCAAGGTGCTGGACGAAGACCATTTCGGCTTGAAGGAAGTGAAGGAGCGCATTCTGGAACAGCTCGGCGTGCTGCGCTTGAATCCCGACGCCAAAGCGCCGATCCTGTGCCTGGTCGGGCCTCCGGGCGTCGGCAAAACTTCGCTGGGACAATCGATCGCCCGCGCTCTGAACCGCAAGTTCGAGCGCATGAGCCTGGGCGGCTTGCACGACGAAGCGGAGATGCGCGGCCATCGGCGCACCTACATCGGCGCCATGCCCGGCCGGCTGATCCAAGCCATCCGCCGCGCCGGCGCGAATAACCCGGTGCTGATGCTCGACGAAGTGGACAAGCTCGGCCGCGACTTCCGGGGCGATCCGGCGGCCGCGCTGCTCGAAGTGCTCGATCCCGAGCAGAACAAGACCTTCCGCGATAATTACCTCGACCTGGAGTTCGACCTGTCGAAGGTTCTGTTCGTCACCACCGCCAACGCGCTCGACACGATTCCGCAACCGCTGCTCGACCGGATGGAAATCCTGCGCCTCTCCGGTTACAGCGAAGAGGAGAAAATGCTCATCGCGCGCCGGTACCTCATTCCGCGCCAGCTTAAACACGCGGGCTTGACCGCCGAGCAGGTGATTCTGCCCGATGAAACGCTGCGCAAGATCATCTCCGGCTATACCCGCGAAGCCGGCCTACGCCGCCTGGAACGCGCCATCGGAAGCGTGGTTCGCAAGGTGGCGCTGCGCTTCGCCGAAGGCAACAGCGAAGCGATCACGATCGATGCCTCCGTGCTCTCCGACATGCTCGGGCCGGATCATTTTTCTCCGGAGCAAATGCGCCGCTCCCTTCCGGCGGGCGTCGCCACGGGACTCGCCTGGACCGAAAGCGGCGGCGACGTTCTCTACATCGAAAGCACATTGCTTCCCAACGGCAAGGGTCTTACGCTCACCGGCCAACTGGGAGAAGTGATGCAGGAATCGGTCAAGGCGGCGCAGAGCTATCTTTGGTCCCATGCCGCGGAGCTTTCGATCGATCCGGCGGCGTTCCGCAACAGCGGCGTTCACGTCCACGTTCCGGCGGGCGCGATTCCGAAGGACGGCCCCTCCGCCGGCGTCACCATGGCCACCGCTCTTGCATCGCTCTATACCGGCCTGCCCGCGCGCAATGATACGGCGATGACAGGCGAGTTGACTCTCACTGGGTTGGTTCTCCCCATCGGAGGCATCAAAGAGAAAGTTCTCGCCGCCCGCCGCGCCGGCATCCGACGCGTGGTGCTGCCCAAGGCGAATCAGAAGGATCTTCGCGATCTGCCCGACGAGGTCAGGGCCGAAATGGAGTTCATTTTCGCCGAACGAATCGGCGAAGTGCTGGACGCGCTGATCCCGGATCTTGGACAGCGGATCGCTTCGCGCCTTCCGATTCACCACGCCGCCTGACAAACCGCTGGAGGGAACGGGTAGACTATCGGATTCAGCGAAATGTCCGAACCCGCTTCCCTCCCTTCCCGTATCGGCCCATACGAGATCCTCGCTCCGCTGGGCGCCGGAGGCATGGGCCATGTCTTTCGCGCGCGCGATTCGCGCCTCGGTCGGATGGTGGCATTAAAGCTGCTGCCGGCCGACGTCGCCCGCGATCCCAACCGCCGCTACCGCTTCGAGAGCGAGGCCCGCGCCGCCGGCTCGCTCAACCATAAGAACATCGTCCACCTTTTCGACTTCGGCAATGAAGACGGCATCTTATATCTGGTCTCCGAACTGGTCGCGGGAGAGACGGTCGGCGTGATCCTCGAGCAAGGCGCTCTGGAGTTGAGCCGGATCGTCGATCTGGCGCGCCAAATCGCCGCGGCCCTCGCCGCCGCCCATGCCGCGGGCATCGTACACCGGGACCTGAAACCGGATAACGTCATGGTCACCGCCGACGGCCGGGTAAAAGTGCTCGACTTCGGTCTGGCGAAACAGTTAAACGGGGAGGCGCCGGGGACTCCCGACGCCACGCTCACCGTCGCCCGCACGCAACCGGGCGAGGTAATGGGCACGGTCGGCTACATGTCGCCCGAACAAGTGTTGGGCAAAACGGCCGATCACCGTTCGGATATTTTCAGCTTCGGGGTAGTGCTCTATGAAATGGCCACAGGGAAGCAGGCATTCCACCGCGGATCGTTCATCTCCACGATGGACGCGGTGTTGAATTTCACGCCCCCAGCCCTTCCGCCGAGTCTGCCTCCGGCGCTGAATTTGATCGTTCGCCGGTGCATCGAGAAAGACCCGGCGTCGCGGTTTCCCTCGGCAAAGGAAGTGGGCTTCGCTCTGGAACTGCTGGCCAGTATGAGCGGCGCGTGACGGCCGCTATTTTTCGGTGAGAGCGGCGACGCCGGGCAGTTCCACGCCGCCGAGAAATTCGAGCGACGCTCCGCCGCCGGTGGAAATGTGGCTGATTTTGCCGGAGACGCCGGCCGATTTGATCGCCTTCTCCGAATCCCCGCCGCCTACCACCGAAACCGCGCCGGAGGCCGCGACGGCCTTTGCCAGCGCCACCGTTCCCGCGTCGAAGGGGGGCATCTCGAAGACACCCATCGGGCCGTTCCAGATGATGGTTTTCGCCTTGGCGATCTCGGCTTCATACGCCGCCACCGTCTTCGGACCGATGTCGAGCGCCATCATCCCGTCTGGGATATCGGCCACCGTTTGGTGCGCCGCGTCGGCTTTGAACTCGGCGGCAACCACGTGATCCACCGGCAGCATCAGCTTCCCGCCGCCGCGCTCCAGAAGCTGTTTGGCGAGATCGACCTTGTCCTCTTCGACCAACGATTTTCCGGTGGCGAGACCCTGCGCGCGGAAAAATGTATAGGCCATCGCGCCGCCGATCAGCAGCTTGTCTACCACCTTCATCAGGTTCTCGATCACCTCGATCTTGTCCGACACCTTCGCGCCGCCAAGGATCGCCACGCACGGTCGTTCCGGATTTTTTGTGACCTTGGTTAAGTATTCGAGTTCCTTGTCCATCAACAAGCCCGCCGCGGCTTGCGGCACGAATTGAATCATCCCCACGGTCGAGGCGTGGGCGCGATGGGCGGAGCCGAAGGCGTCGTTCACATAGACGTCGCACAGCGCCGCCAGTCGCTTGGCGAAGGCAGGGTCGTTCTTTTCTTCCTCCGGGTGGAAGCGTAGGTTTTCAAGCAGCAGCACTTCGCCGGGTTTCGGCTTCATCGCCTCCACCTCGGCTCCAATGCAATCCGGCGCCATGGCGACAGGCTTGCCGAGCAGTTCCTGGAGCTTCGTCGCCACCGGTTTCAGGCTCATCTCGGCGTTGGGCTTGCCCTTCGGGCGTCCCAAATGGCTGGCGAGGATCAAGCCCGCGCCGTGATCGAGCGCGTATTGGATCGACGGCAGCGAAGCGCGGATGCGCTTGTCGCTGGTGATCTCCTGCCCGCCGTTGGCGAGCGGGACGTTGAAATCGACGCGCATGAATACGGTTTTGTTCTTGAGGTCGAGGTCGCGGATAGACAATTTAGACATAAGTAAAATTTGATCGTAGCGGAGTTTACGGCTTCTCGTCCGGCAGGTCCGCCAGGGAGACCGACAAGCCGGCGAGGCGATAGGCTTCGAGCAGCGCGCCGGCAGCGGGGCCGTGGACAGGCGGACGGCAAGGCACGGCCGCTCGGAAGCTTTCCAATAACCGCCGGCTGCGGAAGACTCCGCCGATGTAACTGACGATCGCCGGCTCGGCATCCGTGAACAATTGGCGGCGCACGGCCAGGGCGAACTGAGCCAGACTGTGCGCCGCATCGTCCATGATCCGCCCCGCGATTGGATCGCCCGCCCCTGCCGCTTCATCCACGATGCGCGCGAGCGACGCCATTCTCGGACGCGGCCAATCGGGCGTATACAACGAGTGCAGCAGCGCGTTGGCGCTGGAAGCTCCAGTGGCGCCGAGCAGCTTGCCACGAAGCGCCGTCGCCTCGCCCCATCCTTCTTCCATCCGCAAGATCGCGCGCATCGCCTGACGGGCGATGTCGATACCGCCGCCCTCGTCGCCGAAGATATAGCCCCATCCGCCCACGCGCGCCGTCTTCCCCGCCCCGTTCCGGCCGACGGCCAGCGATCCGGTTCCAGCGATGACGACGACGCCGGGCGCGCCCGCCGTCGCTCCGGCCGGGGCGCTCCACCCATCGGTGGGGGGGGGGGTTTTTTTGGGGGGGGGGGGCGGGGGGGGGGGGG
>VFSW01015396.1_pt1 | contig 10514 bp, 8 predicted proteins | sample 5358111 | NCBI WGS metagenome assembly VFSW01 (sample SAMN11554181, study PRJNA540505) | mine drainage metagenome | isolation source: sediment from site ElyBrook_90M | place: USA: Ely Copper Mine, Vershire, VT | collected 2017
CGCCCCCCCGCCTCCTCTCTCTGGTTGCTTTTTTGCTCTCCTCCGCGCGGGCGGGGGCGGGGCCGGGGCCCGCGCCCCGGCCCCCCCCCCCCCCCGGCCGGTGGCGATGCCGGCGAGGGTATCGACTTCCTGCACCCTGCCATCCGTCACCACGAAGCGCGCGCCATGGGTGAACAGGCGCACGCGTTCCTGCTGGCGGCGCTGATTCTCCAGCGCCGCGGCCACCAGGCCGGGCCACAGCGACACGCGCATCACCGAGAGGTCCGAGGCGATGGCATTGGCCAGCGCCAGGGTCTCGACCTGTGGAAACAGCAGTCCCTGCAGCACCGGATCCACGAACGCAAAGGTGATCGTCTCGTGATAGCCGCGCGCCACGAGCACCTCCAGGAACGCGCGCTCCGGCGGCACGTCCTCGGGCAGCGGCAGGAACACCTGCTGCCGCCCGGCTGCCCGCTCAGGAATCGCATCGAAGCCCATGATGCGCGCGACCTCTTCGACCAGATCCTCTTCGATGGCGATGTCGAAGCGGTGCGGCGGCGGCGTCACATTCCATCCCTCGGCCGCCGGCGCCACGCGCATCTGCAGATTCCGGAGGATCGAACTGACCTGGCTGTCCGGCACCGCGATCCCCAGCAGTCGCGCCAGACGCGCCCGCCGCAGCGGGACCGCGGCACGCACCGGCAGTCCCGCGGGCTCCTCGGTGAGCACCAGCGGACCCGGCTGGCCGCCGGTGATGGCGAGCAGCAGTGCCGTGGCCCGCTCCATGGCGCGCGCCTGTCCTGAAGGGTCCACCCCGCGCTCGAACCGCTGGCTGGCGTCGGTGTGCAGTCCCAGCCGTCGCGCCCGCCCGCGGATGCTCTCCGGAGCAAACCAGGCCGCTTCCAGAAACACGTCCTGCGTGGCCGCGCTGACCGCCGTGCGCGCCCCGCCCATGATGCCGGCGACACCCGCCGCGCCCGCCTCATCCGCGATCACGAGCATGTCGGGGTCGAGGCTGACCTCGCGGCCGTCGAGCAGCGTCAGCGACTCGGCGGGCCGCGCCATGCGCGCAACGATGCCGCCGGCGACCCGCGCCAGGTCATAGGCATGCATCGGCTGACCCAGCTCCAGCAGCACGTAATTGGTGACATCGACCGCCGGGCTGATGGCGCGGACCCCTGCACGCCGCAGGCGCTCACGCAGCCACACGGGCGTCGGCCGGGTATTGTCGATGCCGCGGATCACGCGCCCGGCGAGCCTCGGACAGGCGGCCGCCGACTCCAGGCGCACCGGCTGCCGGTCGGCCAGCACGCCAGCCGTTGCCGCCTGCGCGGGTGCCGGTAGCGTCGCGCCGTTCAGCGCGGCCAGTTCGCGCGCCACGCCGATGATGGACATGGCATCGCCGCGATTCGGCGTCACGTTCAGTTCGATGGTGGCGTCGTCGAGCCTGAGATAATCGCGCAGCCCGGCACCAAGCGGCGCGTCATCCGGCAACTCGAGGATGCCCGGGTTGGTGTCACCCAGCCCCAGTTCCTTCGATGAGCACAGCATGCCGCGTGATTCCACGCCGCGCAGCTTTGCGGCCCGGATCGCCAGGCCCCCCGGCAGTTCGGCACCGACCATGGCGAGCGCGGTGCGCAGCCCAGCGCGGGCATTGCCTGCGCCACAAACGATCTCCAGGGCCGGCCCCGATCCGGTCGTCACCTGGCACACGCGCAGCCTGTCGGCCTGCGGATGCTGCTCGGCTGCCACGATCTGTGCGACCACGACGTTCGTGAACGGCGGCGCCGCCGGCTCGATGCCTTCCAGCTCGAAGCCCGCCATCGTCAGGCGTGAACCCAGTTCGGCGGCCGGCCACGGCACGTGCACCCATTCTTCGAGCCAGGAGATCGGGACTTTCATCGCAGTGCCATCAGAACGCCGGGAACTGCTCGAGGAAGCGCAGATCGTTTTCGAAGAACAGGCGCATGTCATGCACGCCGTAGCGCAGCATCGCCAGCCGATCGATACCGGCGCCGAACGCATAGCCGCTGTAGCGCTCGGGATCGACGCCGCTCGCCTTCAGCACGTTCGGATGCACCATGCCGCAGCCGAGGACCTCGAGCCAGCCGGTGTGCTTGCAGATGCGGCAGCCGGCGCCGTCACAGAAGACGCAGGACATGTCCACTTCGGCCGATGGCTCCGTGAACGGAAAGTACGAGGGGCGCAGGCGCATGCCGAGGTCCCGCTCGAAGAAGGCCTCGACGAATCCGTGCAGGATGGCCGTCAGGTGCGCGACGCTTATGTCCCCGCCCACTACCAGCCCCCCGAGCTGGTGGAACATCGGCGAGGGGGTCACGCCCGCAGCGCTGCGGTAGACGCGACCCGGCGCAATGACGGCCAGCGGCGCGCCGCGCGCCAGCAGCGCGCGGATCTGCACCGGTGAAGTGTGGGTGCGCAGCAACCGGCCGTCGGCGAAATAGAATGTGTCATGCATCGCGCGGGCCGGATGGCCGGCCGGCAGGTTCAAGGCCTCGAAGTTGTGGAAGTCATCCTCGATCTCGGGGCCTTCCGCCACATCAAAACCGGCACTGCGGAAAATGCCTTCGATGCGCAGGCGCGCACGCGTCACCGGGTGCAGCGACCCGCGCTGCTCGCCGCGTCCCGGCAGGGTGACATCGATGCGGCCCGACGCCAGCCGGGCCTCATCCTCCAGCTGCTCGAGCCCGGCGCGCCGGGCCTCGATGGCCTCCAGCACCCGCGCCTTCGCCTCGTTGATGCGCGCGCCCGCGGCCGGACGCTCAGCGGCGGGCAGTGAGCCCAGGGCCTTCAGCTGTTCGGTGAGTCCGCCCTTCTTGCCCAGCCACCGGACCCGGCAATCCTCGAGGGCCGCGAGCCCGCCGCACGCAGCGACCTCGTGCAGCGCCTGCTCAACGACGGAGCCCAGATCGCTCACGTCCCGTGCGCCATTGTCAGCACAACCCTGGTTCCCCTTGCGAAGGGGATCAGGCCGCGATGCCGAGTGCCGTCTTGGCCTGCTGGGCGATCGCGCCGAAAGCGTCCGAATCGTGCACGGCGAGATCCGCCAGCATCTTGCGGTCGATTTCGACGCCGGCCCGGTTCAGGCCGTCGATCATGCGGCTGTAGTTCAGCCCGTAGAGGCGGGCCGCGGCATTGATGCGCGCGATCCACAGCGCGCGGAACTCGCGCTTCTTGGCGCGCCGGTCCCGATAGGCATACTGACCGGCCTTGATGACCGCCTGCTTGGCGGCGCGGTAGATCTTGCGACGGGCGTTGTAGTAACCCTTCGCCTTGCCCAGAACTTTATTGTGGCGGGCTCGCGCCGTCACACCACGCTTGACTCGTGCCATGGAATATCTCCGTAAGCGAAGGGACTAGTGATTCGGGAGCAGCGCCGGCAGACGGCCGACATCGCTCTCGTGCACCAGGCTGCTGCCACCTGAACGCAGGTGACGCTTGCGCTTGCGGTCCTTATGACCGAGGTTATGGCGGCGGCCGGCGGAATACGCCTTGTAGCCTTTCGCAGTCTTGCGAATACGCTTGGCCGCTGCCCGGTTGGTCTTCAACTTGGGCATGTTCGAACTCCTGTTTGTATAGCCCCGTTCGCAAGGCGCCCTGCGGCACCCACTGGCGGGCGAACGACACGCGCACCCGACCCTCGCGGGTCAGACGCCTGTGGCGTTACTTCTTTTTCGGTGCAAAGACCATGATCATCTGCTTGCCCTCCATCATCGGGTTCTGCTCGATCACGCTCAGCTGAGCCAGATCGGCGGACACCCGCGCCAGGAGCTTGCGCCCGATATCCTGGTGCACCATTTCGCGGCCACGGAACCGCAGGGTTACCTTGGCCTTGTCGCCTTCAGTCAGGAAGCGGGTGAGATTACGCAGTTTGACCTGGTAATCGGCCTCTTCCGTGCCAGGCCGGAACTTTACTTCCTTGACCTGGATCTGCTTCTGCTTGCGCTTCGCCGCATGGGTCTTCTTGTTCTGTTCGAACAGGAACTTCCCATAGTCCATGATGCGCACGACCGGCGGCTCTGCCGTCGGGGAGACCTCGACCAGGTCCAGTTCCGCGGACGTGGCCATGGCCAGCGCCTCGAATCGGGTCATCACACCGGCCTGGGAACCGTCCGCTGCGATCACCCGCAGCTGGGGCGACGTGATCTCGTCGTTGCGCCGGACGCGCTTGGATGCAATAGCGATGCGTCAATCCTCCAAAGTTCTGCGCCCGCGGCTGCTGAGCTCGACCTGCAGACGTTCCAGGAACGTCACCACAGACATCACGCCCAGATCCTTGCCGCCGCGTGTACGCACTGCAAGCTGGTTTGCGGCGACTTCTTTATCGCCAACAACAATCAAATATGGGACACGCTGAAGCGTGTGCTCGCGGATCTTAAGGCCGATCTTCTCGTTCCGCAAGTCGGTAATGGCTCGAACTCCATGTTTTCTAAGAGTTTCCGTAACCTGCGTGACATAACTCGCCTGCCGCTCGGTGATATTCAGGACCACCACCTGCTCCGGGGCCAGCCAGGTCGGGAGCCTTCCGGCATGGTGTTCGAGCAGGATACCGATGAACCGCTCCATCGATCCGACGATCGCCCGGTGCAGCATGGCCGGCACGTGACGCGCGGAATCCGCCCCCACGTACTCGGCCCCGAGCCGGCCCGGCATCATGCAGTCGATCTGGATGGTGCCCAGCTGCCAGGTGCGGCCGATCGCATCCTTGAGGTGGTATTCGACCTTCGGCGCGTAGAAGGCGCCCTCGCCCGGCAGTTCCTCCCAGTCGACCCCGGCGGCCGCCAGCGCCTTGCGCAGCATGCCCTCGGTGCGGTCCCAGAATTCGTCGGAGCCAATCCGCTTGTCGGGCCGCAGGGCGATCTTGATCTGCAGGTCCCTGAACCCGAAATCCTCGTAGACCGCGAGTGCCTGGCGGTGAAACGCGGTGACTTCGCCCTCGATCTGCTCCTCGGTGCAGAAGACGTGGCCGTCATCCTGCGTGAAGCCGCGCACCCGCAGGATGCCGTGCAGGCCGCCGGAGGGTTCGTTGCGGTGACAGGCCCCGAACTCGCCGTAGCGCAGCGGCAGGTCGCGGTAGCTGTGCAGGCCGTGATTGAAAATCTGCACGTGGCCCGGGCAGTTCATCGGCTTCAGCGCATAGGTGCGCTTCTCCGATTCGGTGAAGAACATGTTGTCCTGGTAGTTGTCCCAGTGCCCGGACTTTTTCCACAGCGACACGTCCAGCACCTGCGGACCGCGCACTTCCTGGTAGCCGGACTCGCGGTAGATACCGCGCAGGTACTGCTCGATGACCTGCCAGATGGCCCAGCCCTTGGGATGCCAGAATACGAGGCCCGGCCCCTCCTCCTGGATGTGGAACAGGTCGAGCTCGCGGCCGATGCGCCGATGATCCCGCTTTTCCGCCTCCTCCAGGCGCCTCAGGTACTCATCCAGCTGCTTGCGGTCAGCCCACGCGGTACCGTAGATGCGCTGCAGCATCTCGTTGCGCGAGTCGCCGCGCCAGTAGGCACCGGCCACCTTCGTCAGCTTGAACGCCGTGAGCCGGCCCGTGGAGGGCACATGGGGCCCGCGGCACAGGTCCACCCAGTCGCCCTGGCCATACAGGGAGATCGTCTCGCCTGCCGGGATGCTGGCGATGATTTCCGCCTTGTAGAACTCGCCGATGCCCCGGAAGTACTCGACCGCGGCATCGCGGTCCATGACCCGGCGCGTCACCCGCTCGTCCGCCAGCGACAGCTGCGTCATCCGCGCTTCGATCGCGGCAAGGTCCTCGGTGGTGAACGGCCGCTTGTAGGCGAAGTCGTAGTAGAACCCGTCCTCGATGACCGGTCCGATGGTGACCTGGGCCTCCGGGAACAGCTGCTTCACCGCCTGGGCCAGCAGGTGGGCGGTGGAGTGGCGGATGATCTCGAGGCCCGCCGGATCCCTGGCCGTGATGATCGACAGCCGCACGTCGCGATCGATCGTGCAGGAGGTGTCCACGAGCTTGTCGTCCACGCGCCCGGCCAGGGCGGCCTTGCGCAGTCCTGCGCCGATACTCGCGGCCACTTCGTCCACCGTCACCGGGTGATCGAACTGGCGCTGACTGCCGTCCGGCAATGTCACGACGGGCATGAATGTCCCACTGTCTTCAAGAAAAAAGGCGCCCGATCTCATGGGCGCCTTCGGATTCAATTCTGGTAGGCGCGAGTGGGATCGAACCACCGACCACCACCATGTCAAGGTGATGCTCTACCACTGAGCTACGCGCCTGCAACCCCGGGTGCAACCGGGGACCGGCACGATACCGAAGCCCGCCGGGGGAGGCAAGCGAACTGCCGCACTTCCAATTACTTACGGATCCCCGGGGTGCCGCAGGCGGCGGGGTCTACCCCGCCAGTCCCAGTTCGATCTGCTTGAGCTTTTCGATCTCGTCGCGCAGGGCGGCCGCCTCCTCGAACTCCAGATCGCGGGCCTTGGCGAACATCCTGGTCTCCAGGGCCTTGATCCGCCTCACGATGGCCGCCGGCTCCAGACTGATCGGCGGCGCGCCGGATTTGGCCGCAATCGGCCGTTCCTTGCCGCGGCGTTTGCCGGTCGGCTGGGGTGCCGCGGAGCGGGCACCCTCCATGATGTCGGCGACGGCCTTCGTGATACCGATCGGCGTGATGCCGTGCGCGGCGTTGAATTCGAGCTGCTTGTTGCGACGCCGCTCCGTTTCATCCAGTGCCCGCTGCATCGACCCGGTCACCCGGTCCCCATAGAGGATGGCCCGCCCGTGCAGATTGCGGGCCGCCCGACCGATGGTCTGGATGAGGGCATTATCCGAGCGCAGAAAGCCTTCCTTGTCGGCATCGAGGATGGCGACGAGGGCGACCTCGGGCATGTCCAGGCCTTCACGCAGCAGGTTGATGCCCACCAGCACATCGAAGCGGCCAAGCCTCAGGTCACGAATGATTTCGGTGCGCTCGACCGTCTCGACGTCGGAGTGCAGGTAGCGCACGCGGACCCCATGGTCGTGCAGATAGTCCGTGAGGTCCTCCGCCATGCGCTTGGTGAGTACCGTGATCAGCACCCGCTCATTGCGCGCGACGCACAGGTTGATCTCGGAGAGCACGTCGTCCACCTGGGTCCGCACCGGCCGCACCTCGACCTGGGGATCGACCAGGCCGGTGGGCCGGACCACCTGCTCCACCACCTGCGCGGAGTGCGCCCGCTCGTAGCCACCGGGCGTCGCCGAGACGAAGATCATCTGCGGCGCAAGCCGCTCCCACTCCTCGAACTTCAGCGGCCGGTTGTCCAGCGCCGAGGGCAGCCGGAATCCGTATTCCACCAGCGTTTCCTTGCGGGACCGGTCGCCCTTGTACATGGCGCCGAGCTGCGGAATGGTCTGATGACTTTCATCGACGATCAGCAGCGCATCGCCCGGCAGGTAGTCGAACAGGCACGGCGGCGGTTCGCCGGGCGCACGACCGGAGAGATAGCGCGAGTAGTTCTCGATGCCGGCGCAGTAGCCGACCTCCTGCATCATCTCCATGTCGAACATCGTGCGCTGCTCCAGCCGCTGTGCCTCCAGGAGCTTGCTGGCGTCGCGCAGCTGGCCCAGGCGCACGCGCAGGTCCTCGCGGATCTGGTCGACGGCGCCGATCAGGCGGTCGCGCGGCGTCACATAATGTGTTCCGGGATAGACCGTGAAGCGCGGTACCTTGCGCACCACCTGGCCGGTCAGTGGATCGAAAACGGCGATGGAGTCGATGGTGTCGTCGAACAGTTCGACCCGCACGGCCTCGCGGCTGGACTCTGCCGGAAAGATATCCACGACATCGCCGCGGACCCGGTAGGTGCCCTGGGTCAGGTCCAGCTCATTGCGCGTGTACTGCATGTCCGCCAGCCGTCGCAGCAGGCGGCGCTGGTCCATGCGGTCACCGCGCATGATGTGCAGCACCATCGACAGGTAGGCCGCGGGGTCGCCCAGGCCGTAGATCGCGGATACCGTCGCGACGATGATGGAGTCGGAGCGCTCCAGCAGCGCCTTGGTCGCCGACAGCCGCATCTGCTCGATGTGCTCGTTGACCGAGGAGTCCTTCTCTATATAGGTGTCGGTCGAAGGTACATAGGCCTCCGGCTGGTAATAGTCGTAATAGGAAACGAAGTACTCGACCGCATTATTCGGGAAGTATTCGCGAAACTCCCCGTAGAGCTGGGCGGCGAGGGTCTTGTTGTGCGCCAGCACCAGGGTCGGACGCTGGACCCGGTCGATGACCGACGCAACCGTCATCGTCTTGCCCGAGCCGGTCACTCCCAACAGCGTCTGGTGCGCGAGACCACTGGAGAGTCCCTCGCACAGTTTATCGATGGCCTGCGGCTGGTCGCCCGCCGGGGAGTAATCGGATTGCAGTTTGAACGGCAGGCGTTCCATCGGAAATTTCCCGGGTGCGTCGCGTTGCGGCAGCGGAATTGGTGACGACGCACGCAATCCCGTAATATACGTATGCCCGCTTTCCTCCGCGACGCCTTCAGGAATAAATGAACCTACCAGTTTCACGACGCGTCCAGCGCGTCAAGCCCTCACCGACGCTGGCAGTCACCGCACGCGCCGCCCGCCTCAAGGCCGAAGGACACGACGTGATCGGCCTCGGCGCCGGCGAGCCGGACTTCGACACGCCCGCGCACATTGCGCAGGCCGGCATCGAGGCCATCAACGGGGGCTTCACGCGCTATACCAATGTCGACGGAACCAACGAGCTCAAGGACGCCATCATCGCCAAGTTCAGGCGGGATAACGGCATCGAATACGAGCGCCCGCAGATCCTGGTCTCCAGCGGCGCCAAGCAGACGCTTTACAACCTGTGCATGGCGGTGCTCGATCCGGGCGATGAGGCCATCATCCCGGCTCCGTACTGGGTATCGTATCCGGACATGGTGCTGTTGGCGGACGGGCTGCCCGTGATGCCGTTCGCCGGTCCCGCCCAAGGTTACAAGATTACTCCGCGGCAGCTGGCGACCTCGATCACACCGAAGACCCGCCTGGTGCTGCTGAACAGCCCCTGCAATCCGACCGGGGCGGCCTACACCCGCGCCGAGCTGCGCGCTCTGGGTGAGGTGCTGTTGGAGTACCCGCGCATCGTCATCGGCACCGATGACATGTACGAGAAGATTTTCTGGGATCCGGAGCCGTTCTGCAGCCTGCTGACGGCAGTGCCGGAACTGTACCACCGCACCATCACCATCAATGGCGTGTCCAAGGGCTATGCCATGACCGGCTGGCGTATCGGCTACTGCGGCGGGCCACGCGAAATCATCACCGCGATGTCCACCATCCAGGGTCAGTCGACCTCCAACGCGTCCAGCATTTCGCAGAAGGCCGCCACGGCCGCGCTCAACGGTGACCAGGCCTGCGTGGCGAGGATGAACGACGCCTTCAAGGCGCGGCATGATTTCATCGTCCAGGGACTGAACGAGCTGCCGGGCGTGTCCTGCGTTCCCGGGGCCGGCACGTTCTACGCCTTTGCGGACGTCAGCAAGGCCATGGCACGACTCGGATGCCGCGACGACAGCGAATTCGCCGAACTGCTGCTCACGCAGGGCGGGGTCGCCGTCGTTCCGGGCAGCGGCTTCGGTGCCCCGGGCCATATGCGGCTGTCCTTCGCGTGCAGCATGAAGACTCTGGAGCAGGCCCTCGACCGGATGCGCCGCGTGATCACCGGTGGCGTGCCGGCCGGCCAGGCACCGCTGGCGGCAACCGGCTGAGGGCGCGGGTTGCTTGACGGCGATGCGCCGTATCCGCAAAATCCGCCGCCTCGATTTCACCTAAGTGTTCCTCGGTAGCTCAGCGGTAGAGCGTCGGACTGTTAATCCGTTGGTCGTTGGTTCGATTCCAACCCGAGGAGCCAATAAATCAACGAGTTAGGCCGCCCGGAGTCGCATTCAGCGACACCGCGGACGGTCCGGTATCGGGTCACCGCCCGCCGGATCAGGCTCCTGATGCGGGCATGTGTTCGTGCACATAGCCGACGATGTCATTGAGGCTGCGCAGCTTCTCGTAGGCCGACTCGGGGATGTCCACGTGCAGGCTCGCATGCAATGACACCAGAAAGTTGAGGAAATCCATGGAGTCGAGATCCACCTGATCACGCAGCGGGGCCCCGCCGTCAAGCGCCGCAGGGTCGACTTCCGGGGCCACCCGCTGCAGCAGGGTCAGGATCGCGCTGCGCAGTTCATCATCGTCCATGCTGATTCCTCAGAGGCTCTCCGGATGCTGCAGTCGCCCGGCGATCTCGGCGAGGAAGCGCGCGCCGGCGTGACCGTCACTGACCCGGTGGTCGGCGGCGAGTGTCAGCGTTACGACGGCCGTCGGTACCACCTGACCGCCGACGACCCACGGGCGTTCGGCTACCTTCCCAAAACCGACGATCGCCACCTGCGGCGCGTAGATGATGCCGTGCACGGCATCGACGCTCTTGTCTCCAAGATTCGTGAGCGTAATGGTCGGCTCGGCCAGTTCCTCGCGTCGCAGCCGACCCGCACGCGCGCGTGCG
>VFSW01015397.1_pt1 | contig 10513 bp, 7 predicted proteins | sample 5358111 | NCBI WGS metagenome assembly VFSW01 (sample SAMN11554181, study PRJNA540505) | mine drainage metagenome | isolation source: sediment from site ElyBrook_90M | place: USA: Ely Copper Mine, Vershire, VT | collected 2017
CGCAAAATGCGCTTCCCTTTGGATGTCGGTTTCATCGACAAGCTGAGTGGATCTCGGGTGCAAGGAACCGTTGAAAACACTGTCGAGGGCCATTTGCTTTTGTGGGCGAGATGGCGGTATCGGCCTCAAGATGCCGACAGGATTTGGGATTGGTGGGCGTTTGTAGAGGAATGCGAGGCATCAGGCGGACATCTTGAGTGTTACGCTGCTCTGGCGGACGGAAATCTTGAAGGCTTAATGGTATTGGATCTCAATCCAAAAGGCACGGGAGCAGGAGATGGCATTGTGTTAGACTACTTGGCTACCAATCCAGCCAACCGAGCAAACGGCCTCGGGTTGAGGCATGTCGGCACCGCATTGGTGGCCGTAGCCATCTTACGCAGTTTCGAGCGTGGATTTCGCGGTCGAATGAGCTTGGAATCGCTCGCGGGCGCCGCTCGGTTTTATGAGAATTTGGGAATGTCTAGGCAGCCAGATCGATCAACAGACGGGAATTTGATTTACACATTGGTACCGGACGCTGCCCAACGATTGCTTGATGAAATTCGAAGCCAAGGCATATTGAGAGTATGAAGCAGCGAATCGACCTCGAAAAAGCGAGCGAAGGTGAAGCTTTCGGTGCGCTGGCGGTGGGATCAAAGCGCAAACACCGTGCTAATATAATATCTGCCGGCCAAGAGTTTACGCCGGCTCAGAACCGCGCACTTTCCAAGGTGGTGCGCTCGCTTGTGAAGGTGGCCAAAGAATCGGGCGCGGAACACAAGCGCGTCACCGTCGGCAAAATATCCTTCGACTTAAAGGAGAATGGGAGCGAGGAGATTTTGTCGATTCGCACGGTTCGTTAGCCTCTGTCGTGCAATGGCCCGCGAGGCAGAAGTCGCAACCCGTTCCTCTTACCGCATTCCCACCCATTTTCTCCTTGAATATCCCTTGACCGTCGGACAGCGTCGATTGGATGAATCAAACGCCGCCCCCTGCCGCGAATCATGAGGACGATTACGAATTGCCGATCGAGGGGTTCAAGGGAACTCCCGAGGAAATCGAGCGCCAATGGTTCGAGAAAGTTTACAAGCGGCGCGGCGCCAATACCCCCCAACTGACCGTCCGCGCGGTCGTGATGGGATTGATTCTGGGCGGCGCACTTTCCACCACCAACGTCTATGTCGGCCTGAAATCCGGCTGGCTCCTGGGCGTGGCGATTACGGCCTGCATCATGTCCTATGCGCTTTGGACGACCTTTTTCAAACTCGGCCTGGTCGGTTCGCAAATGTCGATCCTTGAGAATAATTGCATGCAATCGACCGCAAGCTCGGCGGGCTATTCGACGGGCGGAACGCTCGTTTCCGCTTTCTCGGCCTACATCATGATTAATCACAACGAGATCGTTCCGCTGCCTTTGATGCTGGGGTGGGTTTTTCTGCTGGCGGTGCTCGGCGTGACGATGGCGATTCCGATGAAACGGCAGATGATCAACGTCGAGCAGTTGCGCTTTCCCAGCGGCATCGCGGCGGCGGAAACGTTGCGCGCGCTGCACAGTCACGGCGAAAAGGGCAGGCGGGCGGCGAAAGCCCTTGGCATCGCGGGCGTCCTCGCTGCCATCAGCGATTTTTGGAGCGAAGGCGTGCATTTGATTAGCGCAAAACTGGAGCCTTTTTCCCTTGATGCGATCGTCGGCAAGGCGAACGACCATTTGCTGGGCAAGGAATGGATCGGGCGGACGGTTCAGCTTCAATGGGATCCGGTTTTCATCGCCGCCGGGGCGATCAGCGGCATGCGCGTCGGTGTCAGCATGATCATCGGCGGGACGCTTTGCTGGGCCGTGTTCGTTCCGAGCCTCCAGAATCAAGGCATTATTGCTGGCACCGGTTATCGCGTGTTGGTCGGGTGGACAATCTGGGGCGGCGTGGCCTGCATGTTGACTTCGAGCCTGGTGGCGTTTTTGGCCCAATGGCGGTCGATTGTCCGCGCGCTGCAAGGGCTTGGTTCGATGTTTAATCGAAACGCGCCCAAGGACGAAATGGATGCCATCGAACCGCCGATGTCGTGGTTTTTTGCGGGACAAATTTTCGGCTGGGCGGGACTGTCGATCCTGGCGCATTACACGTTGAAAATGCCGCTCTGGCAAACGACGGTGGCTGTGATCCTGAGCTTTTTCCTGGCCCTGGTGGCATGCCGCGTGACCGGCGAAACCGACACCACACCCATGGGCGCGATGGGAAAAGTGACCCAATTGACCTTCGGCTGGCTAAGCCCCCGCAACATGAACGTCAATTTGATGGCCGCCAACATCACCGCTGCTTCGGCGGCATCCTCGGCGGATTTGCTGACCGATTTGAAGAGCGGCTACTTGCTGGGAGCCAATCCGCGCAAACAATTTCTGGCGCAATTCTTCGGCATCTTTATTGGCACCGTGACGACTGTGCTGGCCTATCGGGTCATCATCGGCCCCCACGCCGAAGCGCTGGGCGGGGCAAAATTTGGCGCGCCAGCCGCCCAGGCTTGGAAAGCCATCGCGGAGGCGTTGAGCAAGGGTTTCGAAACGATGGAGCCTATAAAGGTCAAATCGATGGTGATCGGCGGGATTGTGGGAATCATTCTGCCGGTGCTCGGATTCATCTTTCCGAAGCACGAGAAATACATCCCGTCGGCGGGCGCTCTTGGGCTGGCGTGGACATTCCAATGGTACTACAGCTTCCTCTTTTTTGTAGGCGCGGTGATTAGCTGGATTTACACCAAATCTGCGCCAAAGAGTTCAGAGGAATTCACCTTCCCGATTGCGTCCGGATTGATCGCGGGCGCGGCATTGATGGGAGTGGCGGTCGTCTTTGCCGATCGCATTCTTGGAAATTAACGAGGTCGAATACGAAATGAAGGGATCGGATGCGGCCTGTAAAGAAGACTTTTGCAGCGAGGAAAAAGCTCAATAAGAAAATTGTCAAAACCAAAGTGCAAATAGTGAGGTGACACCGGCCATGCCTCCCTCGTCAACCTTATTCTGTCATTTTTCTAGGACTGACCCTTTCAGGATATACGGGATCGTGGCCGTACAAGAGGAGTGAGAGTTAACGCTTCGAAGTTGGCTTGGATAACGAGTTCGGTGGTTTTTGGAAGCCGGGGCTGAAAATGTCCGAAATTTTTGGGGCAAGTATCCGATTTTCGATTGTACGTCAGAAGTCCCGCAACGAGGGCGGGTCTTCAAAAATTCAAATGTTTTTCAGTCCTAACCGCTAAAGAACGTGTCCGCACGCGGCGGCGATTGCATGACGGCAATAGGGCTGCAAAGTGTCGGCACGGTGTCTGCATCGGTTTGGCAGACGGTGTGCATATTGGCTGCAAGTTTGCTGGAAATGGTTTGCGGAGACGCTTTCGGCGCGGGCTGGCTGCCTGTCTGTCTGTTTTTGCTTTCTCCAGGCAGACAACCAGGCCGAAATCGTCCGCAGTAAATTCGTGAGCTCGTGAGTCTCCAAATCTGTGACAGTATTGACGCCGTCGATTACTTTGAAGCGATTGCGCAAAATGGTCTGGATGGAATGAACGGGATAGCCAGCGTCGTCCAGAGCGGCAAACGCTTCGCCAATGCGGTGAAGCAAACGACGGCGGCCACCCGCCTCGGCTGGATCGGCAATGGCCACATGATCGGCCAATTCCATGAGGCGCGATTTTAGTGTGTCGAAATCGTCTGTGTGGTTGACGTCCTTAAGACTGGAGAAGCCTAGCTGTGAAAGCACTTCATGGCGGCGTGTTTCCCGTTCAGCCGATGAAAGCTGATCCCATCCTTGGGCCTGGCGCGCATCCGGCCAAAGCGTGCTGAAGAAAAGGCGATGTTGCGCTGGCGTCATGCGCCAGCCGGGCTTTAGTGCTTTCATCGGGTTCATTAGGCCAGCACCAAAGCTGATTTTATTTTGACAGCAGCTTTCATTTGAATTCAGGAAAATCGGATTCAAACCCCGGTGGGGGGCCGTAGCGGCGGAGATGCTTTTTTACCCGCCTCTCCAGGTCGGCCATGTGGCGGGAGAAAGGCTTGGCTGGCCGCTCTGGATGGTAGGAGCGAAATGTCATGTCTTCTTTTTCCCACCAACCAATTTCGGAGGATTCCAAGATTTTCAGCTTTCGCAGTTGCTCCTTGATGAGCGGCAAAGCTTCACTGACTTCTTGAACCTCCACCAAGCCCGTAAAGCCGGTCCAATCGTAGAAAAATGTAACCAGTTCCGGGTATTCATCGAGGGGCGGCTTCCTGTTTGGGGAGGACTTTACAAAACGATCCACAGACGCCAAGATGGAGGCGCGCAAAGCAAGGGCGAAACAGGATAAGCCTTGCGTCGTCATCCAAACCAGAGGGGTATTGATTCATATACCGATTAACATGGGGTTCCTTTCAATGTTGAGTGGACGTAAGCAGGTTGCAATGTGGTATTCCCAAATAAATGGTTTCTGCGGCGGGGAGCTTAATGCAGATGGAAACCGCCTCTGGATCAGGTTTATATTTGTCAATTGTCATAAGAATTAGTGTTGTGTGTCGCGGCTGGCTTGAAGCTGCTGTTGGACGGTCTGAAGCTGCCTTTCTAATTCGAGCAGCTTTTTGTTTTGCTCAACGGTCAGTTCGGCGTGACTGGCGAAAATAGCCACAATGTGTTGTGTGGCGGCAGCGATGGCTCCCGGATCGGCTTGATGATAACGGTTGGCTTGCACCTGGCTGCCGACTTCCTTTTTGACCTTGTCCAACGCGGCGTAAACTGCGCCTCCTTGTTCGGGGAGGTTGAAAAACCGGGCGGTCTCTTCGTCTATCGGGCCGTGATGGCTGTAAAATCCCTTGGCTTGCGTGGTTCGCTGGCTCTCGGCGCGGGTGTCTTTGTAATCGGATTTTTTCTGCGCCAATGCAAGCGTCATTTCGGAAATGGCGTCGGTGAGTTCCTTGAATGATTTAGTGGCATTGGCAATTTCATCCTGCCACTTTTTCACGTTCGCATCGGCCTTTTTAACTTCATCATCCAGATCGCCCTGGTGATCCTCCATTTTCTCAACATGGCCTTTTTGCTGTTCGGCGGCATGGCGCATTCTTTTCGCATCCGTCTCATCCGTTTGTTCGTCTCCGCCACGCGCTGCGTTTAGGACGGCGTTTTGCAAACGAGCGGAGAGCGCGGCGGCCTTTTCAAACTCGCTTGCGTTTGGATCGGCAAGAGTTGCCTTGATGAGATTGACCTTTGTAACCCGCTCTTCAACCTCCTTGGCATCAGCATCCAACTTCGCGTAACGATCTTTCTCCTGATCGATGTTCTTTTTGTTGGTGGCGGCTGCGGTCATCGCCGTTTTTTTGGCGGCTTCTGCGGCGGCGAGTTTCGAGGGATCGTCTTCCATTTGCCCGCGTGCTTGCGCTTGCTCCGCTTTTTTGGCGTCAATGGCGAGCTGAGCCTTTTTTTCTTCCTGCTTTTCCTTGCGGTCGTCGTCAAATTGCTTACTGGCGTTGGTGGCGTGCTCCCCTTGTTCCGGAGTCAGCTTGCCGATTTTCACCAGGTAGGCGATGTAAGCTTCAAATCGGGCGGATTCAGTCGAGGCTAAGGTGTTTTCGTGCGCCTGTTCGGCGTCGTAGGAGGTGAGGCGCTGGGCTAACGCTTTGGCCAACTGGTTTTCGCCGTCGAACTGATGGGCAAGACGGACATCGAACGCGGCCATCTCGGCTTTTATTCCGCGAATCGTTTCCTCTGAGGCTTCGATGGCGGACTCTTTCAGCCGATGGTTCCATTCGATAATGTCCTGCTGCTGCTCGACCATTTTGTCCATCATTTCGCTGAGCATCTTCCATGCGATGAGTGCGGCAGCGGGAACCATGAATTCCGGGGATGCGGCCATGGCACCAAGCTGGCTGATGTTTGCCAATTGCGGCGCGATTTCCCCCGCCGCATCGCCGATTAAATGGATGGCATGGCGGGCGGTATGACCGTGGATTTCAAACGCCTCGCCCATCTTTTTTCCTGCGTCTTCGGCAGCTTTACCGGCTTTTTCATGGGCCTTGGCGGCAGCCGCCAGAGTGGCTTTGTTTTTCTCAAGGGCCGCATCGTAAAGGGCTGTATCCTGTCCAGCTTTCGCTGCAGTCTCGCGGGCGCGCTCTAGAATGGAAATGGTCTTTTCTAGCGCGGCTGTGTCCGCTTTAGTGTCAATTACAATTTGAAACTCTGCGCGATTTATTGCCATAATTAAACAGTGATTAAAGGTGAGGTCTCACGCGTGGGTGACGGGAGTGGATCGGGTTCAGTTTGGCGGCGCAATAGGTCGGACCCGGCCGGAGGCCGCAGGATAACGGCGCCGGACTCTTTCGGCTTCCGCGTGCTCTTTCTTCTCGCTTCGTCCGGACGCGGCGCTGCAGGCGCCACCGGCGGAGTGGATATCACCCTGGCAGCCTGAACGTCGTCCACTGTGATTTCCGCGCGGCCGGCGCGCTGCGCCAGCCAAGAGGCGTTTTCAGCGATGGCTTCGAAATAAATCAAATACTTGCCTGTCTTCTGAGCCTCAGCGGCGATGAATTCAACAATGTCCGAATCTATTCCAGGAAGGTAGGTTCTGCCGATGGCCACCATCTCTTCAAATGTGATTTTGTCGGGCAGTTCTGGATACCGAAAAAAGCAGCCGTTGAACTGATCGATATTCCAATCCGTGGCGGCGCGGAAGCGCACCTCGACATCGTTGTATTGGGGTGTCGTGATTAAGGCGACGGGGACATCACGCTTGAAAAGCTCGAGGCGAACCCAGTTGAGGCGGCCGGGACTGGCGTTGCGAGAGAATTTGGCGGGGAAAAGGCCGTGCGCTTCGTCAAGCACAATTAACACTTTGAATGTTTGACAGAGTGTCTCAATGGTTTCTTCCGCCTTTGGGCCGGTTTCACGGATGCCAAATGCCTTTCCGATTTCCTCAATTAAGTGGCGATCGCGATTGGACCATGGAACCTGGACATAGCGCGCGCGCCCTGGGAATGCGCGGCAAAAGGCCTTGGCCACAATCGTTTTCCCGAATCTGGTTTGACCATGAAGCCTGATCGTTTTTTTCCTTTCATAGGCAAATTTAAAGCTGTCCATGGCGATTTTGTAAACGCTAGTGGTGGCGATTGATCCGAGCACGTCTGCGGCCCATTGATCCATTTCAGCCAGGAGGGCGGGGAACAAATCCGCCCAATACCACGGGCCGGTGAGAACGGAGTCCGGACTATTGCAGAGGATTGCCAAATGACGGGCCAAATGTTCCCGCGCTGCGTTCTCACAAAGGGTGTTCAAAGCTTTCGGCGTCAGAATCGCAAGCGTGGCGGCCGCTATCGGATCATCCATAGTCAGTGGCGCAACCAGGCGCTGCTCTCTCCGTATCCGATACATTTCACTTAGCCAGGCGTAGCCCTCCACAGAAATACAGCTTGGGTCGCGGAGTTCTGGCGGCAACTTCATGGCTCGTTCGAGAAGGGCGTCAAGCTGCTCCCTGTCACGCAGGATCAATGAACCGCCTGGCGAGCGTTCGTTTAAGATTTCCAAACGCCAAGCTTCATCGTTGGGGTAGCGCTTTTTGCAATACGCTGGCAACGCAGCCCAAATCTCCAAGGATTGTTTCGGTGTGTAAGATTCGCACGGGCCGATTTCCCGCATGGTCCGGCTGCCAAGCGTGTGGCCCTGGCGCTGTATCATCCGGCGCGCCACGGTGTCCAACGCACCCGGCTCGTGAGACTGATACTGCAACCAAAGAAGAGATTCCGGGATGCGCGGCTGCTGTTCAATTTCGCGCGCGAGGATCGAATTTTCCAGACTGTAGGCTCTGTTGAGCGTGGCGCAAACGGCAATGGCTCTGATTTGGAGTGTCATGGTGTGCCTTTGCTTTGTTTGGCCGCGAGGCGGGCGCGAATTTCTTCCTGCCGGCGCTGGCCTTCGAGGACGGTGTCCAGTTGCGAGTCATCCACACCGCGCGGGGTTTCTTCGCCAAGCTTCTCCGCGTTGCGGTGAATCTGGTTAATTTTCCGGGAGCGCTCGCCCCTGGTCTGTTTCACCTGTTCGGCCGCCTCACGCATGTCCTGGCTGACTTGCGCCGTTTTGGAGTCAACAAGATTGGCGCGGAAGGATGGCTTCCACCGGGCGCTCAATGATTGATACATGGCGCGAACCGGTTTTTGGTGGGCGTTCTTTTTGCGATGCTCCTCAGCGAGGTCCTCGGGAGATGCTTTATACGGGTGCAATTTGCGGGTTTCTTCCACGGCAAAATGCTTTCCGGTGTCAGGGTGTTTAACGAAGATAAAGGATGGGTCTTCGGCGTTGAAGCGGACGGCCACTTCGCGAACCGGCAGCTTGCCTGTCTGCCCGTCGTGATAAGTGTAGTCCTTCCCGCCGATGGTGAACGTGATGCCATTGCCTTTGATGGTCGTTTTCCGCTCGTGGGTGGCAATCAGATACCGAGTCCGAGCGTCAAGGCGGGCGGGCTTATCTTCCCAATTCCAATACTTCTCAAATGCATCCTCTGGCGAGGCGCCATCCAGGAGAGTTCCCCCGCCGTGAGGCTCGGCATTGTATTCCTCGCAGACTTGTTTTAACCGCGCACTCCATTGGGCGTGGGTGTAAAACTTTCCTTCCGCTGACACGCGGCCGGCATTGACATCCCGCATCAGGCGTTCGTTCCTTTCGTAGCGGTCTTTTCTTTCATCGCGGCCGCAGTAACCCGCCTCGCCTTCCAGCAAGTCCTGAACCCTGGCAAGGATGTTCTCAACAATCTTCCCGCATGGGCGCGTGCGATGGACAAAGATAATGCCAAGGTCCTGCAGGCCTTTTTCAGTGGTTTCCCCGGATACCTGGTCGATTGCCCCTTTGAGCAATTTGGCTCTTTTCCAGATTCCAAACTCCCACTCGAAGCATTTTGGGATGCCCCAGTCGTCGCAAACAGAGGCGACAAAAGCAAGGATGGCAATTGAGTTGTAGGCCGCCTCTGGAATAATGTAAAAACCGATGACACGCCGGGAGCGGCGATCCACCGCGAAAAGAATCTGCCCCCGAATAAGCTGGCTGCCTTCGGGGGCATTTGGATCAATGTAATAAATGGGCGCGGTCAAATCATCCATCGAGACCATTTCCATTGAGGAAAGCAGGGCGTCATCCATTTGCAGCCAAGCTGTCAAACCCAATGTTTCCGGGCCGTGATGGGCCGGATTCAGGGCTTTAACCCATCCTGAAAGACGGGCCCGCACTTTGTCCGGCACATGGCTCTTGTTACGCGGATTGAAAAGGTAGTATTTAACCAGTTCGGGATCTGGCGTGATGGTTTCGACGGTTTTGTCAGGAAGCACTCGCTGGGCTTTGCCCCTGAGATAATCGCGCCAGGCAGTAGCGAGGCGCGAGCCTCGCTTATAAGTGCAATATCCAATAATGTCGGCGCACACCGCATCGCTTAATTCCGGACCGCGCGTCCGTTTAGTGCGGCCGGAATCAAGTTTCTTGCCGTTGGCCAGCCATTCCTCGTAATCCCGCCGCAAGGTTTTATCCAGGGCGGAGAAGCTCTTAGCGATGCCGGGAACGTTGTCAAAAAGATATTGGACCAACTCACGCTTCACGCGCTTGCCATTCTTAACGCCTTTGCCAATGGCGACTTGGTAAATTCCAAGGGCATCGTCCCAAAGGTTGGCAAGGGCGTCATCGCTGATATTGCCGCGATCTGGCTGGGAATTCAGGCGGTTGGCCAGCTCAGGAAATTTCTCTTCAAGCGGCGTTTCATCGGGCTTGGACGGCTCAAGGGCGAATTGCTGATCGGGCAGGTAAAGCTGCAGGTGATCCCAGGCAGTATGCCCATAGTCGCGGTGGCGCTGCTCAATGAGGTCAAGCCAGCGGATCCAGTTGCGCTCAGTGATGGCGAAGCCAAATTCGCGTTGGTAGTCTGGCATTCCCAGCCGGGCCAATTCCGCCTTGGCAAGCTTCTGGCCTAACCGGGCGACGGTGCTGGCAAAGGCCCGCTGGAGGCGCCCGGCCTTGGTGACGGCGGCTTGGGGAAGGTTAGCCAGGGAAATTGACGGTCGCTTGGGCTTTTCGATGTCGTCGGGCAATTCATACAGGCCGCGAAGGCCGCGGCGGCGGGTTTCTTCCATGAGTTGACCCAGCCAACGCGCGGGCAGCACGGTAATGGACCAGGCTTTGACCGGTTTCCCATTCTTAACCTTCACGTCCGTGCTGTCTATGAGATCAATGGTGTTGCGAACGGCAGTTTCTGAGATTGGCAGCGCGCCGGACAGTTCTCTGGCTGTGAAAATGGGCGTCTCCGGGCCGTCATTGGGCGCGGCCTTCGGTCTGCCCGATATGGGTGTGCTCATGTCAAACATCGCACAACCCCCCAACTGTCGTTTTTTCGAAAAAATGCGCTAAATCGAAAAATTCCGTTTTTAAGACTTCGCCCAAAGACTCGGCAGCAGGGCGGCAAAGCGTCTGCCTACTACCTGCATACCTGTCTGGGCCATCGGACGGGGCAAAGTGGCTCTCGGCGGCCCGACGCGTTGTGGGGCGTTTTAGGA
>VFSW01015398.1_pt1 | contig 10513 bp, 5 predicted proteins | sample 5358111 | NCBI WGS metagenome assembly VFSW01 (sample SAMN11554181, study PRJNA540505) | mine drainage metagenome | isolation source: sediment from site ElyBrook_90M | place: USA: Ely Copper Mine, Vershire, VT | collected 2017
GCTCGCGCTCAACCCGCCCCCGGGCGGAACCTGCCAAAGCCAGGCTCGGCCGACACCCGTGCGGCTGGTAACCCGCCGGTCGGTCGGGGACCCGGGCGATGGTGGTTTCGGTTATTGCTTCTGCTTCTTCCCCTCATCGTCCTTATCGGGGCCGAGCTTCTGTTGCGGTGGATTGGGTTTGGCGTCCCGACCTCCTTCTTCGTCAAGCCGCGTGCGGCGGGAAGCGGGTTCCTTGTCGAAAACTCCAGGTTTGGCTGGCGCTTTTTCCCGCCGCGAATCGCCCGCTCGCCCCAGCCCTTGCTCCTGGCTGCGCGCAAGCCGCCCAACACGATTCGGATTTTTGTGTTCGGGGAGTCTGCGGCCATGGGAGATCCGGATCCTTCTTATGGTTTCCCTCGCCAGTTGGAGCGTCTTTTGCAAGCGCGCCACCCGGAAAAAGCGGTGGAAGTTGTCAACGTGGCGATGACGGCCATCGACTCCTACGTCATCCGAGAGATAGCTCGGGATTGCGCCCGCTTGCAGGGGGACTATTGGGTAGTCTACGCAGGCAACAACGAGGTGGTTGGACCCTTCGGGGCTGGAACTGTTTTTGGTTCCCAGGCTCCGCCCTTGGCCCTCGTTCGAGCGCGGCTATTACTGGGGAAGACGCGGCTGGGTCAGCTCCTTTCTCTGCTTTTCAGGAGCTCCCGTTCGCCGCAGGAGTGGGAGGGGATGGCCATGTTTCTGCGACAACAGGTCCGCCGGGACGATCCTCGCTTGAACTCGGTGTACCGCCATTTCGCCGCGAATTTGGCCGATGTGCTCGATTCCGGCAGAAGGTCGGGCGCAAAGGTGTTCGCTTCGACCATGGTGGTGAATCTGGCAGGGTGTCCTCCCTTCGCCTCGCAGCACGCTCCCGCGTTGAGTTCCGCGGCTCGAATCCAGTGGGAAAAGCTATTTTCAATCGGGCGTGATGCCGAAGCAAAAGGGGATTTGCGCGCTGCCTTGGCTGCCTACGACAAAGCGGCGGCTTTGGACGCCGGATTTGCGGAATTGAGATTTCGCCAGGGCCGATGCGAGCTTGGCCTGCATTGCACCAACGACGCGAAGTCCGATTTCAGCGCCGCGAGAGATCTGGACACGCTGCGGTTCCGAGCTGACAGCCGGATTAATGCCTCGATCCGGGAGCTGGTTCCGAGACACGGAGCGGTGTTGCTCGATGCAGAAAAGGACCTGAAAGATGAGGGGGCGGGCGACGAAGATGACGCTCTCTTCCTGGATCACGTTCATCTCACTTTCGAGGGCAACTATCGCCTCGCGAAGCTCTTCGCCCAGGCGATGGACCAGGATATCGCGCAGAAAACCCGCCCGGCATCCGCCGGGTTTGAAACCGCGGCAGAGGTCTCTCGGCGCCTGGCCTACACCCGCCTGGATCGGCGCCGTATTCTGGAGGAGATGCGCTTGCGATTTGAGCAGCCACCCTTTTCGGCTCAGCTTAATTTTCAAGCGCGGGATGAGCGCTTGCGGAAGGAAATCTCTGCTGAGACGCTCACGGCGACTGAGCTCCAATCAGCCTACGGAGCAGCCCTCGCCCTGGCCCCGGGGGATTGGGTGCTGCACGAAAACTTCGCCCGAGCGCTGGAGTCGGAGAATGAGTCGGCGGCCGCAGAGGAACAATGGCGTGTGGTAGCCCGGTTTATGCCGCAGGAACCCGATGCCTGGTTTCACCTCGGAGACCTTGCTTACTCGGCAGGCGCTTACGGCCGAGCAGAGCAATTCTATTTGAAAGCCTTGGCACGAAAACCTGATGCGACCGAGGCCCTGAACGGACTCGGGCTCGCGCGCCTGAAGCAGGACCGCCCTGAGGCTGCGGCGGCGCTCTTCCGTCAGGCCTTGAAGCTGGCTCCCGGCTTTAGCGCAGCGCGCGTGAACCTGGCCTCCGTTCTCGCTTCCGAGGGAAACCTCCAGGGTTCCATGCTGGAGTACCGACGCGTTTTGGAGATGGACACCAACAACGTTGCGGCGCGGATCAACCTGGCACGGCTTTTGGCCAAGCAAGGGAGCACGGCGGCGGCGCTCGAGCTGTTTTCTCAAGCGGTGCGGCTGCAGCCCGGCGATGCCATCGCTCAATTCGATTTTGCAAACTCTCTCTCTGCCATAGGCAGGCATGCCGAGGCGCTTTCCCATTATGCCGCGGCAGCCGCCAGCCAACCGAGTTTTGCCGAGGCGCATTATAATTTGGGCGTGGAGCTGGCCCGCGCGGGGCGATTTGAGGAAGCAGGGCGGCATTTTGCTCAGGCTCTCCGGCTCAAGCCCGCCTTCGCGGAAGCGCATTTCAATTATGGGGTGGCCTTGGCAAAGCAAGCTCGCTATCAGGAGGCGGCGCATGAGTTCCAGGAAACCCTCCGTGTCCAACCGGGCTACCCTGGCGCACAGAGCTTTCTGACCCGTGCGCTGGCCTTGGCAAGCAAGGAAAAGGGTCCAGCGGCCAAGCCTTGACGGGTTTCGCCTGGCTGTCACGCGGCTCCCTACCCAGCCCCAAGCCCGTCCTTCGTCTGCTTCGCGGTCAATGATGAGTGCACTTCCGCTGGGCGGGAGTGACACATCTAGAGCAGCACTTGACCAGCGGCGCGGCTGTCCTAGGCTGCGGATTCGTCGTTTCTCAACGTTGACTGCGGCTCAATCGCCTGTTCCAATCAGCTCTGGCAGTTGAACCGCGCCCGCTCGGGCCGGGACCAGCACGATACGACGAATGCGCAGCAACCAACCCAAAAATCACCTGCAAATGCACGGGCCGATTCCGGGCAACGCCGGCCTTTTCCGGCGAACTGCCCGCGGCTTAGGCTGCCTTGCCCCTCTGACGCTCGCGCTGTTGGCCTCCCTGGCCACCCCCCTCGCGCAGGACACCGCTTCTTCCTATTTCTCCTCTGGCAAGTTGCTCATCGTGTCCTCCAGCCACCAGGACACTGCCTGGATGGACACTCCGGCCACCTGCCGCCGCTTCCGCATTGACCACAATATCCTGCCCGCGCTGGAGATGATGCGGAAGCACCCGGATTACACCTTCTGCATGGAGGCCACGCTCCACCTGATGGAGTTTTTGCACGCTCATCCGGAACTCCGGGACGAGGTAATCAGCCGCATGCAAGAAGGCCGCCTCGAATTCGGCGCCACCTATAACGAGCCGTACGAATCGTGGATGTCGGGCGAAGAGCTTGTCCGCGAAACCTATTTTGGCCGGCGCTGGATTCTTAAGAACCTGCCCGGTTGCGACGCGAAGGTCGCTTTCAATCCGGACCCGCCCGGACGCGCCTGGCAGATGCAGCAAGTCCTGGCCAAGGCCGGCATCCCCTACATGTTCATCAGCCGCTTCCACGAGGGGCTCTGGCGCTGGCAAAGTCCCGACGGCAGCAGCGTCCTGGCCTACTCGCCCGGCCATTATGGCAACCACCTCGCGTACTTGAACGGCCCCCCGGCCCAGTGCGTGCGCGCCATCCACGTCAAGCTCGACGAGCAGGCGCCCATCTACCAGGAGCACCACATACCCCCGGTCTTTTGCCTGATCAACAGCATGGATTTTTCCCGCCCGGTTGATTTCGCTCCGCTGCTCACAGCCTGGAATCGCCAGACCGCCGCGCAGACCGGCGAAGGCCAGCCGCCGCTCATGAGCTACTCCTCAATCCGCGGCTTCTTCGAGGCCATCGATAAGCCGCAGGCCAGGTTCAATACCATCCTCGGCGAGCGTCCCGACGTCTGGGTGTACATTACCGGGCCCACGCACCAGGAATTGTCCGCCGCCAAACGCGAAGCCGCCCGCCTGCGCCCGCCCGCCGAAGCCGTCACCACTATTGCCTGCCTGTTGAGCGGCAGCTTCGCCGGTTGGCCCGCCCAGGAATTCAACCAGGCCTGGATGGACGAGATTTACATCGATCACGGGATCGGCGGTAAGAACGGGCACATCACCGACGAGGTCTTTTGCAGCAAAATCAAGAGCGCGCGCGACACCGGGCACGCTCTGCTCGACCGGGCCCTGACCTCGATCGCGGCCCGTATAAAGGCGGCTCCGGCGCGGGGCGCGCGTCTCGCCGTTTTCAACGCTCTTTCGTGGCCGCGCTCTGATGTCGTCGAGATCGATTTGCCTGGCGCCCTTAAAGGGCCTGTGCATGTCGTGGACGCCTCCGGCAACGAGGTTCCCAGCCAGGAAACCCAAGCCGATTCACCGCGCGAAATCAATGTCGCGGCCGCCTCGATGGGATCGAGGGCCACCGCGGATTCCGAATTTAGCGGCGAGTACGGGCCGGAAAAGGCCATCGACGGCTGCTGGAACGTTCGCGATCCGAACCCTGAAACCGGCAGCTCGTCCAAATGGAACTCCGGCAGCAGCCCTGGCCCGCACTGGCTCACGATTGATTTCGGCCGGCCCCGCCAGGTCCACAAAGTCGTGGTCCGGCACGAAGGGGTCCTGGGCGTGTTCGGGGGAGAGAAACAATACAACACCGTGGATTTCCAGGTCCAATCGGCCGACTCTGCCGCGGGACCGTGGACCGACCTCGTGGCTCCGGTCACCCACAACACCGATTCGCTCACCGTTCACCGCTTCGCGCCGAAGACCTTCCGCTTCCTCCGGCTTTATGTCACCCGCGGAGCGCAGGCCGACGGCTACGCCCGGATTTACGAAGTGCAGGCCTTCGAATCTTGTGCGCCCAAGCCCAAGCTCCTCTTCCTGGCGGCCGATGTGGCGGCCCTCGGATACAAATCGTTTTACCTGACTCCCGTCACTCCGGCCAAAACTTCGGCGCCGGCCGGTGGCGAGGACGGCTGTGAAAATGAGTACTACCGGGTCGCGCTTGCACCCGGCGGCATCAAGTCCTTGTTCGACAAACAGCAAAACCGAGAACTGCTCAAGACGGGCCGCTTCCTGGGCGGCGAAGTCTTCACCCTGCTTTCGGTGGCACCCAACCTGCGCGCCCTGGGAACCGACGCCGGCGAGTTCGGCGCCGTGCCGCTGCCCGTGATGGATGGCACCTTCGACCGGGTCGCAAACCACCAACCCCATTGGAGGCAGCTCGAACAAGGGCCGGTGCGCACCGTTTATCAGCTTGAGCAACCGCTCGGCGGCACCACCGTGCGTCAGCGCGTGGTGGTGTGGAACGTGCTCAAACGGGTGGACTGCGATGTGGACCTGCAGGAGTTCACCGGAGCGCTCTGGCGGGAATTCCGCATGGCGCTGCCGCTGGCTCTGGACCAACCGCAACTCGCCTATGAAGTCCCGTTTTGTGTGGTGCGCATCGGTCAGGACGAAATCCCCATGACCGGTGGCCACGCCTACGGCAACCTCAACTACTCCCAGCAATGCCGCGACATCCACCCCCGCGAAGTGCAGGATTTCGTCGATGCTAGCGACCCGCGCGGCGGACTGACGATGAGTTCGAGCGTGTCGGTTTTTGACTGGATCGACCCGACTACGAACGCTCCCGCCGGCACCCTCCTCCAGCCGGTCTTACTGGCCTCGCGCAAAAGCTGCAACGGCGAAGGCGTTTGGTATCCTCAGGCCGGCGACCATCACTTTCGCTTCGCGCTCACCTCGCACGACGGCGGCTGGCACAATGGCTGGCGAGCCGGCATTGCCGCCAATCACCCGCTCTACGCCGTGGTCGGCGTGGCTCCCGGGCACGACGCCAACCTCCCGGAAGCTAAATCGTTTTTCAGCACGTCGGAACCCAACGTCGTCATCAGCACCGTTAAAAAGTGCGAGGACGACGATTCCGTCGTGGTGCGCTTCTATGACATGGAAGGCCGCGACACCCAGCCTGCGCTGAAAAGCTTCCTGCCGCTGCGCGATGCCAGCCACGCGGACCTCATCGAGCAACCCGGAGCCAACATCGCTCCGAGCGGTAACGAGCTCCACCTGCCCGTAGGCCACCACGCCATCGAAACGGTGAAGCTGCGCCTGAATACCGATGCATCCCGATAGCCCAATTTCGACAAGTGCTCGCGTGACTCTCGTTAACACCCCGCTTCAGCGGGGTGTAGTCCGTTCCGAAGGGCAGGGGAATCCATTTTCAACGGTTTCCCGGCCTCCAGCGAGAGGCGCATCATCGCCAGCCCGGTGCGCAGTTTTTTGCCCCCAGCGTTTTGCCGCTCTCGTTATCTACCTCCTGGCCTCACTCTCTTTGTGGGCGCACCCGGTTTCCATCGTTGATATCCAAGCTCTCGTGCATCGCGACCGCATCGACATGCAAATCGCCATTATGCCGGAGGACTTCCTCCTCATTTACGGCCTCTACGCCGACGCCGCCTCGCGCGTAGCCGTCGCGGACATCGCCAAGTCGGCGCAGAAGCACAAACAGTACCTGCTCGACGGCCTCATCGTCCGCGACGCTGACGGCAACCGGCGGGCCGGCAAGGTGCTCAAGGTGGAGCTGCCCGCCCTGCCGCCCAGCGGCCTGCCCGTGGCCGACTTGATGGCGACCACGATTGTTTATCACCTCGAATTCACGCTGGCCAAGCCTCCCACGCACCTGAGCTTTCAGCAGCACTTCGGCGGGGACGCCTTCGCGATGCCGGCCATCGTGAACCTCGAGGTCACCCGCGATGGACTGGCTCCCGAGCCGATGGTCCGCATCCCAGGCGACGAAAACGTCGTCACGCTCGCCTTCGATTGGAACGAAAAATTTCGTCCAGTGACGGGCGATTACGCGGAGGAGAAAGCGCGCGAGCGGGCCCGGAGCAAGGAGGAGTTGGGCATCACCAGCTATTCGGCGACCTACACCTTTATCTATATCCAGAACGAGGAGGTCCGCGTGGAAATTCTCATGCCGCTGCTGACCCTCGAAATGTGGCAACCGGTCACGCGCACCAACGCGGATTTCCTGGAAGTGGGCGAGCAGCAGGCCGCCCGAGGCCCGCTCGAAGCCTTTTTCACCGCGCAGAATGAACTCAAAATCGACGGCGTGGTGGTCAAGCCGACCCTGGACCGACTGGACTTTTACGGCGTCGATTTCAGGGATTTCGCCATGCGCGCCCAACCGCACCGGCTCAGCGCCTGGACCGCGCGCGTCGGCGCGATCCTGACCTACTCCACCAAGGGCGCGCCGGGCCACGTCGAGCTGAAATGGACGCTCTTCAATAACGAAATGCTCGCGGCCCGCGCTGTGATCTTCGCCTACGACAACGGCTCGCGCTTCACCTTCTCCCCGCAGAACCCGGTGTTCAAATGGACTAATCCCGGCTCCCCGCCGCTGCCGGCCGTGACCGCCGTGTCCACTAAGGAAACTTCCCGCGTTGCGGTCGCCGAATCCCTGCTCCGCAACGTGTACCGCGCGTTCGATTATCACAACGAGTCGGACATTTACGACGCCCTGGCTCGCAGCGTCGATGGCGACCTGCTGGCCGACTTGTACCTGAAGATAAAGCAGAGCCTCATCGTGCAGGAACAGGGGGGCGCCGTCGCCCGCGTCAACGAGGTCAAGATCATCAAGACGACGCCCGAGCCGGGCGCAGGCGGGAACGGTTTCGCCGAGCACGTGACCTGGCAGGTCGAGGGCACCGTCGAGCACTGGGGCCACATCCATCTCCGCGTCAACGAATATTCTGCCGACCTGCAAATCGAACCGATCCAGGGGTCCTGGAAAATCACCGCCTTGAACGTTTCTCGCCAAGCTCTCATCAAAACCGCAGTGCTTTTGCGAAAACTATGATTGCCATCACCGGCTTGAAATTCCAGTTTCCCGCCTCTGACTTCCGGCTGTCGGTTCCATCGCTCAACGTTGCTCCGCGCGAGCGGGTCGCCATCATTGGGCCCAGCGGTTCGGGCAAAACCACCCTCCTCCATTTGATCGCGGGAATTTTGTCGCCCGCGGACGGAACCGGCCGCGTTCTGGCCCTGGATATCCACTCGCTCAGGGACGCCGCGCGCCGCGCGTTTCGCATCGCCCGAATCGGGCTGGTCTTCCAAAGCTTCGAGCTCATCAGCTATTTATCGGTTCTGGAAAACGTCCTGCTACCCTTCCGGCTGAACCCGCGGCTGCGGTTGACGCCTGAAGTGCGGCGCCGGGCTGAGCAGCTCGCCCGGGATACCGGGATTCACCACCGCCTCAGCTACTTTCCCCACCGGTTGTCGCAGGGCGAGAAGCAGCGCGCCGCAATCTGCCGGGCGCTGCTGCCGGAGCCGCCCCTGCTGCTGGCTGACGAGCCCACCGGGAACCTCGATCCCTCGGCCAAGCAGCGCACCCTCGACCTGCTCTTCCAGCAAGTCCAACGCACCGGCGCCACGCTTCTGATGGTCACCCACGACACCGAATTGGCTGCGCGTTTCCCGCGCGTGCTCGACTGCCGCGACTTCGCAGAGGGCGTGCAATGAAAAACGTCTTGCTGTTGGCGCTGCATTATTTGCGTTTCAACAAGATCAAGACCGTTATTCTGGTCTTCAGCGTGACCGTCGCGCTGTTCCTCCCCCTCGCGGTCAACCTGCTCGTGCGGAATTACCAGCAAAATCTGCTGGCCCGCGCCAGGGCTACCCCGCTGGTCGCCGGCGCCCCCGGCCGCCGGCTGGATCTCGTCTTGCACGCGCTCTACTTTCGCGGCAAGCCCGCCCATGAACTTACCATGGGCGATGTTGCCGCCATCAACCGCAGCGGCTTGGCGCTGGGCATTCCCGTGCTGGAACGGTACACCGCCCGGGGCTTCCCGATTGTGGGAACCTCGCTGGAATACTTCGCCTTTCGCGGGCTGCGAGTTGCAACCGGCGAGGGCTTGACGCGGGTCGGCCAGTGCCTGCTCGGAGCCGCCGTTGCGGAGAAGCTCGGGCTAAGGCCCGGCGCCGCCTTGATGAGTGATCCCGAAAACGTCTTCGATCTCGCCGGCTCCTACCCCCTCAACATGCGCGTGGTCGGGATTCTGGCACCGGCGGGAACAGCCGATGACGGCGCCATTTTCACCGACTACAAAACCTGTTGGATTATCGCCGGGATCATGCACGGCCACGCCAACGTGACCAGCCTGAGTTCGGACGTGCTCCTGGGCCGCACCGCCAACAACGTCGCAGTGAGCGACGCAGTGGTGCCCTTCCAGGAGGTCACGGACCAGAACCTCACCCTCTTCCACACCCACGGCAAAGAGGCCACCTTCCCTGTCACCGCGATGATCGTCGTCCCGCGCGACACCAAGTCCGCGACGCTCCTGCGCGGCCGGTATGAAGACCCCAAAGCCACCGTGCAGTTGCTCGTGCCCAAACAGGTCATTTCAGAAACCCTCGACCTGGTCTTTCGCGTCAAGCGCTTCTTCGACGCCCAGGCGCTGCTGGTCGGCGTGGCGATGGCCCTGCTGCTTTCGCTGGTCGTCCTGCTCTCGCTGCGGCTGCGGCGCGGGGAGATGGAAACAATGTCCAAAATCGGCTGCGCCCGCTGGATGACCTTCCAGCTCCAGGCGGCGGAAATCCTCTTCGTGCTCGGCGCGGGAATTGGCCTCGCGGCCATCCTGGCTTGGGCGGTCCTCGGCGTGTTCGGGACTTCCAATGGCGCCTCCGCAGCCTCGGTTGCAGCAGGGCAGGAAACCACGCCACCCCTGCTACCCCCAGCCGGGACGAAGCCGCGGGTCGCCGTGGTAAACTATCCGCTGTGGTATTTTACCCATCGCATCGCCGGTGACCGCGTCGCTCTGGTCTTCCCGGTCCCCCGGGATGAGGACCCGGCCTTCTGGCGCCCGGACGCCCAGGCCGTGCGGCAGTACCAGCAGGCGGACATGATTTTCCTCAACGGCGCGGATTACGCAAAGTGGCGGCTCACGAGTGTGCTCCCGCTCTCAAAGCAGCTCGTCACCTCCGCCGCGTTCGCGGACCGCTACATGACCAACGGCGAGGTCATCACCCACAGCCATGGCAAGGAGGGCCTACACAGCCATGGCCTGCTCGACTTCAATACCTGGATGGATCCGCGTCAGGCCAAAGTCCAAGCGCAGGCCATTCACGACGAACTGGTCCGCCTCGTGCCCGCCGCCACGAAGGAATTCGATGCGAACCTCCAGTCGCTCGACAAAGACCTGGACCAACTCGACGCCGAACTGGAACGCGCCTCCGCTCCCCTCGGCAGCGCCCCGCTGCTCGCCTCGCATCCGGTCTATCATTACGCCGCGCGTCGCTACGGCTGGAACCTCAAAAACGTTCATTGGGAGCCTGATGAAATGCCCTCCGAAGCGGAATGGCAGAAGTTTGCAAAGCTCTACGCCGAGCATCACGGGAAAATCATGCTTTGGGAGGAAGCGCCTCTGCCTGCGGTCGCCGCGCGGTTGCGCAAAATGGGCATCGAGCCCGTCGCTTTCGAAACCTGCTGCACCGCGCCCGAAACGGGCGACTATCTAACCGCTATGGCCGCCAACGCCCGACGCCTCGCCGCGCTGACCGCATCTGCGAAATAGGCCCGCCGTCAGCAGGATTGGCAAATAAATCCGGGTGTTCGCCAGGTGACCAGGACCTCGAAACAGCCAACCTAGCCTAACTTCCTTCCCCGGTGAGTGAAAAGCCCTGTAAACCGACGGT
>VFSW01015399.1_pt1 | contig 10512 bp, 9 predicted proteins | sample 5358111 | NCBI WGS metagenome assembly VFSW01 (sample SAMN11554181, study PRJNA540505) | mine drainage metagenome | isolation source: sediment from site ElyBrook_90M | place: USA: Ely Copper Mine, Vershire, VT | collected 2017
CATAAGATGACCCTCAATGCGTAAATGATTCTATTAATGAGACACTACACTAGCGGCTCTGCATGACTCAGGTTGAGATGCAAAGATCTCCCCGCATGCGAGGAGTATGCAAAAGGCGGTTCATTCCTTGTGGGAGGGTGGGGCGCCCGTTTGCATTGGACCTCTTCGGATATCGTTCGCAGCCTGGGCGGCGAAGCCCGCCTAAGTCCTCGATAACCCGATATCGTCGGCCCTTCTTCAATCCATCCATCGGCTCTGCAATCGATGGTTTGCACTGCACTTAGTGCAAAAAGCCGCTTCCAACCAGCACCTGAAAGCCTGTCGGAAGATTTCCACCAAAACAGAATGATTTCCACAGAAATATATGTCCACTTACGATTGACATCGCAAAAGCGCAAGGAGCATAGTTACTTTCATTCCGGGTTGCTAGGTAAATCTGAGCATCTTCATTCGTGACGACTGAGTAGGTTTACCGGAAGGTCCCAGCGCGGAGCAGCAAGTGTTGAAAGCGGAGCGATCCGCAACCAACACAGGGCACTAAGTGAAGCAGGCGGAGCAATCCGCATGCGGAACGAAGAGCCAAGTGTCGGACAGGGAGTAATCCCGGTCCGGGGCGGAGCGATAAGTATCGGGAACGGAGATCTACGGACTCGATGCAAAGCTCCAAGTGTTGACCATGGAGGCATCCGTGGGCAACACAGGACGCAGAGTGAGGAGCGGGGAGATATCCCCGGACTGAACAAAGCGTCAAGTATCGAACACAGAGCAATCTGTGTCCGGTGCGGGACTCAGGTGTTGAGCGCGGAGCGATCCGCAAGCAACATCAGGGCGAGACGTGTCAGAGTACGGAGCAATCCGTAGACCGGCATGGAGAGCCAAGGGTCGAGCGCGGAGCGATCCGTGCGCGGCGCAGGGCAGGAAGCGCGGAGCAAGGAGCAATCCGAGCGAGGCGCGGGAAGCCAAGTGTCGAGTGTGGAGCAATTCATGCTCGGGGCAGAGTTCCAAAGTGCTGAACACGGAGCGATCCGTGCGCGGAGTGATCCGCGGCCAGCACGGGCGCCGAGGTGTCGCAAACGGAGCGATCCGCGGGCGGCGCAGGGCGTCAAGTGTCGGGCGCCGAGTCAAATCGGTGGCCGGCACGGGGCGAAGGATGCGTAGCGCGGAGCAATCTGCGCGAAGCGGATAGCGCCAAGCGTCGAGCACGGAGTAATCCGTGACCGGTGCAAACCGCGTAACGCGGGGGCCAGCAACTCGGGACACATTTGGCCGAAAGGCCGCAAGGCGCACTTAGTGATAAGTGCGTCTTGTCGTTTTTTATGTGGCTTAGTCTTCGCAAAGTACGGGCTAAGTTGCGAGCAAGCTCGGTGTTTGCCGTTCCGGTATCAGTTGGCGGCTCTTTTACTCAATCGCCTATATTCAGTCACTGGATGCTTTCAGGGCGGGAAGATGAAAATTCCTGAGGACATAATGCGCGCCTGCGTCGGACAGGTGGACTGAATCAATATAGAGTTCCTGATGATGATGCTGAAGGGCGCATTCCCCTGCCTGGTTACACAGACCCTGCCTCAGGTCGACCAGGTCGATCCCGGAATCGGATCTGGTTACTTGATCGAGCAGAGAGGCTGTCAATGCTGAGGACATGGGGGCGCGCACAGGGCCTGACTCCATGTCGCAGGATTGCCCATCGCCCAGCCACCCGGCTATTTTGTGGCGGAGGGGCATTGCGCAGTTTCGAAAGATCGAGTGGGGATCGAAGGCGAAATTTGGGACATCGTTCATGAGGATGACCTGTTTGCCGCTGGCTTGAAGCGACTGAACCGATGCTTCCAGCGCAGATACAGAGATACTTTCCTGCTCTTGCAGGGTTGAGCGAGCCTTTGTGGGGGCATCTTCGCTTACCAGCCACTGCTCGTTGCTGGGTTGAAATGGCCTTTCCCAGAAGCCAGCCAGAACAACGATTCTTATGTCGCGCGACGCGTTGAGAAACCTGAGAATGCTGCGGTTGAAGTTCATGCAGTTTCTGGCGACGCCGGGACTGTTTGCCCTGTATTCGGATGCGCCGATCAGCGGAAGACATCCGGTTTGGCCCAACTGGGCAAACCCGTATCCCTCTGCTCTGACCACATCGCGCAGACCCGGCGCCAGTGCGGCGGAGTGGCTATCGCCCCAAAGCGCAACGGTGCTGTCCGCGGCCGAGGGGTCATAGCACTGTTTGGAGATATTCGGAGTGCTGCCTCTGGAGGAGATCAGGCACGGGTTGTGCTTCATAGCGTCAAGTTCATGATCGGCCGCGGCCAGCAGCAGATACGGTTGCGGAAAGCCACGGCTCAACCAGGTGCCTCCGCATACCGCCATCAGCGCCCTACTCACAAGCGCATACCTGACGAGCATCGGTCCCGCCGTCCGCTCGGACTTACGAAATGGCTGCTCCACGATGTAGTAAGAAGCGACAGCGGCGCCGAGCGACATTGCCACGGCCAGTGCGACTCGCGACGGGGGCAGTTTCCCTTCGTGCATGACGTGAAAAAAGGAAAGTATCGGCCAGTGCCAAAGGTACCAGGAGTAGGAAATCCTTCCGATGAATACCACCGCGGGCACAGAGAGTAAGCGGCGATAAGAAGGGCCGTGCCCGACACCGAAGGCAACGCAGCCGCACCGGGGAAGGGCGCGGCCGCGGAATAAAGCACGGTGGGCGCAAGCACCAGCGCGAAGCCAAGGGAGCTGGTCCACTGGGCCTGGAGGCCCGATACAAGCGTACGCTGCTTGCGCAGTTCCATCACCGCGAGAGTAACGCCGACCCCCAGCTCCCATGCGCGGCTGGGCAGCATATAGAAGGCTGCCAGCGGGCTTCTGGCAACTGCATACATGGCGTAGAAGAAGGACACAAGGCACACGCGGCGTAGATTGCGGGCAAGACCAGTCTGCGGCGGACGTGCGCCAGTAAGACCATGGAGATGGGAATGAGAATGTAAAACTGCCCTTCCACTCCAAGAGACCAGGTCATCAGCAGCGGATTGAGATCGCTGTTTGAGGCAAAGTAGTCTGTGTAGCGCCAGAAGTAGATATTCGAGGCTGAAAGGGAAGCGGCGAAACCCGACTTGACCATTTCGTCCAGATCGTAGGGCGAAAGCAGAATCAAACCCGCAATCACGGTAGCAAAAAGCACCAGAAAGAATGCCGGAAGAATTCGCTTGGCGCGGCGTCGATAAAATTGCAGAAAACTGAAGTTGCCGTTCAATAAATCGGTGAAGATATGGCCGCCGATGAGATATCCGGATAGGACGAAAAATACATCGACACCGGTGAAGCCTCCGGCCAGGTACGGCACGCCGGCGTGGTAAAGCACAACGCTCACAATGGTCAGGAGTCTGATTCCGTCGCAATCAGGGCGGTAGGCGCGGAGGGGATTCGCTGAATTGGAACCCGCCATGCGCGGCACTCCTCTTGGGCTGTGACGGAGTTTTCGGGGACGGTGCTACGGGAAGTGCGCGGTTCCTTTCGCTTGTGACACAACTTTCGATTTCATCCCTGATTCTCCCAGATTCTGCGCTCCGCTTTCTCGTTTCCATGTCATCGCCCGCGCCTGCGGCCCCGCTTTCGACCAGCCGCTCGAAATTTGAGACTCGGCCTGGTCATGAGGACCCTGGTGGTCAATCCTGCCCCTCATGCTCACCCCAGGGCCATGGATATCATTCGGGCCGCGCCATGGAGGCGGCTCCGAGGCACTGTCATCCGGGAGCCGCAAAACGGGATTCGGCGAGGCCCCGCAGGTTGCATTTCCCTGACCCCGATCGCACCCCCTACAATAAGAAGAGAACTTCAAACCTTCGAGGAAAACCATGCCGCTCTCTGGAGAAGCTATACGGTTGATGAACTACATTGACGATGTTGCCGTGACCCTGCGCAGGGTGCTGGCAACCATCCCTTCGCTCACTCCCGAGGAGCGCGCGCGCGTGGCCGAGCACCTGCTCCAGGCAAAGCCGAATGCCGAGGACGTGGCGCACGCGCTGGCTTCCAAGTAAGCTCCCCTTGCCTGAAACACTTGCCATCATCGGAGCGGGCCCGCTGGGCCGCTGGCTGGCCCTTGCGGCGGCGCGGGCGGGGTTCCGCGTGCTACTGGAGGACGTGATGCCGAACAACCTGCATCATGCCCAGGAGTGGTTGCGTCAGCAGTTGGGACCCGAGTCGATGAGCAGTGAGCAGGGTGGCGGGGTGGAGTTTGTTTCCACCATCGAGGACGCGGTACGCGAGGCCGACCTGGTCATCGACTGCGTGCCGGATGAGCTGGAGTCGAAGCTGGAGATCTTTTGCCTGCTGGACCGGATGGCTCCGCCACGCACCGTGCTGGCCACGCCGAGCACACGGCAGTCGATTGGCGACCTGGCCAGTTGCACGTATAGGCCCGACCGGTGCATCGCCATTGTGGCAGAGGCGGCCAGCCTGGCCTCGGGCAAAAGCACGGAGATTCTGCTGCGGACCACGCGCCGTACCAGCCCAGAGACGGTGGCGCTGGTGGAGCGATTCTGGCGGCGGCTGGGGCTTGCGGCGCGCGTCGAGGCCGATCCAGTGGAGACCGGGAGCGGAGAGTTTCCCATCAACGAGCCGCGGCGGTAAAAGGCGCTCATGGTGCGCGGAAAGAAACTCTCGCAAGAGTACCGGGTTCTCGCCTGTTTTTTGGATGGTTGTAGAGGAAGAGCGAGCCACCAGGCATCAGGCCGCGGACGCACTCCGTCAACGATTGTTGGCGCGAATCCAGACAGGCCTTCCCAGAGAGTGAATCGATCGATCTGCTCCCACATGAGGGGAGACTGATGGCCGCGATGTGGTCGCTCCGACTGACAACAATAACCTCCCAAAGGTCAGGTCTTTCATCTGAATATCGCGATGCTTGCGAACCCTCCCCTTTTCGGCAATGGTTTCCCCCAATTGGCGCTACGGCAGTGGCCGGTCGGTCCAGAGGGCTTTGTCGGCGAGGGTCTGGACGGGGTAGAGGCGGCCGGCTAACAGGCTTTCGGCCTTAGGCTGATTGCGGTCCTGGGCGAAGAGCCACTTCCGGTCGCCAGTGCCCCACTGCTTGGAGAGCTGGTCCTGGCTGAGGTAGATGTCGGGGGCGTCGGGGTAGCAGGAACCCCAGAGGAGGGTGGAGCCTTCGCCGTGCTGGCCGCAGCGGGGGATGACCAGTTTGGCCGGGCGGTGTCCGAGGAAGTTGTTGGTGTAGAAGATGACCGAGGAGGCGTCGGACTGATCGCCGAAGATGATGAAGGTGTCGGATGGGGAGCCTTTGGCGATGATGGTGTCGGCGAAAGGCTTGGAACTGAGCATGGGGGCGAAGCGGGCAAAGGCGATGTGCGCGGCGATGAGGAAGACGGTTGCGGTGAGGGCTACGCTGACCGTTGCGGCGATGTGCTTGCCTTTGATACGCAGGAGCCAGCCGAGGGCGGGACCGATGAGAAGCGCGACGGCGGCCAGGGCGGCGGGCAGGCGGAGGGCGGCAAAGGAGGGCCCGGTGAGGTCGAAGAAGTGGGACATCGAAAGCGTGTAGTCGCCGACTGCGCGATGGGCCAGGAGGGTGCCAATGTCGGAGACGTAGGGGAGGTTGCGCGAGTCCCAAAGGCCCCAGGCGAGGGTGATGGCGGCGACTACGCCGATGACGGTAAAGACGGCATGCGCGCCGGTGAGCCAGGCGGTGGAGAGCAGGGGGTTGCTGCTGTTCGGGCCTCCATCAGAGCTGCCATCGAGGCCGCGCTTTTCTTCAATGCCGGCCACGACCGCGGCGAGCAGGATGAACAACGGGGGCCAGACGGGGAAGGTGTAGTACTCCTGATTAGAGGAGATGGAGAAGAAGATGAGGGTCCAGGCTGTGAAGAGGGTGAGGAGCCAGACGGAGCGGACGCGGAACTTGAGGCCAACGACGAAGCTGCCGACGTCTTCTCGTACAGCGTGGTCGAGGTAGAAGTCGACGGTCTGCCCGGCGTCGTGGCGGAAGTGCTGGAGCCAGTGGTGGCGGGTCTTCCAGGCGATGGCGACAAGGGCTGGGAGGAAGAGGCTCCAGGGGAAGAGCCAGACGATGTGGAGCAGCCAGTAGGCGGCGAAGGGAAGCTTGTTGTAGTCGTGCGGATAGCGCATAGAGAAGAAGCGCAGGAAGTGCTCGTTGACGAAGTAGAAATAGAAGAAGCCGTGAACATTTCCGATGGTTGGGTGGTTGCCGACGGGGTGTCCCTGGTCGGGATTGGCGAGGCCGCATAGGATGTGCCAGGGAGCGGCGACGGCCAGGAAAACCAACGTTCCGGTGAACAGCCTGAGCTTGCGCCAGCGGCGCCATTGGCCAGTGAGGATGAGGTAGGGGATGGCGGCGCCGACGAAGAAGACGGGGGCGATGAGACCCTTGGTGAGCAGGGCCAGGCCGACACAGGCGTAGGACCAGTAGAAGCGGTTGTACTCGCCGGTTTCGAGTCCGGTGATGAGGCAGTAGAGGGCGATGAGCAGAAAGAGACTGAGGTAGGACTCGGGAATGATAAAGCGGGTGAAGAGGAAGGGACCGAGGGCTGTCAGGACGCCGAGGCCGGCGTAGAGGCCGGCGCGCGCGCCCCAGGCGCGGCGGGCCCATAGCCAGGAAAGCCAGCAGAGGCCGAGCATGGCGAGGGCGTTGGGCAGATGGGTGGCGAAGGTGTTTTCGCCGAAGACCTTGAAGCTGATGGCGACCGTCCAGTAGGGAAGCGGCGGCTTTTCGATGTAGCGAATGCCGTTGATCTGGCAGGTGATCCAGTTGCCGCTGTCGACGATGTGCTGAGCGGCCTCGGCGTGGGCGGCGTCGACGTCGTCGAGCAGGGGCGGGGAGAAGAGGGAGCCGATCTGCACGGCGAGAAAGATGATGGCGAAGAGCAGCCAGGTGACCAGCGCGGTGGGGCCCGGGGAGGGGCGCTGAACGGTTGCGTCGGGTCGGTAGGAAGATAGAAAAGCCATTTGAGCAAGGATAACAGCAGGGTTGGGGCAGAGAGATGAAGATTGGTGGATAGCGGCAAGGGGAGGAATGCAAGCTGACGCGCGGTTGCATGCAGGCTACGGCTGCAAGATGCCGGCAAATGGCGCAGAATATTCTGTGAGGACTCGTGCACGGTTCGATTCCGGGGCAGTCAAAAAGGGTCAGGCCGGGTCCATGTGGCCCGGTGGAAAGGAATCCGTCATGCAATCGCGCGGCCTTCCTTTTTGCTTTCGCATCGCTTTCGTTTTGTGGCTTGGATTGATTGGCTCCGGGGCACTGGAGGCGGGCACGCCAGAGTTCACGCTCACGGCCGCAGACACCACGGTGAGCCTTGGAGGAACGGGTTCCAGCACCTTCACCCTGACCTCGCTGAATGGCTATACGGGTACAGTAGTCATCGTCTGTCACCCCACAAGTCCGCCCGCGGACTCGAAGCTGCCCTATTGCGGAGGAGGCCTTTTGCTGATGGAGCAGCTCGTCGGCGGCGAGACGGTAAAGGGATTTCTCCCACTGACGGGACTTCCCGTTCCAATCCCGGCGTCCATGCCGCACCCGCGGAGGCATGGTTCCGGAGCCGGCCTGGTCTTGGGCGGAGCCATGTTGCTGGGGCTGGCTGGAAGCCGGAGGAAGCGCCGCTGGCTTCTGCATGCGATGTTTGCCGCGGTCGCGCTGGGTGCTTTGGCGGGAGTTTGCGGCTGCGCCGGCACCTGGAATCCATTGACGCCCGGGACCTTCCCCTACACGATTGTGGGAACCGACTACGCCACGCATATGAGTGTGAGCGGGTCGTTCCTGGTCACGGTGCCGTGAGCGGCTGGGTGCGCTGAGGCCGGCGAGTTACGGGCCGGCGTCCTGCTCGGTGACCTCTTCGCCGGGAATCGGAGGTGGGTCATTCATGGGGGCGGAGATTGCCGCCTCAGAGTGTAGAACGAACGCGGGCAGTGCGTCTTCCATGCGGTTCCATCCTGGCCTTCACTGCTGGTAATGGCGCGAGTGCGGAAAAAGTTCCCAGCGGGTTGTGAATTTAACGCCGGCAGGGCGGGAAGTGCTTGGGGGCTTAAGAATTGCGTTCCCTCCAGGGCTGAAACCCGCTGCCTTTGGCTCAACCAATGTGCGGGCTGAAGCCCGTACCGTTCACGGTCCGAAGTTGTCGCAAGGTGTTTGCGGGGGCTTGGTTGTGTATCTTTGGCTTGAAGGATTGATTCCCCTTTCCGGAGAGCTGAAGAACCTATGCCTACGTTTGCCGCGGTCGATATTGGTTCGAATTCGTGCAGGTTGAAGATTGCCAAGGTGGTGGCGCACCAGTTGAGGACGCTGCACGATGACCGCGAGGTGACGCGGTTGGGGGCGAGCGTCTTCGACTCGGGGCTGATTTCGCCGGAGGCCATGGCTAACACCATCCAAGCGCTGAAGCGGTTTCAACGGGCGGTGCAGACGCACGGGGTGGACCAGATCCGGGTGGTGGCTACGGCGGCGATGCGCGACGCGCGGAATGCTGCGGCGTTTCAGGCGTGGGTGAAAGCGGAGACGGGCTGGGCGATGGAGACCATCTCCGGGCTCGAAGAAGGAAGGCTGATCCACCTGGGGGTGATGGCGGCGGACGGCGCGACGGCGCGGCCTGGGCTGGCTGGGCGGGTCCTGCTGGTGGATCTGGGCGGGGGAAGCTGCGAGATCACCCTGTCCGAGCACAAGAGAATCAAGGAAACGATCAGCGTCCCGCTGGGAGCGGTGCGGCTGACAGAGGAGTTTCTGACCGACGATCCGGCTCCGGCGGAGGGGCTGGCGCGGATGCGGCGATGGATTCAGCGGGAGTTGCGGCGGGCGCACAGGAAGATTCAGCCAGCGAGTGTTTCGACAGTGCTTGCGACGTCGGGCACGGCGGCGGCGCTGGTGGCTGCTTGTGGACTGCCCAGCAAGACAGCGAGTCAGCGAAGCAGCAAGTCAGCAGGACAGCGGGTCGGCAAGACAGCGAAGCAGCAGGGCGGCGCGCCGGCGGGGATGGCGGCGACGAAGGACGTACACAAGCTGGCGGCGCGGTTGCAGAGGATGACGCTGGCGGAGCGGGAGGCGGTGGAGGGGATTGGGCCGCGGCGGGCGGAGATTATTGTGGCCGGCGCGGAGGTCTTCGCGGAGCTGCTGGAGAGCTTTGGTCTGAAAGGGTTTCACTACTCGCCGCTGGGGCTGCGGGATGGGATTCTGGCGCAGATGCTGGCCGAGCAGGATGCGCGGGCGCAGGCGCACCGGGAGTTTGAGCACGAGCGGTGGGAGAGTGTGCTGGCGACGGCGCGGCGGTACGGGGTGGATCCGAAACAGGCCGAGCCGGTGCGGGCGCACGCGGTGCAGCTTTACCGGGATTTGAAGAGCCTGCACGGGATGCCGGCGGAGTATGAGAGCTGGCTGCAGGCGGCAGCGATGCTGCGCGATACGGGAAAATTCGTCAACCACCAGGGACACCACAGGCATACGCAGTACATTGTTTCGAGTTCGGAAATCTACGGGTATACGCAGGTGCAGCGAACGACGGTTTCGGCGATTGCGCGCTACCTGGGCAAGAGCCGCCCGCAGCTGGGGGACCGGGCTCTGAGGAATATTCCGGCCGATGAGCACCGGCATGTAAGCCGGGCGGTGGTGCTGCTGCGTCTGGCGGTGGCGCTGAACCAGGACCGGGCGAGCGATGTGCTGCGGGTGCGGGCGAAGGTGTATCCGAAGCGGGTTTATCTGGAAGTGGAGCCGGGGCGGACGGGGGCGGAGCTGGAGCTGTGGAGCCTGCGCAAGGAGGCGGCTTACTTCCGCGAGGTCTTCGGGCGAGAGCTCTTCGCCACGCTGGCGTAGAGGGAGCGCACCATGCGCGGGTCTACGAGCCAGCGCAGAAGCGGCGGATGGCGGTCCATGTCGACGCGGGCGATGGAGGCCTTGCGCATGCGGATGGCAGCTCCGCCGTTGCCCGTAATCATGCGGCCGAGGAACTGGAAGACGTTGGGGTTGTGACCCACCACCAGGACGCCTTCATGATCGGAATATTTGGCGAGCATCTGCTGGAAGTCGGCGTAATCGGCGTCGAGGCCGAGAGAGTTGCTGATCTCGACCTTGGCTTCGTAGCCGAGCTCTGTCCCGACAAACTGGGCGGTTTGCATGGAGCGCTTGAGGGGGCTGGAGACGATCACGTCTACCTGCACCTTGAGCGCGGAGAGAAAGCGCGCCATGAGCATGCACTGGTCTTTGCCTTCCTTGATGAGAGCGCGCTTGGCGTCGAGGACGGAGTTTTCACGCCGAAGCCCGGCGTTGGCGTGACGCATGAGGTAGAGATTCATAAGAATTCGTTCGGCAGGGGGCATTTCAGCTTTTGCCGCTCCTGTTTCTGCTCCGATTTTGCTCCTGTTTCGACTGCTGGAGCAACGATCTTAACACGTTTGTAACAATTCGCGAGAGGTCACTGTTGGGCCGGCGATGGGGGCGACGCCGCATTGGGATCGCCGGCGGACCAGAGTTCGCTGATGAGAAGGCCGGCGAGGCGGGGGCGGCGGTTGCGG
>VFSW01015400.1_pt1 | contig 10512 bp, 8 predicted proteins | sample 5358111 | NCBI WGS metagenome assembly VFSW01 (sample SAMN11554181, study PRJNA540505) | mine drainage metagenome | isolation source: sediment from site ElyBrook_90M | place: USA: Ely Copper Mine, Vershire, VT | collected 2017
TCTTCCAACCAGATGATTTACAATATCATCAACAGTCTTCGGTCTGCTGTAGAAGGCTGGCATTGCTGGTACAACTATCGCACCAGCTGAAGCTACTCTTCTCATATTTTCGATGTGTATAAGCGTAAGAGGAGTCTCTCTTGGGACAAGTATCAGCGGGCGTCTTTCCTTCAAGGTGACTTCAGCTGCCCTGATCAATAAGTTATCTGTTATTCCACTTGCTATTGCCGAAAGAGCGTGCATGCTGCACGGGATGATGACCATTGCGTCTACCTGAAACGAACCAGAAGAGATTGAAGCCGAAATGTCAGTGAACTTGTAAACCCTAAAAGCGAGCTCTTCGACCTTTGCCGGATCGTAATCTGTCTCCGAGAGTATAGTGATCTTTGCAGCCGGGCTTATGATAAGATGGGTTTCCACACCAATCTCCTTCAGGTATTCAAGAAGACGTATCCCGTAGATGGCTCCGCTACCACCAGAGAGACCTACAATTATTGACTTGCCCCTTCTTCCTGCATTTTCATGACCCTCATGCATTGGATAATTATCACGCAATCAAAAACTATTTCCTGTTCTGCTCGATAGATCTCACGCGCGCTCGCATCTCCTCGAACGAGCGTTGATACTCTGGGCCAATCATCGATGTGTCGAACCTCATCTGCGAATTGATTGGGGCAGCATCTGAGCTGTCCCTGAGTACCTGAGTAACAATGAAACGATACAGTGTTTGAGATTCATCGTAGGCCTCTGGTTCTTTTTTCAAGCTCTCGACTGTACCTCGCACATAGAGTAATCCAATGGACTCAGGGATAATGAAAGTGGCTTTGCCTGTCCTGTTGAGATTCTGCACAGTTTGGGAGCCTGGATAGACATCAAGATATAGCTCAGAAGGAGTTGGTGAGATGACTTGGTATGGGGAAAGTAAGCAAACTCTGGAGAACTCGTCTTCATCTACAGTGAGCAAAATTAAGACATAGTTTTCCCGATTAGTTCTCTCCAAGGCTAGTGAGGATCGACAGTCCTGCGGTATCTCGTTTCCTAATTTCTCGGTCATTTTCCAAAGGATAACCTCGGCAGAATTGTGCGTGTATCTATCTGCGTTTCGGGTTCGAGCCTCTCGTGATCTAATATTTTCTAGTGCTGTCGGTTTGGTAACTCTTGTAGATATTTTTCATGAAAGACTCTTTTTTGTTCATCGAGTAGGAGATCATAGGAGAACTCTCACCTTTAAAGGGTCTCCGTCCCTTCAGATTTAGCTCGCTCCTAAGATTAGCCGGCCCGAGAATCTATGAGACAGAGCTATCATCATAATGGGCTGTTTGAAAGAACCGAACACCACGGAGTCAACTATCCTGATTTATCACTCTTCATTTTTCATGCAGAGCATCACTGAATCCTCGCGAGAACTCTTTGAGTGACTTCTGCCAAAGGCACAGTCATGTGAATATTCTTATATCGACTAAACATCACTTGGAACCATGAATGAAGCTTATGATCTAAGAAGCCATGTCGATTTGATAGACAAGGAGGGCGAATTAACTCATATCAAGGACGAAGTCGATTGGAATCTTGAGATGGGCGCAATCATAGATAATGCTGCAAGAACACAACGCAGGCCTGCCGTTTTGTTTGAGAATATCAAGGGATACAGGGATTTTCGCTTCCTGTCTGGCACTCTGAACAATTTTGCAAAGTACGCGTTGGCACTGGGTCTTGCAAAGCAAACTTCTGTTTTTGAGATTGTAAGGGAGTACAGACACCGCTTGTCGAACCTCATAAAACCAAAGGAGGTGACTGACGGCGTCTGTCAAGAAGTGTATATGAAGGACGAAGAGGTAGACCTCTTCAAATTCCCCACTCCGCTTTGGCACCCCGGAGATGGCGGAAGATACTTTGGCACTTTTCATGGCACTGTTACAAGAGACCCAGAGACAGGCTGGAATAACGTAGGCCTTTACAGGCATGTAATCCACGATAAAAGAACCCTTGGTATCTACTGGTCTTCAGGAGCAAAACACGCGTGGGAAATGTACAGGAAGTATCAGAAGATGGCAAAGCCAATGCCGGTAGCTATTGTTATAGGCCAAGATCCAGTTAATGTCATGGCTGCATTTGCTCCCGCCGAATCAGGGGTTTCAGAATGGGATGTCGCCGGTGGACTTCGGAAATCGCCTGTCAGGCTGGTGCAATGTAAGACGAATGACCTTCTGGTTCCCGATTCTGCAGAGATAGTGATAGAAGGAGAGATACCCCCAGATCAGCGGTTGATGGAAGGTCCTTTCGGTGAATTCACCGGTTACTACGGCGGCGTAGAGGAAATGAGGCCGATAGTAAAGGTGAGGGCAATCACGCATAGACGAGACCCAATACACACAGGCTCAATTGAGGCAAAACCGGTAATCGAAAATCATATCATGACAACGATCCAGACTAGCGCTTTTCTCGAAAGGCTCTTGATTGACGAACTGCGACTGGGTGTGCGGGAAGCATACTCTCACCCCGCTTCGGGCATGCACACCGCCATAATTTCCATGAAGCAGCAGTACCCTGGCCATGCAAAGAGAGTCGCGCACGCAATCTGGTCAAGCCAAGTCGGAACAACTTGCTCTCATATCATCATAGTCGGCGAGGACATCGACCCGACAAACCTGGAAGAAGTCTTCTGGGCAGTTTGCACAAGATGCCTTCCAGATAGGGATATTACGATTTTGAAGGATGAACGTGTCTCGGGCCTCTGGCCTTGTTTGGAGCCAGAAAACAGAGAAAAACGAGTCGGATCAAAAATTCTGATAGAAGCAACTTTCCCCCCCACATGGCCTTCCGAGTGGATTCCAAAAGTGGCAGATCCTAAGGATTGGACGAGTGAGACTTACGGAAAGGCGCGAATGATTCTCCAAAAAAGCATGGACTCTTCTCTAGAGCAGATTTGAGTTACTTTTTTCAAAGTCGCAGTTAATCACCATATCTTGCAATAACAAACGTCACTAATGTTCAAAGGTAATCTCAGATTGAAGCGCGCAGCAAGGAGATATCTGATCGAGCAGATGGGAGGTGTCCAAAAGGCATTCCGTATCCTAGATAAATACGAACCAGAATTGGTGAACACTCTTGTCGAACTGAGGAAAATAGTTCTCCCGGGCCAAACCAAGACCACTATCGAGAGTGCTAAAAATCGAAAGGAAATGCGCATACCGGAGAAATATAAAGAACTGATAATCACTGCTGTGGAAGTCGCGACTGGGAGGGGTCAGAGAGGAATTACTCATGCAAGAAAAGCAATCAGGGCGGGGGCTACTCCCAAGGAGGTCCAGGAAACGCTGGCACTTTGCATTTACTTGGTAGGAATAAGCAGTTGGGTGGACGGAGGAGTGGAATGTTTGCTAGCCGCAGAAAATGAAAGAAAGAAGATGGGATACGGTAGGAAATTCAGTTGGACAAATGAGGTTGCTGCCAATGTTCGTAAACGGAAAAAACCCTGAACCGCCGGATTCAAGCATTATCGTAGACGAAGCTATAGACCGCCAGATCGTGGTAGATGTCAATGCCAGCGGGATAATTCCAAAGCTCTACACTGCTGCCCGTAAGCAGGCATGCGAGATGCCCCTCATTTTTGTGGCAGGGCAAATCTTGGACAAGGTGATTTTCTCAAAGGAGCAGGTAGTACTGGTTACCGGATATCCAATACCATATCCGTTTGGTTCCAATCCCTATGAGGTACATAGTGACGGGCCTGTCGGAGTAGCTTCACTTGCAAGGTTGTTATCTGTTGAGTTTCAAATCCGGACTGTAATAGTGACGGATTCAGGGTTGGGACGAGTTATAGAATCGTGCCTGTCAGCATCTTTCACACGAAGGAGAAACAATGCAAATATGCTTCCTAGAGTAATAGAGATGCCATTTGACACCGACATAACAAACGAATGCGAAGATATTTTCAGGAAACACCAACCCGGGGCTATAATTGCCAGCGAGAAACCTTCCCGGAATTTGATGGGAGAGTACCACGCTGCTTACGGCGACGGACTGACACCGTTCGTGGCAAGAGCCGATACAATGTTTGACATCGCTACTGAAAGAAAGATAGCGACTATAGCGGTAGGCGACCTAGGAAATGAAATCGGAATGGGTAACATTCGAGAGACTGTGGAAGATGTCCTAGACTATGGTGGAATGTGCAGATGCCCATGCAAAGGTGGAATTGCTTCTTCCACCAAAGCCAGTGCGCTGGTCCTTGGGTCGATGTCCGATTGGGGAGTATATGGGATAATTGCTCATCTTGCGCTTTCTAAGCATGACTCGTCTTTCATACCTGATGAAACTGAAGTGAGATCTATCATGGATGCGTTCGCAAAAGCGACCGGGCTGCAAAACAGCTCAGAACTTATGACAGACGGAATACCGATCGACTGTACCTTGGCATGTCTCAAGGTTCTGAGACAGATAGTAAGAGCCGCTCTATCTGGGAAGGCTGGGTCTTTCTAGTGTAGTGTTTCTGACTTTTTGCAAATTGCAAATCAAACAACTTATAATAGCAAGTCTACCACAACATCCCTGTGCCAGAAGCAAGAATCTGGAACCGGTTTCTCACCGAACAGGATCGCATGCACGCTTCGATGCGTCTTCCACTCCCCGTTGGCTTCGGGGAAAATCTTGCACTCATGCTCATTGATCTTTACAGGTCGGTTTTTGGCGATTGACCTGAACCACTCCTAGAATCTGCGAAGAGGTGGCCCTATAGCTGCGGCCTCGCTGGCTGGAATGCCCTGCCGAGCATCAAAACGCTACTCTCCGTGGCAAGGGATTTGCGCATGCCAGTCATCCACACGACCAACATCTATGGGGAAGAATTCGGAATCCAGTCGTGGGCAAAGCGCAGCGTGGGCGCGGCTAGCGACAAAGGTAATTTCGATGATAATGCAGATGATAAGCGCCCCTACGAAATCATTGTCGAACTCAAGCACCTGCCCGGAGAAACGCTGATTCACAAATCATCCACGAGTGCATTCTGGGGCACGCCCCTACTAAGGCAGCTAAATTCTCTGGGCTTGGATACTATTATCACAGCAGGCGAGAGCACAAGTGGATGCGTACGCGCAACTGTTGTTGACGGTTGCAACAACGGCTACCGTATGATAGTAGTGGAAGAATGCGTATTCGACCGCACCGAAGCATCTCACGCCATAAACCTATTCGACATGAACGAAAAGTACTCAGATGTAGTTTCTTTGTCCGACGTCATTCAGTCTCTACACAAGTGGCATGAACGGGTCAAGTGACCAGGTAGAAAGATCCGTACGCTTGAGCTGTCGCGTTAGTACAGTGCGCGGAAAAGGGAGCTGAACTAAAGTTGGCGACAGCTGCTGGATTTACAAGCAGGCATTGCGCTCACGAGCATTTGATAGGACCCGTAAGTAAAATATCTTAGCTTCTTGCATCGACTCGCAAATTATACATTCTTGCTGTAAGGAATAGGACATTTTGGTTGTTTACGGAGGGACACTCCTAGATCTCAAAGATTCTTGTTCGGACTTCGTTTCTGAGCCGCCAAACGTTCCTCCAATAATTGCTAGTGCGAAGGACAAAACCCCTATCAGAATTGCGGCGGCTATTGAGTACCCATATAGATTCGCGAGGTCAAACATCCAGTACCCAACATAGCCGGTCGGTATTGTCGCGACGGCGTAGGTTACTCCTGTAACGAAGGGAGCTGATGTCTTGTCAAAATTATCTGCAATATATGCGAATACATTTGTATAAATCATTATTGTTATTGCTCCCCAAACAAAGGTCACGGGCAGAAACACCCAGAAGCTAGACGCAAAAGAAGTGTATAGGACCACACCCAGTATACCTTGAATGAGTCCACCAGTCACAAATGCTGCCCTGCGACCAAATTTGTCACCATAATATCCCATTGATGAACATGAAGGTGTCTGGTAATGGGATACATAACCTCTCGGGGCCCAGATTCTCTAGGCCAGAAAGTCATTTTTTGATCTACCTATTTATTCAAAGAGTAGGTGGTGTGTGATAACTCGTAAAAGATCCAAATGGCAACTTTTCGCCTATCATCTTCTCATCAGATATTCGAATGTATTTTCTTAGGCATAGCGGCTAATCCTTCTCTGATGTATTGCTCTTCGGAAGAAAGGCATTCTGGTATCTCGTCTCTATCGAGCCTTCCGAGGCCATAGCTTTCCCAATCGTCTCTGACTTTCATCATGAGAGCGATGGGAGGAAGTGACACTAATGGATAGGGTTTGTAAGGCTTTGTTGCATCTATTACCACGCCTATTGCCTCTTTTATACCCACTTCGCCTCCGTCCATGGAAGAAGCGGCCGAGTAGTCTAGTCCGCGGGATGCTAGACCTTCGATGAATGATACATGTCGCCTGTTCGGCGTCAACGACGTCCTAAATACTATTGCCCATATTACATCATCCAAGTCGTGGACATCGACATCATCGTCTGTTATGACTACAAACTTTCCGTATCGTGGCTGAAGAATCGAGAAGACTGCATTTGCGACTTGCATCGGATGTCCAGGGTGCTGCTTCTTTATGGCAACGATAATGAACGCTGCCTGCCCAGCTTCGGGCATGCTGATATCCGTAACGCCTTGAATTCCAAAAGTAGTTAGTTTAGTGAAGGTCATAGCCTCGAGGCCCATTTGTCTAATCTTACTACTTTCGCTCGGAGGCTTCTGGCTCAAGAAACCGGGGAATATTGGATCATTTCTGTGCGTAATTGCCGTAATCTTCATTACGGCACTGAAAGTTGCGGAGCCCATGTAGCCGGTAACTTCACCAAAAGGTCCTTCTACTTCATAAGGACGATCTTTCGGATGCAGGAGAATACCCTCGAGCACGATCTCAGAATTCCAGGGTACTTCAATGTCAATTGTTTCACATTTCACAAGCTTCAACGGTTCAGCATCCAAACTGCTTGCGAGTCTGAGTTCATCATCGCCATATGGTACTCTTGTTGCTGAGCATATGCTCACGGACGGATTCGGCCCCAAGACAACTGCTATCTCCGTTGGTCTGTCATTCTTTTGGTTCTCCGCTATGTGTTGTATTGCATGGGCGGAAGGATGAGTGCAAACGGTCAGTTCGTCCTTATTCTTCCTGAGCATGATCCTGTATATTCCGCTATTTCTAATCCCGGTATTGGGATCCTTCGTTATACAGCTTCCCGCAGTAATGTATCCTAGTCCTTCTGCTGAACCTGCATCCTTTTGGGGCGTCCAGACCGGAGCTGGGAGTATTCTTGTGCTTACTTCTTCTCCTTTGATTATGTTCTCTTTGCACACCCCACTCGCAACCAAGATTGGTTCGATCGGCTGCGAATATGCTTCTTCCCACTTCTTTCGAACTGCTGCGAATATCTCGCGTCTGCTTCCCTTTGGCTCTATGCCTAGAGATGCTGCATACGTCCTGTAAGAAGCCCCTATTGCGCCAACCACTACCGGAATAGAAAAATTGTTTATTGAGTCAAACAATATTGCAGATCTGTTCTCTTCAGTTTTTCCCATGAATTCCCAGCGGGCAACACAACTAAGCTCCCAATCCTTGTCCACGCTCTTCGTTACATGTTTTAGGAGGCCATGCGTTTCAAGAAAACTGAGATAATCCCTGAAATCTCTGTATAGCAAACGAATCTTGAGTAGGATTTGGTTGGGTGCCTTATTTAGAGCTTATCAGAAAATTCGCGGAGGCATAGATTTGATCTCGAGCCGCTAATCTAAAATACTTTCTAGACAGTTGCGGAACCAAGATAGTTTTGTTGCCACAAGACCTACGGGATTATCTTAAGATATTAGAGACAAACGGAGAGCTCAAAAGAGTTAGGGTGGAAGTCGACGCGAGATACGAGATAGGCGCAATATGTGCTAAGCTCAACAAGATAAGGAACAGCCCAGCTATCTTGTTTGAAAATGTCAACGGTGTCTCGATTCCAGTTGTTTCTCAGTTACTAGCAAGCAACAGGAGGATTTCGCTCGCGCTAGACATACCAGAGGATAGGTTGTTTGAGGTAATGGTTGAGAGGTCTAGCCAGAGAGTCGAGACTAAATCTATTAGTGCCAGCAAAACTGCACCTTGTCAAGAAGAAGTGTTCACTGGTGAACAGGTCGATCTAAGCCGATTACCAGTCTGCACCAACAATGCCAAGGATGGAGGTCCGTATATCACAGCAGGTCATGTAATAATCAAGGATCCGGAGCTTGGACAGAACCTTTCCATTTACAGGATGATGTATCGTTCTAAGAATGAAGTATTCATAAGGTTCACAGCAGGCCACGACGGATATGACTTTTTCAAGAATGCTGAAAAGAACGGACTAACAAAGTTTGAAGTCGCTGTTGCTATAGGCGTGGATCCTTCGATTTACATTGCATCACAATTTGAGCCCTCTCTTGGTGTATATGAACTAGAAATCGCCGGCGCGTTGAGAGGAGAACCGATTCAAACCGTCAAGTGCAAAACGGTCGATCTCGAAGTCCCTGCGAATTCCGAGATTATTCTAGAGGGAGAAGTCGCAATACCACCAAAGACTGGAACGGAGGGGCCCTTCGGTGAGTTCTGCGGCTATACTACTGAGCAGGTTCCCAATGAGAGAATAATGAAGATCAAGGCAATGACTCATAGAAGGAATCCTATTTACCATAATATCTGGTTAGGCAGACCGCCGCATGAACATCTGTATGTCGATGCCCTGAGCTATGCCGTTCAGGCTTACAACGAACTGCATCCGGTTTATCCCGCAATTAAGAGAACTTATGCCCCGCCTTGGGGCGTCTCTATAGCGCTTGTGATACAGATTGAGGAACGACTAAAGAGACCTGGCTTAATTGGTAATATTTTGGCTTCTGCGTTGGCAACTCGTAGCGGCAAGTGGAAGCATGTCATAGCAGTAGACGAAGATATTGACATCTACAATCCTGATGAGGTTCTATGGGCAATCACTACAAGATTCCAACCAAATAGAGACTTTTTCGTGGTACCGTGGGGCTCCACAAGTAAGCTGGAACCATCCGCAGACTCTGATGGCGTTACTTCGAAGATGTTCATAGACGCGACGAAAAAGCGTGATTTCAGGGGCCAGGTTGCCGAACCGACCCCAGAAATGCAGGCACAAGTTAGGCGCAAATGGGAAGAGTTCGGCTTTCGAGTCGAAAAATAATCTATAAAAAAGCGCTCTTAGCTTGAGCGCTCGCCAGTTCCGACTGCTCCAGTCTCTCTATACTCATAAAAAATTTCAAGCTCAAGTTTTTGGCCTGCGTCTCATCGCGAATGTTGCGACAGCACTGATTATGATGACTATTACCACAACCGCAGCAATAAGTAATGTATTATTTGACGCTGTCGTGGAGGTCGTGGAGGTTGCGGAACTAGAGGTGGAAGAAGTCCCTATGGGTCCGGTCGTTGTTGTTGAAGAAGATGTGGGAGCTGGCTGAATGTAAGCCAATGCTGTGTCATTAAAATAGTTACCCGCAGAGATGTAATAGCTCGGGAAGTTTGTGAAGAATTGTGAACTGTATGACCACACATTATTGGGATAATCCACGACAATTACAGGCAAGAATTGAGCATTGAGCACCTGGATGTTTCGCAAGTAGGTTTGCTGCGCTGTAATGTTTGCAGTTGTGTCTATCCCGGTCAGATTGCCTTGATAATTGGCATCCGCGCTAGGCGGGTACTCCCAATGCGAGTTAGGCACACCGGGTCGCAGGTAGACGTTCCACCCAGGTTGTGCATCCGACCACATGTTAGTAAAGACTGGAGCTTGGCTCGTCCAAAGTATTACTCCATCTCTAATCCCATTGAGATTTGTTGCATAATCTCCCGTTATTGTCGATGGCGAAACGACTTGGGTATTTACCTTGAATCCTAAGTTCTGTAGTTCAGTTTGGATGATGCCGGCAGCGACCGGATCTGCTGTACGTTCATTGTCTGCCCAGATTGTAATGCTTACATCAGTACCGTTGGGGTATTGAAGGAAGCCGTCGGATCCCTTCTTGATTCCAATGGATTGCAGTAATGATGTGGACATGCTCGGATTGTAAGTGTAGTTTTGTATTCCCGGATAGTAGAAGGGTACTGAAGAAGGTACCGTCCCTTCCGTATCTGTGCCAGGAATTGCATATCCGCCAAAAGACTGTTGGGCAATCTGTGAATAATTAATAGTGTAGGCAAGAGCTTGTCGGAACGCTGTCATATTGTACGGATAGCTGGTTACGTTATATTCGAGCGTGGTTATTGCCTGACCTATTTCATTTATGAGATGCACATAGGGATCCTTGAGAACTGCGGGAATGGTGGAGGGATCCATCGTCCCGAGCAAATCTACACTACCTGAAGTGAGAAATTGAGATCCTTGTGTATCTGACTCGAGGAAACTCACCTCTATTTCACAAATACTTGGAGAGGGGCTATAGTATGGGTTGCGGAACATAGTTAGCTCGGTAGAGCCCGAGGTATAATTGGCGACATAGAAAGGTCCGTCTCCAAC
>VFSW01015401.1_pt1 | contig 10512 bp, 9 predicted proteins | sample 5358111 | NCBI WGS metagenome assembly VFSW01 (sample SAMN11554181, study PRJNA540505) | mine drainage metagenome | isolation source: sediment from site ElyBrook_90M | place: USA: Ely Copper Mine, Vershire, VT | collected 2017
CCCGCCGCGGTGGAACGGCGCGCCGACGGCGCCAGCGTGCGCATCGCCGGCGGACCATGCATCGAATGCCGGCTTGTCGTCGCGGCCGAGGGACGCCATTCGCCGCTGCGCGAGGCCGCCGGCATCCCGGTCACGCGGCTGCCATACCACCAGACCGGTATCGTCTGCGCCGTCAGCCACGCGCAGCCGCACCACAACACCGCGCTGGAGCATTTCCTGCCCGCCGGCCCGTTCGCGCAACTGCCGATGAGCGCCAGCGCCGACGCCGAGGCGGGCGGCGCACCGAACGTCTCCGCCATCGTCTGGACCGAACGCCCGGACATCGCCGAGCGCATGCTGCGGCTGGACGACAGGCGCTTCTCGCACGAGATCGCCCGCCGGCTCGGCGATCATCTGGGCGCGCTGCGCGTGATCGGCCGCCGCTGGAGCTATCCGCTGTCCGCCATGCACGCGCATCGCTACGCCGACACGCGCCTCGTGCTGGTCGGCGACGCCGCGCACGGCATTCATCCGATCGCCGGCCAGGGCCTCAATCTCGGCTGCCGCGACGCCAGCGCGTTGTCCGACCTGCTGATCGAGGCGTCGCGCAACGGCGCGGACCCGGGTGCGCCCGACCTGCTGCGGCGCTATCAGCGGCAAAGACGACCGGACAATCTGCTGATGCTGGCGGCGACCGACGTGCTGGACCGGCTGTTCAGCAACGACAATCCGCTGCTGCGCTTGGTGCGCGACGTCGGCATCGCCGCGGTGCATCGCGCGCCGCCGCTGAAGCGGCTGTTCATGCGCCAGGCGATGGGTGCCCTGGGATGATCCGTCCCGCCCGGAGTTTTGCCCCTGTTACAGGGCACTGTCGAAGATGGGTCAGAACATCGGCCCGCGGTTGGCCGCGCCGCCGTCGATGGTGATGATCGTGCCCGTGGTATAGGCCGACTTGTCCGAAGCGAGGAACGCCACCATCCAGCCGATCTCCTCCGGTTTCCCCGCGCGCCCGTACGGCAGCGGCTTCATCAGTTCCTCCCAGCGGTTCGCGTCGCCCAGCCGGTCCTGTGCGCGCTTCTGCATAATCGTCACCAGCCGATCGGTGGCGACCGCGCCGGGATTGATGCCGACCACGCGCAGATTGTCGGCCGACGCGGCGCCGCCCAGCGTCCTGGTGAAGGCCATCAGCCCGGCGTTGCCGGTGGAACCGGCGATATAGCCGGCATCCATCCGCTCTCCCGCCATCCCGAGGATGTTGATGATCACCCCGCTGCCACGCGTCTGCATCAGCGCATAGAAACGCCGGCACATGTTGATGTAGCCGAACACCTTGAGGTTCCACGCTTCGCGCCAGCGTGCCTCGTCGATCTCCTGCAGATTGCCGCCGGGAATCGCGCCCGCGTTGTTCACCAGGATGTCGATGCCGGGATACAGCGCCGCCAGCCGATCGACGTTGGCGCTGTAGGCGATGTCGAGCGCATGCACCTCGACGCGCACGTTGCAGCGCGCGGCGATCCGCTGCCGTGCCGCATCCAGGTCGGCCTGGGTGCGCGAGACCAGGATGACGTTCACGCCTTCCTCGGCCAGCGCCTCGGCCGATGCACGGCCGATGCCCTTCGATGCGCCGGTGATCAGCGCCGTCCTGCCGCGCAGATTAAGCTCCATGCCTCGTTCCCCCCCCTTTATGTCAGTTCGATGCGGTAGCAGCGCAACGCATTCTCCGCGAACAGTTTTTTCCTTTCCGCCTCAGAGAAATCCGCAACCGCCCGCTTGAAGTTCGAGTAGATGTAGTCCCAGCTTCCCTTCAGGCTGTCGACCGGGAAGTTGGACGCGAACATGCAACGATCCACGCCGAACATGGCGATCGTGTCGCGAATGATCGGGCCGTTCGAGGCAAGCGTCCATGGCTCGCCCTTCACGCAAAGCCCGGAAATCTTGCACCAGACATTCGCGCAGGCCGCCAGCGCCTGCATGCCGCGCCGCCAGCCGGCCAGGCCTTCCGGCGTGCGGTGCAGAGGATAGCCGGTGTGGTTGAGCACGATGCGCATGGTTGGATGCTCGCGGCAGACCTCCGCCGCCTCCTCCAGGTGCCACCACGGCACGCGCAGGTCCCACGACAATCCGTATTTCTCCAGCAGCGCGAGGCCGTTCCGCCATTTCGGGTCCTGCAGGCTGCGCGGTTCTCCCCGCACCGACCCGTCCGGGCCCGATGCCGTCACCGGCTTGGTGCGAATGCCGCGCACCAGCGGATGCTTGCACTGCGCCGCGAGAATTTCCTCCGCATTCGGCGTATCCACCCAGGCATGCGCGACGATGGCGTTGGGCATGCGGTGGCGCGCGGCGATTGCGGTCAGCCACTCCGTCTCCGCCAACTGCATGGAGCGGTCGCACTCGGCCTCCACATGGACGGTGGCGATCACGTTGTGCAGCGCCGTGTCGCGCCGGTATTCGTCCGGCAGATAGCTGCGGCGGAAGGCGGAATAGTCGCCGAGATAGGCATGCTCGCCGCTGGTCAGCCACGGATAGCGCAACGCGCCTTCCAGGTCCCACAGATGATGGTGCGCATCGACGATAGGCATATCGTCCATCGGGATTCTCCTTAAACCGTCAGGTAGCGGCTGCGGATTTCCGCTTCCTCGGCACGGAACCGTTCGGGCGAGGCGGCATAGACCACGCGGCCCTTCACCATGATGTGGATCTCGTCCGCCACCGTCTCCGCCAGGCGCATGTTCTGTTCGATCAGCAATATCGTCACGCCCTGGGCGGGCAGGTGGCGAATCACCTCGGCCAGTTCGCGCACCACCAGCGGCGCAAGGCCCTGGCTCGGCTCATCGAGCAGCATCACCTTCGGATCGCTCACCAGCGCGCGGGCGATCGCCAGCATCTGCTGCTCGCCGCCGGACAGCGTGCCGCCGCGGCTCGACGAACGCTCGCGCAACGCGGGGAACAGCTGGAACAGCCGCTCCAGCGGCCACGCCTTCGCCGGCTGGCGCTCGGCGACGCGGATGTTCTCCACCACCGACAGGTCGGGGAAGATCAGCCGCCCTTCCGGCACATACGCCACGCCGGCGCGGGCGACGCGGTGCGGCGGCCAGTTGGTGATGTCGGCGCCATCCAGCAGCACCCGCCCGCCGCTCGCCGGCACCAGCCCCATCACGGTGCGCAATGTCGTCGACTTCCCCACACCATTGCGGCCAAGCACCGAGCAGATTCGGCCCTGCGGCACCGCCAGATCGACACCTTGCAGCACGTGGCTGGCACCGTAGTGGGTGTTCAGGCCCTCGATCGCCAGCATCAGGCGAAACCTCCAAGATACGCCCGCTGCACCTCTTCATCCGCCCGCACGTCCTCGGGCGTGCCGTCGGCGATCACCGCGCCACGGTGCAGCACGGTGATCATCCGCGCGAGACGAAACACCACCTCCATGTCGTGCTCGACCAGCAGCACGGTCATCGCCTCGTCTGACAGCAGCGCGGCCAGGGTTTCGACCGCCTGCGCGGTCTCCTCTACCGACAGACCCTGCGTCGGTTCGTCCAGCAGCAGCAGGCGCGGCTGCTGCGCCAGTGCCATCGCCACCTCCAGCAGGCGCTGGTCGCCGTGCGACAGCAATCCGGCCGGGCGCTGCGCGACATGCGTGAGTCCGAGCCGCTCCAGCGCCGCGTCGCCGCGCCGCGCGGCCTCGCCGAACACCGCGCCGCCGCCATACGGCTGCCAGCGCCGCGCGTGGCGCGCCTGCGCGCTAAGACGCGCATTCTCGCGCGCGGTCATCTCGGGAAACAGCGCGGTGATCTGGAAGGTGCGCGCCACGCCGAGCTGGCAGATGTCGTGGGCCGAGTGCCCGGTCACCGTCTTGTTGTCGAACCGCACGCTGCCGTCGGTGGGTTTGATCACGCCGGTGATCAGATTGAACAGCGTGGACTTGCCGGCGCCGTTCGGTCCGATCACCGCGCGCACCTCGCCCGCCGCAACCCGCATCGTCACGCGGTCGACGGCGACGATACCGCCGAAGCGGCGGGTCAGCCCGTCCAGTTCAAGTAGCGCCATCGGCGTCCTTTCGTCTCGGACGATCCGCCGAACGCGCGCGTTGCCAGGCCCCAGATGCCCTGCGGCGCGAACAGCACGAACAGGATGAAGATCAGGCCGAAGAACAGGCCCCAGGAGTCCGTCCAGGAGCTGAGCATGTTGGAGACCAGCATGAAGAACGCCGCGCCGATGATCGGCCCGACCAGCGTGCCGGCACCGCCGACGATGACCATGATCAGCACCTGGCCGGAGAGCAGCCAGAACAGCAGCTCGGTGTTGGTGAAGCCGGCGAACGGCGCATACAGCGCGCCGGCCAGGCCGCCCAGCGTGAAGGCGATCGCCATCGCCGCGATCTTGTAGCGCCGCGTGTTGTAGCCGAGCGAGAGGGTCTTCGCCTCGTTCTCGCGAATGCCGCGCAGCACCGCGCCGAACGGCGAATTGACCAGCGACCGGCAGAACAGGAAGGCGCCGAGCAGGCAGACCACCACGAGATAATAGAAGCCGGTCCTGCTGGCGAAGAAAGTACTGCCGAACGGCCCCGGCGTGCGCGGAATGCCGGCCAGCCCGTCGGACGCGCCGGTGACCGCGGTCCACTTGAACGCGACGGCATAGAGCAGTTGCGCGACGGCGAGGGTCAGCATGGAAAACGACACGCCGGACGCCAGCGTACACACCCAGGCGACGCCGATCGCGACAATGCCGGTGAACAGCGCGGCGACGAAGATGGCGAACACCATCGGCAGGCCGGTATGCAGCAGCAGGTTGCCGGCGGTGTAGGCGCCAAGCCCGTATGCCGCGGCATGGCCGAACGACAGAAGCCGGGTGTAGCCCACCATGATATCCAGGCTCATGGCGAACAGGCCGAGGATCAGCGCCTCGGTGAGCAGGGTCATCGCATAGATGGGCAGACCCGCCGGCGCCAACCCGAGTGCGCAGACGACGATGACCAGGCCAAGCCAGTTCCTGATCGGAGGACGCGATTCACGCTTCACATCTCCGCCGATTCGCGATCGCATCATCACGCCTCCTTGCCGAGCAGGCCGCCGGGGCGCACGACAAGGACCGTCAGCATGACCAGGTACATTAAGGAGAGCGCGAGATCGGGGAAATAGTAGGTGCCGAACACCTGCACGAAGGCGACCAGCAGCGCGCCGATCAGCGAACCGGCGAAGCTGCCCATCCCGCCGATGATGACAATGACGAACGTGTCGATCACCGCGTCGGGCGCCATGGCGAGCGAGGCGGTGACCAGCGGAGCGGCGAACACGCCGCCGATGCCGGCCAGGCCGCAGCCGATGCCGAACACCGCCGAGCGAACCATGCGCACATCGGTGCCAAGCGCATGCACCATCTCGGCATTCTGCGAGGTCGCGCGGATCAGCAGGCCAAGGCGGGTGCGTTCCAGGAACTGCCAGATCATCAGTGCGACGAGGATACCGGCGCCGATCAGGAAGAGGCGATAGATCGGGAACGGCTCGTCGAGGATAAAGACGATGCCTGAGAGTTCCCTTGGGGTGGGGACTTCGAGGGCGGCGACGCCCCACAGCAGACGGATCACCTCGGCCATGATCAGCGTCAGGCCGAATGTCACCATCAGGAATGCGCTGTGGTCACGTCCGTAAAGTTGGCGAAGGATGCCGAACTCGAAGGCGGCGCCGAAGCCGCCGACCACCAGCGGCGCGACAATAAGCGCCATCCAGAAGTTGCCGGTGAGCTGCACCGCCGAGTAGCCGACATAGGCGCCCAGCATGAAGAAGGCGCCATGCGCGAAGTTGACGATACGCATGATGCCGAAGATCAGCGTGAGCCCGACGCCGAGGAAGAACAGCAGTGCCGCCTGCGACAACGCGTTCAGGCACTGCGTGACGAGGAAGCCGAGGAAGTCCATGCGGCTGCGCGTTCACCCGGTTCTCACACCTCTCCCGCTGTGCGGGAGAGGTGTGGTTGTTTGCACGTCATCAGTGCCATGATCGCGCAGCTATGGAACGGCATCTCGCGGCAGGCGGGGGTTATCTCGTCGCCGGGGAAGGTGGCGATGATCCGCGGGACCGGCGTCTTGTGGCCTGCCTGCTTCACCACCTTCACCATGTAGCCGCCCTGCACCGCCTGATGGTCGCAGGCGCGGAAGGCGACGTGACCCTTGATGGAATTGATTGCCGTCGTCTCGAGCGCCGGGCGCAGCTTGTCGGCCTCGATACTCTTTGCGTGCTCGATGCCGGCCTGCAGAAGCTGGCAGGCCTGCCACTGCTCGCCCTCGAACACATCGGGCTCCGCGCCGTATTCCTTCCGCCACAACGCGACGAATTCCTTGTTCGCCGGATTGTCGATGGTGAAGGTGTAGCGGGTCGAGCCGGTCAGCCCGAGCGCCGCATCGCCCACCGCGCGGATGCTGTTGAGATCGACGATGGAGGTCAGGAGCTGCACCTTGTCGCTCAGGCGATATTCGTGCGCCTGAGAGAGGAAGGCGTTGTTGTCGGCCCCCTGCATGACCATAAAGCAGGCATCGGCGCCGGACTGGCGGATCTTGGTGATGTAGGTGGAGAAGTCGTTGGTGCCGATCGGCGAGAATACGGCGCCGAGGAAGTTCCTTTTGGCCTTCTTCACCTCGTCCTCGAACACGCCGATGCTGTTGTGTCCCCAGGCGTAGTCCATGCCGATGGCGTAGAAGTTCTTCAGCTTGCCATGGCGCAGCCAAAGCGAGATCACCCGCGTCTCCATGGGCCCGGAGATGTTGGCGCGGAAGAAGTTCGGCACGAACGAGGACCCGGTGAGCCGCCCGTCACCGTTGTCGGAGGACACGAAGATGGTGTTCCACCCGGCCAGTTTCGGCACCACGGCCAGCGCTTCCGACGACATCACCATGCCGAACAGCAAGTGGCAGTTGTCGCGCTCCACGACGAGCTGCGCCTTGCGCACGCAGGTTGCCGGATCGCCGGCGGTGTCCTCGATATGCAGTTCGATCTGCCGGCCGAGCAGCCCGCCCTTGGCGTTCAGCAACTTTGCCCACAACTGGGCGCCGTTGCGCATCTGCACGCCGATCTCCCCGGCTTGCCCGGTGAGAGCGAGCGGCATGCCGATCCTGATCGGCGTCTCGCCGAGCGCGTGGCGCAGCACCACGGGAGCGGCCATGGCAAAACCGGCGCCGCCGATCAGCGTGCGGCGCGTGAAACCTGTTGGAATACCCATCACGTTTCTCCCTGGGGTTGACTACCCGATCCGTTTCTATGTGTGGACCTGTTTCGTCGGTTCCACCGTCTTGAAGTCCGCCGGCACGATGATCTACCCGCCGTGGCCCTCGGACTCGGTCTTCATTCCGTTTTTTTCAGTCGGCGAAGGTCTGCTTGTTGCAGGCCGGCGTGGTGCTCGCGCCCGGATAGGTGGCGATCACCTCGGGGATCGGCGTCGGGAAGTCCGCGCTCTTCACCACCTTCACCATGAAACCGTGCTGCACGGCCTGATGGTCGCAGGCGCGGAAGGCAACGTGACCCTTGATGCTGTCGATCGCCACCGTCTCGAGCGCCGGGCGCAGCTTGGCCGCCTCGATGCTGCCCGCCTTCTGGATGCCGGCGGCGAGCATCTGGCAGGCCTGCCACTGTTCGCCCTCGAACGTGTCCGGGACGTTGCCATACTCCTTCTTCCACATGGCGACGAATTCCTTGTTCGCCGGATTGTCGATGGTGAAGCTGTAGCGCGAGGAGCCGACCAGCCCCAGCGCGGCGTCGCCGACCGCGCGGATGGATGCGAGATCGACGATTTCCGTGAGCAGCTGCACCTTGTCCGACAGCCGGTATTGGTGCGACTGCGACAGGAAGGCGTTGTTGTCGTCGCCCTGCATGACGATGTAGCAGGCATCGGCGCCGGACTGGCGGATCTTGGTGATGTAGGTCGAATAGTCCTTGGTGCCGACCGGCGCAAAGACGGCGCCGACAAAATTCTTCTTGGCCTTTTTCACTTCGTCCTGGAACACGCCGATGCTGTTGTGGCCCCAGGCGTAGTCCATGCCGATCCCGTAAAAATTCTTCAGCTTCGATTTGCGCAGGTAGAGCGCCACGGCGCGCGTGCCCATCGGGCCGGAGATGTTGGCGCGGAAGAAGTTCGGCACGAAGGATTCCGCAGTGAGCCTGCCGTCGCCATTGTCCGAGGACATGAAGATCGTATCCCACTCGGCGAGTTTCGGCACCGTGGCGAGCGCCTCGGAGGACAGCACGATGGCGGTGAGGATGCGGATGCCGTCGCGCTCCACCATCTCCTGCGCCTTGCGCACGCAGGTGGCGGGGTCGCCGGCGGTGTCGGTGATCACCATCTCGATCTGCCGGCCCAGCAGGCCGCCCTTGGCGTTCTGCACCTTCGCCCACATCTCGCAGCCGCGCTTCATCTGCTGGCCGACCGAGCCCAGCGCGCCGGTCAGCGCGATCGGTGCGCCGATCTTGATCGTGTCCGCCGCCCGTCCATGCCGCAGCACCACGGGTGCCGCCAGGGCGGCGAGCCCGGTGCGAATCGCGGTACGCCGCGTGAAGCCGTTGGTTGCAGCCATCCCGTTTCTCCCTTTCATGCCGGCTGAATCGCCGGCGTTTATTTCGTCAGTTCAACCGTCTTGAAGTCCGCCGGCACGATGATCTCCAGTACCTCGCAGTCGTCTGAGTAGTCGAGCACGGTGTGCCTGATCTTCGGCGGCTGCAGCCAGCAGGTGCCGGCCTCCATGAGCTGCTCGCCGTGTCCCTCGAACTCGTTCTTCATCCAGCCTTTCAGCACATAGATCAACTGCAGCTCGGTGTCATGGTAGTGGCGCTTGCGCACCTCGTCAGTGCAGGGGGCGATCAGCCGGATCACGTGCGCCTGGCAGAGGCCGCCGGTGGCGGCGGCGATGCCGAGGTCGCGATAGCGCGCATAGGGGCGCAGCCCGTCGGCCTTGAACTCGGCGTCGCGCAGGTGCGAGACGGTGAAGCGCTGCGGCTTCCTGGGTGCCGCCCGGCGCGGCTTGGTGGCCGGCGCGGCGGGCGCCGCCCGGCGCTTGGCCGGGGTCTTGGCCTGGGCCTTGACCCGGCCGGCGGATTTCGATTTTGACTTGGCGGCGGCCTTGGCCATGGTTTCCTCCCGGTATTTGCCGTTTCCCGGCGCACAGTATCGGCACGTTGCGAAAGCTCCTTCAAGCGCCCCGCACAGAGACGGCTTCCAGCGCCTCGCCGAGCAGGTCCATCGCCTTGTCGATCTGGTCCGCCGTGGTGGTGGCGGGCGGCACGAAGCGCAACACGCTGCCGCCCCGGCGCAGGCTGAAGATCAGACCGCCAGAGAAACACATCCGGCCGATCTCGCGCCCCTCCTCGGTCGCCGGCTGCCTGGTGTGCCGGTCGCGCACCAGCTCGATGCCAGTGATCTGGCCCTGGCCGCGCACATCGCCGATCAGCTCGTAGCGCTGCTGCAGCGCCGCCAGCCGCTCGCGCATCTGCGCGCCGATGCGCCGCGCCTTGGCCGGCACGTCCTCCTGCTCGATCACGTCCAGGCTGGCGACGCCGGCGGCACAGATCAGCGGATCGTTGGCGTGCGAGTGGGTGGCGGCGTAGCCGGAGGCGATCACCTTCTCCTCGATCGCCTCGGTGGTGGTCAGCGCGCTGATGCCGACCCCGCCGCCGAGGTGTTTTGCCAGCGTGATGATGTCCGGCACGATGCCTTCCGTCTCGAAGCCGAACATGCGGCCGAGCTTGCCCAGCCCGGTCTGCTCCTCATCGACAATCAGCAGCATGCCGCGCGCCTTGCACATCGCGTGCAGCCGCCCGAGCCAGCCGGGCGGCGGCTCCACCACGCCGCCGGCACTGAACAGCGGCTCGGTGATCACCGCCGCGGGCTGGCCGGTCGCCTGCGCGTCCAGCAGCTCGAAGCTGGTCTTCAGGCAGGCGAAGTCGCAGCCGGGAAACGTTTGCGCCAGCGGACAGCGATAGCAGTATGGCGCGACGATGGCATGGCTGCCGCCCGGCAGGTGGCCGTGGCCGGAATGCCAGCCGGCAAAGGTGACCGCGCGCGTGGCGTCCGACAGGCCGTGGAAGCTGATATGCGGGCTGGCGACCTCGTAGCCGCCGGTATATTTGCGCGCGATCATCAGCGCCATCTCGTTGGCGTCCGAGCCCGATTCGCCGAACAGCGTCTTTTGCAGCGGCGGCGGCACGATGCGTCCGAGCCGCGTCGCCAACTCGATCTCCTTGACATTGTAGTGGCTGGAGTGCGCGTGCAGCATCGTCTCGCACGCCTGCCGGATCGCGGCGACCACCGTCGGATGGTTGTGGCCAAGCGCGGCGCACATCTGGCCGGAATTGAAGTCGAGATACTGCTTGCCGTTGACGTCGGTGACGACAGAGTCCCTGGCCGAGGCGAACACCGGTCCCTCGCTGGTCTTCTTGTCCATGCGGGCGCGGAAGCTGTAGCGCGCGGCGTTGTCCAGCAGTTCGGCCTCGGTCGGATGCGGCATGACGGTTTTCCCTTGCGGCGGCCGCATTGTCGCGTCGGCCGGCGCGAGGC
>VFSW01015402.1_pt1 | contig 10512 bp, 9 predicted proteins | sample 5358111 | NCBI WGS metagenome assembly VFSW01 (sample SAMN11554181, study PRJNA540505) | mine drainage metagenome | isolation source: sediment from site ElyBrook_90M | place: USA: Ely Copper Mine, Vershire, VT | collected 2017
CACGCCATAGGTTGTGAGGAGTTTCACCCCGACCGAGGCGGCATAACTCGCATAGCGCTCGCCGAACTGCACGGTCCATCTCGAGCCTAAGAACCCCAACATGATGCTGCCGATCCCGAGAACCATGTACATCTCCATCAGCGTCATCATCAACTGCAACGCCACTAGGCCGAAACCCAAGTACAGGAGCAGCGACGTGAGAACCGTCGCCAGGGATGCGACCATGCCCTCCATGGCATTCTCCGCGGCCTGTTTGACACAATTGATGGGATGGCCAATGGAGCAATTCGAGTTTGTTGGACTCGTACCCGATCCTGTGGTGGGATTGCCGCCGCCCGCGACTCGGGTGGGGTTCCCCCCGTTCCAGAGGATGCCCTCCACGTTTGCCGCCTCGGTCATGATGCCGGACGGCGTGAGCGGCACGGCGGCGGCACCGGGCGGCGTACCGAACTGCGAGGCCGCGAGGAACTTCTGTCCGATCGTTGCAAACTGCTGCGGGATGATGGGCATCCAGGTCGGCGCGGTGGCGACGATGAATCCAAAAAATGACAGTTCAAGCATCTTAAGAAAGAGCGACGAGAACCACTCCCCGAGATCATTTTTGCGCAGTGCGTTGGTGATGCCCCACCAAACCAGTTCGAGCGTCGCGAGCGAGGTGAATATCACCCACCCGATGCCGGTCTTGCCGGCCCCGACCGACACCCAATTCGCCGTCGCGTTCTCGACCATGCTCAGAATGGTGTCGAAGAACCCAATCGTCAGACAGGTCGAAGGTGTGCCCGCCGTGGCGGGCGCGCACGTACCCACCGCGGCCTGCGCCAGCGCGGGCAAGAGCACCGCGGCGAGCGCGGCGAGAAGAACCAGGCGGCGACGGTGACGCATACGTGACCTCAGTATGGGGACTTCAGGAGCGGCGCGGTGAGATAGCTGCCGAGGACCTTTTGTTTGGCAACCCGCGCGTTCGCGCGATTGCCCATGTCCGTGAGGATCGCGGTGTTGGCCGTGCGCGTGTCGGTGTCGAGTTGGGAGAGCTCGGTCGCGAGCACCCCGTGCATCGCATTGCTCGCCTGCAGAATCTGATTGCGGCCCTGCGCGGTACGTGAGGCCACCTGCAGGGTCTGCTCCGTCGCGGCAGAGGTCGCGAATTGCTGCCGGGAGAGACCGTACTCATGCAGCACGCCCGTGATCTGCTGATTGAACCCCTGAGTCCACTGAGCCAGCGTGCCGCCGGCATAGCCGACTGAGCCTGTCGGATCGCCGTACTCATAGGCTGTTTGGGCGGCGGTGTCCTGAACGCTCGCGGAGATGCCCTGCGCCTGTCCGATGATCTCCTGCATCTGCATGACAGGCTCTGTCAACTGCGACCAGAACTGAAGCGGCATCGTGCCGAGGTTTTCAGTTTGGTCCATGACCATGCCGACCTGATCCTCAGTCTGGAGCACCGCCTGCTCATCCTGCTCGACCGCCGTGACCTCCTGCACGATCTGCTCGGGGAAGGTCGCGCCGGCCACTTCCGACACCGCCAAAGCGGGCGGCGCAGCGGATACAAGAAGGACGGTAGCCGCAAAGGCAGCACCGAGAACGGGTAATTTGACTCGCATGAGAAGTCCTCCACTTTCGCAACCGCCCCCGGGCGGTCGAGTCTCATGGACTCTCCCGCCCGGGTTTGGCCTTCTCGTGACGGGGCTGCGTCCTGGCGGCGTGCCGGGTGTCCGCTCCGCGCGAGAGACGGGTCCGCTACCGGGGCGGGTGATGCCGCCAGACATCCCCGCCGCATCTGACTCGACGACCGCCCCTCCGGGTGCGCGGGTATACCCGCATACCCTTCGGCGCTCTGGCGATGCGCTCCCGGCATCCGTTGCAAGCGGATGCCGGGGACACGCCGCGGCAGACGGCTTGAGCCCCTTGCGTGTATCGGCTACTGATAGTTCTCCCATGCCTGGGCCCATGCCCATTCGCCGCGCTCGCGCAGCCATTGGGCCGGCCATCCATCCGGATTCGCGGCGCGAAGATCGCGGATCCGCGTGATCTCTTCCCGGCCCGAAGCGCCCACGAAGGCGAGCTCTGGACCGGAAAGTCCGAGCTCAAAGAGCCGCCGGCCGTCTGGGTGCAGAATGTAATACTGGCGCTTCGGCGTAGCCGCGGCGAGCATCTCGAGCTGTCGGTCGTTGAGGCCCAGGAGCTCGCGGTAGATCCCCCGGGCGACATCATCTTGCGCCGCTGCGTTCGGCAGGAGGATCTTCGTCGGACACGACTCGACGATCACATCCGCGATGCCCGACTTCGCGAGGTCCGATAACGACTGCGTGGCGAACACCACAGCCACGTTTGCCTTGCGCAGCACCTTGAGCCATTCGCGGATCTTGGCCTTGAACACCGGGTGCCCCAGCATCACCCATGCTTCATCGAGCACGAGCAAGGTCGGCCGGCCGTCAAAGCGCTGCTCGAGCCGGTGAAAGAGATACGTGAGCACGGGCAGGACCACACGATCTCCGCGCACGAGGAGGTGTTCCATTTCGAACACCTGGAACCGGTCCTGACTCATTCCATCCTCGGTGGCATCGAGCAGATCCCCCGCGACGCCGCGAACCGTGTACGGCTCGATCGCCGTGCGCAGGTCCGTATCCTGGATCGTCGCGCGAAATTGGCCCAGGGTGCGCAGCTTCGCATCCTTGAAGTCGCCCAATTGTTTCACCGCGCGGTAGATTTCCTGGCGCTGCTCCGGCGTCACACGCACGCCCTGGAGCTCGACGCACGATTCCAGCCACTCCGCGGCCCAGCGCTGCTCGCTCTCCTCGTCGCAACGCGCGAGCGGCGCGAACGCTACCGTAGGACCGCCCACGCCGTCCGCACCGCCCGAGATGTCATAGTGCTCGCCACCGGCCGCCCAGACGAGGGGCAGCATCGAGTATCCCTTGTCGAAGCAAAACACCTGCGCTCTCGCGTAGCGGAAGTGCTGTGCGACGGCTGTTGCGAGCAACGTCGACTTGCCACTGCCGGTCGGGCCGAGCACGGCCGCATGCCCCAGGTCGCCAGAGTGCAGGCTCAGGCGAAACGGCGTCGCGCCCGAGGTTCGGGTCCACAGGAGCGGCGGCGGCGGAGAACCATCCTTCTGCCTGGGGTAGAACGGGCACGGGTTGTGATCCGGTCCCGCCCACACGCTCGTGAACGGCATCAGATGCGCGAGATTGAGCGTGTGCACAACCGGCCGCCTCACGTTGGCCACTGTGTTCCCTGGCATAGTGCCGAGATACGCATCCACCGCGTTCACGGTCTCGATGCGCGCCTGAAACCCGAGGTTGAGAATCACCTTGCGGATGTCCTGCGCCGCTTCCTCGAGCGCCGGGAGATTGCGATCCGCGAGCAGCAAGACGCTCGTGTAATAGCCGAAAATCACCTTGCCTTGGCTCGCTTCCGCGACCGCCACGATCGCATCGTTCATTGCGCGGTCGGCATCAAGGTTGATGTGCGTCGCCTGGCCGCCGCCGGCCTCGCGCAGGAAGTTCATCATGGACTTGCGCTTCTGCGCCCACTTGCTGCGATAGCTGTTGGCAAGCTGCTCCGCCTCCTGAGGATCGAGTTCGATGAAGCGCGTGCTCCAGCGATACTCCACCGGAAGGCGCGCCAGCCGGTCGAACATGCCCGGCACCGAGTACGGCGGAAAGCCCGTGATGCAGATGGCCGTGATGTACTGATCGTCGATGCGCGGCTGAAATCCGCTCACGAGATCGTGCTGGCCGAGCACGGCATCCAGGTACATCGGCACGCTCGCCGTCGCAAACGGCGCTGTGGCGTTGCGCATAGTCACGCAGCTCTCGAGATGGGCGAGCAGTTCGCTCCTCACCACCCCCGTGTGCGCATCCACGGTGTCCGTCAGGCGCCGGATTCTCGCCACCCCCGAGAGACGGTCCTCGATCTCGCGCAGCCCACGGCGGAAGCGCTCGAGTTGCGCCGCGCAGGTGGACTCGGCTCCCCCCTCGGTGAAGAACCGCGCGGTCTTGTCCTGGCGGTCCATTGGGGGAAACCACGGCACCGCAAGCACATAGCGACTCTTGAAGCCGTAGCCGTCGCTCTCAAAGTGCTGGCGCCGGATGTCATCGATCATGCGCGTGGTTCGATCGCGGAATGCCCCCGCAGGGGCATATCCCGGCGCCATCGCGCGCACGGCATCGGCGTGTAAGACCCAGCCCTCGCCGAGCGCCAGCGCCCCGTTTACGCGGGCAGCCATGGTGATGAGCTCATCCTGCGTCGCGGAGTCGAGATCGGGACCGGCATACTCCCATGCGGCCATGAGTCCGCCGGCCTTGGTGAGCACGATGCCGTTGTCGATGAGTGCCGCCCACGGCAGGTAATCCGGCAGTCCCTTCGCCTTGAGACGGAATTCCGCGAGCGAGAGCATCAAACCTTCTCCTTCAGTCCCGCGAACGGAGTGGCCGCCGCCGGGTAAAACGCCTTGTATTTGAGGAAGCGCCGCGCGGTCTTCGAGAGTTGCGGATCGGCCTTCGCAGCGCGTACCAGCGGCGCGCGGCCGGCGAACCACAGGGCAATGCCGAGCACGAAACTCCACCAGTGCATCAGCACGAAGCAAAAGACCCCGCAGAGCATCCCGAGCACGATCATCCACGTCCGCTCGCCGCCCAAAAGCAGCAACGGGCGATTCAAACTCTCGTGAATCGGCGCAGCCCCTGGGGGCAACGCCGGTTCGTTCTCGCTATCGGCCATGTCTCACCTCGCGCCCCGTTTCATCCCCGACCGTCCGCTACCTCAGCACATTGGGACCGACAGCCCCATCAGCGTCATGAGTTTCAGCACCGCCGGAATGAAGCTGATGGCGAGCACCACCTGAAGCGCGCGCTTGCCGATACCGGAGAGGTCCTCCCCAAAGGCCAACGCGAACCCGGCGGCGAGCGCCGCGACCACGCCAACCCCTACGGTCACGGGACCCGTGAGATCACCGACGATGACGCCGATCCAGTGATCCCACCCCATTTCGCCGCAGGTGTAATTGGTGCCGATCATCTGTGCATCGGCGCTGCCCGAAGAAAGCGCGAGCACCGCGACGGTCATCGCCGCCGCGCGCGCCAATGCGATCCGGTGCATCGCGCGGTGTTTCAGGTTCCGGGGGAAGTTCATGGCGTTCTCCACAGGCGCGCGACATGCCACCTTTCCCCTGTTCTCCGCCGCCCGGGCCCTGCGGGCTGCACAGCCCCGTGCCAGGCGCAGCCCTACGTAGGGCGCTGCCCGCGCAGCCCGTTGCCGGTCGACCGTTATTGGCGACGGCGCGGCGCCTCGGCGTCCCTTATTTCCTCGCCGGGCACTCCCGCGGCCAACTTCCGTTCGAGGTCGCGAGTCGCGCGCTTCGTAATGCCGAGTATTGGCCGGCGTCCCGCGATTGTCTGCAACGCCTGCTCCGCTTCGACCCATGCGGATGCACGAACATTATCGAATGGTTCCCCGATATCCTGAAGGATCATCTCGAGAAAGCACTCCCCCGCGGTGAACCCATGGCGCGAGAGCGCCGCGGCGGCGGGCTTGACGAGCTCAGCCGCCTCGTTCTCCGCCATGGGTGGCCAGTCTATTGTCAATTCGTACACAGGCTACCGTCCTGTATCCTCGATCCCGGCGTTTTCCACTTCCGACTCGACAGTTTCCTCCCGAACATCACCCTGCCCACTCGCGCGCACCGTCGGATTTCTCTCCCACGACTCCCGTGCAATATCCGAGAGTTCCGACCATGTCGATCGTGGTGTTCCGTCGTGATACAACGGTTCGCGCGCTACGTCCCGTTCATAAGCGACCTGTCCCGGACTCTTGGGCTCAGCGCGACTTGGAGCGGTCGCGAGCCGCTGCAAGGGGGCGGCCACATCGAGCCCCCGATCGGTGAAATACACCAGCCGGTGCTTGAGTGTCTTGATCGCCGCGCGGCAGTCATCGGGCGTGAATTCTTGCGGCCACACGGCGCAAGGCACCACCCAATCGAGGTCCTCCTCGAAGGCGATGTCGAGACCGCTGAAGGGCTTGAAACCCCGTGCCCAGGCGGGCAGCGCATCGCGGCGCTCCTCGGAAATCACGATGCCACCGTGGCAATCCGTGCTCACGGACCAGATTCCAGGCGCGATGGACCGGCAACTCATGTCCCGGTGTCCCCATGGGGTCGTGAGCGGCGCGGGTGTGTTTTGGAACAGACTGTGCTCAGAGTGAGATAGGCTCATTCGGTGTCATCCCCGTTAGTGTCAGTGACCGCAGCGCCGCCGACTTTCCCGCCCACGATATCCCTGAGAATATCCCCGAGCGCCTCTTCAAACGGCCCACCCCCACCGAGTCTTACACCGCTAAGCACCTCGGCGACGCGTCCGGGCTCCCCTGACGGCGGTGACGGGTCGCCGTGCGCGACCTCCGCAGCCGATTCGGCCTGAAAATCCGCTATTGGTGACTGCTGCACGCAGTACCCATCGGCGCCGCGGCCGCGGCCCGTGGAAGCGGCCATACCGAGCGCGGTGCGCGCGGCCATCGCGGAATCCGCGTAATACTTGATCTTCTGACAATAGAGTGGAGCGTGACCGGCGACGAAGACAATCTCATCGTCGGGCGGCAGGCGCATGCACTCATCGGCCGTCAGGAGCGGCCGGCCCACGATCTGCTCATTGGTGTTGACGTTCTGAAGCATGATGTGCATGCGGTTGCCGCTGTACTGCCGCTGGACGTGCGTCACAGTCGCCTGGCCGCACATCTTGGAGAGCATGTCCGCGGTCTCTGGATTGTTCGGCGCATAGGCGATGCGAATGTGGCAATTCGAGAAGATCGACTCTTCCTTGCTGTAGGCTTTGGCAAGCTGTACCCGGTCCTGCGCCACGAGCAACGCCTTCATCCCGTAGCCCGCGATGAAGGCTAGTGCCTCCTCGAAGATTTCGAGTTTGCCGAGCGAGGGAAACTCGTCGATGAGCAGCAGCAGCCGGTGCGGAAAACGGCTCTTGCCGCCGCCCTTGTCGAAGTCCATGCCCTCGGTCAGCCGGCGCACCACTTGACTCACGACGATGCGCAGGAGCGGCTTCAATCGGTCCTTGTCAGACGGTGGCACGACGAGATAGAGCGAGGTCTTCTCCTTCACCACTTGGCCATCGGGATTTCTCCCGCCCATCAGGCTCTCGACAGAGAAGTCCGAGACGCGGGTATTGTCGGCGACGATGGGGTCCCGGTAGAGCGAGAGGAAGGACAGCGCCGTGGAGAGCACCGAGCCCCCCTCGTTTGCCGGCTTGTTCAGCCACGCGCGGCTCGCCGCGGCCACGGTGAGCCAAGCGTTGCGCCGCGCGCGCCAGGCGTGGCCTGTCTGGTCCGCCGGCACACCATCATCAGGTCCGCTCGAGGGCGCAGCCGGTGCGGCGTCGAGCGCTCGCATCGCCTCGAGGGCGGTCTGCTCGATGTATTCCAGCACCTTCTTCGCGCCCTCGGCAACCGCCTGGGCGGGCTTCTTCGGCGCCGCGCCTTGCGCGCCAGCCTTCGCAGCCTTCTCCGCCGCGGCCTGCGCGCGCGCCTCCGCGGAGGTTTCAGCGACCTCGCGGAAAACGCCCCCATCGGAGAGAATTCCGAGCACGGTCGCAAGAGAACGGTCAGGCTGAACCCCTTCGGGAAATTCGCACACGAGCACGAAGATCACGACGCCGACCAGCAAGTCAAAGGCGGTCTTCGCCCAGTGATCCTCGAGCCCCTTGCCGTCGGGGTCCACGATGAGCGTGCAGATGTTCTGCACATCCTTGACCATATTGAGATCCAGGCGGATCTCGAGGAGCGGATTGAACCGAGCCGAATCGAGCGCCGTAGGATCGAATTTGAGCGCGCGCTGCTTGAGCACGCGCTCGCGAAAACCGGAGGTCAGCGCCCAGTTCTCGCCCTTGATGTCGAGTACAAGCACGCTCTCATCCCATGAGACGAGCGTCGGGATGACGATGCCAACCCCCTTGCCGGAGCGCGTTGGGGCGAACACCATCATGTGCTCTGGCCCCTTGTGACGCAGATATTGCACGCGGCCGGACGGATCGCGCCATGCGCCGAATACGACTCCGCCGCGGTTGGCCTCCGACGGCAGGAGGTTGGTCGCCTCGACCTCCTTCTGCACCGCCCAGTGCGCGCTCCCGTGCAAGTCGTTGCGTTCGCTCTTAATGCGTTGCGATCGGCGGAAGATGAAGTACATCGGGGCAATCAGAGCGAAGACGAACCCAATGCCGACGATGGCGTGCGCGCGATCGAAGATCGCGGCCTGCGCCGGCCGGGTGAGGCGCTCGTACTTGAAAATCCACACGAAGATCGCGAACGGCTCATACAGATGTGGACCGCAGACCCACCGCGCCGCCGCAGGGGCTGCGCCCGGCAAAGGGACGGTCCAGGTGCAGCCCCCGAAGACTACGGGCCAGTTGAAGGCCCATGCCGCATATTCGGTGGCGGCCCAGCATGAGGCGAGTGCCAGGACGAGGAACAACGCCATCGATGCCACGTAATAGCGCGTGAGGTCCTGCTCGGTTTTCGGGATATGAACGAGGCCGTGGTCAGCCGCGTTTGCGGTGGCCCGGCGGCGGTGCCGCCAGGTAAAGAAGATGAGCAGAATTGCGCCACCGAGGACGGCGAGCGCGAGCGGGTGTTTGAGGAGTGCCATGACATTCCTCGACCGGACGGGCCCCATGCCGGGGTGCAACCCGTTGCAGAGTGCAGCCCTGCGGGCTGCACAGCCCCGCCGCGCCTACCGCCCGAACTCCATCTCCTCCTGCTCGAGCGGCACCGCTTCGCTTTCGACGCCGTGATCGGCTTCCTGAATCGCCCGCTCTGGCACTTCCCACCTCACGTCCTTCCCTGAAAGCAAAAGGGGTACGCGACCAATGCTGTCACTCGTCACCCACGGGATGCGCGCCGCCTCTGCCGTGACGCTTCCCCCCGCCTCATCGGCGAGCTTGACCAATGCTCCACAATCGCGCGCATCGAGCCCGGCGAACGGCACTACGACGGCCGTGCCGGCCGGCACCGCGGGAGCCGCCTGAACCGCGTTGCGATACTCCCCGATCAGACGCTTGTAGACGCCGGGGGTTTCGATTTCCTGCCGCCACAGCCCTCGCACATACGCCCCGACGATCGAATACGGCCACCCCACTTCCTTCCAGACCCCATCGATCCGCTCGATGCGCGTGTGTGCATCGACACGGCGCATCTCGGGGCGTGGCGCTCCCGCCAAGACCCGCCGGACCTCACTCCCACCCGCATGGGTCGGGCGGTACCCCAATTCCGCACTACGGGGGTTCATGCCAACGATTGCCGTCGCGATGTGAGAAGGGATGGCGCGCCAGGGCCGCGCGGCGTGAGTCGCAGCGACGAGTTCGACGTTACGATGTAACGACGCCCGAACCGACTCGCCCCGCTCGCGACCGGCCGACTCCCCCTTCCCGGCCGGGAGTGCGAGCGGCACCTCGATGTCCGGCATCACGATGGGGTTCTTCATCGCATTGAGCCACCGCTCGATATAGGTCTCGGGCCGGATGTGCCTGCCGCGACTCTGATTCATCCCACCCTCGCAATAGGAGGCTGATTCGAACACGCGCGCGAGCGCGGTATCGAGCCGTCCAATGGCCACGCAATTCCACTCTGGATGGTGCGGGTAGGTGTTCTTGTCATAGAGCTTCTCGAACAGACACCAAACCGTATACGACGCGCCTTCCGGCTTGAACGCTGCTGCCTCTTGATCGACCACTATCGTTGCACCCATTGCCTTCTCCTCAACGCCCCATATCGTCTTCGATGTCGCGTTCATCACCAGGTCCTGCGGACGGCTCGGGCGGCCCCGATTCTTGCGATGCCGCGGGCACGGCCGCCTGCGCTTCGCTGCCATCGAGCACCGTTCTCCCGACCACATGCATGCGGGCCGCCACGACCGCGGTCCCCTTCACCTCGGCGTACCCACCGACCCATGCGTGCTCGCGGACTCGGGCCAATCCCGACACTCGGGCATCGCCGTCCACGACCGCATCGCCTTCGATGATCGCGTCCCCTTCCACGATCGCATCGTCCCTCACCTGCGCCCGCTCCAAAATCTGTGAATTTCCGCGGACCCATGTTTTGCCGCGGATTCGCGCCGTGCCGCCCACCTGGGCTTCGCCCTTCACCTCGGCATTCTCCGACACGCGAGCATCCCCGCACACGAGCGCGAGGCCGTTCACTTGCGCGGTGCCGGAAATCTTCGCGCGATCGCGCACCGTCGCATGTCCGAAGACGCACGCCTCGCCACTGATCCGTGCTTTATCACGCACCTGCGCCGTTCCATGGACCTTGGCCTGCGGCCCGATGTGCGCGGTGTCGGACACCCGCGCGGTGTCCGCGACCCACCCGCCCGCCGTCCCGTCAGGATTGCGATGCCGGTGCGCCGGCACCGGCCCGCGCCCAAAATCATAGGTTTGCACGGACGCGCTCATCGGCCGAGATCCACGTCTTAGCCGCGGGGGGCCCCCGCGGCGGCAAGGCGCCGCGGGGTTGGGG
>VFSW01015403.1_pt1 | contig 10512 bp, 9 predicted proteins | sample 5358111 | NCBI WGS metagenome assembly VFSW01 (sample SAMN11554181, study PRJNA540505) | mine drainage metagenome | isolation source: sediment from site ElyBrook_90M | place: USA: Ely Copper Mine, Vershire, VT | collected 2017
GGCGGCGGCAAAGCCTCCGATGGGGACCCTGATTACCTGCACGCCGTACCGCGTGGATACGAACCGATTGATCTTGATCGGAGAACTCGCGCCATAATAATTTCAGTTTGCAATCTAAAATCTGCAATCATAACAGGAGGAACCATGCCCAAGAAAACTCGTAAGATGAAACAGCGCGCGGCAGAACGACGCGGAACGCTGCACGCCGGAATGCCGGAGAACGCGGAAATGTCGCCCACCGAGTCTGCCGCCGGCGCTGCGCCGCGCGCGCGCGCTGATTTTAGCGCCAGCCGCGTCGTTTCCCCGGTCACCTTCGATTACTCGTACATCTATGCCGATTTGAAGCGGATCGCGGTGTTTGCCGTCTTCTTCTTCGCGGTATTGATCGCGCTATCGTTCGTGATCAAGTAAACGATTTGCGCGCGGCAAAACAAAAATGCGGAGCCATTTCGTGGCTCCGCATTCTAATTCCCCGAGTGAGCTGATCCTATTCGTCGCGCGTTGGATCGCGCTGCAAATGAACTTGTGGAAAGCCGATCCAGCTGCGCAGTCCCAGGTCAAGCCCCAGGTGGACAAGCAAACAGTACCACGAATTCTGAGTGAGGATGAAGACCACCGCGCTGATGACGGCGACGCTGCCGGTCCACAGCGGCGCGTCCGCGCGCGTAATGTACCGCGCGTTCGCGCGAACGACCGGATTACTCCACCCCTCGATCCAAACCAGCGCCAACCCGAAGAAACTGCCCCAGTAAAAATCGCCTAGCCAGAGGATCGGCCCGCTGCGGTAGAACGCCCAATGCGCTTGCTGATAGATCACTTCGACGATGTGACGCGCCCAGTTCCACCCGCTCTCGTCGATGGCGTGCGGATGTTCCGCGCGCGCGTACGGTCGCCAAATCCAGATTGCCGCCGCGCCGGCGCCGCTCGCCAGCGCGCCAAACTCAACCGCGTGCCCCAGCCAGTCCAGGTTCCAGATGCCCAGCGCGCGGACGCTGTTGTATCCCAGCATTAACGTCGCCCAAGGCAGCGCCAGGTAGTACGCCCAGCGCGCCAGCTCGCCGATCGCGCGCGGCAGCCAATGGCTGGACGCCCAGCGGGTGAATCGTCCGAAGCGCCCGGGGCGAGGCGTACGATTGGCGTAGACCAGGTTTGCGGCAAGCGCGTAGAGGGCAATCGATGCGCCGATTACCCCGGCGAGCGCGGCGCGCGGCTCCAATGAGTAGAGCAGATCGAGCAGGCTCACTGGCTCGCCTCGGGGCTTGGCGTGGAAAGCGGTACGAGGAGCGTCACCCGCGTGCCGCTGCCCGGCGCCGAATCGATGCGCAATTCGCCGCCAATCAGCATCGCGCGGTCGCGCATATTCTGCAATCCAAGACTCGAACGGTCTTCGTACGAGCCGATCACCTTGTCGACGTCAAAGCCGGCGCCCTCATCCCGGATGGTCGCCACCAGAGTATGGTCGCGCTTGACCAAGGTCACATGGATCGGCGCTTTGCGCGCGTGTTTGCGCGCGTTCGTGACCGCCTCGTCGATGATGGCGAAGACCGTAGCCGCCGTGTTCATATCCAGCTCGCTGCTGAAATTGCCGGGCTCGACTTGGATCGCGAGTTTCTCGGTATCGCGCAGGCGTTCGCCGTACTGTTGCAGCGCGGCGGAGAGTCCCTTGGTTTCCAGCGCCAGCGGGCGCAGCGTGAACAGCGCCGTGCGAATTTCCTTGACGGTCTGCTGCGCGGTCGCGCGCGCCTTATCGAGTTCTTTCCTTACTTCGCCGGGGTTCTTGTCAAGCAGTTGTTGGATATAGTCCAACTGCATCACCAGCCCGGCGATTTTCTGAGTTGGACCGTCGTGCAGATCGCGCGCGAGCTTCTGCCGCATCTCGTTCTCGTTGTGGATGATCTTGTCTTGTTCCATCCGCGTGGATTGATAGAGCTTGGCGTTCTGGAAGCCGATGCCAACTTGACTGGTGAAGGCGCGCATCAGGTCGAGATGCTGCGCCGAGGGACTGCGCGGCGCAGGGCTTGCCAGCACCACGACCCCGTACTGTTCCATCCCGGCTTGCAGCGGATAGCAGACTCCGCTGCGACAGCGTTGCAGCGCGCCGAACACAGACAGTTCCGGGTCATTGCGCACTTGGTCGAAGACGACGGCTGCGCCAGTCTTGAGCGTCTCGGCGACAATTCCACTTTTGCCGGCGACGATTTGCGCGGCATCGCGGCTTTCCAAGTGGCGCGCGGCAACGACGCGCATTTTCTGAGCGGGGTCTTGCTCATCGAAAAAGAGCGCGATGCCGACGGGCGGTCCGTCTTCGTGGCGCGTTTCGGGAAGACCCGCGATGCCGGCGTCCAGCATTCCTTCGAGAACCGTCTTGTAGCTGGTGGTCAGATTGAGAACATCGGAAGAGCGATAGAGCAATTTAGCGCCCGCCATCGCGCCGCGCAGTTCGACCAGCTCGCCGGCGGCTTGACTTATCGCCGCGTCCTTTTCGTGTTGGGTGAGATAACCGATCAGGGTGTTCAGCGCCAACATCGCCGCCCCGATCACTGCGGCGGTTGCCCAGTCCGCGTTTGCCGGACGATCGCCGGGCAAAAGCGCGTGCACTCCCAACGAAAGGGTGAGCAGCCCGGCTGTCGCAAACCCGGCAAGCGCTCCAAACCGGATCGCGCCGACCAGCGCCGGAAAAATAGAGAAGAGAGCAAAGTAGGTGGAAGCGGAGGAGACCAGATAGGGCAACATTCCGAAGAGTAAAATGTCCAAGCCCAAACTGACCGTGGATAGCCAACGAGGAAAATTCTTTGTGAGCAAGAACAGCCCAAGAATGAGGTTGGTTAGGGCGACGACGACGAACCATGCCCACAAGGCGGTTGGAAACGCCAAACTGCCGGTGCCCATCCAGGCAGCCAAGAATGCCAAGAGCCATGCCAGCCACCGCACGCGAAACAGTACGAGATCGAAGCGTGGGGAAGATATTCTTTGAGGCGTGTTCGCCAGGTCAACCAACGAATGACCTCCGGGGAGGGCGGGCGATCGGAACTATCGCAGAGTCAGTAACGCTGAAAGCGTGAGTACAAAGAACCGCGGCAGTGCGCCGCGGTTTGTGCGAGTGTGGGCGGTATAGGACTCGAACCTATGACCTCGCGGATGTGAACCGCGCGCTCTAACCAACTGAGCCAACCGCCCAATGGCAAAAATATTATAGCACGCCCCGGCGCAAATTGCAAATTGCAATTTTGCGGGGGTCGTGGTATTATTTTTCCGTAGCCGCGGGACGATCCAAAGGAGTGCAATGCAAGATCGATATTACATCATTGCGATTATCGTGATTCTGGCAATTTGTTGTTTGGGCGGATACGTCGCGCTGTCGGGTTATCTCAACAGCAATCCTCCTGCGCTGGCGTTCCTCACCCCCGGTGCGCCCGTGACGCCGCTGGTTGTCGTCGTGAGTACCGATACCCCAGGTCCGGCAAAATCTGTCACGCCGGTGGTGGGCGCGCCGACTGCCGCACCGGTCCCATCGCCGCTGGGCGCGTTCCAGACGATTGTTGCCGAGACGACCCAGGTTCCGGCAACGCCGACCGGCGCGCGACCCGCCGCGCCACCCACGGTGACGCCGGCGGCTGCGCCGGTTACGGCGTCGTGTGTCGGCTTTGCGTTTTGTCCGAAGGGCGGTCCGCCGGACTATGTTTTGGGTGTTGGCGGCGACCCGTGTCGACAGAATTATATTTGGGGGCGCGTAACCGACAAAAACGGCAACGGTTTGCCCAACATCACCATCCGGTACAAGCTCATTTCCACTGGCGATGTGACTGATGCGCTCACCAAGTCGCCGCCAGACCCAGCCGGCGTGTACAACATTCCCACCGGTCAGCCGGGCAGCGCGTGGCTCGTGTGGGTTGCCGATGCTAGCAATGAGCTCAGCCCACGGGCGCCGATTACGACGCGGGCGTATCCCGGATCGGGCGACTGTCCGACGCGGCTGGATTTCGTTCAGAAATGAAAAAACGAACCGAGAGGAATCACCTCTCGGTTCTTGATTTTACTTTGCCATCGCTTTGATTCGTACGTATGCGGCGCGCGGAGTTCCATCCGGCTGGTCAATCGACCACCAATATTCCTCGGTGTCTTTGGTCCAGTCAGGGTTCGCCATGTAGATCACGAACATTGCGCCGATCCAGGGCGACCAGTTCTTCTTGGCGTACTGGAATGCGCCGACGATGTACGCCGCTTGCGTCTGTTCATCCACGCGGAACCACGAGTACGCCGGATGGACGGAATCCTGGGTCCATCCGAATTCCAGGATCACGATCTGCTTGGCGCTGTCGCCGTGGGCGACCATGATCTTGCGGATGTCTTCGACGTGGCGGAACGAATAGATGCGACCCGCCGCGCCTTCGCCATGATTGTACGCCGGGTTGCGCGCGACATCGTCCGGACTCATCTCGGGCGGCGCTTTGAACCCCGGCGCGTGTACGCCGAGCGCGTCAAAATACCCGGCGGAATTATTTTTCATCGCGGCGTACATTTGCTCGACGAAGGTGGCGTCGGGCATCGCCTGGTTGTTGCCCTGCGTGGTCGGCGTCAGCCCGGCGCTGACGACCATCGCGTTTGGATCGATCGATTTGATCTTGGCGTAGGACGCTTTGAGCAGGGCAAGGTAACCGGCCGGGCTGGGCGGCTGGCTGCACCACTCGCGCGCGAGGTTGGGCTCGTTCCAAATTTCGTACGCGCGGATGCGTCCCTTGTAACGCGTGACGAACGCGCCTAGAAAATCGAGCCAGTCCTGCATGTTCTTGGCGGGTCCCATGGTTTTGTTGGCGGCGCTGTAACAACCGGGCGCCGCCCAATCGGGCGCGTTATCCACGCGTGCGAGGATGTCAATCCCTTTCGCGTTCGAGAGATTTACGGCTTGGTCGGCATTGTCCCAGATGAACTTGCCTTTGCCAGCGCCCTCGATGTCGCGCCAGGCGAATTGCTGCTTGACCCAGGTCAAGCCGGCGTCCCGCATCAATCCCAAATCGCGGTCAGCGGTTTCGGGTCGCCACCACAGGAACGCCTGCGCGCCGTACTCCGGCGAATTCATCTTGAGCGGCTTGATCGGTATCGGCGTTGCGGTTGGAACGAGCGTCGCGGCGGCTGGCGCTTTTTGGGTTGGGGTCACCGCGTAGGCGACTACAGGCGCGGTCGTCGCCGATTGAGTTGGTACCGGCGCGGGAAGAAGCGCCGAACATCCCAGCGAGATCAACGCGAGACAACCGAAACACGCGGTAAGAAAAATTCTTCGCATCAAATACCTGTCGAAAGAGATTCTCTGCATCGAGTGGTTGCCATTATAACACGCGCTTCATTCTCGAACAAATTCCGGCTGCGGCGTGTCGACGCGGCGCGCGGGGCGAGCGGGCGGACGCGCGCTGCGCTGGCGCGCGTTGACGGCGAGAGTTTGGGCGAGGGTCAGCCCGGAAGTGAAGAGCAAGCCGGCGCAGAAGATCAGCGCATACGCGGCGATGCCCCAGTTGTTTTGCGACGCCGCGAAAATCACAGTCACCAGGTTGTACAGCGCGAAGGCGAGTTCGAAGAACACGATCGAGTCCAGCCGCAGTTGGTAGCGTCGCCCGCTCCAGGCATCGCGTTTGTCCGCGATCCCAAATTTGGGCGTGCGCTCGAAAACATCGTTTCGCCGCAAAAGAATTTGCAGCGCGCCGCGCACGGTGTTCAGGATCATGCCCGCGCCTAGCGCGGTGAGGAGCAGCGCGGCGGGCAGAACGCTTTGCCATCGTCGTCCGAGTTGCTGTTGAGCGACCAGCGTCAGCAGCAGCGGCGCGAAGGTTGTCAGATTGAATACGAGCGCGACGAGGAAGAGGTTGTGGATCGCCGGAAATCGCTCCGGCAGAATGACCAACGCCGGAAACAAGAGCGCGAGCAGGAACATGAGAATGTGAATGCCATAGCCGGTCAGATGAATCGTCGCCGCGAGTTTTTGGGGCAGACCGAGATCGGTTTTCCAAATTGCCGGGATGAACTTGAGGGCACATTCCAAGCTGCCGCGCGCCCAGCGATGCTGCTGGCGGCGATACGCGCTCAGGGTGACCGGCAGCTCCGCCGGAACCTCGACCTCGCGCAGGTACAGGGCGTGCCAGCCGCGGAGGAACGCGCGATACGATAGGTCAAGATCTTCCGTCAGCGTGTCGGACGTCCAGCCGCCGGCATCTTCCAGCGCGGCGCGCCGCCAGATACCGGCAGTGCCGCTGAAGTTGAACCAATACCCGGTACTCCAACGCGCGAATTGTTCCACCATAAAGTGCGCGTCGACGATAAGCGATTGCAGCCGAGTGAGCAGCGAGTAGTCGCGATTGATGTGTCCCCAGCGCGCTTGGATGAAGGCGATGCGCGGGTTTGCAAAGTAAGGCAGCGTCCGCTTGAGAAAATCGCGCGGTGGAACAAAATCCGCGTCGAAGATGGCGATGAACTCGCCGCGTGCCTGCGCCATCCCATACGCCAGCGCGCCGGCTTTGAAACCGGCTCGATCGGCGCGGTGCAGTTGCTCGATCGCGCAGCCGTTTGCCCGGAGCTGCTCGACCAGCGCGCGGACGATCTCGACGGTCTCATCGGTCGAGTCATCTAGAACTTGAATCTCCAATCGGTCAGCCGGATAATCGAGACGCGCCACCGCGTTGATCAATCGTTCTGCTACATACAGCTCATTGTAGATGGGCAGTTGAACGGTGACGCGCGGCAAGCGGTTCAGTACAGACGGCAACGTGATTGTGCCGCGGTTGCGCCAGGCGAGAAAAGTCAGATAGAAAAAATTCATGCCGTAAACGAACAGCATGGCGACCACGATAAAGTAAATGATCGCGACGACGATGAGGACAAGGTCAAACATTCATTGCTCCAGAAAATGAATTTGAAAACGCCGCGCTCCACAGTCCCCAGATCAGCCACTGCCACAGTCTCCCCGGCACCAGCAGCCACGTGTAGTAATCGAAGAAACCGACGAGCGTCACCGCAAGCAAAACGCCGGAGATGCCGATCAACGCCGGCGACCACTTCAGGCGGTGGCGATTCAGCCACAGCGCCAGCCACGGCGCGAGCAGCGCGGCGAAGTAGAGCAGCGCGCCGACAATTCCGGTCTCGGCGGCAACATCGAGCAGAACGATATGCGCCGGCTGATAGTCGAAGGGAAAACTGGGATACGCTGCGCGCATTGCGAACGGAACCGTGCCCAAGCCGGTGCCTAAAAGAGGATGCGCTTGAAAAATCGTTAACGTCGCCACGTTCAGCGAATTGCGCTCTACGACGGCGCGGTTCTCGCCGGTAAACATCGACGGCTCGTTCGGATTCAAGCGCGCGTCGAGATAGCCGGTATTCTGCCACGCGAACGGCGCGACGAAAATCATTGCCGCCGCGATGAGCGCGAGCCAATTGGTCACCGCGCGCGCCTGCCGCGTCGCCAGCAGCAAGGCGATGGTCAGCGCCGCGCCCGCGCCCAGCGCGAGCCACGCCGCGCGCGAAAACGTCAGCAGCAGCGCGAGCGCGCCCAGCCCGAAGAGACCGACGATGGGAATGCGCCATTCGTTTTTCGCGTCGACGTACCAAATCGCAATAAACAAAAGCGCGAACGCAAGACTGCCGCCGAGTATGTTGGGGTGATCGGTCAAGCCGTACGCGCGCAGCGAAATCGTCGTGCCCGACCAGACGGTGCTGATGCCGCGCCACGCGGGATCAAGCGTGAGTTCGCCGAGTCGTGCCAAGCCCAGCGAGTGTTGCTGTAATACCTGACCGATGCCCACCGCGGCTTGAACGAAAACCTGGAGGGTTATCGGCAAAATAATTTCGCCGATAGATCGGATTTCGTTCACGACGAAAAGGTAAATTCCGAAGAGCATCAGCAGCCGAACGGAATGGTAGATGGAAAAATCGCGGTCGACGGAAGAAAAAATGCTGACGATCCCGGCGGCGGTGATGCCGGCGATGGGAAGCGTCAAAAAGCGCGGCGCGAACTCGATCCGTCGTCGCGCCAGTACTAGCGCGCACAGCCACACGGCGAGTGTTGCCGCGAGAAACACGTCGCACGCGAAGAATTGGAAATCGGTATAATCGGCAAACAAGGGCGGCTGCGGACGCGCCAGCAAAGTCACACGCGCGCGGAATGAGATTAGGAAAACGGTTATGCCGAAAGAGACGCGCGCCAGCGCGCGAAGAAAATCTGAGATCGTGGATCGATTCATCTGATCATCGCCGGTGAATCAGATCGAGCAGCGCGAACTGCAAACGGATGCGCTTCCCCAGTTGCTGCCGCCGCGCAAAGTAGTCGTGGTTGCTCTTGCGCGTTTCGAGTTCCGCCAGCCAATCCCAACGCACATCTTCTTTTCGGCACAGCACAATTTCATTGCCGGGCATCGCCTCGATCACATTTGCCTCGATGGGGCGCGCCGCGTTGCCGAAGGAAAGGATCGGCGCGCGCGCGCGGCGCGTGGTAAGAACGTACGGCGCGCGCAGATGGCGCGGCGCTTTCGTCGCGTTGAGATCGACGTTGTATTCGTAGCCGCGCAGCGCGCCAGTCAGCCGATCCAGCTGGTCGGGTTGAATCTCCATGAAGGAATCATAGACCGCGAACGAATCGTCTAGCGATTTGAAGGCGAAGCAATTCTTGGCGCGCTGTAGCGGCGTTTGGAAAAACGATGTAGCGCGGTCGAAATGCGTGCCGGCATCGCCCACGCCGGTGGCGAGCGAGACGCGCGGATAAGCGTAATAGCGATTGGTTTCGACGACGTACTGGGTCATCAACGGAAACCAGTCCGCGGCATCAAAACGCAAAAACATTTCGTGGACGTTGTCGGTGCGCGACAGTGTCCTGGTCTCCGACGCGCGCCAATCGGCAAACCGCGTCCACTGCGCTGCGCTCCACGCCAGTCCTTGTGTATACGGCACTTGAATGAAAAACGCGTCCGCGGCATCGGACAGCGGCACGAATGGATACTGGGTGTAACCATTGAACCAAAGCGCGTAGAGCGAAATTCCGGCGATGCGCTCGTCGGGCTCGTAGAAATCCAGCGCCTGCGACGCGTACTTGAAATAATCCGGCGAGACCGCCAGGTCGTCCTCCAAGAAGATGATCGAGCCGTACTCTTGCGCGAGTCCGCCGCAATAGAGAATGTGCCGCACCAGCCCCAGATGCTCAGGGTGGTCGATCACTCGCTTGGGTCCGAATTGCCAAACAAATTTTTCGGCGACCGCGCGCGTCGCTTGGTTTTCACTGGTGTCGCCGCGATCATTCGAAATCACCAGCGGCGCTTCGGTTGGATAATCGGCTTGCGCGATGGACGCGAGCAGCCGCGCGAGCGAGTGCGGGCGGTTGAACGCACTAATGACGATGACGGGATTCATTCCGATCAAACCTTTTGGAGCGCGGTCACGGCGGCGTCGAATAGATTCTGCAAGCCGCGCTCCGCCGCACCTGGGTCGAAATCGAGTTGCCATCGCGTTTCGTCAAACGTGTCGCTAATGACAAACGCGGCGCCGACCGGAATCTGCAAATGCTGACCGACGGCGAAGAGCGCGGCGGCTTCCATCTCGACCGTCTTGACCCCTTCGCGCCGATAGTGTTCCACCTCGCCGCGCGTCTCACGGTACGGCGCGTCGATTGTCCAGCTCGTGCCCATCGTGTACAGCTGAGTGCGCGCCTCCAGCGCGCCGCACAGCGCGGCGACGATTGAGGGACTGGCAATCGCGTACTTGTCCGCCGGCAAATAGTGATGCGACGTGCCCTCGTCGCGGATCGCGCGGTCGCACACGACCAGATCGCCGGCGCGTTGATCGGGCTGCAATCCGCCGGCGCGCCCGAGCGCGATCAAGCGGCGGACGCCGAACGCGGCGAGTTCTTCCGGCAGCGCGGCGACGACCGGCGCGCCGATTCCGAAATGGCTTGCGACTGCGATGCGTCCGTGTGTTTTCTTCAGCAGATGGAGATCGCCGAAAAAGCCGCTCACCTTTTTTACCGCATAGTGTTCGACCACGTAGCGAGCCAGCGTGGACTGAAAACAAAAGATGACCGCTTCGGGTGGTGGAAAGTCGAGTTTGCCGTTTGTCCGTTGTCGACGCGCTAACACATCGGCGGCGGAAAAGACCGGCGCGCTATCGGCTTTCTCAAAATTGGGAAATGTCATTTTCTCAACGCGAAGAATAGCGCGGCTTGCGTCCATTCGCTGACCACCGATGCCCAGCACGCGCCAATCAGCCCAAATGCTGGGGCGAGAACCACGTACAGCGCCGCGGATACGCCGACGCCGATCAAGTTTCCGAACACCACGCGCCGCTCGCGTCGTTTGGCGATCAATTCCAACGTGACGGTCGCGGTGAACGCGTAGGGAATCAAGCCCCACACCAGGACTTGCAGCGCCATCGCGGAAGGCGCAAAGCGCGCGCCATAGATGAGGTCGATCAACGCCGGCGCGATGACAGTGATGCCGAGCGCGGCAAGCGCGCCGCACGACAGCGACAAGATCAGCGGCGCGCGAA
>VFSW01015404.1_pt1 | contig 10512 bp, 10 predicted proteins | sample 5358111 | NCBI WGS metagenome assembly VFSW01 (sample SAMN11554181, study PRJNA540505) | mine drainage metagenome | isolation source: sediment from site ElyBrook_90M | place: USA: Ely Copper Mine, Vershire, VT | collected 2017
ACCAGCAGCACGCGCCGCCGGGGTGCGGCCAGCGATGCCGCCAGGTTCACGGCCGTCGTCGTCTTGCCGACGCCGCCTTTCTGGTTGGCAACTGCGATCACCCGTTTCATGGCCCAAGTCTACAGGTGGCGATGAGCAGATGGCGCTCCTCGTTGAGGCCCGGCACATGCAGCGGTACGACCTCCCCGATCTCCCAAGGCGGCGCCACGTCCGCGATTTCCTCCGCCGGCAGCCGGCCCTTCATGGCCAGCACCCGCGTGCCCGGCCCGCACAGCGGCCCGACCCAGGCGAGCAGCCGGGCCACAACGGTGTCGAAGGGCTGCGCCGGCCGCACCTCTTCTGCGCGCGCGTGCAGTGCCGCGACGTTGGCGAGCCCCAGCGCCCGCGCGGCGTGCGCGACGAAGCGCTGCTTCTTGCCATTGGAATCGATGAGCACGAAGCGCCGTTGGGGCGCCAGCACTGCCAGCGGCAGCCCCGGGAAACCCGCACCAGTGCCCACGTCCGCCACGGTGCTGCCCTGCACAAAAGGCGCCACCGACAGGCTGTCCAGCAGGTGATGCGTGAGCATCTGCGCGCGGTCGGTGATGGCGGTGAGGTTGTAGGCGCGGTTCCAGTGCGTGAGCTCATCGAGCAGCCGCAGCAGGGCTGCCGCCGCCTCATCGGTCAGCACGACTCCCAGTTCCCGGGCACCGGTCAGCACCGCTGCGCGCTCATCCGCCATTGCTGACCAGTTCGGCCATGAACTCATTGACGGAGAGGTCCGCCAGACGGGCGGGATCCTTGAACAGCGCCACCACGCGCGCCGCCTGCCTGGCCGGGTAATGCGCCCGCACCGCTGCTTCGAACTTCGCGACCAGCAGCGGCTCCCCCTCGGCCCGGCGGCGGCGGTGCCCCACCGGGAAGTCCACCTGCACCCGCGGGGTCGCGCTGCCGTCCCGGAAGAACACCTGGACGGCATTGCCGATGAAGCGGCGCTGCGGATCGTAGTAGTCACGCGTGAAATCCGGGTTCTCGCGGACCCGCATCAGGGCCCGCAGCCGGTCGATGCGCGGATCGGCCGCCACATCATCCTCGTAGTCCGCCGCGGTCAGCCGGCCGAAGATCAGCGGCACCGCCACCATGTACTGGATGCAATGGTCGCGGTCAGCCGGGTTGCCGAGCGGACCGGTCTTGTCGATGATGCGCACGCCCGGCTCCTGGGTCTCGATCACGACGTGATCGATGTCATCGAGCCGGTCGCGCACGGCCGCATGCAGCGCCATGGCGCCCTCCACCGCTGTCTGCGCATGGAACTCCGCGGGCCAGGAAATCTTGAAGAGGATGTTCTCCATCACGTAGCTGCCGAACGGCTGCGGCACCGACAGCGCCTGGCCGCCGAACAGGACGTCCTGGAACCCCCACTGCGGCGCGCTCAGCACCGACGGATAGCCCATCTCCCCGCTGAGCGCCATGAGGGCAAGGCGCACGCCGCGGCTGGTCGCATCCCCGGCTGCCCAGCTCTTGCGCGAGCCGGTGTTCGGAGCATGGCGATACGTGCGCAGGGCTCCGCCATCGGCCCACGCATTGGAGACCGCATTGATGATCTGGGCCTGCGAGCCGCCGAGCATCCCGGTGACGACCGCGGTCGTCGCCACGCGCACCAGCAGCACATGGTCGAGCCCGACGCGGTTGAAACTGTTGGTCAACGCCAGCACGCCCTGGATCTCGTGCGCACGGACCATGGCGGTGAGCACCGCGGCGACGGTCAGCGGCGCGCGACCCTGCATCAGCGCCTGGCGCGACAGGTAGTCCGCGACGGCGAGGATACCGCCGAGATTATCCGACGGGTGGCCCCACTCGGCCGCGAGCCAGGTGTCATTGAAATCCAGCCAGCGGACCATCGCGCCGATGGCAAAGGCGCCCTGCACCGGATCCAGTTCCAGCGAAGTACCCGGGACGCGCGCGCCACCGGCCATGACCGCGCCCGGCACGACCGGCGCGATCAGCTTCGCACAGGCCGGCACCTTCAGCGCCAGCAGGCCGCAGGCCAGCGTGTCCATCAGGCAGTGCTGCGCCGTCGCCAGCGCCAGCGGCGTCACCGGCGGTGGCGCGCTCACGTACGTCGCGATCTGCGTGAGCAGCGCGTCGGCGTCGGGGCGCTGGGCCCGCTTGGGATCAAAGGCCGACATCAGTTCAGGTCCGCGCGGCGAGCGGTACGTAGGCCTTCGGCCCCGGACCGGTGTATTCGGCTGCCGGCCGCACGATCTTGCCGTTCTCGCGCTGCTCGATGACATGCGCCGACCAGCCGGTGATGCGGGCCATCACGAACAGCGGCGTGAACATGGACACCGGGATCTGCATCAGGTGGTACAGCACGGCGGAGAACCAGTCGACGTTCGGAAACAGCTTCTTCTCCCGCCACAGCACCGACTCGATGCGATCGGCCACCTCGAACAGCGTCATGTCGCCGGACTCCCGCGACAGCTCGCGCGCCAGCTCCTTGGCAAGGGGATGGCGCGGATCGGAAATGGTGTAGACCGGATGCCCGAAGCCGATGATCACCTCGCGCGCGGCCAGGCGTGCCAGCACGTCGCTCTGCGCGGCCTCCGGCGTGCGGTAGCGCTGCTGGATTGCCAGGGCCACTTCATTGGCGCCGCCGTGCTTGGGACCGCGCAGGGCGCCGATGCCGCCGCAGATGCACGAATAGATGTCCGAGCCGGTACTGGCGATGACCCTTGCAGTGAAGGTCGAGGCGTTGAACTCGTGCTCGGCATACAGGATCAGCGACACGTGCATCGCCCGCACCCACGAGGCCGGCGGCGGCCGCTCATGCAGCAGCCGCAGGAAGTGCCCGCCCACCGAGTCATCATCGGTCTCGAGCGTGATGCGCCGGCCCGAGCGGCTGAAGTGGTACCAGTAGGCGAGCATCGATCCGAGCGAGGCGACCAGCTGGTCGGCGATGGCGCGCGCGGTCGCCACAGGATGGCCGGCGGGTTCCGCCAGTGCACAGCCCATGGCCGAGACGCCGGTACGCAGGACGTCCATCGGATGGGCAGCCGGCGGCAGGACCTCCAGCGCGCCGCGCACCGTGCCGGACAGACCGCGCAGCGATTTGAGCCTGGCCTGGTAGGCGGCAAGGGCTGCGGCATTCGGCAGCTCACCGTGGATCAGCAGGTGGGCGACCTCCTCGAACGTCGCCTGGCGCGCCAGGTCCTGGATGTCGTAGCCGCGGTAATGCAGGTCGTTGCCCGTCTGGCCCACGGTGCACAGGGCGGTGGAACCGGCCGTGACACCGGCCAGGGCGACGGATTTCTTCGGGCGCAATGCGGGCGCGCTTTCGCTCATAGTGCTACTCCTGTGGCGGATTGCTGCCGAACAGCCGATCCAGCCGCTCCTCGTAGGCGTGGTACCCGAGCACGGTATACAGGTCCTCGCGGGTCTGCATGCGGTCGAGCACCACTCGCTGTGTGCCATCCCGGCGGATGGCGTTGTAGACCTCCTCGGCCGCCAGGCTCATGGCGCGGAAGGCGGACTGCGGATACAGCACCATGCGCACTCCCGCCCGCCACAGCTCCTGCGCCGTGAACAGGGGTGTCCGACCGAACTCGGTGATGTTGGCCAGCACCGGCACCGGCACGGCCGCGGCGAACTGGCGGTATTCCTCGAGCGAGGTGAGGCCTTCCGCAAAAATCATGTCGGCTCCGGTGGCAGCGTAGGCCTGCGCGCGCTCCACGGCGGCCGCCTGACCTTCCACTGCGTGCGCATCGGTGCGCGCCATGATCACGAACGAGTCGTCGGTGCGCGCATCAAGCGCGGCCTTCAGCCGGTCGCCCATTTCCCCAGGCGGCACCAGCTGCTTGCCGGGGCGATGGCCGCAGCGCTTGACGGGCACCTGGTCCTCCAGGTGCAGTCCCGCCGCTCCCGCCCGCGCCAGGTCGCGGCAGGTGCGGGCGATGTTGAACGCACCGCCAAATCCGGTGTCGGCGTCCACCAGCAGGGGCAGGTCGCACGCGCCGCTGATGCGCCGGACTTCCTCGGCGACATCGTTCAGAGTGGTCACGGCCAGGTCCGGCAGACCGAAGGCGCTGTTGGCCACCCCCGCACCGGACAGATAGATGGCGCGAAAGCCCGCCCGGGCCGCGAGCATCGCGCAATACGCGGTGACCGTGCCGGCGATCTGCAGCGGACGCTCCTGGTCGAGCGCGGCGCGCAGCTTCCGCCCCGCTTCGGGCTTTGACATGTTCACTACCTTCGCTGGCGTTTCACCCAGGCGATGAGTCCCTGGGTGTTGAGGTCGATGTCCTTGGAGAGATATTCATCCACGCTTCCCTCCGGGTCGGCAAGCCCGTGGCGGCGTGCCAGGTCGATCCACAGTGCCCGTATTTCGGCATAGAGGCCCGGGAAGGGGTCGGCATCGTCGGCATGGCGCCGGGCCATGGCGGCAAGTTGCGGAATCTGCGCCTTGAGCGATGCGGCCATCGCGGGCAGGCCCGTTACCCGGCTGTAATGCATCAGGTAGGCCGCCTTCGGCCCGGTCGCCATCAGCCGGTCGATGGACGCGACCAGCTGTCCGGGATCGAACTGGGTCGGCGTCGTGGTGGGCACGCCGAACGCACCCTGTGCGGTATCCATCTCCCGATAGGACAGGCCGAACGTATCGCCGGCAAAGATGTTGTGGTGATCCAGATCGACGAGGCAATAGTGATGCAGGGCATGTCCGGGCGTATGCAGCAGCTGCAACGGCCGCCCCCGCAGGGTGATGCACTCGGCGTCGCGGCTCTCCAGAACCCGCGCGGCGTCCACCGGAACCAGGTCGCCGTACAGCTCGCGGTAGCGTTCCTCGCCATAGACCACCTTGGAGGCGGCGATGAGCCTCGCCGGCTCGATGAGGTGCGGCGCCCCGCGCGGATGCACGACCAGGCGGGCGTTGGGCAGGGACTGCAGCAGCAACCCCGCGCCGCCGGCATGGTCCAGGTGCACGTGGGTGACGAAGACGTACTCGACTGCCGCCGGGTCGATGTGCAGCGCCTGCAGTGCGGCCCGCAGGTGCGGCACGGAGTAATTGGTACCGACATCGACGAAGGCCGCCGCGCCGTCGTGCTGGATGATATGAGCCGCGGCAAGACCCGGTCTGATGTACTCGGTGTCCACGGCACTGATGCCGTCCGGATGATGGGTGAGCCGCGCGGTCGCGAAGGGGACTGTCATGATGCCGATCGTATCAGGCACCATGGCGGCTGCTCGACACCATCTTCAAGACGTACTGCTGATCCATGAGAAATTCATCGGCCGCCCCGCGATCGCTCGCGTGGCTCGTGGCGCTGGCGCTCGGCGCCGCAGCCTCATCCCCAGGCCCGGTCCTGAGCGCCGCTTCCGTCCCTCCCGGACCGCTGCCGGTCCTGGGCTTGCCGGCGCAGTCGCAGGGCGCGCTCCGGTTCGACGGGGTGCCCGCGGGCGACCCGAACCTGAACCTGCTCGTCTCGCAGTACCTGGTCGGGCGCGACGCCGCCTTCCTCGCCTGGCTGCCGGACAACAGCCTGCTGATCAGCACCCGCTTCGGCGACATGGCGCAGGTGCACCGGGTGAGCGCGCCGCTCGGCATGCGCGAACAGCTGACCTGGTACGCCGATCCGATTCTGCAGGTGCTGGCGGCGCCGGCCGGTCCGGCCGACGGCTTCGCCTTCCTGATGGAGCACAACGCCGACGGCATGCCGCAGCTGTACGACTACAGCTTCGCGACCCACACCGCCCGCCTGCTCAGCAGCGGCACGGGGCGGCACGGCAGCCCGCTGTGGTCGCCCGACGGCAAGCATGTCGTGTTCACCGGCACCGACCGCGACGGCACCACGACCGACATCTACATGTCCGATATCGGGGCGCTGACCCAACCGCATCTGGTCGTCGCCGGCCGAGAGCGTCCCTGGTTCCCCCTGGACTGGTCGACCGATGGCCAGAAGCTGCTGCTGTGGCAACCGGGGCCCAATGGCGACAGCGCCCTGTTCATCGGCGATGTGAACACCGGCGGCGTGGTGCCCGCCGAGGCCGGTGGTCCGCATACCGCGGTCCGCCATGCGCGCTTCTCGGCCGACGGCCGCGGCCTCTACATCAGTTCCGTGGATGGCGGTGAGTTTTCGGTGCTGCGCTACCTCGACCTGGTCACGCACCAGGCCCGCGACATCACGGCGGCGATACCGTGGGACATCGTGGATTTCCAGGTGGGCGCCGATGGGCGCTATCTCGCGTACGTGGCCAACGACAATGGCCGCGACCGCCTGACGGTCCTGGACAACCAGCTGAAGCTCGAACTGTCCCCGGCCGGACTGCCCGAGGGCCGGATCACGGGCCTGCACTTCGACCACACGGGCCCCCAGCTGGCGTTCAGCGCCGCAAGCGCGCAGTCGCCCTGTGATGTCTACGTCTTCGAGCCGGAGCGCAACCTGCTGACCCGCTGGACGCACAGCGAAGCCGGGGCCGTCGACCCGCGGACCTTCGTGGCCGCCGAGGCCCTGCAGTATCCCACCTGGGATCGCGGCAAGTCCGGGCAGCGCATGATCCCGGCCTTCATCTACCGGCCCCGCACGGCGGGTCCGCACCCCGTCCTCATCGACATCCACGACGGTCCGGCAGCCCAGTTCCGGCCGGGTTTCGAGCCGTTCATCCAATTCGTCGTAAACCAGCTCGGCTACGTGGTCATTGCACCGAACATCCGCGGCTCCACCGGTTATGGCAAGTCCTTCGCGGACCTGGACAACGGCCTCGCGCGGGAGGACGCGCTGCGTGACCTGGGGTCGCTGCTGGTCTGGGTGGGCATGCAGAAGGATCTGGACCGCACGCATGTGGCCGTCATGGGCCAGTCCTACGGCGGGTTCATGGCTCTCGCGATGCTGTCGACCTATGGGGACCGGCTCGCCGGTGCGATCAGCGTCAATGGCTATGCGAGCCTGCCCTCGTACCTCGCGGACGCCTCGCCGGCGGACCTGGCCGACCGCCGGGCCGAATTCGGTGACGTGCACGATCCGGATGTCCATGCGGTGCTGAACCGCATCTCGCCGCTCAACAGCCTGGCCCAGATCCGCAAGCCGGTGCTCGTCTTCCAGGGTCTGGAGGATTCCCCCGCGCAGGTGAGCCAGGCCGGCCAGATCGTCGCGGGCCTGCGCGCCCGCGGGGGCGAGGCCTGGTATGTGACCGCGCCCGACGAGGGCCACGATATCCGCCACGCGGCCAATCGGAACGCGTGGCTGGCGACGGTGGCGCAGTTCCTGAGGCGGCTCGCCCTGTAAGGGCGCCGCGACGCCCCAGCGGTCCGCGGTGAGGATCGAGATCGGCCGTCGCAGCGTCGACAGCGACGGCTGCATTCTGCTGAAGTAGTCGGCAAGCGCGTCGATGTCCGAGTCCTTGATGGTCGTGGCCATGGCCGACATGATCGCGTTCTTGCGGCCGCCATTCTTGTACTCGCCTATCTGACGCTTCAGGTAGGCGGCGTGCTGACCGGCCAGGATCGGATAGATGGCTATCGTGCTGATTCCCGGCGGTCCGTGGCAGGCAGTGCACACGGCGGCCGCGGCCGGTGCCGGTGGGGCGCTGGCCGGCGCAGGCCCCGGCTGCAGCACGCTGCCCGCGAAGTAGGCTGCGATGTCCGCCATGTCCTGGTCGGACAGCTCGGAAGCCTGGGAATGCATGGTGGCGTGCGAGCGCTGTGCACCCTTGTATTCCTGCAGCGCGGCGATGAGGTACTCGGGATGCTGGCCGCCGAGCTTGGGCACGCTGTAGTTGGGATAGGCGTTGCGATAGCCGTCCACGCCGTGGCAGCCCAGGCAGGTGTACGAGATCGCCTTGCCATGCACCGGGTCGCCCTTCAGTGCAGGCGCCTGGGCGCAGGCGGCTGCTCCGGATAACGCAAACCCCGCGGCGAAGACCGACAAAATGCCCGTCCGGATCCAAAAAACCATACCCGTCACCACCTTGCGCAAAACGGCTCCGAATCTTAAGGATTCGTCCGTAGAATTACTACTCACATGATCGCACTGATTCAACGGGTCACGCAGGCCGAAGTGCGCGTGCAGGACCGGATCACGGGCGCCATCGGCCGCGGCGTGCTCGCCTTCATCGGCGTGCAGCGGGAGGATACCGAGTCCGATGCCGATCGTCTGCTGCAGCGACTGCTGACCTATCGCATTTTCGCGGATGACCAGGGGCGGATGAACCGGGACGTGCGGGCGGTCGGTGGCGGAGTGCTGCTGGTCTCCCAATTCACGCTGGCCGCCGATACGCGCACGGGCACCCGGGCGGGTTTCACCACGGCCGCGACGCCGGATCGCGCCCGGCTGCTGTTCGACTACTTCGTGTCCCAGGCCCGGGCCGCTCATCCGCAGGTGGCAATCGGGGAATTCGGTGCGGACATGCAGGTGAGCCTGGTGAATGACGGCCCCGTGACCTTCTGGCTGGAAACCGGCAAAGCCGCGGTGACAGGCGGAAGTCATTGAATCTCTCAGAGAAGTTTACTGCGCCGCACGGCCCATTTGCCCTATCATTCGGCCTATGTTCGAAGTACTCATCGTCGTCGTTGTGCTGCTGGTGATAGTCGGTGCCGGCAAGGTGCGCAGCGCCGGGTCCGACCTGGGCGCAGCGCTCAAGGGCTTCCGCAGGGCCGTGCAGGCGCCCTCCCGGGCGGACCAGGCGGTGCCTCCGGCGGCAACCGGCCCGGCCAAGGCGGCCAATCCCGCCGCCGCGCTGCCGGATGCCGAGTTTCCCGAGGTGCTGGCGGCCCGGGCGCGCGGCAGCCGCAAGCCAGGTGCCTAGGATGCCGCGAACCCCCGCCACCCGCGCCCGGCAGCGCGGATTCTTCGACTTCAGCGTCACCGAACTGGCGATCATCTTCGCCGTGGCCCTGGTGGTTCTGGGTCCGAAGAAGCTCCCTGGCCTGGTCGCCCAGATCGGACGCTGGGTGGGACGGGCGCGCCACATGGCCCGCCAGTTCCGCGAGCAGCTGGAGCAGGAGGTCAACTCCATCAACGCGGTGAAGCCGATTCCGCGGCACGTTCCGCCGCCGGTCACGCCCGCGACCCCGGCGCCCGAGGTGGCCGCCGCCGCGAGCGCACCCGCGCCGGTCAACGATCACCCTCCCGCGCCGCAACCCGAGGCGGCCGCGCACGAAACGGCACCCGCGCCGGGACCGGTCCAGGAGACGCATCCGGAAGCGCAGATCTACTTCGCGCTGAACGGCAGTGAGCCCGAGGTGGTGACCGAGAATCCGTATGGACCGCAACCCGACCCGGCCGCCACGGCCACCGCGGAGCATCCGCAGGGGACCGCGGCGGCGGCGGCGGAACCTGCAGCGCCAGGCCCCGGGGAATCAGCCAGCGTGAAGGTGATCTTCCCGCACGATCATGGCTGAGGAACCCGAGAAGGAAGACCTGGCGGAGGGGACGCTGATCTCCCATCTGCTGGAGCTGCGCAACCGCCTGATGCGCGCGCTGATCGCGGTTGTCATCGTGCTGATCCCCTGCATCTATTACCAGAATCGGCTCTTCATGTTCGTCGCCAGGCCGATCCGTGAAAAACTGCCCAAGGGCGCGACGCTGATCGCGACCGGCGTGATGTCGCCGTTCATCACGCCCCTGAAGCTGGCGATGTTCGTTTCGGTCTTCATCGCCATGCCCTACATCCTCTACCAGGTGTGGGCCTTCGTGGCACCCGGCCTGTACAAGCACGAGAAGCGCTTCGCCATTCCGCTGCTGGCCTCGTCGGTGGTGCTGTTCTATCTGGGAGTCGGCTTCGCCTACCAGATCGTGTTCCCGCACGTCTTTGCCTACTTCGCCGGCTCGACCCCCGAAGGGGTGACGTGGATGGCGGACATCACGAGCTACCTGGACTTCGCGATGCAGATGTTCTTCGCCTTCGGCCTGGCCTTTGAAGTGCCGATCGCCGTGGTGCTGCTGGTGATCACCGGCATCGTGCGGCTGGAAAAGCTGAAGGCGAACCGCGGCTACGTGCTCGTCGGCGTCTTCATCGTTTCGGCGATGGTCACGCCGCCCGACGCGCTCTCCCAGTGTGTCATGGCCATACCCATGTACCTGCTGTACGAGGCCGGCCTGATCATGGCCGCGATCCTCTACAACATGCGCCAGAAGGAACTCGCCCGCCAGGAAGGCAACGGCACCTGAGCGCGGTCCACAACCGTTCGTGCAGCGGCAAGCGCCAGCGGGGCGTTATGCATCTGCAATCGCAGCCCTCCGGGGTGACGACGCGGTAAGCTTGCGTGGCATGGAGACCCAGACGTTGACCGGCAGGACCATCGCCGTCCCGGAGACGCGCGAGCTGGACCTGTTCGCGGCGATGCTCGAGCGGCGCGGCGCGCAGGTGCTGCGCTGTCCGCTGGTCGCCATCCGCGATGCACCGGACCCGCGACCGGTGCTGACTTTCCTGCGGCGCTTCGCGGAAGGGGCCTGCGATGACTTCATCCTGCTCACCGGCGAAGGACTGCGCCGGCTGCTGAGCTGCCTCGAGCAACATGAGCCGACCCTGATGCCCGCC
>VFSW01015405.1_pt1 | contig 10512 bp, 7 predicted proteins | sample 5358111 | NCBI WGS metagenome assembly VFSW01 (sample SAMN11554181, study PRJNA540505) | mine drainage metagenome | isolation source: sediment from site ElyBrook_90M | place: USA: Ely Copper Mine, Vershire, VT | collected 2017
GGAGAATGAGACCGATGACACACTGGTAGACGTAAAGGAGACGAAAGGAGGTAGCGTTGCTTCAGAATCAGGCGTGCTGCTGTGGCCTGCTCCCCAAATCATGGCGGTACCTGGAACGATTTCCCCCGCTTGAAGCGGTGCGATCAACCCCAAAGCAACAACAACCACTCCAATCCACTTTATTCTTCTCACGTGCTTACCTCCAAGGCAGCCTAAGGCTTCTACTGCGATAATGTTAAGTCCCACAGCCTTCGAGCGTCAATGGATCAGACATACTCTAGTTGGGGGAAAAGTACTAGGATGAAAATGACGTGGTACTGCCTGGGGCCCGGCCGGCGAGGATGCAACGGTCCGCCGGCCTCACGGTTCCAGCCGACCCGTAGGAGAATAGGGACATGGTCAGTCTAAGATCGATAACAGCGCTCGGCATCGGCCTGGTCCTCTTGACGGGCTGCGCGCGAAAGACAGAGACACAGACAGGAGCTATCACACCCTTGAAGAAACAACTTTTTGGCAAGACGGCGGACGGGCAACCGATCGACCTCTACACCCTGACGAACAGGAACGGCGTTGAGATCGGCATCATGAATCGAGGCGCCACAATCGTCTCCATCCGGGTGCCCGATCGGAGCGGGAAGCTCGGCGACGTCGCGCTCGGCTTCGATTCCCTCGACGGGTACCTCAAGGGCACCGCGTTCTTTGGGGCCCTGGTCGGCCGCTACGGCAACCGCATCGCCAAGGGCCGGTTCAAACTGGACGGCGTCGAGTACAAGCTGGCAGTCAATAACGGCGAAAACCATCTGCACGGAGGCCTGCAAGGGTTTGACAAGGTCGTGTGGAACGCCAGAGACGTGTCCGAAGGGCCGCTGCCGCGTCTGGAACTGACCTACCTGAGCAAGGACGGTGAGGAAGGCTATCCGGGCAACCTGTCGGTCGTCGTGGTCTACTCGCTGACAGATGCCAACGAACTGCGCATCGACTACAGCGCCACCACCGACAAGGACACTGTGGTGAATCTCACCAATCACACCTACTTCAACCTGGCCGGCGCGGGAGAGGGCGACATCCTGGGTCACGAACTGACGCTCTACGCCGACCGGTTCACACCGGTCGACAAGGGGCTGATCCCGACCGGAGAACTTCGCAGCGTGGAAGGCACGCCGTTCGACTTCCGGAAACCCACGCCGATCGGCGCGCGAATTGACGCCAAGGACCAGCAGATCCAGTTCGGCGGCGGCTATGACCACAACTTCGTCCTCAATAGCGGTGGCGGCTCCCTGGCTCTGGCGGCGCGCGTCGACGAGCCTAAGACCGGGCGCGTGCTCGAGGTCCTGACCACCGAGCCCGGAATCCAGTTCTACACGGGGAACTTCCTGGACGGCACGCTCGTCGGCAAGGGCGGCAAGACTTACCCGAGGCGCTCCGGCTTGTGCCTGGAGACGCAGCATTTCCCGGATTCGCCGAATCATCCGAAGTTCCCCTCGACCGAGCTCAAGCCCGGCGGGAAATACCAGACGACGACGGTGTTTCGCTTCTCCGTTGCGAAGTGAAGTATGTGGGGCAGGCGGTTTCGCCTGTCCGCGATTGTTACGTCCGCATCCTGGTCATGAGATAAATCGCGGCCAGGAGAAAGACGGCATTGGGGGCCCAGGCGGCCGCGGCCGGCGTTAACTGGTTGATGTTGCCGATCTGTTCGAAAAGCTGGTTTACGCTCCAGTAGGCGATGGCGATCCCGAAACTCACGCCCACGCCCGCCAGTGCCCCCCGGTTACCCGTGAAAAAGGCGAAAGGCACCGATAGCGTCGCCAGGATCAGCACAAACAGAGGAACGGAAAACTTCTTGAAGTACTGGATGCGGAGTTGCACGGTGTCGAAGCCGCTTCGCTGCAGGTCGGCGATGTAGTCCGCCAGTTCGCGGAAATTCATCTGTTTATCCTGCTTGACTTCTTTCAGGAAGTAGCTGGGAGGCTCATTGAGTTCCGGGAACGTGGCCGTTTGAAACGTCTCGAACTTCTTGACCCCCTCCAGGTCGCGGCGCCAGCCGTTCTCGAACACCCAGGTTTTCCACGTTGCCGACCAATACGCCCGGTCGGCCGAGATGTGCCGCCGCAGACGGAACGAGGTGGGATCCAGTTCAAAGACGATGACCCCTCCCATCTCGCCCTTCGAGGAGTCCAGGTACTTGTAGTAGTAGAATCGCCGCCAGCCCTGTCCGGAAATCCAGGTTTGTTCCGGTCGGTCATAGGTTCGGACCGGACTTCCCTTGATTTCGGCGCGTATGGCGTCCTGGCGCCGGTTCGCCTCGGGAACGTTGTAGTAGTCAAAGGCGAACAGAGAGGCGCTCAACAACAGACTGGCCAGAATCACCGGCACCGACAGCCGGTAGAGGCTGATGCCGCAGCTCTTGAAGGCGATTACTTCGTTGTTTTTTGTCATGACCCCAAACGTCACCAGCACGGCTACCATGGCGCTAATCGACGTGGAGCTGTAAATCAACATCGGCGCCAGATAGAAAAGGTAAGTGAGCACGCGGGACATTGGGATCTTGTTTTTGATGATGTCGCTCAACAGCTCGTAAAACGTGTATATCTCGGTCATCAAGACGAAGCTGACCAGGAACAACAGAAAATAGACGAAAAATGACGACAGAATGTAGGTATCGAGCACCTGCGGCATAAGCCGGAACTGCCCGGCGCGGCCGTTGAACCGCCTGCCTGGCTGAAGCGCCGGCGATAGCTCCCGAAGCTGCCGGTAGCGTGCTCGCAGCCATCGTCCGGCAGCCCCGGTCACGTCCCAATCTCCAGGCCGTTCCAACCTCACCATAAGGAACAGGCCAACCATCGCCATCAGGATGTTGGGGGTCCAGATGGCAACTCCGACCGGCAGCGTCTCCCGCTTCGCTAGCCCGATGAGGCCGATCATGCTGGTGCGGTAGAGGAACGCCACAAACACCGTCATCGCCAGTGCCGCGGATCTGCCGGCCTTCTTCGAAGAGATCCCCAGGGGAATGCCGACTAGAGCCAGAAGCAGGCACGCCAGGGGGAGCGCAAATCTCTGATGCAGTTCCACACGGGCATCCACGGAGTCCCGCGCCAGCCGGAGGAGAGGCACGGTGTCGGTTTCAAGAACTGGACGGCTGGGGGCCTCTTTAGGCTTCGCCGCATCCACCGCCATTTCTCTGCTCGTGGAGCTGTTGTAGTAGTAGTCTCCGGGGTCCTTGCCCGCTTCGTAAGTATGCGCATCGACTAGAGAAAGCTGAATGCGGTTGCGGGCGGGATCCGGCGTCGCAAACCCCTCCCGGGCGGTTGTGATCCGAGGCCCCGCCGCGGTTTCCTGCGCGCCGGAGCCCCTCTCGCCGGGCGGCCGCAGATCCGCCAGGAAGACGTTCTCCCACTTCACCACGGTTCCCGGCTTGACCTCTCTTACGAACAGGATCGTATTGGGAAACTGCTCCTGAAAAACCCGCGGGGCGATGTCGGCGGTGAGTTGCTGCGCCGCCAGCCCTTGCGCGATCCGGTTGGTTTCACGGTAGGACCAGGGGCTGAGCCACAGCGAACAGCAGGCTGTTCCCAAGGCCGCTAGCAGTGCCAGCATCAGCACCGGAGGCGCCACACGCCGGCCCGGGAGACCCGCGGCCCGCATCGCCGTGATCTCCCCGTCGCTCGACATTCGGCCGAGACACAGAAGCAGTCCGGCCAGTACCCCGATCGGCGCCGTGAACACCAGTACCGGAGGCAGCGCGAGGGCGAACAGATACGCGATCGTAGAGGGGTCCGCCGAGCTTCTGACAAGCAACTCAAACAGCTTGTCCGCGCTTCTCAGAAACAGCACGAAAGTGAATAGAAGTGTACCCAGCAGGGTGGCGGAGAGGGTCTCACGAAAAACGGCTCGGCTCAATAAGCCCATGCCTACCGAGCCACGGTGAGCGGAGGCGGAGGAACGATGGGGAGCTTGGGCATTTCCTCCTCCGACCTCTCTAGCTGCAACTCCTCGAAGAGGAGTCCCGGAGCCACAACGGAGCATTCCGCCACGAAGGACGCAGCGCCCGAAATGGCGAAAGGCCAGCCGTTCTCCTGGTAATCGAACACAGCCGGATCACCCCCGGCGGCGACGATGTCCCGTAGGGAACGCGTGGAGACCCCCTTCAGCCGCAGTCCCCGGAGCAACTCCTCCCGGCCATCGGGATAAACGCGGTACACCAGGAGCGGCAGACTCACCATTCGGCCGGCGCCGCCGTCCTGCGCCATTCTCGCGGCGATGCGCTGGTACTCGCCGCCGGAGGCCGTCGAGGGAAAGTCCATCTTGCGAATCAACAAGCCATACGGCTTGTTGCCCTGCCGGCACAACTCGATAAGTTTCTGCTTCAGCTCCGCGAGCGTCGAGGTTCCCGTAGCGCGCACAATCAGGTTGCCGAAGGCGGGGGCGTTGGCGCCAAAGTTGGCAAAAAGCCTGGCCCGGCCATTGGACTCCTCGCCCCCCTTCACCGGTTGCCTGGTCGCCAGCATGTTCTTGAGCGTTCCCTTTTCCACGATCGCCAGCGGCGCGGGCACGACTCCCTCCAAGTCCACAAGGTAGTCTCCGAACAGAGGACGCCCGTTCCACTCCTTCGCCGTCGGGTCATCCACGATATCCATCCAGTCGGGCAGAATCCGGGAGCCCACGCGACCCTCGAATTCGCTTTCGGTGAAGGAGATCGGGCGCCCAGGCTCGGTCACCGGACGGCGTCTCTGTCCGAGATTCCGGCCGAAAAGATCGGCCAAAAGCTGGGCCCCCGCGAGCGGCTCGAACATCACGGGGCCCGTATAGCTCTCGCCGATCGGAGCCCGCGCCAGGGCCGTCAGGTTCTCCGCTACACCCTGGGTTAAGCGTCTCAGTTCCGGCTCGGCCGGCAGATTGCCGAGGTCGAGGGCCATGACGCTCGTGGAGTCGCGCAGCAGGCTGCCGTCGGGAGCCAGAGCCGTGGCGCGCACTTGGAAGGACACGCTGTTTTCCGGGACTCTGACCGTGGAGCCCTCCGAATTCACAAAGTAGAAGGAACCCTGAGTGGAGTGAAATTCCGCCGTGGAGGCGAGCACCAGAGGATAAGCCGCGAACAGCGCCGAGAGACCGCGGACTCTGGTCTTCCACACCTCCTGGTCGACGGCCTGCCGGCTCGCCGGGACCACCAGAGTGATCGGGGCCGCCTTGGAAAAATCGGGCATATGATCCGTGTCAGTCAGATTCCGTAGCGCCGCTTGTTTGCGCGCGATGGCCTGCAGCGCCGACTTGTATGCCACGTCGGTTGCCAGCCAGAAGTACTGCCGCAAAGCGAGTTCCTGGCCGTCGATGGGGAGCGGGCCGAGGGCATAACGAGTCGCCCCCAGCGAGTCGCTGTAAATGTAATTCCCGTTGTCGAACTTGTAGGCGCCCACCCGCACCCGGACCCTCGGAAGACGCCCATGTTCTTCCCGGACCTCCGCCAGGGCGCCCAGCGTGGCGGCGATGGAAAGCATCTGCGAGTCGTGCACGGCGTACTCGATGTAGTAGGGCGGCTCCAGGCTCACTACGCGCAGGTCGCGCGCGCGGTCCACCTCGGCGCGCATCGCCCGTAGCAGCCCGTCGTCCTGCGCGGGAGCCTGCGCCGCGCCGGCCAGGGCCCAGACGCAAACAAGGAGGAGGAGCGGAAGCCGGGGAGAAGTCATGGTCCCGTCGCGGGGACCGGCCGTGGCAACAACGGCGGCCTGTCCATGGACTTCTCCTTTCGCTGGGTCTCGATCTCCGAGACCAGCAAGGCTGGCGACACCGCCGACACCGGCACCGATCCCGACTCGGCGCCGCAGTACCCGTTGAAGACCTCCTGCCGGTTCGAAGTGGCTAGGATCTTGGAAAAACTTGCGAGCGGCGTCCCCACGATGTCGACCCCGCGCACCAGTTCGTCGGGCCGGTCGTCGGGATAGACTTTGTAGACCACCAGCGGCACAACGGCGAAGGCCTGCAAGCCGCTTCGCCGCGTCTGCGTGTACCCGCCGGTCACCTGCTCGAAATACAGGCCGTAGGGCTTGTTCTGGCGGCGGATCTCCTCGCGCAGCATCTCCCGTAAGCGCGCATCGGAGACCGTGTTGCCCGACTCGACAATCAGATTGGATTGTCTCGAAACCACCTCATAACCCGGCTGCCGCCGCCCGTGACCGTTCGACTTGTCGAACTGCATGACCGGGGAGCGCGACATCAGGAACGCCCGCAGCACGCCCTTGTCCACCACCGTCAGCCTCCGCCCTGGGATCCCTTCGTCGTCGTAGCGGTAGGACCCGTTCAGATCGACGCCCGCGGCCTTCCGCACGGTCGGATCGAAATAGATCGACAGGAGCGCGGGAAGCACCGGGAGCCCGATGCTCTTCGTGAACGTCTGGCCTTCCGCCTCGTCCTTCTGGCGGTGGCCTTCCCCCCGGTGGCCGAAGATATCGTGGAAGAACACGCCGGCGGCACGGCCAGAGAGAATCGCCGGCCCCACAAACGGCTCGGCGATGGGTGCAACCTTCAGCATCTCCAGTTGTTTGCCGGCGCGCTCGGCGGCCGCCAAAACCGTCTTGTCGTCGGGCAGGCCAGCGGGTTCCTCGGCCTCGAAGGTCTCCCCGGTGCTCAGATCCATGCCGTCCAGAGCCCTGGTCTCAGCGGAAATCACGATTCGAGCGAAGCCCCGTCCGTCTACCAGACGAGTTCCCTCGGTGCTCACGAGGTACTTGGTTTGGCGCCGCAACACAACGCCGACGTCGGAGGTCAGAACCCCCGACTTGTCGGAGAACACCGCCGACCACCGGCGGACGCGCTCCTCCCAGGGCTTGACGAGGAAGCTCGCCGGCCGCGCCGCCTCGGCGAACACCGACGGCTTCTCCACCGTGAAATCCGCGGACTTGTCCTCGCTCGCCACCTGAATCTGCGTGCTGGTCCGCAACTTGATCAACCGCTCGGCCGCCATGCGGTACACCCGGTCGCTTTCGCGCCAGACAACCTGCCGGATGGCTCCGGCGACATCTTCGACCGGGAGCCGCGCGGCCGACGTAAAGACCGGCCTGGCACCCTCCACGCGGTGATAGTTGTCGAGTTGGGGGCTCCCCACGCGGATGGTAACGTCCAGTTGGCGGGTGTGGCCGCACATGCTGGCCTGCAAGGCCCCCAAGGTCGCCTGGACCGTGCAGCCCTCCTCTTCCGTCACTTCATACGCCATGAAGTACGGCGGGGGATCGCCCTTCTCTTTGAGGGCCTGAAAGTTCCGGTTCAGCTCGTCTGAGAGGATCGTTAGAAGCGCCGGAGACTGGGCGAAACACAGGGTCGCGACGAGGGCCAGTGAAGAGACCCTGAGGAGCCGAGTCACGCACTCAGGATAGCACGCGCCAAAACTCGCGCCTCAGGCCGTCATCGTGAGAAGACCCTTGTCCCGGAGGCCCGCCAAGGCCAGGTGGTACCGGCCCCGCATGCCGGTCTTCTCGTAAAGATGCTTCAAGTGGATCTTGACGGTGCCGGGACGGATCCCCAGTTCACGGGCGATCTCCCCGTTCGTGAGGCCCTGCTCGACCAGCGCCAGCACCTGGGTCTCTCGCGGGGTCAGTTCCGAGTGCGACTGGCGAACGGCGTGCGGCGCGCTTCGGAAGATCACATCCTCCATCCACGTGCAGCCCTTGCTGGCGGCTCGCACGCAGGCGAGAAGCGTCTCCGGCTGCACCACTTTTCTCACTACCCCCCGGGCCCCCGCCTGGATGAACCGGAGCGCTTCGGCCTCCGTCAGCGACGCCCCCCAGACCACCACTGCCGTGTCCGCCATGGACCGCAGGTCCACCATCCAGTGAAACAATCCATTGAGGCCAAAAGCCTTGTCCGCCAGAACCACCTGCGGAGCATGCAGCCGCAGCATGCGCATCGCCTCATCCAGGCTCGAGACGGCCCAGGCGCACTCCATGTCCGCGGAGCTGCCCAGCACGGCCTGCACCCCTGCCGCGGTGATCGGCTGCGTATCACACACCGCGACCGTCGTCTTGCCGAGCGTTTCAATCATGGAACTCCTTTGAGATTGGGCCGAACGCTACTACATTGCCCGGATACGCTACGAAGAATAGTCGGCCCAACCCACCTCAATTCTCAAGTTTTCTTTGCCGCCAGCCGATCAAGCTGAATGGACGTTCAAAATTGACTCATCTTGAGCCCTCAGATCCCGCGCCCGCACGTCGTGTCGCCTCGTCGTGGCCAGCCTGGCTCATTTGCCCGGACCGGAAGGTGGTTGCCGAGTTGACGGACCTGCTGGCCCGGGAGGCGCCCTCGATGCGGCTGGAGTGCGCTGCCGCCTTCCCGGATCCCGCCGCCAGCCTCCCGTGGGCCGCGGGCGCCGCCCCAGGCGTCTGCTTCCTCGATGTCTGCTCGGACCAGCAGCGGGCGGTCCGCCTGGTGAGCCGTATCTCCCAGCCTCCGCTCGGAATCCCGGTAGTGGCCGTATTGTCGGAGAGCAACTTCGAATTGGCCTTGGCCTGCCTCCGCCACGGGGCCTGTGGCTGTCTGGTCCGCCCCTTCGACAGGGAGCAATTGCAGCCAGTCCTCTTGAGGATCGGCAGTCCAGTGACCGAGCCTGAACCTGGTGAGAGAGGCAGGGTCCTCTGCGTGGCTCCCGCCAAAGGATCTTGTGGCGCAACGACTTTGGCGGCAAATCTGGCCTTCATCAGTCGCCGCAGCGGCTTCGACCGTGTCCTGTTGGCCGACCTGGACCCGGTCGCCGGAACCCTCGCCTTCGTGCTCAAGCTCAACTCGCAGCACAGCTTCATCGACGCGCTCTCGCATGCCGGCAATCTGGACGCCGACCTCTGGAAAGGGCTGGTTGTGGCCTGCCGTGACTTCGACGTCCTGCTCTCACCCCGCAACCCGTTGGATTACACGGCCGAAGCGGGCGCCGCTGCCGGCTTGGTGAGCTACGCCAGGCACGCGTATAACTTGGTGATTCTGGACACCGGCGGGTTGGGCGAAAACCTGGGCCTGGAGGCGGCCAAGTTGAGCGACGAGGTGTTGCTGGTCACGACATCGGAACTGGCCGCTGTCTATACCGCCAAACGCTGGACCGCGCTTCTGGGGACCCACGGAGTCGCCAGATCCAGAATCCGGCTGGTGGTCAGTCGCTGGAGGCGCGATCTGGGCCTGGATCGGGAGCAAATCGAGGCCGCCCTCGGGCTGAGGGTGCTACACGTCCTGCCGAGCGACCATCAACCAGTTGAGGACGCCCTCATTGAGGGACGCCCGGTTGCTCCCGGAAGCCTGTACGGCAAGAGTTTAGCCGAGCTGGCCGAGCGTCTGCTGGGCTCCCCCGCGACCGCCGTCAAGGCGTCCCCGCGCAAGGGCCTGCGCACACTGTTTTCGAGATGAGCCGGACGATCCTCCCGCCTCACAGGGCTAAGTCGTTGATTCCCTTTGTGGCGCAAGCGCTTCCGCCTGCGTTGCCGCGCTCAGATCGACTTTCGCCACAGTCTGTTCGCCACGCGATGCCAGTCGTCGGCTCACGACTTGCGGCGCCTTCCAGGCTCCCAGGATCTCCCTTGCCATACGTACCGCGCTGGCGCTCCCGTGGGCCAGCACCAGATAGTGGCCTTCGCGCAGCGCGCCTTCGCAGAGAAGTACCTGATCCTGCGATATGCCGATACTGTAAAGCCCCGTTCCCAGAGCGGTCAGCCCGCCGAAAATCACTGCGTTCGAGAGCGTAGCAACAATCCACCCCGCTAGCGGGCCGGCCACCATGACCGGCCCGATACCAGGGACGGAGAAGAATGCCCAGCCGTCGAGTGCTTCCCACAGCGAGCCCCAGAACTTCTCCGATCTGCCCCAATACTTGATTCTTCCGCCGTCCCGGTAGTAGCCGAAGACCTGTTGGCTGCCCAAGTCTTCCTTCCCCACCACCGAGACCTTCCGCATGTCGAACCCAGCCGATTGCAGGCGAGCGACGACCGACTCCGCTTCCTCCTGCCCGTCGTACATCCTCGCAATCGCATTCTCCGACGACACAATGTTGTCTCCGTTCCCGCCCTACCGACTCTTCAGGCGCACGTGGAGAACCATCGCTCCAGGCGCCCCCACACCCAGCACGCACAATTCGTTGGATCGTGTATCTCCTTTCCGTTCAATGCCTTGTCGCCGAAACCACGCGGCTCGGCACTGGCCAGGCGCCGGAAGCTTGTTCGCATCGGTTTCCGGGCCCTGTTCATTCCTGCGACGAACGCTTGAAATTCGACCTGGGCAGCGATTCCGCAAGCGGTGTTTTCCGGACGGCCAGAACATCTGATTCCATTGTCGTTTTGACCTGAGGACGGCTCCTGGGCATATTCGCATTGTGCTTCTGCTCTTGCTTTGTCGTCTGATCTTGTATATTATATGTACAAGACATGGCTTCCCGCCTCCGCCGCGCCGAACTCTCCGCCACCGAGCGCGCTCTGCGTTCCCGCATTGCGCAGATCGCCTCCGGCGAGCGGTTTCTGGGCGGGACGCTGTCGGAGCGCTCCAGCAAGT